>Ga0265295_1000095_pt1 | contig 173841 bp, 166 predicted proteins | sample Munlansysbiofilm_FD_192503 | JGI IMG/M metagenome (GOLD analysis project Ga0265295, IMG submission 192503) | Leachate microbial communities from a municipal landfill in Southern Ontario, Canada - Methane capture system biofilm | ecosystem: Engineered > Solid waste > Landfill > Unclassified ...
TTTACTTCCCAGGGAGAGACGATGCCAAGGGCCATACCAAAGAGCTGTTCGGGTTGCATGTGACGGGCACCTCCAAAATGAGATGACCGACTATACCACGGCTACCCACTCATTTCGACGAAGAGCCAATAAAAAAGAACGGAACCCAATGAATACACTACTTATTCAGCTTATCCCGACAGCTCTTTTCTTTTTATCAATCTGTGTGCCTGTAGGTATTGTTGTCTGGATTCGGCGCCAAAGGAAAAACAGGAGAAACCCGCTGACATTTCAAATGCTGCGTGCTCCCGGTGAATCTATCAGTGAGAGGATTGAAAATCTGAGTAGTGACATTGACCAGTATGTTGCATTTACTGGCTTCATACCCTTACTTTGCTATTCAATGTATCTATCAACACGTTATGTTGCTCAAACTCAGGCATCACCAGTAGTATTTCTTATGCTTGCAGTTGGCTTTGTTGCATATTACGGATTTCAATTGAACAAGGCTTTTATACAGAGACATAAAGAACAATTGGGCCTTGATTGCGAACGCGCCGTAGGCCAGGAACTGAACCAATTGATGCTGGACGGGTATCGCGTTTTCCACGATGTACCGGCCGACAACTTCAATATCGACCATGTCGTGGTTGGTACAAATGGTGTTTTTGCCATTGAAACAAAGGGGCGTCCGAAGCCGGATCGCGGCAGAGGTCAGGATGATGCCAAGGTGATCTATGATGGCCAGGTATTACAGTTTCCAACCTGGCGAGAAAAAGAACCGTTAGACCAAGCCAAACGTCAAGCAGTTTGGCTTTCAGACTGGCTTACGAAAGCTACAGGAGAATCGGTTGCCGCAATGCCGGTACTGGCCCTGCCAGGCTGGTATATTGAACTCAAGGGCAAAGGCTGCCTGATTTTCAACGGTAAAAACCCACAATTTCTTTGCTCAAGGAATACAGGGATAACGCTTACCTCGGAGCAGATACAACGGATCTCACACCAGCTTGATCAACAGTGCCGCACCATCGCGGCCCAAGCCTACAGACGCTAGCATCGGCATAATGTATATTGTAGAGTTCCGGAGGAGTTCCGGGGACATGATACTTAATTGCTGTAGACCCTCGCTAACTTCAACCCCTGCCGACCAATAAACCCTATGAAAGCAGAATTACCGTGACCAAAGCAGACATCGCAGATCACATCCACTCCACCACTGGCCTTTCAAAGAAAGATTCCGCTGAGATGCTGGAATCGGTCTTTGCCATCATGAAGGAATCCCTGGAGGCAGGCGAGTCCATCAAGGTTTCCGGCTTCGGTAGCTTTGAAGTCAAACAAAAGGATGCCCGGCGCGGCCGCAATCCCCAGACCGGCGAGGCGATCACCATCGCGGCCCGCAAGGTGCTGACCTTCAAGCCCAGCACCCTGTTGCGGCAGGCTGTTAACAAATGATCTTTCACTGCAGCGCAAGTCAGCAGCATACAAAAGCTATCCTTTAACAATACGCTTGATTGTTAACGACTAAAGCCTTATCCTTTAACAAGCTGTTCGACTATTAAAGGATAATCCTGTGAAGAAGAGCGATCTCAGCCCGGCCAGACAACAGCAACTCATTCCGGTACCGACGCATTCTGGTGCGTTTGCAGTCATCCCGCCGGCTCCCCCACGATTCATTTCCTCGAAAGGCATTACAAAGGAAGTCATTCATGCCCACGAGGCGCTGGGGGAACTCAGGCTGGCCACGGCACGACTGCCGAATCCGAACCTTGTCACCAGGACCTTTGACCGGCGTGAGGCTGTACGAAGCAGCCAGATCGAAGGGACAAGCTCGGACATGCATCAGCTTTTTACCTATGAGGCTACTGGCAGTGATGACGGTCTGCCGGCAGACGTGCTGGTGACCCTGAATTATGTCAGGGCGCTTGAAGTCGGTCTGAAGGAGGTCAAAGATCGTGGACCTTCAGCCGTTGATGAGGCGCTGATCAAGGAACTGCATCGCACACTGATGCATGGCACCGATTATCGCGGGAAGGCGGGTGAGTATCGAGATATCCAGAATTGGATTGGCGGCACAAAGATTTACCATGCCCGCTTCGTGCCACCCACTCCTGAGCATGTAGCGGGCTGCATGCAAGAGCTGATCGCATTTCTGCGGGAGGTGCCAGCAGAAGAGGATATGTTTGAAGTTCCGATCGTTGTTCGAATGGCGATCGCCCATGCCCAGTTTGAGACGATTCACCCGTTCGTGGATGGCAATGGCCGTGTCGGCCGCCTGTTGCTGCCGATCATGCTGGCGGCGGAAGGCTACCTGCCGGTCTACATTGCCGGGTACCTGAAAAACTATCAGCAGGAGTACTACGATCGATTGGCCGGGGTGCAGTTGCGGGAAGAATGGCAACCATGGGTGCAGTTCTTCGCCACGGCAGTCGAAGAGTCCGTCAAGGAATCGATTCAGACGGCCAATGCCCTGGACAACCTGCTGCGGCAATGGGAAGCACGTATATCAGCATTGAAAGTCAGATCCGATGCGGCGCTCTATAAACTGCCGCAGCTTCTGATCGGCAGGCCAGTCGTTACTGCTCGACAGGTAGAAGCGGAGCTCGGTATCTCCTTCCCGGCTGCCAATAACGCCCTGGCCAGGCTGGAAGAACTGGGAATCCTCACTAATCCGCAGAAGCAGCAGCGCAACCGGACTTTTATCGCCCATGAGGCCATTGATATTCTCAACAACAGGTGAGCAAACCGGGCACCTGCCCGCAACAAACCATCACGTTTTTCTGAGGGGACCATGGCCAAGGGATACCAGGCAAACAAGGAACGACAGGAAGAGCTGCAGAGCTTTGGCAAGTCCGTCGGCAAGCGGGCCGGCTTCAAGTGCGAGTGGTGCGAGTCCAAGGACGACTTGCGCCTGTGGGACTACCAGCCTGATCTGTCGCCCGACATGGATTCGCTGGCGCTTTTGTGCCAGAACTGCCGAGAACTGGCCGATGGCCGCAGGGCCGATCTGAACGAACTGCGCTCGATCCGCAATGCCCTCTGGAGCAATGTGCCGGCCGTGGCCGAAGGTGCTGCGCGGGTACTGGCCCAGTGCAAGGAAGCCTGGGCGCGCGAGGCGATTGAGGAGAGCTTTATTGATGAGACTGTCAAGGCTGATCTGCTGAAATAAGTTTCCCTCTGCCCCCTCTGAACGCCCCGTTACATCTTCTATCTTGCGTGTAGCTGTCCGCCTGAGACAATAACCTGTAACCTATGACGCCATATGGGTAAGGTCTGTTAGTATGCTTGCCATACCGGTGGAATCTGTTCGGCCACCGATGCAAAGGCCAGCATACACAACCAGGAGGTGGGACCATGGCAACACTCAGCGAGTATTTCTACACAGGCCCGAGAATCACCCTCAACAGCGGCAGGGTGATCAACATGCAGACGATCTACCAGGGGTTGGCCTACTCCTATGTGCTGGAAGGGATACCCTACGGGCCGGACTACCAACGGACCGTGAATCTGCACCTCACGTGGGCCCAAGATCGATACCCTGATCGCAGGATCGTTGTGCTCGAGCCCAGGTTGCGGCCACTGGGCATAGCGGAGGTTGAGCTGCAGAGACTGCGCACGCTGTCACAGTCTGAGGAGCCCGATGTTTCCCGTCGCGCGGGAATAATTTACCCGGAACCGGTCTCGATCGGCTCGGTCTGCTGCAGGGCGCTGTTTGAGTCCAAGCCGATCAATGGCGATGTCTATATGCTTTCACAGTTGATGCTGCTGTGGTTTCAGGACGGCTTCGCCATGCCGATCGATCCGCTGGTGGTGGAACAGATCCAGGCGCTTGACTGGGATACGGTTGCCGAGGATGTGGACCTGTAACGTCGATACACAGTCTTCCTTTTTTGCTGTCTATTCTTTACCGTGGAGCCAGTTTGCCTGGCTCCACGGTAACCATGGTAAGATACCGGTTCTGAACAGCGCGTGCTAGCGTCGCGCTACATGAAGTTCGCGATTGCATCAGCCAGCTGTTCTTTGATCGCCTGCGTCGCCTCTGCAATGTTGATGTTGGTCTGCTTTGCTTCGGCCACGATCCGCGTCCGGAGGCGGTTGTGGTTTGTGGTTTCAGAATATTCCATGCTGGCATCTTCGCTGGAACCTTGTGTGCCGATCGAGACAGAGCTGCCGCGCGTATTGCGCTGTCCGCTTGCCGACATGGTCCGAAGGCTCTGGTCCGTTCCGGAGCGGATCTTTCTGGTCGCAGCGCCCTTCAGGGGTTCTTCAACCTGGATATCGACAATGCCAAACCAGGTGTCAACCTGCACCAGTGAGCCGGCAAGGGCTCCGATGCCGGCGCCAGCCAACCCGCCCAGTCCTGCTCCCGCGTAGGTATTTGTTGCTGCCCCGCCGACAAAAACCCCGCCAACGCCACCGGCAATCGCCCCATCAGTGGTCATGCCCTCCTTGGCCTTGTCGAGGTAGACGAAGTTGGCCAGGATCCGCAGTCCGGCCTCCTTGGGGTTTTTCGTTACCCGCACCCCTTTTGCCTTAAGCTTCTGCACCAGAAGGTTGTCGAAATTCAGATCAGACTTGCCGGTCTGGTTGGTCACCCGCACATACACGGGGCGGTTGTCCAGCTTGTCCGGGTCCAGAAAGATCGTCTGCTGCATCTGGATGTTGGTTTCCAGGTTGCGGTGCTGGATGGCTGCGCAGCCCGATTGCATGACCATACTGCCAGCCAGAACCGCGATAGCTACCAGTTTTGCGAATAATGTTTTCATTGGTGCCTGCCTTTCTCTCTACTCATCTGTGATCCTCCTGTGAGGTACTGGAACGCCAGCGCGTTCGGTCAATCAGCCGCCAATCTGTCCAGGATCAGCTTGATGCTGCTGTGCAGCTGTCTGTCCTGAATCTTCCGCAATGCCTGGATAACATCGGCCTCCGCTTCATTTAGTGCCAGCCCCTCGCTCCGCTCATGAAAAAAGGCCGCCACATGCACCTGCAAGGCCTGGGCGATCAGCTGGATCCGGTCGGTTGAGAGGCGGGTCTTGGCGTATTCGTACTTCTGTATCTGCTGGGTGGTCACCCCCACCAGTTCAGCCAGTTTTTCCTGGCTCAGGCCGGCTCGCTGGCGGAAGTTCCGAATCCGCATACCGATCTCGCATGATTTGATAAAAGCTCCAGGTTGCATTGCTGGTGGTATCTCCCCGGGATCAGCTGGTCAGTAAGGATACGGGGCTTGCTGCTCTTTCCGCCATATCCTGCTGGTTTAAAAAAGCTGGTGCTGACCAACCAACGGTTGGTGCCTGACCGGTGTGGTGGCCTTCCAGGACAGCACCAGTGGCAACGCTTTTTCATGATCTGTGCCAATAGGCCTGGAGCGAAAAAAGCGCTTAAAATCATGATGTTACGGCTTTGCTGTACATGGATGGCCGGGTCGGCACCTGCTGGATGGACCGACAGACATCAAAAATTAAGTGATGGCATGCATATTTTGATGGTTGATGGCGGGTGGGCTTGCTGTGTGTGGGGACTGCCGCCCATAAAGCCTTGCCGGGTGGGCTGTTGCCGTGCAGCTGGCAGCTTGGCCTGCATCTTGAACAATGCCTGATGGCAGCAAGTTCAAAGGATGGGGAGACCATGATGCAGGTATTAGCTCGTACGGAGTATTCTCGTTGCAAAGGCAGGCATGTGGTTGCCGTACTGGTTGGGCTGAACGGTGAGCTGTATCTGGGCACCAACGGGGTTGAGCATCCGCAGCCCGTCTGCCCGCGCAGGGCGCAGTCCGGCTATGCGCGCGGCGAGGATTGGGGCCTGTGTCGTTCAGTCTGCGGGCAACAGGGGCATGCCGAGGCGATGGCAGTGCAGGCAGCCGGTCAGCATGCCCATGGTGGCACTCTGCTGCTGTTTGGCCATGACACCATCTGCCCCGATTGCATGGCACTGCTCGAGCAGGCCCAGGTAGAACGCTGCATCATCATGTAGCGCGGCCCGCCTGAGTCATGTCGCAGGTGAAGCATGCTTGACAGACGGTTGATTTGCTGTCAGGTAATGACGCTAACGCAGTCATTAATTGACGAGGTGATCACATGTCTGGCAAGCGCGCACCACGGAAGCTGGTCGTTTTGACGGAATCAAGCACCCGCTGCATCATGGGCATGGAGCAACTGTGCCGCGAGCTTACGGTAACGGCTGGTGAGTTGGCCGACAGCGGCGCCTCGGAGGTGCGCTGGGTTCGCTACCATGATGACGAATATAGCCAGCCGGACAGCCTTGTCACCGTACTGGATGCGCTAGCGGCTGCTTCAGCACCTGCCGCAAGGCTGTTGCTGGCATTCCCCTTTGTCAGCACAAACCAGGCGGCCAGGATTACGGCTGCCTTGCAGACGCTGAAGGCCAAGGGATGTGAGATTTACTGGTGCGGGGCCACGGCTGCCAAACCTGGCACGACAAGCCCCCAATCCCTCTGCAGCCAACTGGGGCTTGCGTTCAGGGAGATGGCGGCCTACCGCGCGGAGCGGACCAGTCCGGTGATGAAGGGTTTTTGGGAGAAGATGGATGACTCCCACAAGCGGGCGGCATGGATAGAGTACCGCATGCGTCAGCTCTACATGCGGCAGGATCAGCCCGGAGCGATCCTGCGGGACACCCTGAGCGAGCTTTTGCGCACAACGTCAGCCGACCTCACGCTCCCTCCCGTGCCGGACGCAGCTGACAAAATTCAGGGGCGGCTCCCGGCAAAGACGACGCAGGCCCTGCTCGCACGCTATAGCGCCAAGGGCTATCCGGCCATTGCCGGCCGCACACAGGTCATTGAGGAGCTGAAGAAGACCATCGCCTGTCTGGCGCGGACGGAGCAGAACGTACTGATTATCGGCGAGACCGGCACCGGCAAGGAGATGGCCGCCTATTTCCTGCACGAACTGGGATTAAAGCGTGACAAGCCGTATCTCGAACTGAACTGCGCAGGCATTGACGATGATCAGGCCGAATCGATGCTGTTCGGCCATGTAAAGGGCGCCTTTACCGGCGCCATAGAAACACGCAAAGGGCTGGTGGATGAGGCCGCCGGCGGCACCCTGTTTCTGGATGAGTTGCCCGAGCTTTCCGGGCGGCTTCAGGCCAAGCTGCTGCGTTTTATCCAGTCCGGCGAATACTACACCATGGGCAGCAGCGTCAAAAAGACCGCCAGCTGCCGGATCGTTGCAGGTGGCCAGCTTGACAGGATCAAAGAACATATCAGGTCTGATCTCTACCACCGCCTGGCTGAGAGCGTCATCCATATGCCGGCCTTGCGGGAACTGCCCGACCACGACAAGATCATTATCGCACGCAACCGGGCAGACGACCTGCAGGGCAAGATCCGCTCGTTCTGGGACGACAACGAAAATCGCCCGCAGCATCGTCCGATCACCCAGGGTGACATCGATCAATTCTGGGACGAGATCGAGCACAACAAACAGCTGATCAGCAGCTATTGCTGGCCCGGCAATGTCCGGGAGCTGTATGGCGTGGTAAAGCGCTCCTTAACACAGGCGATTCCCCTAAAGACCATGCTGGATGAACTGCTCGCCCAGCAATCGGCAGTGTCTGCCCTGGCCGAGCCTGATGGCATCGCGCCGGTGATCCGCAGCGCCGACGATCTGATAACGCTTGCCGAGCTGCAGCACCGCTATGTGACCCGGGCCGCTACACTGGCGCTCAGCCAGAAAGAGCTGGCTCAGCGGCTCGGGTGTGCCATCAACACGCTCAAGGAAAAACTGAAGCCGGCCGGCGGCGTTGCCGAGCCTGAACTGCAGCCTGCACCAGTCGACCAGCCATCACCGCGGAGCCTGCGCAACCGCTAGGGCCTCTTCAGAATAGCGACGAAAACGTTGCTGCAGCTCAGTTCTAGGGGCTGCCAGCTGCTCCTGATCTTCCGTCATCTCTCCGCCTCCTGTTAATAATCTGCTGGCAGGCTTGTCAAGCAACATGCCAAACGTCATGTCAACCCCTGCAGCCCGCTGGTTACGGCCGTTTCGCTGGCAGGCAGGGGGCTGTATCCGTGTGCCGCAATCATAATTTGATTGCTTTAAAGCCTTGTGTCGTCATGAATTGATTGGCTGGATGGATAGCTTGCGGGCAGAAGCGAGCGTTATGCCATGATTTCGCAATGTTATGACTGACGCTGACGGTTGGCACAGAAGCTGTACTAGGCAGAGCAGCCATGCCGTAACGACCATAACGGGGACAAGGAACATCTCATGCAACAATCCGATTTCAATCCCGCCAAGGGGCGCCTGCTGGCGGTAGGCGATATCCATGGCCATGCCGACAAACTGATCGCCCTGATGGAGCAGGTGCAGCCAACCGCCAGCGACCGGGTGGTCTTTGTCGGCGATTACATCGATCGCGGCCCGGACAGCAAGGGGGTGATCGACTATCTGCTCGACTTTGGCCGCCGCTTTCCCAACACCGTCTTCCTGCGGGGCGATCATGAGGATGTGCTGCTGGTGGTCCAGCGTGTGGCCGAGATCGGCTTTGTGCGCGATATCCCCCCTGAGGAGCGCTACCATCTGTTCAGCAAGTCCTCCGACTGGGGCTGCAGTCATCCTGGGCAGATGTACCAATTAAGGTTTCTGTACAACGGTGGCGGCGCCACACTCAAAAGCTATGAGCATGGATGCCTGTTCGAGCAGATCGGCTACCAGGCCGACTGCCTGCCGCAGCAGCACCTCGACTTCCTGCGCGCCACCCGCATCTCGCACCTCGAGGTGATCGACGGCATGCGGTACTTCTTTGTCCATGCCGGCATCTGGCCCACCGACCCGATCGACTGGCAGGATGAAATGGACCTGCTGTTTATCGACGAACGGTTCCTCCACCGCTCATCCTGCCTGCCTGACGACCTGTTGGTGGTGCACGGCCATACCAGTGAACATGAGCCCCCCGGCACCTTCAAGGGGCGTATCAACGTTGATTCGGGCGTCTGCCAGCCCAACGGCAAGCTGACCTGCTGCAATGTGCTGACCAGGGAGTACTGGCAGACCGGGGGGGAATCATGGCAATAATCATTGGCGATATCCACGGCAATCTTGAAAAAGTGCAGGCCTTTCTGGCCCATCGTCCGGACCAGCCCCACATCGCCCTGGGCGATTACTGCGACAGTTTTTTCGAGCCGCTGGAGCGCCAGCTGGCATGCCTGCAGCTGCTGATGGCCTCGGATACGGTGCTGCTGTGGGGCAACCACGACCTGCACTATCTTAACACACCGCTGTTCCGCTTTCCCGGCTATGAAAAGGAACATGCCGCCCTGCTGCAGCCGCTGCTGGAAGGGGCCATCGACCGTTTCAGACCGGTCTGCCTGGCGGATGGCTGGCTCTGCAGCCATGCAGGACTGCACAGCTCCCAGGGGCACACCGAGCAGGAGCTTGAACAGCTGATCAGTGCGGACTGGCAGCAGTACCTGGCTGACCACAGCCAGGGGTTCCGCTTCAAATCGATCTTCACCTTTGATTTTGCAGGCATTGGTCGTCTTACACCCGGCGACATACGCCAGGTGGTGGCACACGACCACTATCAAAATCCGGGGTTCGTTAATCCGAATTTTGTCAGGGTTGGCTGCTTTGATCCGGAGACGGCCTGGATATTTGATACCCAGCTGGGGGCAGTGTGCGATCTGCTGCAGACTGCCGCTGACAGAGAGGAGTAGACTGATGGCTATTGTTGTCGGAGACATTCACGGTAACGTGGAAAAAGTGCAGGCCTTTCTGGCCTATCGTCCGGATCAGCCCCATATCGCCCTGGGCGATTACTGCGACAGTTTTTACGAGCCGCTGGAGCGTCAGCTGGCATGCCTGCAGCTGCTGCTGGCCTCCGATGCGCTGCTGCTGTGGGGCAACCACGACCTGCACTACCTCAATAAGCCCCCCTTTATCTGCAGCGGCTACCGCAATGAGCATGCCAGTGCCCTGCGGGAGCTGATCGAGTCCAACAAGCGGCGGTTTATGGCTGCCTGTGTGGCCGACGACTGGCTTTGCACCCACGGCGGGGTATGCGACTGGCTGGCCAAGGGTGAGACCGACCCGCACCGGCTGGCCGAACGGTTTAACCTTGAGATGGAGGATTTTCTGGCGCGGCCCGGTGACCGCAGGCAGGGGATCTTTGCGATCGGCACCGAACGAGGGGGCACCTACAGCAAGGGCGGCGGCATCTTCTGGTTTGACACCCGGCGAGAGTCTGCTAATCTTGCCCGGAATCTGCGGCAGATCACCGGCCACACCGAACAAGAACCGTTGTGCAGGCCGCACCTGGTGACCCTGGATACCACCAACAACGATTTTTGCTGCTGGCTCTATGACACCACGACCGATGAACTGGTGAACGTGGAGATGCCGCACAGACGCATCAGGAATCTGCCGCCCCAGGAGCAGGAGGCGTTCAGGTACTATCTGCGTGGCAGATCAGCGCCACACCTTAAAAACGAGCCGAATGACGAGCAGGATGCCTATTGGCCCACAGACTTCAAAGAGTGGGTACTGCATGGCAAGCCAGGCATGAACGTGGCAGGCAAATAACAGCAGAGGGTGAGGACACCACCTGAAGATGGTTAAAATAGCGGGAAGAGCGGCGTTCTGTAGTCAAAAAAATGCCGAAATTACAGGCCTGAATGATGGTGTATGGCAAAGAATCATCATCATAAAACATGGAGGCTAGTATGGAAAAATTTAAAAGTAAACTTTGTGAATACCTTGAGCAAAATCCAGCCTCTGTTCAAGGCTACGAAAACAAGTTTGTAGGTGATTTTGTTAAATTTTCAGACAAAGAATTGTTTATTTGTAGCGAATACCCTGTAGACGTAGCAAATTATTATGAAACAAATACCTATGTTAGAACTCCAATTAGTTATAAACACAAGTTTTCGCAAGAATATAAATGCGATAAAATAGATTATATACCAAAAAAATATGATGATATCCTGATAATAAATCCTCAGTGCTCTTACAAGCCGAATGTAGATTTGATTTATTCAAATTATACTAATAATTATATTGAAGTAAAAAAAGTAAGTAGTTTTGCATTTAAAAAAGTTTTCTTTAAAAATTGTATAATTGCTGCTGATTGTGGAGTTATAATTCAAGATATAATAAGAATGTCATATATATGCAATGGAAAAAAGTACTTAATTGTTTATGGAGAAAAAAATAATGTAAATAATATAATTTGTATATTGGATACGTTTTTTGACAAACATAGAGATAAAAATGTTATTACTTTTGGCAAAACCATTAATTTAGGCACGTCAATGGCTAATAAAATATCATATAATTTGATGCGGTGTGGCTGTAATGTGTTTAATATTGGTAATTCCGAAAAAAGCCCTTCTGAAAGTGATTTGTTTGAACGAATCAACGTTTGGCGTATGGGTCCTTATGGTTTTTCAGGGCATAAAGTTGTGCAAATCCGTGAATCTTGCTTGCTAATTGAGTTGTTTTGATTGAGTTTTCGGATTGCATGTGGATTTATACAGAAATTAATTCTGAGAGCCTGCCAGATCAAAATGTTTTGACGTTGTTTGTGGTGCTTTTGAGCAGTAAGCAACAGCTTGAGGTTGCTATTAGTTGTCTTTTTCTTTTTTCCATAGCTTAAACCCGTTTATGACGCTATCAACAACTTCATCTGCCGTTAAGTTTTCAGTTTCAATGACCAGATTTGCAAAACCATAATCATTGATATCTATTCCGTATAACTCTTTATAGCGTCTTGCATCATTATCATCCCGCTGCATTGTAAAATTATATAGATATTCAAGCGACCTATCTTCCCGTTTCTTGATGTTTTGTATCCTTTTTTCAATACCTGCATTTAAGTACACCGTAAATGCTGTATCCCTTAATAACCAAATTGCCAGACGAGAGGCCAATACACATTTGCCTGATTCGGCCAGTCTGATTTGTTCATCATCCAGCTCTTTATCATATCGAGGATCCATTTTCGATTTTTCCAATAACTCTACAAAACCCATATTGTGTTTGTCTGCCAGTTGACGAAAAGTGTAATTAATCAATCTGTAGTTTAGCTTTTGTGCAACCAGGGTTGATACCGTCGTGTTTCCACATCCGCTTTTTCCTGAAATGGCTATAATATCGTACATCAGATGCTCCATAAGTTTAATTGTGTACAGAGATAGTATCCATATGACAGCCGGCTTTTAAAACTCCCTTCGGCCCCATGTACCACATGGGGCCTTTTTGCGCCCCAATCCCCCAATTGGCCATGCCTGCAATTCTGTGCACGACCTGCATTGTCGGCCGGGTGTGTGCTGCCCCCAGAGTAATGCACGATCTGGGCCCATCGTTGATTTTTTTCAGATTGGGCTAAAAGAGTTCGTCAAAAGTTGGCGGATTCGGGAGCGGCTCAGAAGCAATCTGCCTGATCATCTCCTGCAACACCTTCTTCCGCTCTCTTTTGTACTTACTCACCCAACGCTGCCCAGCAGAACGAAGGCTGCGGCATGCTGGCCGATGGGCGTGGCCACGCAAGGCAATGGCGGCCACATGACAATCAGAATTAGACACTTAGACAGCATAAATTGATCAATGGCTACGCCGCCAAGCTCAAACAGCAAAATTCTATCATTAATATCAGTATGATACAGGCCAAGCCAGGCTTGGCACACATCATGCATTAGTTCGTATGCATCTCCAACGAGCGAAAGGACACGGCAATGAAATCTCCGACCTACCTGTCAGACCTCGAGGCCACCCGCAGCAGCTCACCGATCCGCGAACTGGTGCCGATGATCAGTGACATCCCGGTGGACAACGCAGAGGCGCGGTACACCAGAATTCTCAGCGCATACCGGTCTGTTGTGCAGGTGGTTGATGGCCGCGAACTCCACCAGCAGTATCTGAAGCCCCAGGTGGTTGCAGGCAAACGTACCGGCAAGCTGTTCTTGCTGAAGTGCGGGCATGATGTTGCCCAGCTGGCCATAGGGCTTGCCGATGGTTCGGCCGATATCGATGAGCTGCTGGCTACAAAGGTTGTGGTGCAGATGAGGAAGGCCGCCTATGGCTCCGTCGAGGCCGCCGCCGCCAACGGATGGCAGCTTACCGCGGACGACTTGAAGCGCGCCGAGCGCCTGCGCGTGGTGCGGATGGATCTTCTCAGCAGCACGGCTAACAACCATCTGCTGGTGCAATGCTCGCAAGCGGAACAAGATCGCCTGTCAGGGCTGGCCAAGGCAGCTGTCAAAAGGAGGGCAAAGTGATGAAACTGGTAACCAAGGCGATGCAGAAGAGGCTGCCGGCGCTGGATTCGATGCCACAGGTGCCGCTGGAGGAGCGGCAGGCGCTGGCGCGTTTCTTCACCCCCTGGGACGACTGGAGCTGGTACGTGCTGGAGGGCAGCCAGCAGCATGACGGCGATATCGTCTTCATGGGGTACGTGGTCAGCAGCCACGGCGCCGATTTCGGCAGCTTCAGCCTGTCTGACCTGCAGCAGGATTTCGACGCGCGCTGCATGCGGGTGGAGCGCGACAAGATGTTTGTGCCATGCAGCGTTGCCGAGCTGATGGCAAGGCATGATTGCTACTAACCTACGAACGAGACCGGAAAGGAGCTAACGATGGATACGGTACGCGAGACAGTCAGCTTTACAGCAGCAAGTGAGCAGGGTGATGAAGAGCTGGTGCAGCAGCTGGTGGCAATGCGCCGACTGGAAGAGTACGGCTTGTCCCTTGCCGAGCGTTTCAAGGTGATGGCACGCTGTGCCGAGACGCAGGCAAGGCGCCAGACTGCCTGTCTGATCAAGCTGTAAGGAGGGGCACCATGGATATCGCATGGACCAGTGAGCGTTATGCACAGCTTTTGATCGAGGCCAGCGCCCGCGGGGCGCTGAGGCTGGTCAGGCAGCTGGTAGAGGAACAGGGCTGCCCCATAACCGCCGATGACCATATGGCCCTGATTCTGGCTGCGTCCAATGGCCGACTGCCGGTGGTGCGCTACCTGGTCGAGCGTGCGCCCGCTTTTGTCCAGCCACCGGTTGATCTGGCGGCACAACAGAACAGGGCCGTCATTGAGGCGGCCAGCAACGGGCACCACAAGATCATCCGCTATCTGGTGGAAACGGCCCCACACCATGCCGATTCGCGGGTTGATATTACGGATTGCGATAATGCCGCCTTGCTGGCTGCTGTAGCCCGCGGCCGGCTGATGGTGGTGCGCTACCTGCTGGATGAGGCGCCCAGGCATGGCCAGGCGCGCATTGATCTGGCTCCGTACCTTGACAGGCTTCTGACCGCAACGGTCGTGAGCGGCAATGGCAGGCTGCTGGGCTATCTGGTCGAAAAGGCCGCACAGTGCGGGCAACGCATACCGGCAGACGCTGTGCGGGCGGCGGCATACATGGGGCGCCTGGACCTGGTGCGATGCCTGCTGGACAAGGCGCCGGAGGCCGTACGGTATCGCGGCAACATCAGGCAGTGGTTTGACCCCGGCGACCGTTTTACCAGCTATGGTGTTCAGTTTCGGGAGATCATCGGCTATCTGGTGGACAGGCTGCCGTACCGCACCGGCCAGGTGCTGGAGCTATCGCTGAGGGATACCGATTCGCAGTCGGCCATACCCTGTCTGACTGAGAAACTACCGCTGATTGCGCGGCAACGTGCCCTGCAACAGGCAGGGGTCTGCCATACCGACTGGCGGGCGCTGTTACAGTGGCCTGCTGGCGAAAGCGGTGACGGCACGTTCGCGGGGATGCGGCTCTGATGGCAACGGCCGGAGCACAAGCCGCCGGAGGCCTTTTGGGCAAGCGCCCGCTGTATGCGTCGCAAGGTGTAGATTGTGAGAGAAAGCAAAGGGAGCCCTATGAACCAGGTACTCGTTGAAAACAAGGTGACCGTCATCTACCGGCCTGACCACGCGGTGGTCAGGTTTTCCGGGGATGTGAACGCCAATCGGATCTTTAGTCTGTGCGACGAGATCGATACCGCCATCAACTACTATTTTTACGATCGGGTGCGGATCGAGATCGACTCGCCTGGCGGCGAGGCCAAAGCACTCAATTATTTTATCAACCAACTGGCCAGCTGGCGGAAGCGGGGGGTGGTGATCGAGACCATGGCCCTGACCAGCTGCTGCAGCGCCGGTGCGTATATGCTCAGCTTCGGCGACGTGGGGCATCGCTGGGCCCTGCCCGATTCGATGCTCCTGTATCACAACGTGCGGGTTTCCGGTGGCAATGCGGCACTGACCGTAAGCCGCCTGGATGACCTGCGCTGGGACCTGAGTGTGACCGATGCCGGGCTGATCATGAAGCTGCTCAGGCACAGGTACGGCGGTCTGCTGCCGCTGGAGCAGTTTGATACCCTGACGGAGCTGGTCTGTTGCCTGCCGGATCCGAAGCGCAGCTTTTGCGCGGAGCGGATCGAAAAACTGGGCGGTGCCCGCATTGCCCAGATGCTGAGGCGGATAGAGGCCTGCGGCAATGATGAGGAGCGGCTGATTCTGCGGCGCGACCTGTATCTGCTGCTGACTGACCGTATCCGCAAGCAGGTCAAGGCAGTTGGTGACGACGAATCGGTCGAGCACCTGCTGCAGCACCTGAAGACGACTTCTGGCGCCCAGCAGCGCACACAGGTGCAGGCCTGGCTGTTTGGCAGGATGGAATGGTATCTGCGCACGTTTGGCCGGGATGAGTATATCAGGCCTGAAAAAGCAGTCGCCTACGGATTGATCGATCAGATAGCGGGGGTATAGCGATGAACACACACAAGCTGCGCTGTGCAGAGTGGGATGCAATACAGATGGGCGATCTGGACGAGACCAGCCTGTTTCGACACCTTCTGTTTCTGGGGGAAACCGGTTCGGGCAAGACGACATCCGGCATCAAACCGTTGTGCCGGCTGGCCTTTGCTGCCGACCGTTGCTTCAACGGCAAACAGGCGGCCGGGCTGGTGGTTGACCCCAAGGCCGAGCTGGGTGCCTATCTTGAAGAACTGGTCGGCGCCGCAGGTGCCGATCGACTGTTGCGCCTGAAACCGGGCGGCCCCGGCCCGGTATTGTGGCAGTTCGAACATCAGCAGCTCGACGAGATAGGTGCCATTGGCGTGGTGGAGCAGATGATGGCATCTTCCGATGCCTTCAATGGGCAGCAAGAGGTACTGAATGACCGGTTCTGGTTTGATGCTGCCAAGCAGTTTCTACAGGCCATCGTGGAAATTGATCTGACCCTGTGGCGGCACCCAAACGGCCTGGGGGTTGAAAACATCAGACAGTTCTGGAGCTGCCTGTCCGGGCTTCTCCAGCTGCTGTCTGTTAAGCAGCCCGAGGCTCCTGCACTATCGAATGCAGTCGGCGTGGAGAGGATCGTCTCTGGTGATAAATACGATCAACCCCTGCGTGTGGCATCATTTTTTATTTACCGCAATTGTGGCGATGAAGCGCAGCAGCTGGTTGCCCGCAACCTGCAGTCCGGTCAGATACTGCCATTGGTGACCTATCAGCCTGAGAACTACCTTAACCATATTGTTGACCTGCTGACGCTTGCCACGAGCGGTGTCTGGTCAGGTGAAGTCGCGAAGGCGGTGTTGAGAGGACTGAAAGCGGGTGAACTGTCACATACCTTTAACGTATTCTGGGCGCTCTTCATGGCGTTTGTGGCGGGCTGGAAGATCAACGACAAAGCGGTTTTTTCACAGGGAGAGGGCTCATTTTTCAGCCAGTATATGCACATGGCGGACACAACCTATGCGTCGATATATGCTGTCATAAGCAACCTGATCAATGACCAGGCCAGCCCTGAGTTTTGCAGCCGCATCTCCATTAATCCGTTTGAACCGCCTGAAGTGCTGTTGAGTACAAGCGAGGTCATACAAGAGGGCAGGATTGTCGTGTATGAGCCGGACAAGACCAGTACAGTTGCGTTGACTATTGGCAAGACGTTGAAGGCCGGTTTTTTTAAGGCGCTGCTGGTTCCGGAACGGATGAATAACCATACCGTGCGCCCATTTTTCTACATCTGTGATGAGTTCCAGCGTTTTATTACCCACGATGAGGATAGCGGTGAACAGTCGTTTCTTGACCGCTGCCGGGCCTACCGGGTCTGCTGCGGGCTGGCCACACAATCGATTGCCTCGCTGCGCTACAGCCTGCCCTCAAAAGCAGGAGAACATGCCATCGACATTATTCTGATCAATACCGGCACCAAGCTGTTTTTCCGTACCACCGACAATGCTACCGCAAACAGCCTGAGCGGCTTGATTCCTGCGCCACCTCAGCCGGACAAACTGCATGTGGTCCGTGTCCGGCCGCTTTCAACCCTTAAACCGGGCGAATGCTATTATCTGCTGGTGAACGGCAAGGCCGGCAGGGGGCAGATCGGGGTGTAAGTGAGCGACGGTGAGCTGCAAGGTCTGCAGATATCCTGCTCAACACAGACCGTACAAAGGAAAAACTGAGTAAGGCCACGGATACGGCAAACATCAAGCTGGGCGACTTTTAGCAGCCTGGTGGATGAGATAAAACTCACTCTTGATCCCCTCCGGCCTGGCGGCCGGAGGGGATCAAGAACGTGGAGGGTGGAGTAGCCAGACAATCTTGCATAGCACCACCACGTAACGCATTGTAAAAACAGGCAAACAATGATATATGGAGTAGGCTTTCAGGCAGCTCAATAGAAGGCCTCTGTGTGAAGGCTGGTTTCAATAGCGACCTTTTTCAGTACCCACGCGGATGCCCGTTTTATAATGCCTCAGATTGTGGTGGTATTTTTGACGGTATGGCAAAATTCAGTCTCAAAAAATATTATTTGCTTTTATATACTTAAAAGATTAGTTCGACAGCCTGAGCACCACCAAGCCATACTCCGGCAACAGCCGGTTCCATACAAAACGCCCCTGACAATCGCCAGGGGCGTTTTCTTGTTTCAGCCCCCCCACAGAACACCTTGTAAGACTACAGATGACAGAGGCGCTTAGACACAAAATGTATTCGTATACTGCCCCAAGGTACGGCTGGCTGAGGATGGCGTGATACCGGATTTATACTGGGGGCAGCGGGAGCGGTTCATCGCCCTGCTGGAGTGGTTAGCCGCCCTGGGTAACGCTGAAGGAATGGTGAATGGGTTACAGATTCCGATGCGGCCCGTATGCTGGCCGGACGTCTGCGGAATGATCACGCCTGACAAGGCAAAGGTGCCGATTGAACTAAAGGTTGCCACAAAGGTCTTAATAAGGTACTTTATTCGTACCGGAGGTGTGCTATGAATTTAGCAGAAGATATTCAACCAGTAACCTACCTGAAAGGCAACGCCGCTCATCTGCTGCATCAGGTAAATGAAACCCGCAGGCCGGTCATTATCACCCAGAATGGCATGGCACGCGCAGTACTGCAGGACACTGCCAGTTACGAAAGCATGCGGAATGCTATCGCAATGCTCAAGCTGATGGTGCAGGGGGAAAATGACATCCGCGCTGGCAGGTTGAGCGGGCAGGATGAGGTTTTTTCCCGCATTGAAGCAAGACTGGCTGAGCGAAGAAGGCAGGCGGAGTAATGGCGCGGCATCTGTTTTCTGTTGTCTGGACGAAAGCAGCAGAGACTGATCTTGAGTGTATTGTTGACTTTATCGCTGATGACAGTTTTGATGCTGCGCTTGCGGTTTTTGCCCGGATTCGTGAGCGCGCTGCCACTCTTGACAACCTTCCCAATAAAGGGAGGGTTGTGCCCGAACTCCACCAGCATGGCATTACTCAGTACCGTGAGCTGATTGTGGCGTCATGGCGCATTATGTATCGGATTGACGGTACGAAGGTTTATGTTATCTCGGTCGTGGATAGCCGGAGGAATCTTGAGGATTTGCTACTGGAAAGATTGTCAAGGGATTGAACTGGTGCAAAGCATTTTGGAGCCTGTTATGACTGCCATGTTCATCCTCTCATAATGCGGGCAGGTCAGTTCCTGAGATGAGTTCCGGGGACATACCACCTAATTGCCGCAGACCCTCGCTAACTTCACCCCCTGACGACAGTAAAACCCTATGAAAGCGGCATTACAGTGACCAAGGCAGACATCGTCGAAAAGATCCATACCACCACTGGCCTATCCAAGAAAGATTCCGCTAAGAAGTAGAACTAGCTAGATTAGCTACTTCAACCGAATCAGCACTCTTAAGGATACCCCCATGCTGATTGACCTGCCCACACTGGCCCTGTTGTTTAGCGCCGCCTTTATCGCCGGGCTGGTGGATGCGATCGCCGGCGGAGGCGGGTTGATCACCGTGCCGGCGCTGTTGGCTGCCGGGTTGCCACCCCAGCTGGCGCTGGGCACCAACAAGCTGCAGGCAAGCTTTGGCTCTGGCAGTGCCATGCTGCATTTCATCAGGGCTGGCCGCGTTAACCTGCGGGAATGCTACAGCGGGATCATCTGGACCGCTCTCGGCGCCGGGTTGGGGGCCTGGGCGGTCCAACTGCTGGATCCGGGGCTGCTGCGCCGTCTGATCCACTGGCTGTTGGCAGCCATTGCGCTCTACACGCTATTCACCCCGCAACTGGGGCGGGACGATAGCCACGCCCGCTGGTCAGCCGGACCGTTCTTTATGGTGTTCGGACTCTCAATCGGCTTTTATGACGGTTTTCTGGGACCGGGCACCGGCTCGTTCTGGGCCATGGCGTTCATGCTGCTGTTCGGGTATTCGATGGTGCGCGCCACCGCCTACACCAAGGTGATGAACTTCACCAGCAACGCAACTGCACTACTGTTCTTTCTGCTGGCCGGACAGGTGCAGCTGGTTGCGGGGCTGGTGATGGGGGCAGGACAGTTTCTGGGGGCCCGGATCGGGGCCCGGCTGGTGATCACGAAGGGGGCTGCGTTTGTGCGGCCGGTCTTCATCACGATGGTGCTGGCGGTGCTGATCAAGCTGATACTGCAGCGCTAACAGCGCAGCGGTTCAAACAGGTATTCCAGCCCATTGACCTTGATGGTGTGGACCGTTTCCAGCATCCTGCCCAGCTTGCCTGCCGGAAAGCCCTGCTGAGCGAACCAGACCAGGTATGGCTCGGGCAGATCGATCAAGAGCCGCCCCTGATACTTGCCGAACGGCATCCGCATCGCCACCAACGCCTGCAGCTCCTCAACATCGGCCGGCACCCCCTGGCAGGGCTGCAGGGTATCCCGTGTCTCGGTCATCGTCCCTCCCCCATACTCACCGTACAGCTGTTGGACCACATCAGTAATACTCCTCTTCATAGGCCGGTACCTCGTCCAGAAAGCCGGGCAGACGCTCGGCCTGGTGCAGGGCACGGTCAACATCCTCGATCAGCCGCTGGCGATCCTTGGGATAGCTGCCGGCCAGATTAAGGAAGTTGGAGACATGGTTGGAGCGCAGGATGGTCCGGGCCGGGGCCAGCTGCGTCAGCAGTTCCCGCGCCTCCTGCATCAGCTCGCGGCGGGTACCCTGATCAAGCGAGCGGACAAACGGCTCGTTGTGGCGGTGGAACAGAGTTAAGAGCGAGAAGTACTCCGGATTGACCCGGTTGACCCAGGCCGCGGTGGCACGGGCATGCTCCAGGCTGCGCCCCCTGCCGGCCAGGCCCAGGATGGCGGTGACCGACAGCTTGATGCCGGCTTCACGGGCCATCAGCGCCAGCTCGGCCATCTGGTCGGCGGCATACCCCTTGCCTACCCGCTCCAGGGTCGGGTCGTCGCCGGACTCCAGGCCGAAGTAGAGGATGCGCAGCTTCTTTTCCCGCAACTGGTGCAACTGCGGCAGGGTCTTGTTGGTGAGGCTGTTGGGCGAGGCGTAGCTGGCCACCCGTGTCAGGCCGGGAAAGGTGGCTGCCAGGGCGTCCAGGATCGTGACCAGCCCCTCAAAAGGGTAGACCAGGGCATCGCCGTCGGCCAGAAAGACCCGCTCGACCCGCTCGCGGTAGCGGGCCGGGATCTCGCTGATCTCCTGCACAATATCCGCGACCGGCCGGATATGGAAGCGCTTGCCCTTGTACATGCCGCAGAAGGCGCAGTTATTCTGGGAGCAGCCCACCGTGATCTGGAAGATCAGGCTGCGGGCCTCGCTGGGGGGACGGAACACCGGTTCAACATAGCTGGGCATAGACGATCAATCCTCGCGCTGAACAGACTAAACTCGGCGCAGTGTAGCACGGTGCAGCCGCTTCGCGAAATCCCAACTGCACTACCACATCCAGGCCCGACCAGCCAGGCCGGCAGCTAATCTGCTGGGCAAGCTCGGCCAGCGTGGTATACTGCCAGCAGATCACCCCTGTCGGAGTCTAGCTTATGAAATCAATCGGCGCTGAACTGGCGTACTTTTTCCGCGGTCGCCTGCGTCAGAATCTGAAAGTACTCTGCCTGTACGGCCTCTTTCTGGTGGCTCTGATGCTGACCTACGCCCTGCTGTTCGATTTTCTGATGTGGCGTCTGGAGGGCCGCGACTTTTCCCTGATGGCCAGCATCTACTGGGTGATCACGGTGATGACCACCCTGGGCTTTGGCGATATCACCTTCCATACCGACCTGGGCTACCTGTTCGCCACCATCGTCACCATCAGCGGGGTGGTGTTCCTGCTGATCATCCTGCCCTTCGGTATGATCAGCCTGTTTTTGGCCCCCTGGATCGAGCAGCGGTTGCGCTACCACCCCACCCTGGAGCTGGACGAAGAAACCAGCGGTCATGTGCTGATCTTCGGCATGGACCCGATTACCACCAACCTGATCCGCAAGCTGAAGAGCCGCATGATCTCGTTCGTGGTGGTGACGCCGGACCATCAGCAGGCGCTGCACCTGGAGGAGGAGGAAAACATCCGGGTGGTCTGCGGCTCGCCGACTGATCAGGAGGTGCTGCGCAGGGTACGGGTGTCCCAGGCCCGCTACGTGATCGCCAACCTGAGCGACCCGGAAAACGCCAACCTCTGCCTGACGGTGCGCTCCATGGCCAAAACCCCGATTGCAGCCATTGCCAACGACCCCGAGCACGTTGACCTGCTGCGACTGGCCGGCGCCAATCAGGTGATCCCGCTGCCCCGCATCCTGGGCCGCTACCTGGCCACGCGGGCCACTACCTGCGGTGCCCTGGCCCATGTACTGGATTCCTTCGGTGCCCTGCAGATCGCCGAGATTCCGGTCTACGGCACCCCCTTCGTCAACCAGACCCTGGCGGAGGCCTGTATCCGCCAGCGTACCGGCCTGGCGGTGGTGGCGCTGTGGGAGCGCGGCACGTTGCAGTTTCCCACCGGCGATGCCATCCTGCACCCCGAGGCGCTGATGATCCTGGCCGGCAGCCGTGAACAGCTGGAAAAGCTGGAGCAGCTGGCCGGCGACCAGTCACGGGAGGAGCTGGTGCTGATCCTGGGCCATGGCCGGGTGGGCTGCGCCTCGGCCAAGTTTCTCGAACGCAAGCCGGTGCCCTTCATCCTGATCGACCAGCTGGCCAACCCCGACTGCGCCGACCACGTTGCGGTAATCGGCGACGCCACCGGCCGCTATCTGCTGAAACAGGCCGGCATCGAGCAGGCCCAGGGGGTAATTGTTACCACCAACAACGACAGTACCAATATCTTCCTGACCCTCTCCAGCCGCCACAGCAACCCCCACATCCGGATCGTGGCGCGGGCCAACGACGACGCCAATGTTGAGCAGCTGTATGCCGCCGGGGCCGACTTCGTGGTCTCCAACGCCTCGGTGGGGGCCAGCATCCTGAGCAATGTGCTTGAATCCAAGGAGTCGGTGTTTCTGACCGAGGGAATCTCGGTCTTCCGTCGCTTGATCCCGCCGGAACTGGTCGGCAAGACGATTGCCGAATCGCAGATCAGGCCCCTGACCGGCTGCTCAATCGTGGCCCTGGAGCCGACCGATGACAGTCCCCCCCTGATCGTGCCGCCCCCTGAGCAGCTGCTGCAGGCCGACATGGGCCTGATCCTGATCGGCAGTCCGCAGCAGGAAGCGCTGTTCGCCGAGACCTTCTCCCCGGCGGACAGATAGACGTCGCTTGCTATCCTGAAACCTGTTTCGACCAGGTCGATTGCTGACAAGGTTGCTTAAGCCTGTCAGCCTGTTTTTTATACCCCCTGACTACCTTGACAGAGGACCCGCCCCGCAGTATGGTAGCCACATGACTACCAAGCACGCACTCACTGCACGCCAACAACAGGTGCTGGAACTGATCCGCCAGCATATCGACGATAACGGCTACCCGCCCACCCTGCGTGAGCTGGCCCGGCAACTGGGGGTCAGCGGCACCCTGCCGGTCAGCAAACACCTGGAGGCCCTGCAGCGCAAGGGCTACCTGAGCCGCAGCAACGACGCGCGCGGCATCTGCCTGACCGGCTCCGCTGCCAGCGCCGTTTCGCTGCCGATAGTCGGCACGGTGCGGGCCGGCGCCCTTACCCCGGCCATCGAGGACATCCAGGGCTACTTGGCCCTCGACCGTCTGCAACTGCATGGCGGCACGTTTCTGCTGCGGGTGGCCGGCGATTCAATGATCAACGCCGCCATCTGTGACGGCGACCTGGCCCTGGTGCGCCCCCAGCCGACTGCCGAGAACCGCGACATCGTGGTGGCCATGGTTGAAGGCGAGGCCACGCTCAAGGAATTCCACCGCGAAAAAGGGCAGATCCGCCTGCAGCCCAAGAATCCCAACATGGACCCGATCATCGTCAAGGAAGGCTCGGCAGAGGTAACCATTGTCGGCAAGGTGGTGGGTATCTTCCGCAGCATGGCCTGACAATGGAACGAATCCGTGAACCGATACGGGTGGCGGTGGTCTTCGGGCCGGGACGGGCAGTCAAGCCGGTCTGGTTTGAATGGCGCCGCCGCAAGCACGCCATTCAGCAGACCACCTACAGCTGGTCGGACAGGGTTGGTGATGACACCCGCCTGCACTTCTCGGTAAGTGATGGCGAAGCGCTATTTGAACTGGTCTACAGCACAACCAGGCAAAACTGGGAGCTGTTGAATCTGCAGGCAGAGTAAACCGACCAAACAATCGCACCTATGACACGTTCCATTATCCACCTCGATATGAACGCCTTCTTCGCCTCGGTGGAGCAGCAGGCCAACACTGAGCTCAAAGGCAAGCCGATCGCCGTGGTGGGCGCCAGCCACCGCACGGTCATCACCACCGCCTCCTACGAGGCCCGTGCGTTTGGCGTCAAGACCGGCATGGCCATCTGGGAAGGCAAGCGGGCCTGCCCGGACCTGATCATCGTCAAAGGTGACAACAAGAAGTACACCCATACCTCCTCGCAGATCACCGCCATGATGCGAGAATACACTCCCCTGGTGGAGGTATTCTCAATCGACGAGGCCTTCCTGGATGTCACCCACTCCCAGGCCCTCTACGGCCCGGCTGAGACCATCGCCTACCAGCTCAAGGCCCGCATCAGGCACGACCTGGGCCTGACCTGCTCCGTCGGCATCGCCCCCAACAAACTGCTGGCCAAACTGGCCAGCGACATGCAAAAGCCGGACGGCCTGACCGTGATCCCGCCGGACCGGGTACGAGAGATCCTGGAGAAAATCCCGGTGGGTGATCTGTGCGGGGTCGGCAAGCGACTGCAAAAACAGCTGACCCTCTACTGCAATGTCCACACCTGCGGCGAACTGGGGCGTTGTGATGAAAAAATCCTGACCAGGAGGTTCGGCATCATCGGCAAACGGCTGAAGGAGATGGGCCAGGGGATCGACGACAGCCCGGTGGTGCCGGTGGAAGAGGAAGAACAGGTCAAGAGCGTTGGCCACTCCATGACCCTGCCCAAGGATGTCGAGCACCGTGACGACATCCTCAAGCGCCTGCTGCAGCTCTCGGAAATGGTCGGCAGGCGTGCCCGGAGGTATGACCTGGCCGGCAAGACCCTCAGCGTACAGGTGCGGCTGGGGGACTTCTTCAGCAACTTCCAGAAGCAGACCACCCTCACCACCCCGATCAACTTGAGCGACGACATCTACCAGACAGCGGTCAGGGTATTCGACAGCATGGGCATTGACCAGCCGATCCGCCTGTTGGGGATCAGCCTGTCAAACCTGTACGAGCATGAGGGGCAGCAGATCTCACTATTCGAGACAGACAGGAAGAAGGAACAACTGACCAGGGCTATGGATGCGGTCAACAATAAGCTGGGCGACTTCAAGGTGACCTTCGGCAGCCTGCTGGATGAGCAAGAGAAAGGCTCACACGTCATCTCGCCGGCCTGGAAGCCGGAGGGGATCCGCAACGTCACCGTGACGTAAGCAGCGAATGCCGCGCACCACCACAACCGGGCTGTACAGCAGGTTTAGGTTGAGGTCTTGAAGCCGGCCACTTCCCGCTCCAGGTTTTTGATCTGGTTGGAGAGGCCGGACACCGCCCCCTCCACCAGCTTGGTGGTCTCCAGGTTGCCGGTGGCGGTGGCGGCCATCTCGCCGGCAGCCCGTACGATCTGCTCGCTGCTGGTCGACTGCACCTGACAGGCGGCCCGAATCCCCTCGATCATCTGGACAATGGTTTCGCTGGATTCAGCCACGCCGCTGCCGGCATCGTTGTGAGCGCTGGTCTGCAGGTGGACCCGCGCCACCAGCTCACGAATGTTCTCAGCTGAGCGATTGATCACCTCGGTATCGCGGGTCTGCTCACCCGAGGCCCGCACAATCTGCTCCACCATTGAAGCCACCTCGCCCACCGAGGTCCGCATCCGGTCGCTCTGCTGGGCATGCAACTGGGTGGTATGGGCAATGGCGGTCACCTGGTCGGTGGCGGTCTTGACGCCATCAACGATCTTGCGCAGGGCATCACCGGAACGGCGCGACAGCACCTCGCCGTCCCCCACCGCCTGCTCGGAGAGCCGGATGGCGGTAACGGCCTTATCGGTCTCGTCCTTGACGCCATTGACGATCTCGGCGATCTCGCGGGTGGAGGCGGTGGTACGACGGGCCAGTTCCTTGATCTCGTGGGCCACCACGCCGAAGCCTTTGCCGTGCTCGCCGGCCTGGGCCGCGATGATCGAGGCGTTTAAGGCCAGCAACTTGGTCTGCTCGGTCACCTCGTCGATCACCTGCAGGATGGTGCCGATGCTGGCGGCATGCACCGACAGATTTTCTATGGCCTGCTGGACGGTGTGGGATGAGGTGCGGATCTGATCCATGCCGTTAATGGTGGTCTCCACGGCGATATTGCCCAGTTCGGCATCCCGCAGCACGTCACCTGAGATGCGGGCCGTGGCCTGAGCGTTCTGTTCGATCTGGCGCACCGACTGGTCCATCTCCAGCACCAGATCGGTGGCATGGGAGGAGTTTTCCAGCAGCCGGTTGACGCTGTTGTTGATCTCCTTCTGGGCGTTGGCCATCCGGTCGATGGAGTCGCTGACCCGCTCCACCGCAAGCACCAGATGCTCCACCAGCTGGTTGATCTCCACCGTACTGGTGGTCATCTGCTGGATCGAGCTGGCATTAACGGTGGCGGCGTCGGACAGCCCCTCCACCGCGGTGGTCACCTCCTCCACCGAACGGCGGATCTGCAGGGCGGCCTCCTTGGTGCTGGATGCAGCCAGGGTCTGGGTCTCGGCGTTGGTCACCCCCTGACGGGCCACGGTATCGACGGTCTGACCGATGGTGCGCAACTCTTCGGCGGCCCGGCGGATACTGGCCATCATGCCGGCCAGCCGCTCCAGCATCTCGTTGAAGTTGCTGTTGAGCATACCGACCTCGTCGGCCGACAGATCAAGCCCCCGCACGGTCAGATCGCCCTCGGCGGCCTGATCCATCACGCCGGCCAGCCGCTTGACCCGGATCGGCAACTTACGGGTGGCCAGAATGAAGAACACCCCCAGAAAAAAGAGCACATTCAGCAGGTGCAGAAAACGGAGCCCGTCTTCCGGAATCTGCTTGATGCCAAAGGCGGCAACCGAGACAACCATGCCGGCCACCAGCAGCAGACGGATCAACGTGGTACCAAAACCAAGATTTTTAGCCATGGGGCAACCATCCATACGCGAGAAGTATCGGATTTTGTCGCTTCTTTATACCGTAAAACCGCTGCAAAACAAACGGCTAATCCTACCGGCAACAGCAAGGCGACCACCCCGGGCCAGGCTTGCATTTTCGCCCACCTGCCCCTATACTGCCGTGATCTATATCAGGAGGGCGACAACGTTATGATCGAGATCAATTTTGACAAGATGGGCGGCCTGATTCCGGCCATTATCCAGGATTACGAAAACGGTGAGGTGCTGATGGTGGCCTTCATGGACAAGAAGACCCTCGATCTGACCCTCAAGGACGGCAAGACCTGGTTCTTTAGCCGCACCCGCAACAAATACTGGATGAAGGGCGAGGAGTCGGGCAACACCCAGGAGGTAATGGAGGTGCTGACCGACTGCGACGCCGACAGCGTGGTGATCAAGGTCAAACAGAACGGCCCGGCCGCCTGCCACACCGGCAACCGCAGCTGCTTTTACGTTAGGTGGGAGAACGGCCAGTGGGTGGAGCATTCCAACCCGCTGTTTGATCCCAAGGAGGTCTACAAACAATGAACACCGTCCTGCGCTTCGGCATCCCCAAAGGCAGCCTGGAGGAGGCCACCGTCGACCTGTTCAAACAGGCCGGCTGGCAGATCGGCATCTCGTCACGCAGTTACTTCCCCACCGTTGACGACGGCGAGATGAAGTGCCACCTGATCCGGCCCCAGGAGATGGGCAAGTACGTTGAACGGGGCACCATCGACGTGGGGATCGCCGGCCGTGACTGGATTCGTGAAAACGACTCCGACGTGGTGGAAGTCTGCGAGATGGTCTACTCCAAGGTCTCCCGCCGCCCGGTGCGCTGGGTGCTGGTGGTGGCCCAGGATTCCACGGTGCAGAAGCCGGAAGACCTGCAGGGCGCCACCATCTCCACTGAGTTGGTAGCGTTCACCAAGCGCTACTTCAAAGAGCGCAACATCGACGTCAATGTGGAGTTTTCCTGGGGGGCCACCGAGGCCAAGGTGGTGGACGGCCTGTGCGACGCCATCGTAGAGGTAACCGAGACCGGTTCCACCATCCGGGCCAATAACCTGCGAATCGTCTGCGACCTGATGGAATCGGTGCCGGTGATGGTGGTCAACAAGGCCGCCTGGAACGACCCCTGGAAACGGGCCAAGGTCGAACAGATCGCCACCCTGCTCAACTCGACCCTGCGGGCCGAAGGGATGGTGGGGCTCAAGATGAACGCCCCGGCCGACCGGGTGGATGACATCACCAGTATGCTGCCCAGCCAGAAGGCCCCGACGGTCTCCCACCTCTACAAATCAGACTGGGTCTCCATCGAGAGCGTGTTGCCGGAAAAAGAGGTGCGCCGGATCGTGCCGGAACTGCTCCGACAGGGTGCCGAAGGAATCATCGAATATCCGCTCAGCAAGATTATCTGAGAAAGGGGCCACCATGCCAGCCTGCGACCGCACCGGCGACAACTGCAAATGTACCTACCCCGGCTGCCCCCGCCGCGGCAATTGCTGCCAGTGTGTGGCCTACCACCGTGAGCGGGGCGAGGCCACGGCCTGCTTCTTTAGCGCCGAAGGGGAACGCAGCTACGACCGATCGCTGCAGCACCTGATGCGCGACCGCGGCATTGGACTGTAAGCGATGCTCACCTACACCATCACCCCCGACGACCACTGCCGCCGGCTGGAGAGCTTTCTGCAACGACTGCTGCCGGCGGCCCAGCTGGCCTACTGCCGCAAGCTGATCAAATCAAACGCCTGCCGCCTGAATGGCGGCGCCGCTACCCCTGATGTTTTGCTCAGCGCGGGCGACATCATCAGCCTTAAGGAAAGCGGCCAGGTCATGGAGCAGCTGAACAGGCCACATCCTCCTATAGATATACTCTGGCAGGACGACCACCTGCTGGTGCTCAACAAACCGGCCGGTCTGGCCATGCACCCGGCGGCCGAGGTAGACGAAAACCTGGTGGATCTGGCCTCAGCCTGGCTCGAAAAGCGGAGTAACCACCCGACCCGCGCCTATCCGGTCAACCGCCTGGACCGCGGCACCTCAGGCGTAGTGCTGTTGGCCACCAGCTCCAGCAACGCCGGCATGCTGGGCCGGCAGGTCAAGGAAGAAGGGCTGGATAAATGGTACCTGACCGTCGTTGAAGGCCGACTGGAGGGCTCGGGGGAGATCGACGCCGCCCTGGACGGCAAAGAATCCCTAAGCCGCTACCAGTGCCTTGCTGTCGGCGAGCACAACGCCTTGTTGCTGGTGGAGCCGGTCAGTGGCCGCACCCACCAGATACGCCGCCATCTCTCGCTGGTGGGCCATCCTGTGCTGGGCGACAAGCGCTACAACGCCGTCCCCCTGCCGTCGTTGCCCGGCATTGCCCTGCATTCCTTCCGCACCATCCTGCAGCACCCCACCGAACACCGGCAGCTGACCATCTGCGCGCCGCTGCCCGCTGCCCTGCGTACGCTGGCCATTGAGTGCTGCGGACTTGACGAGACGTCATTACTGCAGCTGCTTACCGAGCTCTCCCGACGCTGATCACTGCCGCTGGCAATCGCGCGTAACCCTGCTATACTTCTCCCTACCGATCCCCAAGGGAGGTTCACCATGCAGATCATACCCATCCTACTGTTGCTGGCTCTGACGACGCCGGCCCTGTCACTGGCGGCAACGCCCCAACGCAGTGCGCTCACCCCACGCATCACCGCAGTCACGGTCTACCAGGACCGAGCCCAGACCATGCGCAGCGCCACCGTCAACCTCAAAACCGGCACCCAGATCGTGGCCCTGGAAGGGCTGCCGGTGCTGCTGCAGGACGATTCGATCCGGGTGGAGGGTAACGGCACGGCGCGGGTCACCGTTGCCGGCGTCGAGATCAAGCGCAGGTTCCTGGAGCAGACCGCTGAAAAACGGGCCAAGGAGTTGGAGGACGAGATTCGCGACCTGGAGCGCAAGGTGGGCGGTCTGGACGCCAAAAAGGCAGGCTTAAGCGCCCAGAAGACCTTCCTGGAGTCGATCCGCGTGGCCTGGAGCGACCGGCTCTCCAAGGAACTGGCCATCGGCAGGCCCTCTGCGGCCGAGCTGCAGGATGCGGCCGGCTTTGTGGCCTCAGGCATCGCCAAGATAGAAGAACAGTCGCTGGACATCGAAAACGACAAGCTGCAACTGAAGAAAAGGATCGACGCCCTGCGGCGGGAACTGCGCGAGGCCAGCGGCTCACTGCGCAAAGAGATGAAGACGGCGGAGGTGACCCTGGAGGTAACCCGCGAAGGCAGTTTCACCCTCAACCTGTCCGGCGTAGTGAGCCGGGCCAGCTGGACGCCGGCTTACGATGTCCGCCTGATGCCCGATGGCGGCAGCGCCCAGCTGACCTACCGGGCCCAGGTGCGCCAGCAGACCGGCGAGGACTGGAACAACGTCGCCCTGACCCTCTCCACCGCCCGCCCTGCCAGCGGCGGTGCGCCGCCGGAACTGAAACCGTGGCGGATCGCCTTCTGGCGTCCACCGCCCCCAGCCGCGGCTCCCCGTTACTATGAAAGCCGCGCAAAATCAGCATTTATGGAGATGGACAACAAGGCGCTGACCATGGCGGCACCGGAGGAAGAACCAGAGGAGGAGGAGGCCGCTGTCCAGACCGCCCAGCTTGCCAGCGAGGCCACCTCGGTCAGCTTCGTAATCCCCAAACCGGTGGATGTTGCCAGCGACGGCAGCCTGCAGAGCAGCGTGATTTCCATCAGCACACTGCCGGTCAGCACCGACTATCTGGCAGTGCCCAAGCTGAGCCCGACGGTCTACCTGTCTGCCGAGCTGGTTAACCAGGCCAGCTATCCGCTGTTAGCCGGTCCGATCAGGATCTTCACCGGCAACACCTTTACCGGCAGTGCCACCCTGAAGAAGGTGGCGGTGGGAGAGAAGTTCACCCTGCCCTTCGGCAGCGACGATCAGTTGACAGTCAAGCGGGAGGAGCTGAAACAGCACAAGGAGGCGGGGCTGTTCGGCAAGAACCGGATGGGCTATCGCTACCGGCTTGAGGCAACCAACTTCCGCAAGCAGCCCCAGACCATCACCATTAAGGATCAGCTGCCCCTGGCTGGCGACAGCGAGATCACGGTCAGTTTGACTGATGTAACGCTCCAGCCCAGCGAGAAGAAAGATGACGGCACGCTGTCCTGGAAGCTGCCACTGGCGGCGGGCGAGAAGAAGGAGTTCAGCTACGAGATCGTGGTGGACTATCCCAAGGACCGGGAGATAAACGGCCTGTAAGATTGAGTCGATGCTCGATGCAAAAAACGGGACGGTCATCACGACCGTCCCGTTTCTGTTTCAGGGCAGCATCTCCGCCAACTGGCTGATCGGAATCCGTTCCGGCAGCCGGATGCCGAATTCCCGCAGATAGAGGGCGTTAACCGCCGCCAGCAGGGTGTTCAACCGCTCCAGATCAACCACCGCCTCACCGGGCAGATGATCGATCCCCTGGCAGTTCTTGGGGCAGACGTCAATCCGCCGCTGCTCACCTTCCACCAGCAGGATCGGCAGACCATGGGTGCGACAGATGATCGGCCGCGCCTCGTACAGCAGGCACCGCTCGCCCGCAAGCAGAGGACAATGCTCGTCCTCCGGCGACCAAGCCGCCAGATGGGCCTTCAACTGTCGCAACTCCTCGGCCGGCAGACGATCGGCCGCCGCGATCATGGCCACCGCCTCCACCGGAAAGACCGAGATGGCCAGACAACACGAGGAACAACCGGCATGACAGGTGATGGCGTCACCCAGGCGATCTTCGATCCCCCGGCAGAGGTCATCCACCTTGGCCAGCAGACTGCGGTAGTTTGCCAGCGGGTCAGGCATCGGCTACTGGATCTTTAAGACGATCTTGCCGAAGTGCTTGTCTTCTTCCATCATGCGATGGGCTTCCACCACCTGATCGATGGTGAAGACCTTTTCGATGATCGGCACGATGGTACGGTCGGCAAACTTGGGCAGGGCGGTCTTGGTGAACTCGGCCACTATGGCGGCCTTATCCTTGACCGGCCGTGAACGCAGTACGCTGCCGATGATCTGCTGACGCTTGACCATCATCAGGGCCAGGTTCAGCTCGGCCTTGATGCCGCTGATGATGCCGATGATCACCAGTCGTCCGGCATAGGCCAGCGAATTCATGTTGGGGGCCAGGTACTTGGCGCCCACATGGTCCAGGATCACGTCGGCTCCCTTTTTGTTGGTAAATTCTTTGACCGCCTCGGAAAAATCAGGGGTGGTGGTGAAATCAACCACCAGATCAACCCCCATTCCCTTGACCCGCTCGATCTTGCTGGGGTGGGCAGTGACGATGATCTTGGTGTTGGGTACCAGCGCCTTGCAGAGCTGTACGCCGGCCATATTAACCCCGCCACCGCCGCCGTGGATGATGGTGGTATTGTTGTCCTTGAGACCGCCGATCATGAACAGGTTGGAGAAGGCGGTGATGTAGGATTCGCAGACGCAGGCCGCCTCCTCAAAGCTCATGCCCTCCGGGATCGGCATCAAGTGGCTGGCATAGGCCACGGCGAACTCGGCGTAGGCGCCGCCACCCACCAGCGACATCACCCGATCGCCCACCTTCCAACCGGAAACGCCTGCCCCCAACGCCTCGATGGTGCCGGCCACTTCCAGGCCCAGGATCTCGGAATCGCCCGGCGGCGGCGGATATTTACCCTCACGCTGCACCAGATCGGGACGGTTGATCGTGGTGGCATAGACCTTCACCAGCACCTGACCCTCGCCGGGAACCGGTGTTTCCACCTCGCCCACCTTGAGCACCTCCACCCCGCCAAAACCATCCATCAACACTGCTTTCATAGCCGTATCCCTCCAAACAAAATGTTGTTTTGAAATTACAGAGTGCCAATCTACCTGCTCGTGCTGCGTTTGTAAACAGTTAAATAGCCGCCTGCACCCTTGATTTTATGACTGTTTTCTGCCATAACCGCCGCATTCCAAAGGGGTTAAAGCCATGAAGATTCTCGTAACCAACGACGACGGCATCGCCGCGCCAGGCATCAAGGCCCTGGCCGAGGCGCTACAGGCACTGGGCGATGTGACTGTTGTGGCGCCGGACCGGGAGCGCAGTGCCGCCGGCCACTCGCTGACGCTGCACTCACCACTGCGGGTATTTGAGCTGCGGCCCGGTTGGTTTGCCGTGGATGGCACCCCCACCGACTGCGTCAACATGGGCATTCACAGCCTGCTGGACACGCCGCCCGACCTGGTGGTCTCCGGCATCAACCACGGCGGCAACCTGGGTGATGACATCACCTATTCCGGCACCGTGGCCGCCGCCATGGAGGCCAACCTGATGGGGATCCCGGCCATTGCAGTCTCACTGGCCACCTACGGGCCCAGCGATCACTTTCCCGATGCGGCCCGCGTCGCGCTGCAGGTTGCTACCGAGCTGACCCGCAACCGCCTGCCGGAAGACACCTTCCTCAACGTCAACGTCCCCAACCTGCCCTTTGACCAGATCAAGCCGGTGCGGATCACGCGTCAGGGTAAACGCTCCTTCGTGGGCAAGATTATCGACAAGGTGGATCCGCGGGGCCGCAAGTACTTCTGGATCGGCAGCGAGGAACCCAGCTTTCTGGACGACGAAGGCACCGACTTTCACGCCGTGGGGCTGGGGCATATCTCCGTTACCCCGCTGCATCTCGACCTGACCAACTACCGCAGCATGCAGACCCTGCAGACATGGCAGTTCGGAGCCCCATGACACTGGACAACCGACCGCTGCTCTGCTATCGTATGCCCCCTGAATCCGGGCCTTGGGAGGGGCATTGAAACGTTTTGAGATAGCCCGTAAACGGATGGTGCAGGAACAGATCATTGCACGCGGCATTAGTTCGCCGCGGGTGATCGAGACCCTGCTCAAGATTCCGCGCCACCTGTTCGTCCAGGAAGCTATGGCTGATCAGGCCTACAACGACGGCGCCCTGCCGATCGGTGAGAAGCAGACCATCTCCCAACCGTACATGGTGGCCCTGATGAGCGAACTGCTGGAACTGAAGCCCCAGGACCATGTGCTGGAGATCGGCACCGGCTCCGGCTACCAGACCGCCGTGCTGGCGTCGCTCTGCCGCCGGGTCTGGACCATTGAACGGATTCGCCCGCTGGCCATGCAGGCCCGCAAGGTGCTGGACGCGCTGCACCTGCTCAACGTCAATATCAAGGTGGGTGACGGCACCCTGGGCTGGCCCGAGGAGGCGCCCTTCGACGCCATTCTGGTGACCGCCGGCGCACCGGCCGTGCCGGAGGCCCTGGCCCAGCAACTAGCCCCCGGTGGTCGTCTGGTGATCCCGGTGGGCGACGCGGCCAACCAGACCATCCTGCGGATTCGCAAGCAAGCCGACGGCAGCCTGACCAGCGAAACCGGCGCTGGCTGCCGCTTTGTGCCGTTGATTGGCCAGCAGGGCTGGCAAACCGCTGCCTAAGGAGAAACGCATGAGCCGCTCTGCAAGCTACAACGAACCGGAACTGCTGGTACCAGCTCTTGATGAGCAGGAGCCGCCCCTCGACTTTGCCGCCGAGGCCGAGGCTGAAGCGGATGAGGAAGAGACCAGCGCTGAAGAGCTGCCGTTGCCCGAAGCAGAACACCTCGATGACGCTATCAAAATCTACCTGCGTGACATCCAGAAGACACCGCTCCTGACCCCTGAAGGCGAGAAGGAGCTGGCTCGCAAGGTTGAACAGGGCGATCGCGCCGCCCGCAACAAGATGATCGAATCCAACCTGCGACTGGTGGTCAAGATTGCCAAACGCTACGTCAACCGTGGCCTGCCGTTCCTCGACCTGATCGAAGAAGGCAACTTGGGCTTGATGAAAGCGGTGGAACGCTTCTCACTGGCCAAGGAATGCCGCTTTTCCACCTACGCCACCTGGTGGATCCGCCAGTCCATCGAACGGGCCTTGGTCAATCAATCCCGTACCATCCGCCTGCCGGTGCATGTCTCCGACGACATCAACCGGATGCTGCGCATCTCACGTCAGCTCACCCAACAACTGCACCGCGAACCGTCAGTACAGGAAGTGGCCGACACCATGAAGACCAAGCCGGCCTACGTGCGGCGCCTGATGGTACTGCTCAAACGCACCTGCTCCATCGAAACCCCGATCGGCGACGGCAACGACTACTTCCTGATCGACACCATCGAAGACAGCTCGGTGGTCTCACCGTCAGAACTTCTGGAAAATCTCGACAAGTATGAGCTGATCGCCCAGCACTTTGAGAAACTCAGCGAAAGTGAGCGGGTCATCCTGGGACTGCGCTTCGGACTCTACGACCAGGAACCGCAAACCCTCGACACCATCGGCCAGAGTTTCGGTGTCACTCGCGAACGGATCCGCCAGATTGAGGCCAAATCGCTTGAAAAGCTGAAGGCCTTTGCGGCCCAGGCCTGATATGACCACGCAAGGAGCCAGCATGGACGACCTGAAACATATCATCCGCGATATCCCGGACTTCCCCAAAAAGGGGATCATCTTCAAGGATATCACCACCCTGCTGCAGGATGCCAAATCCTACCAGCGCATGGTGGACCTGCTGGCCCACCGCTACATCGGTCAGCGGATCGACAAGGTGGTGGGGGTTGAGGCGCGGGGCTTCATCATCGGCTCGGTGCTGGCCTACAAGCTGGGGGCCGGTGTTGTGCTGGTACGCAAGCCAGGCAAACTGCCCTCGGAAACCTTCAGCAAGACCTACCAGCTGGAATACGGCACCGACACCCTGGAGATTCACAAAGACGCCATCAAGCCGGGTGAAAAGATCCTGATCGCCGACGACCTGCTGGCCACCGGCGGCACCATGGCAGCCGTGGTGGACATGGTCAAACAACAGGGCGGCGATATCGTCGAATGCTGCTTCATGACCGAACTCACCTTCCTGGAGGGCCGCAAACGCCTGCCGGAGGGAAAGGTTTACTCCCTGCTGCAGTTTTGATACAAACGAAATCAATCCACAAAAAATGTTGTCTATAACGATGACAGATTTCAGATAATCACCAGGCGACGACGTAAGCCTTTCAAAAAAGTAACAAATGAAGATTTTTTCGTGTTGGCCAGGCTTGCAGAGGGTTTGCGCGGAGACGTACTAGCGTGTACGTAGCACAAGCAAACCTGATGCAAACGAAGCCAGCGCGGAAAAAGATCATTTGAGTCCCCGTAGCTCAGCTGGATAGAGCACTTCCCTCCTAAGGAAGGGGTCGGACGTTCGAATCGTCTCGGGGACGCCAATCAAAACAGGCACCTACAGCAAATTGGCTGCAGGTGCTTTTTCTTTATTTCTAAAATAGTTGTACTTTAGTTGTACTTTTGCCGCTTGCTACCGTCCCCCAAAAACTGCTGACTTTTCCTAAAATGACTTCGCCATGAATACGCAGGGCCAAGCTCAAAACACCTAACTTTTACTAACATTCCAGCGCTTACTGTTAAGCTCCGTTAAGGCGTCAGGGCGAGCCTGAAAAATGGTGACAAATGCTGACATATTAGCAATGGATAGCAACGGCTATGCTATGAAAAAAGGAAGAAAAAAGGAGAATTATCTACAAGTTATCCGGTGGACTCCCCCTCCCGTGCATGCCATTTCATTGATAATAATGTTCTGCAACAGTTACAACACTTACAACAGAATGAGACCACGAAAGCCTATAGTGTTGTAAGTGTTGTAACTGTTGTACCATCGCTAATGCTCAAATACTGCTGGATTCACATGATAGACCACAGAGGCCATCCCCTTCCCGGATGCGGACCTGATTTTTTCAGGTTCTGACACGATGTAGCGTTTAGCTAGAGAGCCAAGCGCTTTTTCCAACCGGTCAACTTCACGAAAACGGGTCAACTCCTGCTGAGCATCCCGACGTCTAAAGGTTAATGCACCCTTTTCCAGAATCCAGCGATACACATGTTTGGCGTCGTTCTGTGAAGTACCGCCATCGATCAGATCAAAGGCCGCCTTTGCATGGGGAATTAGCAGTTCAGACAGCTCAAGGGCCTTGCGCATAACCTTTTCACTGATGGTGATGGTTGCCTCCCCCTGTTCAACCACGGCCATAAGTCCTGCAACACGTAATGCCGCACCAGCCAGTTTGCCAGACCAGTCCTGGATCGGCTCCAAATCCTTCCCATCACCCATTCGGGCCTCCAAAAACACGAAGAAATTTTCCCACGCCTGCATGGCACCAGGATCAAGGGTAAGCGTCCGGGCGCTCTGCTTACCCTGATCATTCAAGAGCGGCGGTATATTCAACAGACCACGTATGCCCTCCTGGTAGGCGGCCTTAACCGTCTGAGGAATCGGTATCGACCCAGCCGTTCGTGTACCAATGTTAGAGGCGGGTAGACAGAAAAGAAACCGCGCCAGACATCCGTTGCCCCGGAAGGATGTTTCAGACAGGCTGCGAATAATGTCCGGCTGAATACAGAGGCCAAAGGTCAGGGCCGGTTCGTCAAGGTAGGCCATGCGTCCTTGGCGGTCAACTCGGACGGCGCTTCCGGCATGACCCTTAAGAAAAATGTCGATGTTGGCCTTACCGCCACTGTAGAGACCGGCCATGATGGAGAAGATACCCCCCTCATCGGCAAACAGCGCCATGCGCTCACCCTGTTCCATCATCAGGTCCTGCAGGCGCTCTGGTGTCACGTCTGCCGTGAACACACGGGGGGCGTACAGTATGTCAGGCAACTCCTCCTGAATCCGCGCAGCTTCTTCTATCAAGGCGATACGATCATTTGCGCTGTCGGTTTTAGCGGCTTTCGACTGCATCAATTTTATACGATCCTCTAGTATCGAACGGGCCACCGCCACCCGTGACCGCTCTCCTTTGCCAAGATCCGCTTGCTCCTTTTCCCATGCTGAAAGCGGTCCGGTAAAGGCATTGACCACGGCAGTTTTACGGCTGGCTGGCGGCAGTGCGGTGACCGTCCATAACGCCAACGGCTCGACATGCTCCGGTGTCCTGGCCACCTGAAAACGCTTCTGGACACATGCCGCTATGACAGGCAGGGCCATCATCACTGACATGGCTGGTGGTGTTTGGGTGTTGGCGGCTACCGCCCCGGCATAATCACCGAGCCATCCAGGTAGCAGTGACGTTGGAATATCCGGAGTTTGCGTTTCACCAAACAGCACAGGCTGGGGCCAGAGATCGGCAGCACCTGATAAAGCGCCAGTCCGCGAGATTGCCGTCTCTATCTGACGCCTAACTTCTGCAATGCCCAGCTCACAATGGAGATCGTTGGCGTCGCTCCCGGCACTACCGTCTGGAAGTGACGGCTTGAAAAGCAAGGCATTGACAGAACGTGCCGCCTCCAGGGCCGCCTGTTCTCCGTTGCCAATATCAGAGACAATCATGGTTCTGGCTTTGGGATACTTCTGATGGATCAGTTCCGCCACTGCCTTAATGTTACCGCAGGATAATGCTGCAATCCCCACGTTGCCGGTTGCCATGCTGTAGGTCAGCATTGTTGCAACACCTTCCCCAATACCAAAGGTAAGGCCACTACCATCTCCGTCTGGCAACTTACCAGTAGCCCAAAAACATCCGCGCTTCTGGCCATCAGCGAGACCGGCTTTGAGGCCAGTCTCGTCAATCATCTCAATGCTGCTGATGCCCTTGTCACCACGTACCGGGATAATCTGAACCATACCTCCGGAGAACTGCTTTCCCTTAGCCTTCGGGTGGTAACCAATAAGCTCCACAAGTGTATCAAGTGGAATCTCGCGGATGGTGTCAGTCGGCTCTACCTGTTTCCGTTGCCAATACAGCGAGGCAACCGGTGGTGTTGAAACTTTCCATACTTCAACGGCAAGTGCTGCGGCCTTCTGCCGTGCATCGTCAAACGCACGTTCAGCTTTCTCCCGCTCCTCTTTTGCCCTACGTCTACGCTCTTCTGCCTCGGCTGGAGTAAGTGGCTGATCACTTGATGTCCAAAATAGACGGGTGTCGTCGGTGATGTGGTTCCAAACCTGGCCACCCTCACCATCAGGAAAGAGCCTGATCCGGCCTGCGCCATTGCGGGTTGTTTTACCAACGACATCCAGCTGATAAAATTTACCGTCTGTGGGGACTGTACGGAACATCACGCTGATCTCATTGCAGGCGTTTTCTGCTGCGGTGTGAAGGTCGCAATTCATAGGGCAACCTCCCGCCGTGTGCGCTCAACTTCCTTGATGTAGCGGTACAAAGTATTACGCCAGGTAGCCAAACGCTTAACCGGCGCAAGCAGTTCTCCGGTGGCATACCGCTGGGCAATCAGCCTGATCTCGTCACTTGCTGAAAACACAATCTCTACCGGGTCTCCTGGGCTGCGTCCGGGAAATAGCACTGGGCGTATCTCGGTAAGGGTCATGATGGCTGATGAGAGGTCAATATCAGTTGTTTTGATGTGATCTGGTCTCATAATGGCTACACCTCCGCCCTATTTTTGCGGGGTCTGCCACGCTTTGCGCCTGGGGCAACCGGCTTTGCGTTCTCCGGCGTGACGGTCAACCTGGATTCAAGCCATGCCTTAATGTCGCTGAGCCGCCAACCGACGGCGTTGTCCCCAATCCTTACCCTGCTGGGCGCCTTGCCAGCCCGCTCATCTCTCCACCACGATGCTGCCGAGCGCCCGGTAATCTGTCGTCGTTCAGGTTCACGAATAATTCTGTCAGTCATACATTCATCCTTTTGCATCGAAAATCAGGAGCGCGCACTTCTGTTAATTCCGATCATAGCGAACGAAACACGATGGTCAACAAAAAGCATCGCAATTACAGGAACTTGAACAACAATAACGATGACAAAATCGGCGTTTCTGTCCCGTTATTGCAAAATAAAAATAAGGCCGCGAAGTAAGATCTTCACGGCCTTTCTGTCTGTTTGCACAAGTTTTATGATTCGTTTTTGTTACATGTTTTTTTCTACTAGGGACTCTTTGGTGAGATATTCGTTGTTTTTCAGCCGGGCTACTATTTTTCTAACAATCTGCTTCTTGGAAAAATGCTCTTTTGCTGCACCAGAGGAAACCTTTAACCAGAAATACCTATCTACGTCACCGTCTTTGCCAAATCCCGCCAATGGGTACAGCGTCGGGTGCTCTCGCATGTGCCGCAGGAGGTCGTTGTGATCTGAGGCTTTTTTCCCCGTGTCACCGTGATAAGCGGCCAATAACTTGTCCACAGCTTTTGAGTTGGCTTTGATCTTTCCTTTTTTCAGTGCTGACATTTTCTTGCTGTTGTCTGTCGTTGTCGCTTCTTTCTTTTCCTTGACTGATTGTGTGGCCTTCTGTGCCGTCTGTTCTGGTGAGCTGTGGAAAGTTGCGGGGGATACGTTAAAACCTTCAAACACAATATCCAAAAGCTCAGTAGGAATATAAGGCGTGTCGGTCGTCTGCCTTGCCTCTTTATCTTCATCACCTGTAAGGCGCTCGAAACCTCGTGATTGATCTAAAAAGGTAATCCGCTCCGGTGACATGGCGCGTTGATATGCAGCGTCAAATTCACTGCGTCGAACAAATGCAACTGGAAGTAGTTTCAAGGCTGCTGTGCGCCATTCGTCAAAATGCCTCTCGGTCTTGTTGTACCGCTCTGAAAGAGATTTTATTGAATGAAGTACAGATTCCCATTCCGTCCGTTTTATCGCCGTAGTTTTCCCATACTGCCAGTGATAGGCAGTCAGCTTGTCCTCCGTTTCCATCCGTCGATTCCAGTCAATACCCTGCTTGTGAGCAAAACAGAGAGCCGTGGTTTCAGGGCCTAATTTCCCACCGGTATAGAAATCAAGGAATCTGACGGGGAGGTAGTCTTGGATGTCGAAATCAACGGTAACTTGCTTTGCGGCTTGATCTATTGTCGGTACAGGTGTCATTTTTGGCGGGAGCTTGATACCTTCGCTGGCGGCATACTCCGTAAGCATTTTGTCCGTTATCCGAATGTCTGAAAGCGGGATACTGACAGGGCTATCCACCAGATAATGAACACCATTTTGGGTAAGTATTACGCACTCGCCTATCTTTCCCCTGACATGAGATTTTGTTCTTTTTACTTCTGGTGGGGTCTCAGGTTCCCACTTGTTTTTAAGTTCATTGAAATGCTGCCAACCATTCATTATCCAACCGACTGCCATATCAATTGAAAAATTTGCCAAACAATCCGCAAAAACTGCTTTTTCTCTGAAAAGTTGAATACGGCCTGATTCTTTGGATTCGGTAGTGTCAAAAGATTCAGGGAATAAGGTAAGCTGAAAAAGCCCCGGTATGTTTGCAGAATCGTATGAGCAGTCGCGTGTACGACCATCACTGCAAGGCACAGGAACTGTTTTCCTTTTGTAGTCAACTTCGCATTTATTGATTATTCCATACCTGTTGAATATGCGTAACGATATTGGTTCCGGGAAAAATACGCATGGTTTCAAAATCGGGTGAGCTTTACCGGAAAACAGAATTTTGTTGCGCAGTTGTTCAAGTGTTTTCTGGAGGTAATCAGCGGAGGGGGTCAATATCCGTGCAGCTTCATCAAGGGTGTGGCTTTCCATACTGTTCCTCTGCAATAAAGATCGTCAGCCTTTTACTCCGTAAGGCTCCTGGTGTGTCCAAGTCCCCATCCATCCGGGTGGCGAGGAGCCATCGGGACAAAATATCCTGCACTCTTCAATCTGATACATTTTTGAGCTTACTCTCGTGGACACACTATCTCTACGGTTTGATATACGCATTCAGCCCAATTGTAACCGGTTTGCCGTCAACCATAACGTCTGTTACGGCATTGCCGCGTGTGCTGGCAACGACCAGCGTTTTGCCAGACGCTGACGGTGCTGGTTTCTCCAGGTCAATTTCGATACAGAGCTTGTTGTCTTTGATTTCAACGGTCATTGCCATTTATGTAGTTCCCTTGCCTTTAGCAGCTCATCAACTAGCTGCATTTATTTGTATTTATGAAGTAATCACACATAAACACACGGCCGTGCGTTTGGCGATTATTACGTGCGTTTAGCCGTGCGTTTTAGCAGTGTAATATGAGCCTCGCCCATTACCATTAAGCTCTAACTTGCCATCCTTAGTCATCTTTTTTAACAGGTGGTATGCCTGGGCAGGGGTGACCTTACACAGCTCAGCAACATCTTCCCGTGTGATCCGTTTGTCTTTTTTAGCATCCAAGGCTGAGAGCACCATCTGGTATTGCTGTATCTTGTCAAACCCCTTGGTCCTCACATAGCCTGAGACATCATCAAGGCGGTTATAGAGGCTCACTGCCAGATGATAAATCCTTGCCCGTTTTTCGCCACGCGCCTCTATAAGACCTCGTTCGAGCAGACGCTCCAAAACTCTCTTACCTTCTGATGGGCCTTTCTGGATAACCTTTGAAACCTGCTCAGAATCAATTCTCCGCTGGACAAAGAGCGTATTCAAAACAATCAGCTCATCCAGTACAAACGGCCTGCCAGCCTTATCCTCTTCATACACAAAAGAGGCAAACTTGAGAGACGGTTCACCACCATTCAGTATGACACGGACTCCATTGGTATCACTGCGGGCATAATCAGGAGCCGGGCGGCCATAACGGAGTTGCCCTTCAAATATCCGGTCAACCCCTCGTCCTGTCTGCTCAACCAGGCCGATCCGCTTGAAGGCTGCCGCAAGCCTGGGATTTCTGGGTTTTGGTTCATGCACAAGCAGGTTATCAACGGTTACACCCTCCGGGAAACCGCCTGGGCTGGCAATAAGCATCTGATCATGGTGCATCTGGATATAGACATCATCAAGCCGAGTATAATCACGGTGCAGGATGGCATTGTTGACCGCCTCACGGAAGCCGCTAGGGGAATAATCCGGCACCGGTAGCCTGAGCATGCCGATGGTTATTTCTTTCTCCTCATTACGGGCTGCAAAGCGAGCGCCTATTTCCTGGAGGGTTTTGAGAAGTGGAGCCCTGAATGGATCATTCACCTTTACGTTGGCCTGTGCGTCAAGAACCTGAAAATGCACCTGATGGGTTGGAATAACCTCTTCGATAATCTCTTCTCTGCCAAGCAGCAGGAGCCCGGCAACATTGGGAACAAGCCTGTTGTGGCGGGTCTCCACAAGACGAAGCGCCTTGGCGATCTCTTCGTTGGACAGCTCAAGCAGGCTTCTGTCCCCGCGCAGGCGGACAATCTCCTGCCGTAACCGCTCAAATTCCAGTGGGTCAAGATCAGCAAAAGTGAGCTGTTCAAGAACCTGTGCCGTAAAGTCCAGCAGCCCCAGGTCAACTCTACGTGAACGTTGGTCTCGGGGATAAAATGGAGCGCTTTCCGGTTTGCCGTCAGACTTAATGGTACGGTGCAACGCTTTACCTGATTTGGTGGAACAGGGCTCCGGGTATGGATCAACCTCAATGGCAATGACCGGCCCCAGATCGTGCCTGACAACTGAGATGCGGGTGTTGATACTCGGAACGGTATTGTTGAAAATTGCCGACTGGAGTTTTGGTGGATCAGTAACATCGCCATGCCGGGGACGGGCACCGGTTATCGCACCGTCGTCCTCAACGCCGATCAGGAGAACACCGCCTTTACTGTTGGCCAGAGAAACGACCTCTTCGTAAATCTCGCGGTCAGGCATTGTTCGCCGGTCGGATTTGAACTCTACGTCAAGCTGTTCACCTTTGGCGATTATGTTTGTCAGTTGGTCAAGGGTTATCAAAGTCGTCATCCTCATCGGATTCGTCATCAGCAATGACTTCAGAAGAATCAACTATAGCCTTACCCATTGCACCGGTAATTTTAGCCAACTGTCGAATGCCATAGTCTCGCTCATGTACCCCAGGAGCATATCGTCGGCAAGCCCAATTTCTGCGTCAGTCAGGGCTCGCTTGATGGTGGCGAGGGAAAAGTAGGCGCTCTGCTCTTTGAGTACGGGTAGAATACCGGTGAAGAGAATCGATTTTTTTGAGGGGGGTGTATCCATTTTTTGTTCTGCCTCACTAACCCGACCACCTCAGTCACAAAAGGCAGGTGAATAGATGATTTGGGGAGGATAGCAGAATAGATTTACTTGAACAACTATTGTGTTTTCAGCTCATCCATCAGGACTGATTACCTTCCCTGCTGCCTCTGTTTAGCTGTTCTTGGTCGCATTAGCCGTAATTTTGAGAATCGATTCCTGGATATCACGGTTCGGGATGGCGCGATAAGAATCTAGCAGCAGTTTTTCAGAGACAGCCAATGGGTAGGGTTCTGCCTCGTCAGTAAAGAAGGCCTGTACCGGCACATCAAGCGTCTGTGCAAGTTGCTGCAGACGATCAGTATTAAGCTTGTTGGTGCCGGATTCATAGTTTTGAATCTGCTGGGTGCTCACCCCGATTTTTTCTGCCAAATACTCCTGCGTCCAGCCTGCCTGCTGGCGAAGTTTCCTCAGCTTCCAACCAATTTGTTTGCTGGTCAAGATGGTTCCCATGTCACGCTCCGATGGATCGTAGAGTAACGATAACCGGAGAGCGCTGACACCAAGCATTGCTTTACTTAAAATCAAGTATTTCTTATAGTACCGACGGCTTAAAAATTGAAATCAAGTCCGGCGGTAACTGCCCGTTGTCCACCCCCTACCATGCCAAATATTACGCTGCCGAGTTGCGGCGACGCTCCGGCTCTGGTGACATAGATCAGCTCTCTATGTCGCTGTTCGATGCCTCGGTTGATCTGAATCCACACCAGATCGAGGCTGCGCTGTTTGCCTGCCGTTCGCCATTATCCAAAGGGGTCCTGCTGGCTGATGAAGTCGGCCTCGGCAAGACCATTGAAGCCGGGCTGGTGCTCTGCCAGTATTGGGCGGAACGGCGTCGGCGTCTGATCGTCATCTGCCCGGCTGCGTTGCGTAAGCAGTGGAGTCTGGAGCTGGCGGAAAAATTCAACCTGCCGTCGGTGATCCTTGAGGCCAAGTCATTCAAGGAGGCATTGCGGAGCGGGAGCGACAATCCGTTCAATGCCGACAGCATCGTCATCACGTCGCTTAACTTTGCCACCTTGCAAAAAGAGCTGGTGAAGCTGGTCCCCTGGGATCTGGCGGTGATTGACGAAGCGCACAAGCTGCGTAATGCCTATCGTCCCAGTAACCGTATGGGGCAAGGTATCCGTTGGGCACTTGAGGAACGCAAAAAACTGTTGCTTACCGCCACTCCGCTGCAGAACTCGCTACTGGAGCTGTACGGACTGTCTACCCTGATTGATGAGCAGATCTTTGGTGATCTGCCGTCATTCCGCGAGCAGTACACCGGCAGTACTGCCGACCTGGATGCGCTCAAACGGCGGCTGGCCGGTTTTGCCAAGCGCACCCTGCGCTCACAGGTGCTGGAATACATCCAGTACACAGAACGTCGTGCCATCACCCGCCCGTTTCATCCATCAGATCAGGAACAGTCGCTCTACGAAGCCATATCAAATTTCCTGCAGCGTGCCGACACCTATGCCATTCCGGATCGACAGCGCACCCTTACCACCCTGATCGTACGCAAGCTGCTGGCCTCCTCTACACAAGCCGTAGCGGGCACCTTGGAAACCATCAAACAGCGCCTTGAGACGCTGCGTGCCGGGCTGCCCGAACCGGAAAATCTGCTTGAGAAGCTGGTTGAGGGGGATGAGCTGGGGGATGATTTTCTGGAAGAGGAACAGGAAGTCGAGACAGCAGACACTGAAGACAGCCTCCAGGAAGAGCCACAGCAGCAGGCCATCGACCGCACGCAGCTTGATGGAGAAATCGCCGAGCTGGACGGTTTCATCGCCCAGGCACGACAGATCGGTGTCGATACCAAGACCCGTACCCTCTGCACCGCGCTTGAGATCGGCTTTGATGAGATGGAGAAGATGGGGGCGTGCCGCAAGGCGCTGATCTTCACTGAAAGCCGGCGCACACAGGACTACCTGAAGACCTTCCTTGAGGCCAACGGTTTTGCCGGACGGATCGTGCTCTTCAACGGCAGCAACACTGATCCTGACAGTAACGCCATCTTTGAACAGTGGCTCAAAGATAATGCGGATACCGGACGGGTCAGCGGCTCCAGAACTGCCGACCGCCGGACTGCCCTGATTGAGCATTTCCGTGACAAAGCCGAGATCATGCTGGCCACCGAAGCGGCAGCAGAGGGTGTCAACCTGCAATTCTGCTCCCTGGTCATTAACTACGACCTGCCCTGGAACCCGCAACGGATCGAGCAGCGGATCGGACGTTGTCACCGTTACGGCCAGAAGCATGACGTGGTGGTGATCAACTTCCTCAATGAGCGCAACGATGCCGACCGTCGGGTCTACGAGCTACTGACCGAAAAGTTCAACCTGTTCTCCGGTGTCTTTGGCGCATCGGACGAGGTTTTGGGCAGCATCGAGACCGGCGTTGATTTTGAACGTCGTATCCTGAGCATCTACCAGGAGTGCCGCAGCACCGGAGAGATTGAGGCGGCCTTTGCCGCGTTACAGGCCGAGATGGAACAGGCCATTGCCAACCGCATGAGTGAAACCCGGCAGACACTGCTGGAGCATTTTGATGAGGATGTCCACTCCCGCTTAAAGGTGAGGCTGGACCAGACCCGTCATCAGCTTGACCGCTTCAGCAAATTGTTCTGGGCCGTCACGAAAATCGTGCTCAATCAGCAGGCCCTTTTTGATGACGAAGAGCTGGCGTTCGACCTGAAGACCCCTCCGACAGCCGTTCCGCAGGGCCGCTATCATCTTATCAGCAAAAGCCGTCACAACATTGAAGGCGCCTTCCTCTACCGCCTCTCCCACCCGCTGGGCGAATACGTGCTCGACAGCGCCTTGCAGCAGGCAACCCCGGCAGCGATGCTTTGTTTTGACATCAGCAGCCACCCCACCAAGATTGCGATGGTAGAGGCGCTCAAGGGGCATTCCGGCGTTCTGGCGTTGGAGCGGCTCACCATCACCTCCTTTGCTACTGAAGAACATCTGCTGTTCAGCGCATTCCGTGCTGACGGCCCCCCCCTTGACCATGAGCAGTGCGAGAAGCTGTTCCAGTGCAGGGCAGAGATCAGCCAGCCAACTGACCTGAAGGCCACCACCCAGCGGCTTACCGCTGAAACCGAACGCCACGCAGCGGCAACCATTGCCAAGGCGCTGGAGACCAGTAACCGCCATTTTCAGGAAGAGCGGGAAAAGCTGGAAAAATGGGCCGATGACCTGGTGCTTGCCTCTGAAAAGGAGCTGAAAGAGACCAAGGCCAGGCTGAAGCTGCTGAACCGTCAGGCGCGGCAGGCGGCAACCACCACCGAGCAGGTGGAGCTGCAGAAACAGATTGTGGAGTTGGAGAAGAAACAGCGCAAGCAGCGGCAGCGGATCTTCGACGTCGAGGACCAGATCATCGAAAGGCGTGATGCCCTGATTGCCCGGCTGGAACAACAGATGACACAGAAAACTAAACGGGAGCGGCTGTTCACCATTGGCTGGACAGTGGTCTAACCGGAGGAGCTTGACAGTATGAGCAAATATGACGACCTGACCGCCAAACTGCGGGAGATATTCCAGATTGACCGGCCTGAGCTGGATTTCGGCATCTACCGGATCATCGGAGCACGGGCCAGCGAGATCAACGACTATCTGGACAAGCGCCTCAAGGCACGGGTGCAGGATTCCCTTGCCCAGGCCGGTACTGCCGGCCTTGCGCAACTCAAGAAAGAACTGGCCGATGCGATTAAGAATGCAGAAGCGCTCGGCGTACAGCCTGACACGGTCCCCAAGGTGCAGGAGCTGCGGCAACGGATCGCTGAACAGGGCACGGGTGCGGCTGACCATGAAAATGCGGTCTTTTCCCACCTGCTGACCTTCTTCTCCCGCTACTACGACAAGGGCGACTTCATCAGCCAACGCCGTTTCAAGGGGGATACCTACGCCATCCCCTACGCCGGTGAAGAGGTGGTGCTGCACTGGGCCAACAAGGACCAGTACTACACCAAGAGCGGTGAAACCTTTGCCAACTACAGCTTCAAGCTGGCCGATGGCCGCACTGTCAATTTCCGTCTGGTGGCCGCCGATACTGCCAAGGACAACCGCAAGGATAACGACAAGGAACGCTGCTTTGTGCTGCTGGAGCAGCAGACCCGCCTGCTGGTTGACGAGGATGGTGAGGAGTACGAAGAAGAGCTGCTGCCGGTGGAGGAGCAGCATGGCGAGCTGTTGATCCGTTTTGAGTACCGTTCCATGCCCAAGGGGACCAAGCAAGATGCCGTGGTGAGCAAGGCGGTACAGGCGGTACTGGATGAACCGGCAGTGGCAGCACGCTGGCCGGAACTCTCACGTCGTGAACCGACCGAGAAGAACCCGCAGCGCACCCTGCTGGAAAAACACCTGACCACCTACACCCAGCGCAACACGGCAGACTACTTCATTCATAAGGATCTGGGACGTTTCCTACGGGGCGAGCTGGATTTCTACATCAAAAACGAGGTCATGCACCTGGATGATGTCCAGCATGCGGAGAAGTTTAGCGACATCGAGAAAAACCTGCGGATGATCCAGTGTCTGCGGGCCATTGCCCTGGATCTGATTACCTTTCTGGCTCAACTGGAGGATTTTCAGAAAAAACTCTGGCTGAAGAAGAAGTTTGTGGTGGCAACCCACTACTGCATCACCTTGGACCGGGTGATCAGGGATGCCCCGGAGCTGCTGGAGGCGATAGCCGCCAATGAAAGGCAATGGGAACAGTGGGACCGGCTGGGGATGCTTGCAGAGGGGGCTAGCCGTGCCGTAGACCACCTGCAGGCCCATCCGTTCCTGATGGTGGAGACGGCGCTGTTTGATATGGGCTTCAAGAACAAGCTGCTGGGGGCGATTGACAACCTGGATGAGTCACTGGACGGCCTGCTGATTCACGGGGATAACTTTCAGGCGTTGAACCTGCTGCAGGAGCGGTATCGGGAAAAAGCAAATAGCATCTACATTGACCCCCCCTACAACACTGACGCTACCGTAATCGCTTATAAGAATGGTTATAGAGATTCCTCATGGGTTACGCTTGTTAATTCGAGACTTCCACTTGGAAAGCGCCTTTTGCGTGATGATGGCGTCCATATTTTAACCATTGATGATTATGAACATTCAAACGTAAGGAAGTTGCTTGACTCGGAGTTTGGCGAGGAAAATCATCTCGCTACGGTTGTCATAAGAAACAACCCTTCCGGCCGTTCAACGGTAAAAGGATTTTCGGTTAATCATGAGTTTGGACTTTTCTATAGTGCTAGCTCTAAATCTCCGCAGGTTGGCCGTTTACAGCATAGTGATGCGCAAAGAAACCGTTATGATTTAGAGGATGAGCATGGAGCATATGAATGGGAAAATTTCAGAAAAAGCAGTGCGGGTTCTGATAGGCTAAGCAGACCAAAACAACATTTTCCACTGTATGTAAATGAAACTACGATGAAAATTAGAATGCCTGGTCTTGTGTGGCGCGAATCTTTAAACAGATATGATGTCATTGATATGCATGATTCCTTTGAGAAAGTAGTTTGGCCGATTGATTCTGGAAATAATGAGAAGGTTTGGAGATGGGGAATAGAACGGACTTCACAACAGTTGCATACACTGCTTGCAAAACAGGTAGGTGACAGAGTTGAGATATACGGCAGAAAATACTTGAATATTGCTGGAGTGCTGCCACGAACTTGGTGGGATAAAACACAATACTCAGCTCGTGATAATGGAACCAGAACGTTAAGAGATCTTTTTACAGCAGATGTTGAATTTGACTTCCCCAAAGCAGTAGATGCTGTGGCAGATAGTATTCGTATTGGATGTCCTGATAATAACGGAATGGTAATCGATTATTTTGGCGGGTCAGGCACTACAGCGCACGCTGTAATAACATGCAACCGCGAAGATAAAACAAATCGTAAATACATTCTTATTGAACAAGGTGGATATTTTAATTCTGTCCTGAAGGCTAGAGTTATGAAGGTGGTCTATTCTGCTGACTGGCAAAACGGCCAGGCCACCGACCCGGAAACCGGCATCTCCCATGCCTTCAAAGTTCTCAAGATTGAGAGCTACGAAGACACCCTTAACAACCTGCAGCTTAAACGCACCGATGAGCAGCAAAGCCTGCTGGATACCCTTTCACCGGATGCCCAGGACGATTACCTGCTGCGCTACCTGCTCAACATCGAATCCCAGGGTTCCATCCTCTCGGTGGATTCCTTCCGCAAGCCGTTCAACTGCACCCTCAAGGTTGCGGTAGATTCTGCCGGGGCCTGTGAAGAGTGCACCATTGATCTGGTGGAGACCTTCAATTACCTGATCGGACTAAAGGTGAAGCAGATAGACGCCCATTTGGATCGAGGTTTTGTTGCCGTTACCGGCACGCTATCCACCGGCGAGAAGGCCCTGGTGCTGTGGCGCGATTGTGAACAGGTGGGGTACGACGAGCTGGAGCGTGTCTGCGACAAGTACGCCATCAACCCTCGTGATAGCGAGTTCGACGTGGTCTACATCAACGGCGACCACAACATCCCTTCGATCATCACCGGCACCGAGGAGGAAGGCGGCATCACCAAGACCTTGAAGATCCGCCAGATTGAACCGGAGTTTCTAAGCAACATGTTTGACGGGGAGGTGTAAGCGATGCCGCCTACCCAACGCCGCAGCTTTCATAAGGAGCTGGTGCTTAACCACTGGATGTATCGCTTCTTTAAGGGTGGCAGCCTGCAGACCGTCAAGGAGCGACTGGGGGATGACCGCCACGAAGGGATTGACGAAGACGGCCAGACCCTCTTCTTCCATGAGTTGACCCGTAACCTGTTCAATGTGGATTGCATAGCTAGTGACGACCTGCGCCGCTACGACCTGAATATCGTTGCCCATTGGCAGAGGATTACCCGCAGGCGCAACCGGCTGGAAGAGACCGAACTGAATATGAAGTACTTCCAGTATCTGTCGCTGCTGTTCACCGAGATCTATCTTGACTGGTATTTCAACCGTCAGGATGACCTGCTGGCCGGTTTGAATGATGAGGTGGTAGCATACAACGCCCAAAACACAGAGGAGCATCGCTTTCGCCCCTTTGATGGTGACGAGCTGAACAAGCTGGCCTTCTGGAACGCCACCGGCTCCGGCAAGACCCTGCTGCTGCATGTCAACATCCTGCAGTATCTGCACTATTTCCAGCAGCGCTACCCTGGGAAGCAGCCGGACAAGATTATTTTGCTGACGCCGAATGAAGGGTTGTCAGACCAGCATCTGAGCGAGCTGGATCTGTCCGGCTTCGACTTCTTCCGACTGTTTGACAAGAACAGCAACGCCTTTCAGGGCACCATCGAGGTCATAGACATCAACAAGCTGGGCGACGAGATGGGCGACAAAACCGTTGCGGTGGAGGCGTTTGAAGGCAACAACCTGGTGCTGGTGGATGAAGGACACCGGGGGACCGGCACCGCTGCCGGGGCCTGGATGAGCCGCCGCGAGGTGCTTTGCCGGGGTGGATTTGCCTTTGAGTATTCCGCCACCTTTGGGCAGGCCGTTGCCAAAGGGTTTACCGTGGAGAAGGCCGAGGAGGATGCCAAAAAGAAAAAAGCCAAGCTGCTGTTCGGCACCACGGCCCTACGCAGGTTGGATGCTGATCAACTCCAGCAGTTGGCGCTGACCAGTGATGAGATCCGCAAGGCGCGCACTCTGGCAACGCGGGAACTGTATGCCAAGTGCATCCTGTTCGACTACTCCTACAAGTTTTTCTATGACGACGGCTACGGCAAGGAGTCATTGATCCTCAATCTGGCCAATGATGACGACACTGAAAGGCGCGATCTGTACTTCACCGCCTGCCTGCTCTCCTTTTACCAGCAGCAGTACCTGTGGGAGCGCAACGCTGAGAAGCTGGCCGACTACAATCTTGAAAAGCCGCTCTGGGTGTTTGTGGGCAACAAGGTGAATGATGAGGATTCCGATGTGTTGGATGTGGTCCGCTTTCTGGCTGGCTTCCTGAACAACGACAGCCGGGCAAAGGGGTGGATCAAGGATCTGATCGACAACCGGGCACGGCTGCTGGATACCAAGCAGCGTGACATCTTCAAAGATCGCTTTCTGCCACTGCTGGGGCAAAGCCCCGATGCAGTCTATGCCGACATCCTTAAAAAGCTGTTCAACAGTGATTCACGTCAGCGGTTGAAGCTGGTCAACATGAAGGGCTGCAGCGGTGAGCTGGCCCTGCGGGTGGGCGACGAACCGTTCGGCCTGATCAACATCGGCGATGACGCGGCCTTCTACAAACTCTGCGAGGGTGAGGAACAGACCGATTTCGATACCGAGGCAGATGAGTTTGCAGCATCACTGTTCAGCAGCATCAACCGCAAGGACAGCCGCCTGCATATCCTGATCGGCTCCCGCAAATTCACCGAGGGCTGGAGCAGTTGGCGGGTTTCCACCATGGGGCTGCTTAACATGGGACAGGGTGAAGGCTCCCAGATCATCCAGCTCTTTGGCCGGGGGGTGCGGCTGAAAGGGCAAAATTACTCATTGAAGCGAAGCACACCGGGGCAACGGCCCAAGGGACTACACCTGGAAAGGCTGGAGACCCTCAACATCTTCGGTGTTCGGGCCGGGTACATGGCCAAGTTCAAGGAGTATCTGCAGGAAGAAGGCATTACCCCCAGCGATGAGATCATTGAGCTGGATTTCGAGACCCGGCCCAATCTGCCCAAGGACAAGCTGAAAACGCTGTCGCTGAAGGACGGCTACAAGGATAACCAGAAAAACGGCTTCAAGCGGAGCTGTTACCCGTGGTTGTACGAAATACCCTCTGAATTTGCCGGAAAGGTCAAGGCGCCGCATGTTGAGCTTGATCTCTATCCGCGACTGGAGGCGCTGAGCAGCCAGAATAAGGGTAGCGAGGCCACCACCGCGAATGTACGCCATAAAGGCAAACTGCCGATAGCAGCAATGGCGCTGTTTGATTTTGACCGTGTCTACTTGGCGGTGCAGGATTTCAAACTGCAGCGCAGCATGACCAACCTGCGGCTGGATCGTACCGGCCTGGAAGGATTCTGCAAAACGGGCAACGGCTGGTACACCCTCTACATCCCCGAGGCCGAGCTTGCCATCAACAGAGTCGCGGATATACGCAAGCTGGAAGATATCCTGATCCGACTGCTGCAGGATTACACCGAGCGTTTCTACAAGGCCCTGAAAAATGCCTATGAAGGCCAGTATTATGAAGTGGTAACGGTGCGGCATGATGACGACACCATGCTGAAGGTCTACCACTTCGATATTCAGGATACAGAAGACGGCAAGATCTATCTGGAGCGGCTGGAAGAGCTAAAGAAGCTGGTAGCCTCCGGAACGCTGGGTGAAGTCAGCTCCTGGAACGGCGGCAGCCAGATGGTTGCCATCTGCTTTGACCGGCATCTGTATTATCCGCTGATGTCGATACAGGGAGACGTGCCGCTGAAGATGCGTCCACTGGCCTTTGATGCACCGAGCGAGATCCGTTTTGTGCAGGACCTGGAGGCATTTTATACATCACCCAAAGGCCAGGCTGCCGTTGCCGGACGCAGCCTCTACCTGCTGCGTAATGCCGACACCAAGGCCAAGGGGCTGGGCTTTGCCCTGGCAGGCAACTTCTATCCCGATTTTCTTCTCTGGCTGGTGGATGACGCCAGCGGTAAGCAGTGGCTGAGTCTTGTCGATCCCAAGGGCATCCGCCAGATGGGCCTGAATGATCCCAAGTTTGGCCTGTATAAGGAAGTGAAGGTGTTGCAGGAAAAACTTGCTGATCCTGACCTGGTGCTGAATGCCTTTGTGCTTTCGGCAACACCGATCACCGATCTTATCAATGTAACCTGCACGGAGCAGGAGTTGGAAGACCGCCACCTGCTGTTCATGGGACCGGAAAAGCAGGCGGCCTACCTGGAGAAGATGTTTGAGAGGATGGTGTAACTACAATTTCTAGCATTTTGGCCAGCACCGGGGGCAGCGACACACATACAAAATTCATCGCTGCTCCCTTCAAGGGCGTACAGACTCAACTGGCATCAACCTTGTTCCCCTCAATATCCATCCAGATTGTCCTATCCCGGAAATGAAAGCGGATGCCAGGGTCGTCATTATGATCTCGCACCAGCTGCCCGCCGCATGAATGGCGAAAATTCTTGGCTGCCGTCGTATGTTCATCAACCTGTTCAAAATCTATCGGGGTTAAATCCGTTGACCCGCAGGTAAGGCAATGGGGCGGGGCTATGCGCGCCTGCCGCCAGGCAATCTGAGTATTCAGCTTCTTGATGCTTTCACTGCGTCTGATGTCGCTCGCTGAAGGTCGCCCTCCCCTAAAGATCAACGAGATGAATTTGCTTATGCCGGTCGCAGGCGGCTCTATGAACGGTGCTTCAAACTCATCGTAATCTTCCTGCAGTTCATCAAGTGTGGGTATGTGCTCAACGTAACGAATCGTATCACACTGATTGCACCACGCTGTTGTGCGGCGATAGGTGGCCACCTCATCACCGATCTTGCACTTGAGCCTTATCGGCTGAAAATGTTCCAGATACTCATACTCACAGCCGGTGCAATGATAGCGAATTGAGTCAGTTGACATGGTGGCTATCTCCTTTTTTACCAGACCGCCTTGCGGTCGATCCATGGTTGAACGAAAAGTTGCATGGTATCCAGGTTTAATGCCAGCAGGTTACCGTGCTCAGGCTGCTGGTTGGTAAAAGCACCGTTATCGATCTGTAGTACCTGCTCATGAAGAGATTGGCGGGCAGCATCAAGAGTACAAACCCGGTGGCCGCATACCACCCTCTGCATGAAAGCTGGTCGAGATTCAGGGATATAGGATCGCTCCCAAACCATCTGCTCTGCGGGTGTATCGCGGACAGGATCATCAAGCCCCAGATTAAGCCCGGCATGGACAAAGATAAAATCCTCTTCTTCAAGATAATAAGGAAGCCCGGCCAGAAATTTTCGGTAGCGTACCGGCAAGTCTTCAGGGCGCTTGACCCCAAAGCTGAAAAGGGTCTTCTGGCCCCAATTCTCTACCCAGGCCCATGAGTACAAATCATGGTCACCAGACAGGTTCCTGATCAGCATATCCTCATGGTTGCCCCGGATTGGCCGGATGTCGCAGCCGGCCTCCTGCATGCTGATGATCGTCTCCAGCACCCCTTTGCTATCCGGGCCACGGTCGATGTAATCGCCCAGCAGATAGATGCGGTCATTGTCTCTTGGATTGATACGGCGGATCAGCGCCAGGAAGGTCTGCAGGCCGCCGTGTATGTCTCCTATGGCAAAACGTCTCATTACATTTTCCCTTATCGCTTGCCCTGGCCCCCAGTCGCTCCTATGCTGCCAGCACCGGCAGTGTGCCATACTGTTCAAGCACATACTCGCCGTCGCCAAGCGTGTCACGGCGTTTCCTTTCTTCAACCGCCGCTGACAAAGCCTCCTTTTCGCCCTGCATGTCGGCACATCTACGGTACCAATGCAGCTCCCAGTCGGACAGTTCATCCAGCGGCTTGAACAGCTTGACGGCCATATCAAGGAACTCTTTTACTGCGAATGCCTTGCCGGTCTTTTCGACAATCTCGGCCTGCAACACGTAATAGGGGGCGTTCTTGGGCATCAGCCGGATAGCCTTTTCAACGGCTTCCTTGGCCTCCTCTAGCCGTCCCTCTTTCTGGAGCAGCAAGGCGAGGTTAAACCACGGGGTGCCCCAGGAGGGATCAGCCTTGATTGCCTCGGCATAGAGCTTCTCCTCACGCTCTCGGTTGCCCATATAGCCGCTATAGAGGCCGATCAGGTTGATGATTGAAGCATCCGGTTCGTTCTTGACCCGTAGCAGCGTCTGCAGGGTAGCGATGGCCTTTTCGTACTGACGAAGCTCGGCACAGTCGTAAGCAATGGACTTGATGGCCTGTTCCCGATGTGCGGGATGGACCTCACCGCTCCGCAGCTTCTCCTCGGTCTCGGCAATCCGCAGCTTGACTGCCTGAGGGTTGACGATGTGGGTCAGGGGGTGTTCACGCACGGCATGCAACTCGTCCACATCTTCCCGCTCGGCATGGCTGATGCGTACTTCCAATACCTGATTTTCATCATAGCGGTACTCCAGCCTGATCCGCTCGCCAGCCGCCACCGGTGCCGGGATTTCCCAGATGTTGGACATGAGAGGGCGGTGTCCCAGCTCTTCACAGGCCACGACTTCCACCCGCATGGAGACCGGATCAAGCAGTGAGTCTTCAGGTACGGCCAGTGTGGTCACTTCTTCAAAATCGCCATGGGGCGGCCATGGGAGTGGGGTGCCGCGCTGGATCAACTCAAAGGGGCCGGTGGCGGTCACCAGGGCAATCGTCTCCTGGCAGATCGGCTGGATGATCGGCCGCTGACAGACAGCCAGGGACAGGGCATTCAGGGCGGCACCACGGGCCACGGCTGTCTGCATGGCATCAGAAGTGTCAAAGGAGAGTATCTCGGCTACCGGAAAGTAGGCATCTAGCTTGGCTGGGATGTGGGGGATCAGAGAGCTACCCCCGACCAACAGGCAGTAGTCGATGTTGATGTCTTCCAGGCCGCTTTTGTCTAGGGCGTCCCGTATCGGGGCAAAGATGGAGAGGGTCTGGCGGTACTCGGTCTCCTTGACGAACAGCAGGCCCTCATCAAGGAACGGCTCCAGCAGATCGTCAAACTGGTTGACCCCGAGGGATGGATTGGTCAGAACCAGATTACGTCCATCAGGTAGCTTACAGACGCTTTTGCCATGGATTACATAGATCCAATCATCATCACGTTCCTCAAAATCGTCCAGCTCGCCTTCCATTGCCTTTTCATAGCGTTCCGATACGACAATCTTGAGTTGTTCGGCGATCCCTAGGAAGGCCGGTTCGATGATCTGCTTCTTGGTCTCGTAATCAAGGCTGTGGCGAGAGAGGCCATTTTGTTCGATCAGCTGGGGCAGCAGCACCTCGTACAGGATCGCCTTGTCAAGGTCGCCGCCACCCAGCCGATGATACCGCGAGACGGACAACGATGATGCTGAGAGCTTTTCGGTTTCATGGTCACAGTACAGCTCTAAAATCGCCACATCACAGGTGCCGCCACCAAAGTCGAATACCAGAAGATGCTTGGTCTCGCCCGGTTCAAGCAGACGACCGTCAACCTTCTCGTAGAGATAGTTGATAAAGGCAGCAGTCGGCTCATCCAGCAAGTCGCCGCCACGGAGTTGTATTCCGGCCAAGCGGGCAGCCTTGAGTGTATCATCACGCTGGGCGGTCTGGAATGAAGCCGGCACGGTGACGTTTACTGTGTCCGGCTCATCAAGCGGCTTATCGAACATGGCAGCTTCGTACAGATAGTCGAGGATATGCCCGCTTATCTCGGCTGCCGAACGGTAGCCTTCCGGAGCCATGTGGTAGGTGAGTTTGAGGCCCATGTCATCTTTGCAGGCAGAAAAGTAATTACCCTTGTCAACCAACTCACCTTTTCTGAAGAGCGGACGAAGACGCCGGGCACCTTCGCCCACCATTTTACGTCCATCATGCAAGGTCACCACGGAAGGGACAAGAGGGCTCCACCAGCTACGGCCATCGGTCTGTTGTTCAATTGGGAGACAACGGACTTCCGGTAGTACTGGGACGTTTGGATCAAAGGTAATCTCAGCCACTGTTGAGTTGGTGGTACCGAGATCGATGCCGATGGCCCGGACTGGTTGATCAAGCTTGTTTAATTCATCAAGGTCTACTTGAAGCAGTTCGTGTGCGTACATGGTGGACCTCCTGCTGGTAAGGAGTTATCTGCTGGTAGTTCAACCTAACACAGCACCATGACAGAAAATGTCGTAGCGGTCCTTAGATCTACTTTTTATGCTGCCGACTTCCGTTGAATAGGAATGACCTTGCCTTCTGCTCCGGTAATGATGCTCAAGAGTTTGCGTTCCCAGGCTTCAAGGGCCTGCTGCTTTTCTTTATCGTATCCGTGGCGGTTGTAGGTGCGGATTATGCCCTGCTTGACGTGGTTTAACACTGCATCAATGATTTCATCCATGAACCCCATGCCACCCATAAAGGTAGCGGCTGTCCTCCTCAGATCGTGGGGAGTGAACTTCTCGACCTTCAGCTTATTTTCCGTGGCAGGCTTACCGTCTTTTTTATAGAGCGGGTTCCCGTCTGCGTCCGTCAACGGCCAGGCAATATTCCGCCGGACGGCAACAGGCAATGCGTGTGAATCCATGGCCTGCTTCTTTTTCTTGTGGGGGCAGGGAAAAATGTACCCCGTGTACTTCTCTTCTGGCGGTAATTCACGGCTCAGCTTGATACTCTCAATCTGCGCTTCGATAAGCTCAAGTGCTGTACCGGTCAAATAAACTCGCTGCTCTTTGCCGTTCTTTGCCCTCTCTGCCGGAATAGTCCACCAATGGCCGTCTATCTCGCTGGTGTGCATCCCCGCAACCTCTCCCGGCCTCTGCGCTGTCACAAGTACCAACTTCAATGCGCGCTCGATGCCATCCGAGATACCGGCGCTTTGCATGCTGCCCCAGAGGGTTCTGATCTCGCCTTCGGATAAGGTCCGCTCCCGGCGCGTATTTGGGGCAAGGGCTTTAACGCCGGTACAAGGTGTGTGCTTCAAGATGTCACGCTCAACTGCAAAGTTGAACATCTTGCGAACGATCTTCAGGACCTGGTTACTCATGGCCGGTGCACCACGGTCAACGATGCCTTCAAGCAACAGCGTCACATCTCGCTTTGTAACGTCCGCCGCCTTGCGTTTACCCCACTTAGCGACAACCTCCTTATTGAGCAACCGCTCATCCTCCCGCCACGACCGCTTGAACTTCTTTGCATGGCGATCAACGTATTCACTAACTAGCTCAGAAACACTCAGCAGCTGAGACCTGGCAGCTTCTTCGGCAATGCGCTGCTCCTGCTTACGCTTCTTGTCAAGGACCGGATCGACACCATCTGCACTGCCACGGCGCAAAGCCTTAACCTTGGACTGTTCCGCATGATAAAGCTCGCGAGCCTCCTTGAGTTTCATCTTGGGATAGTTGCCCAAAGTCATGAACCGGCGTTGGCCGTCAATCTTGTATTGATAGAAAAAGGTCAGGGTACCTGTGGGATGAACCCTGATACCAAAGCCAGGCTCCTTGTCCGCCATGCAGTCGTAGGGCTTGGCCTTGATCTCCATATTTCTAATCGTAGGGTCGTCGAATACCTTTTTCATGACACTACCCCCCCTAAACGAGTTGTACTTTAGTTGTACTTTTGAGACTGGCTAGCGGATAAAAATGATGAAATACAGTGAAGGTATTATGGGGGGTAAAAACAACTTAAGTCAATGGAATTATTTATTTAATATTAATGCAATGAAAGACCATGAAACACCGCGAAAATGGGTATTTTTTTTACTCCTAAGGAAGGGGTCGGACGTTCAAATCGTCTCGGGGACGCCAGCATACAAGAGGGCCTACAGCTTTGACTGTAGGCCCTCTTGTTTTGATGGTGTAGCTAATGGTCCAATATCCTGCTTGATTTACCAACGGTGGTCACGTATAGTTGTCATCAGCTAACAACCTTTTTCACTTTGAAGGCAGGCGCATGAAGCAAGCACGGGAAACAGGGCTCGACACCCTGCTGGATCTGCATGGGATCACCTATCGCCTTGAAAAAGGCTACTGGGTCAAGTTCGAAGCCTATACGGTGACAGCCAGCGAGCAAATACCTCACGGGATTTCATATTCCTTGACGCTGCATGACCGAAACAATACTCGGGTGGTTGGCTTTGACAACGCCCACGGCTGCCCACCTCCAAAACGAAAAAAGTTTGGCGGTCGCCGTCTGGCCTGGGATCACCAGCACCATCAGGAAAAGGTTATGCCATATGAGTATGAGTCGGCCTCACAATTGCTAACAGATTTTTGGAAAGAGATTGAGCTGTTTATTGACGGGGGTGCCAAATGAATAAAAGCATGCATGTTGGGATTATGTCGCGGGAAGAGTTTAAAAAACGGACTATTGCCATTGCAAAGGGAGAATACAAGCCCCGCAAGGATGAACCGAAAATCTGGTTTGAATCATTACAGTCCTTTGCTCAAGTGCTGAGTGATGATAATCGCTTGCTGTTGCACGTCATAGAAGAACAAAAACCCAAATCCATCAGCGAACTGGGGGTATTGACCGGACGCAACAAAAGCAACCTTTCCCGAACGCTGCATACCTTGGCAGGATATGGCATTGTGGATCTGGTCCGTGAACGTGCCCGGGAGTTAATGCCCCGAGTCAAGGCAACTCACTTCAAGCTTGAAGTGGGAATATAGTGCATGGAGATAGGTTCACCTGACACACGAGGCTATTTTATCTAGCCAGGCATTATCAAACCTATCTCATCGCCCGATAATGTTCGAAGTGCCTCGACCAGGGGACGCCAATAAACAAGGGATTAGCGCAAAAAGCTAATCCCTTTATTTATTCTGGGCCCGCAGCTACCATCCGGGCCCGCTTTTTCGAAACCGCTTCCAACTACCAGACAGAGCGCTACTTGTACTTGCACCACGAGGCATGGCCGCTGCCGCACGGCCAGCCACAATAGGCGCAGACACATTGCGGTTCAGGCGGCTGTGCAAACACCGGACTGTCTGCACTGGCCGAGACAGTTGCCGCAGGAACCAACCAGAGCGATGCCACCAGCGCCAGGGGCGCTAGCAGTGCCAGATACAACGCCTTGTTCGCCTTCAGCTTGTCGTTCATCTCTTCCCCCTTTCCCTGTGCTGCATATGCCTTTTGATTGGAACGGTCACGGCATACGCTCCATTCTGACCGTTTCCCCATCATAGACCGTTTTGACCGTTACCGGCTCACGACGGGAGCCGGTACGCTGGGTATACTGCATGGTGATGGAGCCGCCCTTTGCCGTCAGATCGACCTGCACCAGACGTATGCGGTCGGTCTCCTGCCAACCGAGCGCTGCCAGCTGCTGCGGTGTGGTGATCCTCTGGTCGGCATGGTCGGCCAGATAGGCGCTGCCCAGTTCCATGGCCTGCTTCAATTCGATCTCCACCAGCTTCTGCTGGGCCCGGGAGATACGCCCCTCAAACGGCACTACAAAAATGGCGTTGAACAGCACCACCACGATCCCCGCCAGCAGCAGGTTGAGCAGGACACCGCCAAGCAGTTCAAGACTGACCGGCAGCGGCTTGCGCTCAACCCCAGATGCCAGTGCCGCGCAAGGTTCCTGATTCAGGTGCGATACGGCCCGACGCCACTGATGCAGCTGCCGCAACATTACCAACAGTATGGACAACAGCACGAGCGGCACAAGATAAGGCGCAATAACGATGGCAGCCAGCAGCATGACGAAAAAGACGATCAGACTGAACGGCAGCGCCCGGTCGACCCGCTTGACGCTGCGGCCAGCCAAGGCCTGGTTCAAGAGTTCGGGCAGCACAAAGTACAGTCGCACCAGCAAAGCCCCAGACAGCGGCCGGCCCTGCATCTGCGTTGCGACGCCACAGACCTGCCGCAAGGCATACAACCACAGCAGTATGGCGACAACCAGCAACAGCACAGCGCCAACCATGATGGTGCTCCAAGCTGTAAGGGTGATATAGCTAACACCCACCAACACCATGCCGCTGCCTGCCAGCAGGACAAACAGGGTATGCAGCGTAACAAGCGACACCACAACATCCTCCCTTTTGACTACATGACAAGTGTACCGCAGTCCCCGGTTTTTTATAGTCTGGCCACAACATTTCTGCAGCAGTGATAGCGGTTAAACATGAACCCGCAGGCACCACTTGCGGCACAGCGGTAGTGAGCTATACTTAAACATCGTACTCAATCGACAAGGAGGTAGCATCATGCGTAACATCATGCTGGCACTTGTTTTTTCACTGCTCGTCGCACTACCCACGCTGGCACAAGCCGTTACGGTGACCGGGACCTACAACAGCACCGAGGGGGCAATGACGCTGCGGCAGCAGGGCGACCGGATAACCGGCAGCTACGGCAATGACAACGGCGAACTGACCGGGGTGTTATATGACCGCACCATGGACGGTTTCTGGATTGAGGACAGTTCAGCCCGGCGCTGCAGCACTGCCAAGAATGGCCGCTACTACTGGGGCAGAATCTCAATCGAGTTCACCGACAGCGGTTTTTCCGGCCAGTGGGGCTACTGCAACGACGCCCTGACCAGCGCCTGGAATGGCACCCGCACCTCGTCACCACCGCGCACGGCAGCGCCACCACCAAAATCCTACGAAGATGACCCGTTTGTCATCCGCGAGGAGGCAACTATCGAAGGGACCTGGAGTTCCACCGAAGGTGATATTCGCTTCCGCCAGCAGGGCAACCGGATCAGTGGCCGTTACGGCAGCGACAACGGTGAGATCGTCGGCAGCTTGAATAACACCACCCTGCAAGGCTACTGGATTGAAGACAATTCAAACCATCGTTGCAGCACCTCCAAGAACGGCCGTTATTACTGGGGCAGGATCGAACTCATCTTTGACGGTGACCGTTTTGGCGGACGCTGGGGCTACTGCAACGATCCGCCCACTCAAAGCTGGACCGGTCAACGCAAATAACTTGTTTTCATACGACCAGCGCCGCCTCAGATGACATCCCGAGGCGGCGCCTGCGCATTGCCATTAAAGATTTGTTCAGCCGGCAGCCCCAAACGAAAGGCATCCATGAAACGTCTCAATAACAGCCTGCTAACGGCACTGCTGGCCCTGCTATGCAACGGCAGCGCTGCGGCCATGGCTCCCACGCCGCCCCCTCTGGAGACCGTTGCCCGGGTCGATCTGCAACGCTACCTCGGCCGATGGTACGAGATCGCCCGCTACCCCAACCGCTTCCAGCAAGGCTGCCAGGACAGCCGCGCCGATTACAGCCAACGCGAGAATGGCGAGATAGAGGTGCTGAACAGCTGTCGCGATACGGAGAGCGGCGCCGTCCGCCAGGCTAAGGGACGGGCCTGGGTGGTCGATAACGCCAGCAACGCCAAACTCAAGGTATCCTTCTTCTGGCCGTTCCGCGGCGACTACTGGATTATCGAACTGGGCAGTGACTACGAGTACGCAGTGGTGGGCACGCCGGACCGCAACTACTTCTGGATTCTCAGCCGATCGCCGCAGATGCCGGACCAGCTCTACAACCAGATACTGCAGCGGGCCGAGCAGCAGGGGTTTCTGCCAGCCAGGGTCATCAAGACCGCTGCCAGTGCATCTGACGCCCTGTCGCCTGCCCAGCTTTAAGCACGACTGCTATCCCCTTCCTGCCCGGCAGGTCTTATTTGCTGCCGAATACGGTACGCAACAGATCGGTGGTGCGGGCTGCCGGATTGGTCCTGATCTTCTTCTCCTCCTCGGCCACCATCTTGAACAGGCCATCCAGAGCCTGATCGGTCACGTAGCTGTCCAGATCGAGGCTTGGCTTGCCGGCCAGAGACGCCAACGGTAATGCCTCGTACTTACCGATCATCTCCTTGTAGGCCCGGGCAGTGCCGACCTTATCCATACTTGCCGACACCGACGGCTTGAAGGCCTCAAACAGACGGCTGCGGGTCTTTTCCTCGAAATATCTGGTGGCTGCCGTATCGCCCCCCTGTAGCAGCCCCTTGGCGTCTTCCAGAGTCATCTGCCGGATGGCATCGCCGAAAAAACCAGCCGCCTGAGGCGCCGCCTTCTCTGCCGCCCGGTTCATGCTCAGCACCAACTCGTCCACCTGCTGCTGATAACCGAGCTTGCCAAGCAGATTGGCGGCCTGTTGCAGCCGCTCCGGCAGCAGGATCTTGATCAGTTGGTTGCCAAGGTAGCCATCGGGCCTGGATACCGTGGTCACGGCCCGTTCGGTGCCGGTGGCCAACGCCTCTTTCAGCCCTTTTACCATGGTAGTGTTGTCCAGGCTGCTGCCGCTTTGTTGTGTTGGCGGAAGCAAGGTGCGGGAAAGATCGTCAAAAAAACCGGCCTGACAGGGGGACAGCAGCAGGAGCAACAGTGTGGCGGTAATCGGTAGTACAGATTTCATGGTAGCCTCCTCAGTCACCGTCGAACAGCAAGCTAGGTTCTAAAGTATGGGGTATTTCCGATGATATGCAAGCGGCAGATTTCCCGTTTGCATTCTAAGGTGCAAAGGCCTACTATATTAACCAGATAAACAGACCACCAGTGGAGTGCGTCATGGCCTCTCCCATCACAACTCTGGGTGCCGCCACGATTGGCCCGCCTGCCTCGGTAACCACGCCGGGGGCAGAGATGGTGATGAACGGCCCGACGCAACCAACCGCACCGACAACGCCAGCCGCCACAGCCACAGCGGCTGCGCCGCAGCAGCCGACCAAGGACACGGTTGAGCTTTCACCCACGGCGCTTGATCTGAGTAAGGCACTGATCAACCGGAAACCGGGGGAGGAGCAGCAGAAAGAGGACCAGCAGCCGGCCCTTGACAACAAACAGGTGCAACGGAAACTGGCTGAACCGGTCATGCAGAAGCCGACCGACAAGCCGGACCTCTCGCTGACCAAGCATTACCCGCCCTTCATGGGCAACAGCGAGGAGCTGAAACTTCTCAGGTCGCAGGCCCCGGCGTTGTACCGGCAGCTGCTGCGGATGATCGTACCGCCGCCGGCTAATATCTCATATACCGATGCGCAACTGTTACAACGACCGACCATCGATGCACGTATGTAGCGACACGAAACGCGAGCTTGCACACAGCAGCCCATACTGATAGGAGGTGGCTCAGATGGCAATCAGTCAGATCTCGATGAACAGCGTGGCCACAAATCCGGCCTACACTAACCCGTACGCCAGGACCGAGCAGCAGACAGCGGTGCCGCAGGTGAATCAGGATGCGATGAAATCACCGCAGGCTGCCAAGACTGACACGGTAACCATTTCGCAGCAGGCCCTGCAAAAAGCCAATCAAGACCAGAACGGTCAGGAGCAGACCAACAAAAATCCTGATTCCCTGACAGCACAGGCCAAACAGCGCTACCAGTACCCCAACATCAAGTAGCCAGCCTGATTACGGACACACCCCACGGCCGGAAGCTTTGGACTTCCGGCCGTTTTGCGTCAGCGTCGTTCAAAGCGCCGCACAAAGTCACACCACTCGCAATCAGCCTCGCCGCAGCCCCTGCTGAACTCCTTGGCCTGTATCCCGGCGTAGACCTCTGTAATCTGATCAATGACGATGGCCACGTCCTCGTCGTTCACCTCCACCTGGGCCGTGTGGAACGCACCGGTTTCCTTGTCCGGCTCCACAAAATCAAACTCGGCGGCGGTCATGGTCAGTCTGCGGCGGGGGTCGTGCTCCAGCAGGATGCGGTAAAAGACCGCCTGCCGCCAGTAATCACCCCCCAACAGGTCTTCAGGGGCTGGCTTTTTCCCCGCTGCCTGGGCCTTGGCCACCTTATCGGGATCGGGCGGTCGCAGCTTCTTGAGGGCATTTTTGTGATTACCGGTCTTATAGTCCACCACCCGCGCCCGGCTACCGTCCAGTTCCAGCTTATCCAGCTTGCCGTTTAACGGCACCCCGGCCACCACAATCGAGCGGTAGGCGTGTTCCACCAGCACGTTTTTGTTCCAGCTGCCGGCATACCGGCGATGAAAGGCCGGCAGGATCGCTTCGCCATAGGAGAGGCGACGCCTGAATTCCGATGGCGTGAAACCATCCTCATGACGTTTCATGAACCAACGAAAATCAGCGACAAAGGCCTCGTCCGTCGGAAACTGCCGACGGGGATCGTCCAGCATCGTACGAAACAACTGCTCCAGGGCGTAGTGCACCGCCGAACCGAAGGTCATGGCGGCATTCATCGGTGCCGGTACCCGCAGCAGGGTGTTGAAATAGAACGACAGCGGGCAGCGCAGATAGGTATTCAGGTGAGTTACACTCAGCGAATACTTCTGCAGCAACGTATCCACAAAGGCGGTGTCGATCAGCTCCTGCGGCAGCTCACAGCACAGCGCCGGCAGCACCACCGCGCCAAAGGACAGCAACGCCTCGTCCGGCAACACGATGCTCTCCGGCTGCAGGTTGCCCCCCTGGATCAACTCGGCAACAAAACGACTCTGTTCCAGCTCCTTGTCGTTGTTGTCCCGCTGAGGCCAGGAGATCACCAGCTGTCGGCGGGCCCGGGTCATGGCCACATAGAACAGACGCCGCGATTCCTCTTCCTCGCTGCCGCTGCAGCGAGTCAAGACCGTGGGCGGCAGCGTGTAGGTACGGCTGCGACCGGCACTGTCCCAGGCCCCGCTGGTACAGCCCAGCATGAAGACATGGTCGAACTGCAATCCCTTGGCGCCATGGGCGGTCAGGAAATTGATCCCTTCGCCGGCATAGCTCAGCTTCTCCACCGGCAGGCTGATCCCCTGCTGCTGCATATCGCGCAGCAGCTCCAGCAGACCAGCCAGACTCAGGCTGGCCTTGGCGCTCTCCTCGCGCACAAAGTCAAACAAGGTGTTCAGCAGCTGCAGATGCCAGACCCGCTCGGTTGAGGAAAGAGCCGTGGCCAGAATGCCCAGCCTGGTGATGACCTGATGCAGCAGCTCCTGCAGGGTCATGGTGGCAGCATCCCGCACCAGCTCTTCGATCATCAGACCGGCCTGTTGCAGGGCCTGCTCGGTCGGATCTGGAAACAACTCGCCCTGGCCCGGCTGCCGGCCACAGCGCGCCAATTCATCCCGCCAGGAGGTGACCCGCTGCCCTGCGTTGCGGCGGCCGATCTCCAGCGACAGGCGGGCCAGGGCCAAGGGCGGAATGCCGAACCACGCTTCATGCAACAGTTCAAACAGCAGCCGCTCACCTGAATGGGGCCGGTGCAGTTCAGCCGCCAGGTAGCGCAACACGGTCAGCAGCTTTTCAATCAGCGGCTCCCGCAGCAGGTCGGCCCGTCGCCGGGTGGCCACCGCTACGCCGCGATTGGTGAGATAGCGGATGATATCGTCCGATTGCGCATGATTGCGGTAGATCACCGCGATCCGGTCCAACGGCACTCCCTGATCGCGCAAGGCCTCGATCGACTGGCTGATGCCGACCGTTTCATGGGCCTGGGTGATGTAACAGCGCAATTGCGGCGGCTGCGGCAGGGTAGCCACCTCGGGGTTCATGGCCTTAAGTCTTTTGTCGGCGGTCAGCCGCTCGTTGTTGTTAGCGATCAGACTGGCGGCGGCATCCAGTATCTGCTGAGATGAACGATGGTTCTCGGTGAGGGTGACCACCGTCAGATGGTTGGCATAGCGTTGCTCAAAACGACGGATATTCTCAATGCTGGCCCCCTGGAAGCGATAGATCGACTGGTCGTCATCCCCCACTGCAAACAGGTTGGGGCTCTCCCAGTAGTCGGCCAGCTGCAGCAACAGCTCGTACTGGGAGCCGCTGGTATCCTGAAATTCATCCACCAGCAGGTACAGGTAGCGTTCCTGATAACGGGACAACAGGTCCGGCGACTGTTGAAAGGCCCTGATGCACCACAGGATCATGTCGCTAAAATCGTAGCGACCGCGCTCCAGCAGCAGCCGCTGGTAGTCTGAGAAGGTAGCGGCGGCGGCCTTGAGCTGTTCCAGTCGACGCAGGCTATCGCGCAGCTTCTTTTCGTTCAGCTCCCCTTTTTGATGCACCGTGTCATCGCGATCCTTGGTGGCGCGCTTGTAGCGATACTCCGGATCATCGGCCAGCGAGGCCGCATGGCGGTCGGCCTGCTGGGCCAGGAAGTCAGCCGACCAATCCTCCTTCTTCATGATCTCGTACAGGGCCAGCAACCGGTCAGACTCGAAGTGAATATCGCCGGTGGAACGGGTCAACGGATGATCCTGGGGAAAGGCATCGATGATCTCACGCACCAGCTGGAACTGCTCCAGCTCGGAGACCGGAGCCAGGGAACGGATACCAAACTGATCGGCGTTTTCCTGGATCACCAGGTTGCAGAAGGCATGGAAGGTAAAGATATCGACCCGATAGGCATCAGGGCCGATGAACTCCAGTAGACGTGAGCGCATGGCCACCGTACCGGCGTCTGTATAGGTCAGACAGAGGATGTTTTCCGGCAGGGCATCACTGACCCGCAGAATGGTGGCGATCCGCGCCGCAAGGATTTCGGTCTTGCCGGTGCCGGGACCGGCAATCACCAGCACCGGCCCCTCAATGGTCTCAACGGCTGTGCGCTGCTCGGCGTTGAGTCGTTCCCGTATCCGGTCAAACATGCGATCAAGCTGTTTCATCTGAAGCACCTGTTCCCTGATGTGTCGTGTGAGTATACCCAAAGCCCCGATGGGACGGTATCCTAAAATGCCTGACGGCGTTGACCTTGAGCCACTGAAGTGATAGGAATGGCTGCATGAACCTCGCCAAGTCCTTTCGAAGCCGTCTGTGCCAGATACTGCCCACCCTGTTCATCTCACTACTCCTGCTTTCCTGTGGTGGCGCCACCGCCGCAAACGATGAGCGCCTGGAACGCGCCGCCCAGCAACTGCGCAACCGCCAGTACGAAGAGGCGCTACAGAGCAGCCTGCAGGCGCCTGCTTCGGGCCGACGCTCCCTGATGACCGGCATCAGTCTGGTGCGTCTCAACAGACCAGCGGAGGCCTTGCCCTACCTGCAGGAGGCCGAGCGCACCTACCCCCTGCTGGCTGATCATGCCGCTGCCCTGCGCGCTCAAGGGTTGTTCGCACTGAAGCAGTACCGCGCTGCCGCCGAAGTTGCCACCAAGGCCGCCCGCAGCAGCCGGGCAGCGGCCTTAAGCCGCCAGATGGAAAAGCTGGCCGCCGATGCACTGTTTGAGGCTGGCGAACTGACGGCGGCACTGGCTGCCTACCAGCAGTTCAGCGCACGCCACAGCCTGGGCAACGACAGCGTGGATGCCCGCTATCGGGCTGCGTTGTGTCGTGAGCAGCTGGGTGAACAGGCTGCAGCCCTCGACGAGTACCGCGCCGTCTGGCTGCAGCACCCGTCCGCCCCCCAGGCTGAAAGGGCCCAGCAGGCCCTCAAGCGCCTCAACCAGGAAAACACTTTCAGACCGGAGGAGCTGTACCAGCGGGCAACCCTGCTGTTGGCCGCTGGTCGTGCCAATGACGCTGCCTGGGCCCTGGCAGCCATCCCCCGCAACGAGCTTTCCGACGACCTGCTGACCAAGGTAAAACTGAAGTCAGGGCAGGCAGCCAGCAAACAACGCAACTACACCCTGGCCAAGCAGTTTCTGGCCCGGGCGGCACTGTCACGTACCCCGTCCATCCGTGATGAGGCCCGTCTTGCCCTGGCCCGTGTTGCGGAACGCATCAACGAGAGCGAGCAGGCCCTGGCCCGCCTGCTGAGCCTGGCCAGCGAGCGGGGCCCCCTGGCCGACGACGCCCTGCTTGAGGCCGGCTTTGTCCATAAACACGCTGGCCGCTTCAGTGAATCCAACCTGCTGTTTGAGCGTCTCGCGCACGACTTTCAAACCTCGGAACTAGCTGGCAGGGCCAGTTGGGAAGCCGCCTGGAGCCACTATCTCGCCGGCGAACTGCCGGCAGCCGCCGATGCCTTTCAGCGCTTACTGAACAACAACGAATACCGGGAGCGTTCGCTGTACTGGCATGCTCGCACATCTGCACGACAAAATAAGTCGCAAGAAGCTGAGATCAGCTACAAACAATTATTGAACGAGTTTCCCTTCGGCTTTTACGCAGCCTGGCGCCGCAATCAGCAGCAGCAGGCAACCGGCTGGGAACCGCTTACCGCCGGCCTGCCCGAGCCCAACCTACCGGCCGGCAGCGATCGCATTCTGGCGCTGGTTGGCTGCGGCCTGATGGAGGACGCTCGCACCGAACTAGCCGCCCTGAAGAGCAGCGCCCCCCTTAGACAACAGGCAGCCGGCTTCGCTCGGCTGCACCTGCTGGCTAACGACCCCCACGGCGCCATCGTCATCTTCCACCAGAACCGGCCCGAACACTGGGAACGGCAGTCGCTCCCCTTTTGGGCACTGGGCTATCCGCGTCCCTACGCCGAGCTGTTCAGCAAACATGCCGCTGCCAACCGTCTGCCGGAAAGTCTGGTGCTGGCCCTGGCCAAGGCCGAGAGCAGCTTCAGACCTGCGGTTAAATCCCCTGTCGGTGCCATCGGCCTGATGCAGTTGATGCCTGCCACCGCCCGTATGACCGCCGGCTACAAGGGAAGCAAGCCCTACAATCCGCTCTGGCTGGTGGACCCTGAGTACAACATCCGCCTGGGCACCAAACACCTGCGCGAGTTGCTCGACCAGTTTCATCAGGACACGGTCTTTACCCTGGCGTCCTACAACGCCGGTGCCGGAGCGGTCAACCGCTGGCGCAAAAATTTCGGGAGCCTGGAGCGGGACGAATTCATCGAAAACATCCCCTACCGCGAGACCCGTGACTACGTGAAGAAGATCGTTGCCCATATCAGCGTCTATCAATCGCTGTACCGTATCCCCTAAGGAACCATAATGACCAGAATCGCCCTGCTTGCCATCATGCTGCTCTTGATCGTCACCACCCTGCTGAGTGCAGCGCCGGCGGAAGACATAACTGCCTTGAAAACGGCCATCCGACAGGAGTATGACGGCAGATCACCACAGGAGTGGGGCGAGAACGTGACCGGCGTTCGCAGCCGACTGGCTACTGACGAACGGGTGCTGGCGCTGACCCTGGACGCATGCGGGTCGCCACGGGGAAAAGGCGTTGACCGCCACTTGCTGGACTTCCTGACACGGGAACAGATCCCTGCCACCCTGTTTGTCAATGCCCGCTGGATTGACGCCAACCCTGAGCTGTTCAGGCAGCTGGCTGCCAACCCGCTGTTCGAGATCGGCAACCACGGCATGTGGCACAAACCTGCCTCGATCAACGGACGGTCAGCCTATGGCATCGACGGCACGCGGGATATGCAGGAGCTGGTACAGGAGATCGAGCTGAACGCCCGCAAGATTGAGGAGATGAGCGGTACTCGACCGCGCTATTACCGGTCGGGCACCGCCTACTATGACGAACTGGCGGTACAGGTGGCCAATCGGTTGGGGCATGAGGTGATCGGGTTTTCTGTGCTGGGCGACGCCGGCGCCACCCTGCCGGCTGCAAAGGTGACGGCAATGCTGCTTGCATCAAGGCCGGGCGACATCATCATCGCCCATATGAACCACCCCGAGGCGGGCACCGGCGCCGGCATCATGGCCGCCATACCGCTGCTCAAAAAACGGGGCTTCCGGTTTGTCCGGCTGTCGGACTACCAACTACAGTGACCCGAAGGCCTTTTAGGAGGCTGATGCCTCAATAGTTGCTACAACGTCAGGAATCTGCTCCGCCGGCACCGGCTTGGCGTACATGAACCCCTGCACAAAGGTGCAACCGATCTGCTTCAATATCTCCTGCTGCTCGGGGGTTTCAACCCCCTCGGCCACGGTCTGCATCCCGAGGTTGTCGGCCATGTTGACCACTGATTGGGCGATGGCCCGATCACCGCTGTCATACGTCAGATCCTGCACAAAAGATCGATCAATCTTCAGGACCGACACCGGAAACGCCTTAAGGTAGCTGAGTGAGGAATAGCCGGTGCCGAAGTCGTCGATCGAAATCCCGCACCCCAGCCCCCGCAAGCGCTCCAACACACGCACCACCTGATCCGGCTGTTCGACCAGGGCGCTTTCGGTCAGTTCCAGTTCAAGCTGGTCCGGCCTGATGTTGGTTTCAGTCATGACGGCAGCAATCCGCTCGATCAGGTCCGGCGTCTTAAGCTGCACCGCCGAGAGGTTGACGGCCACGCTCAGCTCCAGCCCCTGCTGTTGCCAGGCCACCTGCTGCTGACAGGCGGTACGCAGCACCCATTCGCCAATCGGCACTATCAACCGGTTCTCCTCAGCCAGCGGTATGAACCGATCAGGAGCAACCATGCCGAAATCGTTGCTCACCCAACGCAATAGCGCCTCGACCCCCACCACCCGGCCAGTAGCAAGCGCAATCTTCGGCTGGTAGTGCAGCCTGAGCTCATGACGCCCCAAGGCGTGCCGCAGCCCCTGGTCAAAGGCGATCCGCTCCTGCACCCCGTAATTGAGCTCCTCACGAAAGAACCTGAAGGTATTCTTACCCTCTTCCTTGGCATGGTACAGGGCCATGTCGGCATGTTTCTCAAGGGTTTTAGTATCCTCGCCATCCTTGGGATAGAGCGACACCCCGATACTGGCGCTGATGAACAGTTCCCCCTCTTCCAGCACGACCGGTTGTTCTACGGTGCGCAGCAGCTTGTTGACCACCGGCAGCACATCCTCTTCGTGATGAATGTCGTGCAAGATAACGGCGAACTCATCGCCCCCCAGCCGGCAGACCACGTCATCGTCCCGCAGGGCAGCCACCAGACGGCGGGCCAACTCCTTCAGCAGACGGTCGCCGGCCGGATGCCCCAGGCTGTCGTTGACTTGCTTGAACCGATCCAGATCGATATACAGCAGCGCCATGCCGTTGTTCTGGCGGCGGCTTCGTTTAAGCCCCTGCTCCAGCCGGTCCTGCAACATACGTCGGTTAGGCAGGTCGGTCAGTGGATCAAAGTAGGCCAGACGCTCGATGGTGGCCTCGGCATTTTTTCGTTCGTTGATATCCTCCACGTTGGCAATGAAGTGCGTGATCTGTCCCGCTTCGTTGTGCAGGGGGCTGATTGAGGCCACCGACCAGTAGACCTCGCCGTTCTTGCGGCGATTCAGCAACTCGCCATGCCATTCCTCACCCCTCAAAATAGTACTCCACAACTCCTGAAACACCTCACGGGGAGTTGATTCAGACTTGAGAATCCGCGGGTTGTGTCCGATGGCCTCGTCAGGACTGTAGCCGGTCACCTGGGTAAACTTACGGTTGACATACTCGATGGTGCCGTTGACATCGGTGATCAAGACGCCGCTGGCGCTGTTTTCGACCCCCAGCTGCAATTTGCGCAGATGGTCGCTGACCGCTTCGGCCTGTTGCAGCAGCTGGCGCTGGCGCCGTTGGTACAGCAACAACGCCAGGATTGAAATCAGGGCGATAGTCAGAAAGGTTGCCGTCTGGTACCGGGCATGGGTGCGCCAGTCAGCCTTGATCGCATCCAGCCGGCGTGCCGCAAGTACCAGCAGCGGCTTATCCAACTGTAACAGCTCAGGCTGAAAGGTCTTAAAGACCATCAAGCGCTGATCATTGGTGGCGTACAGGGTGCCGCTGAACAGGTTTTCCTGGTTACCGCTCGCTCGGTGTTGAGAAAAAAAAGTGCCCGGCAGGTTGAGATTCTTGCCGGACAGCTCCACCCGGTTCGGCTCCATGGTGAAGATCAGCCCATCGCCGTGGATAATGGCGGTCACCATGTCCTGGCTGTAGTTGACCGAGCGCAGCAAGGTCTGGAAGTAGTCCGGGTTGAGGGTGGCACTGATAATACCGCCAAAGCCACCGTCAGCGTTTGGCATCACCCGGACCAGGTTAACCCCCCAGGCTCCCAGCAGGGTTTGAAAGGGGGACGAAACAAACAGCGTCTGCTGGTCGTGGTGCTTACGGGCGTGGATGAAATACTCGCGCTGGGCCATGCTGCGGCCCAGCAGATCATCACGATTGGAAAGCCGGATAGCACCATCGGCATCAATGGCGTTGAGCACCCTGATGCCGGGCAACACGTCTTGAAACAGTCGCATCTGTTTCTGCTCGATAACCGCTTGCCACGTATCCGGGTCACGCCCGCTCAGTTCGCTGCACAACGCCTTGATGACCCGGTCGGCGGCGGCGATCTGCACCGTCAGGTTGTCGCTGACCACCCGGGCCTGGGTCTGCAGACGATGACGCTCTCCCATCATGATATCGCGATGAATCTTGTACAGGTTATGAGCCACCGCGCCACCCAACAGCACCAGACCGACGGCCAGCAGCACCCATTGCGCAAGGAAACCTTTTTCAAACGTTCTGAACATCATCACTCCGTCATTTCACTCGTTCTAGCCTTTGTTACCCATCACACGGGCCAGTTCAGCAACCAGCAGTCGCAACTCAACCGGTTTGGCCACATAACCGTCAAACCCCCTTGCCACTATCGCCTCCCGATCTCCACGCAAGGCATGGGCAGTCAACGCGATGATCGGCAGATGGGGCCCACCGGTTTCCCGCTCCTGGTTGCGGATGGCCTCGACCGCCTGAAAACCGTCCAGCAGCGGCATCTGCAGATCCATCAACACGCAGTCGAAGGCGCGCTGTTTCAGGGCTTCAAGCGCCTCCTGGCCGTTGCCGACAATCATCACCTGGTGGCCGAACCGCACCAGCAGCGCCTCGATGTAGCGGGCGTTAATCGAATTGTCCTCGGCAACCAGCACGTTGAGCGGCGTGTCAGAACCGAAGCTCTGCATATCAAACGGTCCCGCTGCATCGGCAATCTGACCTGTGTGCCGCAGCTCAAACGGCAACTCCAGATAAAAACTGCTGCCCGCGCCAAGCGTGCTCTCAGCCCAGATTCGTCCCCCCATCAGTTCAGTCAGCTTACGGCAGATTGACAACCCCAGACCAGTACCGCCGTACTGCCGTGTGGTGGAGCTGTCGGCCTGCTCAAAGGGGTTGAAGATACGCTCCAGGGCCTCCGGCTCCATGCCGATGCCGGTATCCGCGACCCTCAGGCGAATCACCACGCGGTCATCCTGACGAGAAACCAGCGAAACACTGATGGTGATACTGCCCCGTTCACTGAACTTGACGGCGTTATTCAACAGGTTCAGCAGAATCTGCTTACAGCGCAACTGGTCACCATAGAGCAGATCAGGCACCTGCTCGTCTATCACCAGCTCTACCTGTAGCCCCTTTTCAGTGATGCTCGGCTTCTGGATGGCAACCAGGTCTTGAATGCTGCGACGCAGCGAAAAGTCGCTGGCATGCAGCTCCGCCTTGCCGGCCTCAATCTTGGACAGGTCAAGGATGTCGTTGATCAGGGCCAACAGATTGTTGGCCGAGAGCTCGATACTCTCGAGGTATTCCTGTTGTTCTGCGGTCAGTTCGGTAAAGTGCAGCAGCTGGGCCATGCCGATCACACCGTTCATCGGGGTACGGATCTCATGGCTCATGTTGGCCAGAAACTCGCTCTTGGCCTGATTGGCTGCTTCAGCCGCCTGCCGGGCCTGCTGCAGTTCTTCGGTTCGCTCGGCTATCCGCTGCTCAAGTTCGTTGTTAAGGGTCTGCAACTCGTCAAATGAGCCTTCCAGGGCATCCGCGGCAGTACGGTAATTCTCCAGCAGATCGGCCACTTCGCTGGTGCTGGGCTCGGGCCAGATAATCGGCGTACCACTGCGCAACTTGCCGGGAAGTTCGCTGGTGACTCCGCGCAGTTCATCAAGCGACGTAATCAGTCGCGTGGTGAACCAGCGTGACAGGCAGACCGTCAACAGTATCAGGCCGGCGAGCATGGCCAGCAGCTGGAAGGTCCGCTTGTTCAGATACTCCATGGTGGGCTTAAGTGAGCCTTCAACCACGACACGCCAGCCGGTTTCGGCCGATATCTCGGCCTCGGTCAGGTAGTAGGAACGCAGCCAGCGCTTGATGGCGCCGACGCCCGGCACCGGATCGGGTATCCACTGGCTGAGCCCGTCGTTAACCCGCTTGAAGGAACCTCCCCCCGGCATAACAAACGGCTGCAAGGCCTGCAAATCCTGACGAGTGCTGACCAACACCCGACGCTGCCGATCCACCAGGGTGACCTGAATCGGGCGTTGCGCCACAACACTTTTCAGCAACGCCGCCGGATAGTCTAACGAAAGCACAGAGAAGACCGTTCCCCGATACTGGCCCGCTCGATACACTGGCGCCAGGATTGTCACCCGCGGACCAGGCAGGCCGATCTTGCCCTCAAATACGTAGAAGACGAACGGCGTATCGGTCTGGTGCAGTAACGTTATATAGGGGCGATCCGAAAGATCAAGACCGATGGTCGACGTACCCTGCTCGTCCACCAACGGCGAAAAGGCCCGGGTGATATTGGCCTGATCCAGCACCCCCATCCGTTTGACACTCTCAACACCCAGGCGAAGGGTATCCACTGCCTGCTGCATGGCTACCGGCGCCGCACTGGCGGGATCCCCTGCCAAACGTTGCAAGGCGACGACCCGTTGCTGCTCCTGTTCAAGCCAGTTGGCCAACGCAACCCGGCTCAGTCCCCCCATCCGCTGGGTCAGAATCTGCAGGTTTTCAGTCTGTTGCCGGTACTGGGTCTGACTGTCAAAATAGAGCACCACCAAGGCCGGTACCAGCACCAAGGCCTGCATCATGATCAGCATCAAACTACGCAGCGAAGGCAGTTTACGGCCTGCTGTTCTTCGCATGCAGACCAGATAGTACACCCCTTCGGCCAGCATGGCGTTGAACACGCCATTAACCCCCTGCTTGACGCCGATCATCAGCGTAGCCTGGGGCGGCAACCCCATCACCAGGTGATAAAAGAACCAGATCAAGGCGATGCCCAGGGTACACCAGTAGATCATCACGCCAGGCAGCAGCTCAATCCGCCGGCGCTGCCAGAGCAGACCTGCCACCAGCGCCTCAGCGCCCCAGATCATGATATTCCAGGGATTATGCCAATGCAGCACCGTGGCGCCAGCTGCTATCAACGCAGCCAACAGACCGGTGCCCAGCCCGTAGCGCAACAGGGCAAACAACACCAGCACCGACCCGAAGAGGAAACGGACCTCCAGGAACAGTTCAAGCGTCAGGAGATTGAGCAGAAAACCGGCGCCACCGAACAGCAGGCCGGCGATCAACGTGCGGTGATTCATGGGATGACCCCTGATGAAATACCTGCTGTCATAATTGTTTCACAGCTTTCCTGCTTGTCAAGCCGCTCCAGCGTTGATTTTAGACATTTTACACAAAAGCCCCGGCCAATTGACCGGGGCTTTTGTGGACATACTGACAACTCCCTCTTACTTCTTCGCTTCGTCCTTCTTCTCTGGCTGCTTGGCAACCATCAGCGCATCGTTCAACACCTTCACACCCGCCTTGGAAGCGGCGATGGAGGCGGTCAGGGTCTCACGAGCCAGGTCGGGATTATGGAAACCGTCCGAGTTCTCGGCGGTCCAGTATTCCCACAGCACGTGGGCCTCTTCATGCTTGGCGCGGGCCTGATCCAGGATGGTGGGAGCCACGCCGGCCCGGGCGGCAGTTTGGTAGGTGTCAATCAACTGACCCAGCCAGTACTCAGCCTTGCGCATCTTGCCCTTGGTGTAGTTACGGATGGTGTCGATCTGCCACTTCTTCTTCTCGGCACTATCGCCGGGGTGGCAGGTAATACAGGATTCCTTGACCATGTTGATCGGCTTGACCACACCGTGGGTGGAATAGGGCTTGCCGTCCTTGCCCTTCAGCTTGGGCATATGGCACTGGTGGCACTGCACACCGGCCTTGTCATGCACCGACCCGGCATAGGTCTCGGTCTCGGGGTGCTGTAACTTGATCAGACGGGCGCCGGTGATGGCATGCTTGAAGTCGAAAAAATCCAGCTCTTTGTAGTGGGCCAGCAGATCCTTGGCGTTTTTGAGCGGGAAATGGTTGGTACGGTTTGTGTCATACTTGACCGGCTTACCATCACTCCACTGGGTGCCGGGGTTGCAGTTGTACTCCACGTGGCACTGGGCGCACATCATGCGGGAGTCGGTCTTCTCCATGATGCCGATCTTGCGGAAACCGTCACGGAAGGAGATGATCTTCAGGTCGGTCTTACCGTTTTTGGCAAAGATGTTCTTGGCAGGGTTCTGATCAATAGCCTCCACCAGGGCATCACGGATGATACGCGGCTGGGTGCCGTGGGGATCGTGGCACTCGATGCAGCCTACCGGGTTATGGACATCCTTGACCACGTCGTTAACGTTGGAGCTGCGGTCGAATTTGCCACCCTTCTCACCCAGGTGCTTCCACTTCAGGATCAGGTCAGAGGATTTGCACTGGATACAGGTCGGGTTACCGGCCATGGCGGTCTCGGTCAGCTTGCCGCTGGCACCTTTGTCCTCCAGAATGTCCCAGGTCTTGCCGACTTTATCGTAGTTCTTCCAGCCACCCTTGAACTGGTAGCGTCCACCCTGGAAGCGATCCACCGCGAACTGATCCACCACCATGTAGGCGTGACCGCGGGGCTCGGCATGCTCAAAGGTGAAACCGTGCCCGGCCAGCAGCTTATCCTGCATTGGCGAGCGGCCGGTGGGAATCCCCTTCTCTTTACGGGAACCGCCTTCCGGGTAATGCACCGCATAGAAGCTGTCAAACTGGGCCTTGTGACACTTACCGCAGACCGCCTGATCGATCCGGGTGATCGGCTTGACGTCGGGTCCCTTCTCCAGATGCTCCTTGGTGTTGTCGTGACAGGTACTACAGGCCAGCTTGGCGTGCTTGGAGTTCTCCTTGAGCGCCTTTACCTCACTGTGACACATGTAGCACTGCTCACGGCCATCCTTGGTCGTGGCTGTTGCCGGCTTGGTCTTGGGTGCCGCCAGCACCGGGATGGCCACAAAGGCCCCCAGGCCGATCACGGTTGCTGCCAGGGCTAGTCTCTGTTTCAGCATACAGGTTTCCCCTTTCCTTTCTGGTGGTGATAATCGTTGTTAATGGTATAGCTCGTTTTTGACACTCTGCAACCTGATCGCTTTGGGCTGCACCGGACAGACCTGCCAACAGCTGCCGCAGCCGTTGCAGCGCGACCCGTCGATCCGGACACCTTGCCCGGGCGACACACTGATGGCCCCCTGCTCGCAGCGCTCAACACAACTGAAACATCCACAACCACGGGCCAGACAGCGCTCGTTCAACAGCGTTGCAACCCGCCGGCAATCATCAGGCAACGCATCAAGCTCCTCCAGTTCTTGCTCTGCGCTCTGGTGTGTAAGCCCTGTTTTTTTCAACAGAACATCACCCAGTGAGAAAAAACCCTGGCGAAAAAAATCCTTGCGCGTGAGCGTCATTTAGCGCGAACCTTTTTGTGTGCCTTTGGCTGCAGGCTTCTTTGGCAAAGCACCGGTCACATGGCACTGGGTACAGTTGAGGCGATCGGGATGCGGTGCTTTGAAGCCAGCGGTATGACACTGATTACAGGACTGTCCGTCGGCATCATCCTTGACACTGTGAGGAATTGTCGGCGGATTGTCCCCGGATAGCCGGGCGTCGGCTGCCAGATCCGGTTCCGGCAGATCATCAGCGAAGGCTGGAGCTAACAACAGAAACAGAGCACAGACCGACAGCAGTACCAGTAGAACGCGTTGTTTCATCAGAGGCCTCCTTGCCTGACAGTACGTCAATTATGAATGATAGCCTGCATTGATCGTCAGCGCCTTGGCCGGGCAAACCTCCTGGCAGGCCATGCAGCGGGTGCAATCTCCAGCGGTTACCTGCAGCGCTCCCTTTTCGAGGGACGGAAGCAGCACTTCCTGCACCGGACAGACCTGCAGGCAATCATTACAGTGGGTGCAGCGTTCAGGCCTGAAACCTACGCGTAACGGACTAAAACGGCCCACCAAGGCATACAGACCTCCCAGCGGGCAGAGCGAACGGCACCAGACACGCTGAGCAACCACCACTTCACACAAGACGATAACACTCACCAACAGTAACGGCAGCAACGACCCGAAGGCGATCGCGCGCCCCACCATGCCGATCGGCGACAGCACCTCAAACAGCGGTACCGACGTAAGTGCCGCCACCACCAGTACTAACGCCAGCGCCCAGCGATTAAACCTTAAAGGCAATGTTGTCTGACCAGTTCCCAGCCGCTTGCGCAGCCGGTCGGCAAGCTCGGTGAACAGCCCGACGGGGCAGACCCAACCACAGAAGCTGCGGCCACCCAGCAGAAAATAAAAGCCCACCACCGCCAGCGCGCTGACCAGATAGCTCCAGACCAGCACCCGACTGCCGAGCAAAACCTGCAAAAAGGCCAATGGATCAGCCAGCGGCAGCCCCAGCAGATCAGCAGCAGCCAGATTGCCGCTAAAGATCGAAAGCCCGGTCAAAGGTGAGGCCAGCAGAGCGATCATTGCCAACTGAACGCATCGACGGGCTATGGTCCAGGTCTTAAAATTCATAAAAATCTTCCTGTTTCTCAACCCGTTTTTGAACCACGATCACCGATTTTTCCCGCACACAGACCTTTTCGCAGATGCCACAACCAACGCACTTGTCCTTGTGGATCACCGGCTCCATGATGGTATGTTCGCCGGTGCGGACGTTGTGTCGCGGTTCGATGGTAATCGCCTTGTCGATCAACGGACACTGCCGATAGCAAACCTCACAGCGCAGCCCGCGGATCGAGAGGCAGCCCTCTCGATCCACGATCACTGCCGTTCCCATGGTTATCTTTTCAATCTCCTGCAACCCCTTGTCCAGTGCACCGCTGGGACAGGCCTTGACGCAAGGCAGATCGCTACAGAGGTAGCAGGGGGTTTCGCGAGCAATGATGTGCGGTGTACCGATCCCGACACCGGCCTCGCCACCAGCCATGACGATCGACCGATAGGGACAGGCCTGGGCGCACTTGCCGCATTTGACGCAAGCCGCCAAAAACCGTTTTTCTTCCAGCGCCCCCGGAGGGCGCAGATAGAAATCACGGGCCTGGGCGGATCGCAGATAGACCGCCGAAACGGCCGCCCCGCCAAGCGCCAGCACCAGGGCGCTCAAGGCGCTACCCTTCAGAAAGAGTCGCCGCGAAATGGCGCTATCGGCTGACGAATCATCCATTGGTCGTTACGCCTTTTCTATCTTCACGGCGCACTTCTTGAAATCCGGCTCCTTTGAGAGCGGATCAAAGGCGTCGATGCACAGTTCGTTAATCAGCTTGGTTTCGTCAAAGAAGGTGGTGAAGACATTGCCCTTCTCCGGCTTGCCACGGCCATTCAGCTCTGCCGGCAGCACGATCGAGCCGCGCCGCGAACTGACCCTGACTTTGTCGCGATTCTTGATCCCCATACGCTTGGCATCGTCGGGATGCATCTCCAGTGTTGCGCCCGGCATGGCCCGCATGAGTTCCGGCACGCGACCGGTCATAGTGGCGGTGTGCCAGTGTTCCAGCAACCGGCCGGTGCAGAACCAGAACGGGTACTCGCGGTCCGGCGCTTCTGCTGCCGGTTCATAGGGACGGAACCAGACGTTGGCCTTGTGGCCTGGCGCCTTGTAAAATTTAAGTCCTTCCCCTTTTTTCACGTACGGGTCATCAAAATCGACATAACGCCAGCGGGTCTCTTTGCCGTCGGCCTTAACCGGCCAGCGCAGACCGCGCACCTTGTGGTAGGTCTCGTAGGGGGCCAGATCCTTGCCGCTGCCGATGGTGAATCGACGGTATTCTTCCCACATCTCCTTGTAAAAATGCTTCTCGCTATACGGGAACAGATGGCCCAGCCCCAGCCGCTTGGCAAACTCGATCAGTTGCCAAGTGTCTTCCCTGGCCTCGCCCGGCGGATTGATCATCTTGAACCAATGCTGGGTGCGACGTTCGGTGTTGCCGAAGACCCCTTCCTTTTCGACCCAGGTGGCCGAAGGCAGGATCACATCGGCCACCTCGGTGGAGCGAGTGGGATAGATATCCGAAACCACAATGAACGCCTTGCGGCCGTTGGCTGCCTTGCGATAACGGTTCAGGTTGGGGATCGACTGGAACGGGTTGGTACACTGGATCCAGAGGCATTTCAGCTCGCCACGATCAAGTGCGCGATACATCTCGATGGTGTGCAGCCCCATTTTGGGAGATATCTTCTTGGGATCGATGCCCCAGATCTCGGCGGTTTTCTTGCGGTGTGCCTCGTTCATCACCACCATGTCAGCCGGCAGACGATGGGCAAAGGTGCCCACTTCACGGGCGGTACCGCAGGCCGACGGTTGTCCGGTCAGCGAAAGCGGGTTTTCGCCCTTTTTGCCAATCTTCCCAGTCAACAGGTGTACGTTGTAGATCAGGTTGTTGACCCAGACACCGCGCACATGCTGGTTGACCCCCATGGTCCAGAGCGAGTTAACCTTACGGTTTTTGTCGCCATAGATATGGGCCAGCTTGACGATAGTCGCAGCCGGGATGCCGGACAGCTTCTCCGCCCATTCCGGCGTCATCGGCTTCATCAGCTCCTTAAACTCCTCAAAACTGAGATTCTTCGGCTCCTCCTTGGGCGCCTCCTTGTCTTTGAGACCATAGGGCTGATTTTCAGTACCCCGCTTAAAGGACACATGCTGCTTGACGAAGGCTTCGTCGTACAGCTTGTCCCGCAGTATGACATGCACAATTGCATTGAGGGCCGCCAAATCACCTTGGGGAACCATCGGTATGTACTCGTCGGCCATTTGGGTGGTGCGGGTCTTGCGGGTTGCAATGTCGATCAGGCGCACCTTGGGGTTTTTCAACTTGTTATCGATCAGGCGGGAGAATAATACCGGGTGGGCCTCGGCCATGTTGGCGCCCCACAGGATATAGGTGTCGCCCAGATCCAGATCGTCGTAACAGCCCATTGGTTCATCGGAGCCGAAGGTGTTCATGTAGGCCACCACTGCCGATGCCATGCAGAGTCGCGCATTGGGCTCGACGTTGTTGGTGCCGATGCCGCCTTTGAAAAGCTTGACAGCGGTATAGCCCTCGAAGACGGTCCACTGGCCGGAGCCGTAGATGCCGACCGAATCAGGGCCATGCGTCGTAATTGCCTCCTGGTACTTACTGGCGATCAGGTTCAGCGCCTCATCCCAGGAGGCCTTGACCATCTTGTTGCCCTTACGGATCAGCGGGTGGGTTAGACGGTCCTTGCCGTAGAGGGCCTTGCCAAGAAAGTAGCCCTTGATACAGTTCAGGCCTTTGTTGACCGGTCCGGCCGGGTCGCCTTTGGTGGCCACGATCTTGCCGTCCTTGACCCCCACCAGCACGCAGCAGCCCACGCCACAGTACCGACAGGGCGCCTTGCCCCACGTGATCCCTTTTTCGTCTGCGGCCTGGGCCGTACGGGGCGCCAGACCCGAAGCTCCGGCTGCTGCAAAGGCGGCGGCTGCCGCACTGGCCTTCAGAAAATCACGTCTCGTCAGTTCCATCTGCGCCTCCTTCTCAGGGTGTATCCTCAAAATTATGGTACGCAATCTGTACGGAAATCACTGCATCCAGACGCTCCAGCTGCGAGGCTATATCAACCTCGGCCTCTACCGATGCCGCATCAACCACAATCACCACCCGTCCCTCGGGTAGCACGCCGTGAACCTCAACACCCGGCACCAACCGCGCCTGCACCGCCACCTTCTGTTCCTGGCCGGGCCTGCATGTGACAACCACTCCAGATATTGGCATTCCTACCTCCTTGGCAGCATAGCTTGAACAAACGTGCTGCTAGCAGACCACTCGTGGCAAACAGCACCGGGCAATACAACACACCTATACAGAAGGCATGCCAATCACCAAACAAACTTGTAACACTATGATTTGTGGTTATTTTAATTCGACAGAGGACAGCACGAGGGGTATATGCGAAGAAAAAAACGTTACCCAGAGGTAACACATAATCCGGGATGTTACGTTTGGTTAATCTGTTTCAGTTTTTCCCAGAGGGTCTTACGCGAAATATTCAGCAGCTTGGCAGCCTCAGCCTTGCGTCCGTTGGTACGAGCCAGCGCATCCAATATCAGCCGTCGCTCCGAGGCTCCCCTGGCATCAGCCAAACTGTGCCTGAGTTCATCGTGTGGTTGATAATCATCATAAAGTGGCTGCTGCCAGTTAGGCCCACCATCACTGCGGGCCGCCAAAAAACTGTCGGGCAGGTCGGACGGCGCGATGCAATCGCCGGCGCAGAGCGCCACGGCGCGCTCCATGGCGTGCTCAAGTTCACGCACGTTGCCGGGAAAATCATGAGAGAGCAGCGCCAGACGCGTTGATTCGCACAGACCCAGCTGCGGTCTACCCATCCGGTCACAGAACCGTTTGATGAAGTATTCAGCCATTGCCAGGATATCCTCGCGACGTTCCCGCAGAGGGGGGACCGGCAGCGTGATCACATGCAGACGATAATACAGATCCTCCCGAAACAAGCCATCGGCCACCAGTTGCTTCAGGTTGCGGTTGGTGGCGGCAATGATCCGCACATCGACCCGAATATCCTTTTCGCTGCCCAACCGGCTGATGGTCCGCTCCTGCAGAACACGCAGCAGCTTGGCCTGTGCGGTCAACGGCAGGTCACCAATCTCATCTAGGAAGATTGTACTGTGGTCGGCCTGTTCAAACTTACCGCGATGATTGCTGACAGCGCCGGTAAAAGCGCCGCGCTGGTAGCCGAACAGTTCCGATTCCACCAGATGTTCGGGCAGAGCAGCACAGTTGACGGTAATCATCGACCGATCCTTGCGAGCACTGTTACAGTGAATGGCTGCCGCCACCAATTCTTTGCCGGTGCCGCTTTCGCCGGTGATCAGCACTGTCGATTCGAGTCCGGCAACGGCGCCGATAGTCTGGAAAACCGGCAACATTGAGGCGCTAATACTGACAAAACCACTGAAGCTGCAGCAGCTAACCCGTTGCCTGAGTGAGCGGTTCTCGTTCTGCAGTTGCTGGCGCTCGGTGATATCGCGACTGATCAGCAGCGTACCCTGATAGTTGCCGATTTCGTCCTTCACGGGGTAATAGATGTTTTCAAAGTAGCGCCCCTTCACTTCGATGACTCGCTTGGCCTGGGTAATAGTGCCGTCCCGCAGGTGCTGCAGCAACTCGCGGATACGACCTGCCGAGTTTGGTGAGTGAACAGAGATAATGGTGCGTCCGATGAAGTTCTGAGCCTTGATGCCCCTAATCTCCTCAGCACGGCGGTTGATAAAGGTGAGCCGGTCGTCTGCATCAGAAAAAATGATGCCATCAACCACACTCTCAAGAATGTTGCGGTACAGGTCACTGCTTTGTTGCATTGCATCACCCCCGTTACCTTCCGGTAACATTTTTTGCTGGCAATTGCACGCACATTTGTTTACCGCCAGGAACAGGCGGCTCATCTTGACTTTTGCTGACTACACGTATACACGTTACACAATATTTAACGTACAGGAGCTAAACATGTCGTTGATCGATAAACCTGCTCCAGGCTTCGATCTTGAGGGAAGTGACGGCAAACGTCACCGCCTTGAAGACTATGCCGGCAAACGGCTGCTGCTGTTTTTTTACCCTAAAGACAACACCTCCGGCTGAATCAAGGAGGCCAGTGGCTTCCGTGATCTGAAGCCCTTATTTGACAAACATCAGGTTATCATGCTGGGTATCAGCAAAGACTCGCTCAGTTCGCACCAGAAGTTTATCGAAAATCATAATCTGAACATGGTGCTGCTGTCCGATCCTGACGCCGTGATGATGAAGGTCTATAAGGCCTACGGCGAAAAAGTAATGTACGGCAAGACCGTTTCCGGGGTTAACCGTTCCACGGTTTTGATCGCCCCCGACGGCACCCTGAAAAAACATTGGACCAAGGTGGCCAAGGCTGAGCAGCATCCAGCCGAAGTGCTGGCCTACATAGAAGAATACTGCACCTAAACAGGAGGAGTTACGTGAGCTTCATATCACTGCAGGAAGTCATCGATTTTGCTATTGAGCGGGAAGAGACCGCCTACCAGCTTTACAAGCGGGCTGCGGAGTTGACGGTCAGTCCGGCCGCCCGCAAGATGTTTGAAGAGCTGGCTCAGGAAGAGGCTGCCCACAAGGATGTCTTTTCCAAGGTTGACCCGGACAAGATTGACGAGCTGAAGGTCTGCAAACTGCCTGAAGCAACCATTGGCCAATACCTGAAGGATGTACCGTTTCACCCCCAGATGACCTATCAGGAGATTCTGGCCTACGCACTCAAGACCGAGGAGAGCGCCTACCAACTGTACAAGGCAGCGGCCGGCATGACCGAGGACCCCAAGCTGCAGAAGACCCTGCTGGCCTTTGCCGAGGTCGAACTGGGTCACCGCCGCAAAATTGAGGCCATGTACGACGAGAAGGTGCTCAGCGAAGGCTAGCCAAACCAAGGTGTGCTCTGTTCAAGAAAGCGACGTCACCCCGGTGATGCCGCTTTTTTGTTTCCATTTGATTGAAATCAAAAAATCTGTTTTTTCCTTTAGCCGGTGCTGTTTTGATGTCGCATTCATGATAAATAGGATATATTTTGTCCTCAGCTAAAAACCACTTTCTACGCTCAGCTTGACATTAAAAAAATCTGACACATAGTATTAAAAAAACGCACAGACACCCGAAGGAGTAGCGATTTATGTTCAACAACCTCAAAATTGGCCCAAAGCTGCTGCTAGTATTGACGATCCCTATCATCGGCATGCTGATTTTTGCCACCATGAACCTGCGCGGCAACCTGCGTACCCTCGATAATATGCGGTCAACCCAGGCCCTGGTGGCGGTTTCCACCTCTGCCGGCAACCTGATTCACGAACTGCAGAAGGAACGTGGGTTTTCGGTAAGTTTCCTGGCCTCAAAGGGAGAGAAATCCGGAGATGAGCTGCTGAAGCAGCGTCAAGCTGTCGACACAGCCCTGAAGACCATGCTGGAAACGATAAACAGCCAGGGCAACCGGGTGGCAGGCATGAAAGCTACCCTGGACAAGGCAGCCGAACAGCGTGACAAACTGCAAGCAACCCGCACCGCCATTGACAGCCAGACCCTGGAAACCAAGGATGTCATCAGCTACTACACAACCCTGATCAGTTCTTACCTTGAAATCGGCTTTACCGTGACTGACAAGGCTGGTGATCCAGAGATCGCCCTGGCCTCCTTCGGCTACGTGACCTTCCAGGGCGCCAAAGAGTCAGCTGGACAGCTGCGCGCCACGGTCAACGGCATCCTCGCCTCTGATACCGCTGATGCTGCCGCGTACCAACGGGTCATCAGGATTGCCACGGCTGGACAGCTGCGCCTGAGCAACTTTAACCGCTATGCAGACAAGACAGTGGTCAAGGAATTCAAAGAATCCGTGCAAAAGGACCCGGTCTACCTGAAAACAAACGAGATGCTTCAGGCTGTTATCGACAAAGGGATCGGCAGCGGCTTTGGCATGGATGCCGAGGTCTGGTTCAGCACCATCACCGCAAGAATAAACTTGATGAAGGGACTGGAGGACAAGCTGGCCACCAGCCTGACCTCCTTTGCCGGGCAGAAGGCCTCCCAGGCCAAACGCAACCTGACGGTCAGCATACTGCTGGTCGTAATCTTTACCCTGCTTGCCATCGGTCTAGGCATCATCATTATTAGGAGTATCACCAGACCGCTACACGCCCTGGTAGATACTCTGCAGGATCTGGCCCAAGGCGAGGGTGATCTGACGCTACGCCTGCAGTCCAGCAGCAAGGACGAACTGGGGGCCGTCAGCAGAGCCTTCAACGCCTTTGTGGAAAAAATCCACGATGTGGTGGTTAAGGTGACCACCGCCAGCACCCAGGTAACCATCTCATCCAGCCAGTTTCAGGTCACAGCCGATGTCCTGGCCCAGGATGCCCGCGCCATGGCAGCCCAAACCATTTCGGTGGCCACCGCCAGCGAAGAGATGGCTGCCACCTCATCGGATATCGCCCGTAACTGCACGATGGCCTCAGACAGCGCCCAGGAAGCCACCAAACGAGCAGAAGCCGGCTCGCAGGTGGTGCAAGGCACCTTGCGGGTAATGGAGCAGATCGCCGGACTGGTCAAGCAGACCGCAGGCACTGTTGAAAGCCTGGGGGCTCGTTCTGACCAGATCGGCGCCATCGTGGGGACGATCGAAGATATCGCCGACCAGACCAACCTGTTGGCCTTAAACGCTGCCATTGAAGCTGCACGGGCCGGCGAACAGGGACGTGGCTTTGCTGTAGTGGCTGACGAGGTGCGGGCCCTTGCGGAGCGCACCACCCGCGCCACCCGGGAAATCGGTGAGATGATCAAGGCGATCCAGCAGGAAACCGGCGCTGCAGTTCAATCCATGTCGGTGGGGGTAGAAGAGGTGGAACGGGGCAGCCAGGAGGCCAATCGTTCCGGCGAAGCGCTGGAGCGCATCCTGGAGGAGATCAACCAGCTGACCATGGAGGTGCATCAGATCGCCACCGCCGCCGAGGAGCAGACCGCCACTACCAGCGAGATCAGTAGCAACATCCACCAGGTCAACGAAGTGGTTAACAAAACCGCCACCGGCACCCGGCAGACCATCAGCGCCTCTAACCGGCTGCTGCTGATGTCCGATGAGATGGCGGTCACCCTGGCCACCTTCAAGATCAACGAAGAGCTTTCACTGATTCTATCACAGGCCAAGGCGGCCCATATCTCGTTTGTGGGCAAGATCAGGGCCCACCTGGACAAAGATGCCACCTTGAAGGCTGATGCCCTGCCAACCCACCTGACCTGCCGTTTTGGCACCTGGTACAACAACGACGGGATGGAAGTGGCGCAACGCTATCCGCAGTTGCGCCAAATTGAAGCGCCCCACGAACGGGTGCACACCCTCGGCAAAGAGGTTGTGCGGGCTGCTGATGCAGGGGAACGGAAGAAGGCCTGGGAACTGTACAATCAGATGCATGCAGAATCGCAGCGACTGATCGAGATTCTGGACAGCGTTACCTCTAAGTAACGGCGGTATGTTCTGAAGGCAGAAACGGGGTGGTGGCTATGGAGCCATCACCCCGTTTCTTTGGCATAAAATTTCATCTGCCGGCCGCTTCACCCCTTGGGCATGAAGATAAAGAAGGTTAGCGACAGCAGCGCCAGCACCCACATCCCGGCGGAGACCTCCCGCACCCGGCCGGTGCAGAGTTTAATCAGCGGATAGGACAGCAGACCGGCGGTCATGCCCACTCCGATGTTGTAGGTAAAGATCATCAAGGCGATGGTCAGAAAGGCGGGGATCAGTTCGCTGAAGTCGTCGAAATCCAGGCGGGTGACCGGCTGGATCATCAGGGCGCCGATCACGATCAGGGCGATGCCGTAGGCGTGGGCCGGCACCATGGTAAACAGCGGCGCAAAAAAGAGCGACAGCCCGAACAGACCGCCCACCACCAGGGCGGTGAAGCCGGTGCGGCCGCCAGCGGCGATGCCGGTGGCCGACTCGATATAGGCCCCGGTGGTGGTGGTGCCCAAGAGCGGCGCAATGGTGGTGGCCACCGCATCGGCCAGCATCGGCCGTTCGATCTCCGGCAGGTTGCCGTCCTTGTCCAGCAGATCGGCCCGCATCGAAAGCCCCAGCAGGGTGCCGATGGTGTCCAGAAAGGCCATCATAAAGATCACCAGCACCACCGGGAAGATACCCGGCTGCAAGGTGCCGGCGATATCCAGCTTGAAGAGGATCGGCGCCAGCGACGGCGGCAGGCTGACCAGACGGTCAGGCAGCGGGGTGATCCCCAGCAGCACCGAGGCCAGGGTGGTGATGCCGATGCCGTACAGAAGTGCCCCATTGACCCGGCGGGCAAACAGCACCGCCGTCAGCAGAAAGCCGCCGATCGCCAGCAGCACCGTGGGTTGGGCGATGTTGCCCAGCCGAACCGGCGCGCCCGGCACCCCCAGCACCACCAGCCCCACCTCATTCAGGCCGATAAAGGTCAGGAACAGTCCAATCCCTACCGCAAAGCTGGCCTTGAGCGACAGCGGGATCGAGGCGGCCAGCCAGGAGCGCACCTTGAATAGCGTCAACAACAGAAAGGCCAGGCCGGCCCAGAAGACCGCCCCCAGGGCAATCTGCCAGGAGTAGCCCATCCCCTTCACCACCACAAAGGCCACAAAGGCGTTCTCACTCATGTAGGGGGCGATGGCAAAGGGGCGCTTGGCCCAGAAGGCCATCACCAGGCAGCCGATCACCGCCGCCAGGATGGTGGCGGTCACTTGGGCCTCTTTAGGGATGCCGGCCACCGCCAGGATGGCGGGATTGACCACGATGATATAGGCCATGGTCAGGAAGGTGGTGACTCCGGCCAGGGTCTCCTGCCGGTAGGAGGTGTGGTAGCGCTCAAACTGGAAAAAGCTCTTCATCAGCTACAAGCCTTTTACCGCGTAAATGCCGGCCGCATTACGCCACATGCCGTCATAATCCAACCCGTAGCCGAACACAAAGCGATCCGGGATCTCCAGGCCGGTGAAATCAGCCCGGTAGCCGGGCAGCACCTTGCGATCATGCTGCTTGTCCACCAGCACGGCGGTCAGCACCTGCCGGGCGCCGCGGGCCAGACACTCGTCCACCAGCGCTTTGAGGGTTACGCCCTCATCCAGGATATCATCCACCAGCAGCACGGTGCGGCCCGCCATCTCCACCTGCGGCACGGCCTGCCACTCCAGATCGCCGCCGATGGTTTCACGGCCGTAGCGGGTGGCGTGCAGGTAGCCTACCTCCAGCGGGAAGGCGAGCCTGGTCAGCAACTGGCCGCAGAAGATCAGCCCGCCGTTCATCACGCAGAACACCAGCGGCTTGAGCTTGCCGATCCGCTCCGTAATGTCGGCAGCCATCCTGCTGATGGCCTGATCGACGGCCGCCTGGTCAAGCAGACAATCGGCCTCTTCCAGTACCCGCAACGCCTCGTCACGCTCCATGATACCCCCCTACTACCCGCTCGATACCGCCAGGGTCGCTGGCAGTGATGATACCATTAAATCCGGCCTGCGCCAGCAGCGCCGCTACATCGGTTGCCTGCCCTGCCCCCACCTCAAACCACAACCAGCCGCCGGGCTGCAGATGGTCAGCGGCCTGGGCGATGATGGCCCGGTAGGCATCTAATCCGTCAGCTCCGCCATGCAAGGCCAGGTTCGGTTCAAAGTCGCGCACCTCGGGCTGCAGACCGGCCAGATCGGCGGTGGTGATGTAGGGGGGGTTGGAGACGATCAGATCAAAGCGACGCCCAGCCAGTGGCTCAAAAAAGGAACCCTGCAGAAATTCGATCGCCACACTATGCTGTTCGGCATTGCGCTGCGCCACGACCAGCGCATCGGGCGAGAGGTCAACGGCGGTGATTGTCGCCTCGGGCAGCCGTTTGGCCAGGGCGATGGCGATGCAGCCGGAGCCGGTGCCGATATCAAGGATTGTACGGGAGGACGGAGCGTGCTGGAGTGCCTGTTCAAGCAGGGTCTCGGTGTCGTGGCGGGGGATCAGCACGGCCGGGGAAACCTCAAAGGTCAGGCCGTCGAACTCCTGGGAGCCGAGGATATGCTGCAACGGTTCCCGCTTGCCGCGGCGGACCACCAGGGCGCGGTAGGCGGCCAGCTCCTCGTCGCTCATCGGCTTGTCGAAGTTGAGGTACAGCCCGACCCGATCCAGGCCGGTGGCCTCACACAGCAACCACTCCGCCTCGCGACGGGCGTTTGCGACCCCTTTTTCGGCCAGGTAGCCGGTGGTCCAGGTCAGGACCTTGAGGGTGGTCCAGATGTCGGCGTCGGTGGGCATAGGGAGTAGTTACCTGCCAAAGGGATTGGGGAATGGCCGTCTGCCTGCCGCCAAGCGAATCGGCCGGTTTCGTTGCTGATCACGGCGCAGTGAGCGCCCGCAATCGCGACTGTCTGAGCCTGCAGGGCGAGTTCGAGCGATTGCAGCGAACAAGCCGATGTAGCAGCAGAAACTGGCCGTCTGAGCATGGGGCAGGCAGACGGCCACAACAACTCGGCACCTACAAGTGCTAACACGAGCCAACGACGAGAGCGCCGTGAGCTGGAAGCGTCACGCCCCTTCGGATTGGGCCTGCAGCGCCTCCATCTGATAATAGGTGCGCAGGGCGTCGGTGATCTCCTCGATATCGCCGGCCATGATCGAATCCAAGCGGTAGAGGGTCAGGCCGATGCGGTGATCGGTCATCCTCCCCTGGGGGAAGTTATAGGTGCGGATACGCTCGGAACGGTCGCCACTACCGACCTGCTGCTTGCGGTCGGCGGCCATCTTGGCGTTCTGTTCCTGCAGGATGGTGTCCAGGATGCGGGTTTTGAGGACCTTCATCGCCTTGGCCCGGTTCTTGATCTGGCTGCGCTCTTCCTGGCAGGCCACCACGGTGCCGGTGGGCAGGTGGGTGATCCGCACCGCCGAGTCGGTGGTGTTGACGTGCTGGCCACCGGCGCCGGAGGAGCGGTAGACGTCGATCTTCAGGTCGGCCGGGTTGATGTCGATATCCACATCCTCGGCCTCGGCCATGATCGCCACGGTGCAGGCGCTGGTGTGAATCCGGCCCTGGGCCTCGGTTTCGGGAACCCGCTGCACCCGGTGGGTGCCGGACTCGTATTTGAGCTTGGCGTAGACGTCCTGGCCCTCGATGGAGGCGATGACTTCCTTGTAGCCGCCCCGCTCCGATTCGGAACAGGACAGCATCTCAACCTTCCAACGGTTCTTCTCGGCAAAGCGGGAGTACATCCGGAACAGGTCGCCGCAGAACAGGGCCGACTCGTCACCGCCGGTGCCGGCCCGGATCTCCAGGATCACATCGCGGGAATCGTTGGGGTCCTTGGGCAAGAGCAGGATCTTGATCTCCGCATCGAGGCGCTCCTTCTCCTCGCTCAGGCGACTGATCTCCTCCTCGGCCATCTCCTTCATCTCAGGGTCAGCCAGCAGCTCCTTGTTTTCGTCCAGCTCTTCCAGCACCTTTTTGTAGCGGCGAAAGGCCTCGATCAAGGGCGCCAGATCGGCATGCTCGCGGGACAGCTTGCGAAACTCGGGCTGGTTGGCGATCACGGTCGGATCGGACAACAGCGATTCCAGCTCCTGAAAACGGATCTCTAAATCTTGTATCTTATCAAACATGCTCTCTATTCCTTACACCACTATGCGGTCATCACTATAGCCGCCATTTTCATCCAATGCTTCCTTGACTGAACAAATCGCCACCTCCAGCTGGTCGTCATCCGGCTCGCGGGTGGTCAGGCGTTGCAGGGCCAAACCAGGAGCGATCACCAGCTTGACCAACGGGTGTTGATCGTGCTTGGCGCTCCATTTCAGGAACTCGTAGGAGATGCCGGCGATCAGCGGCAGCAGCACCACCCGCGAGAGGGCCTTCCAGATAAACGGCCAGGCCTTGGGGATCAGCGAAAAGACGGCGATGCTGACCAGCATCACGATCAGCAGGAAGCTGGTGCCGCAGCGGGGGTGCAGTCGGCTGAAACGCTTGACGTTCTCCAAGGTCAGCTCGACCCCCTCTTCAAAGGCATAGATCGTCTTGTGCTCGGCGCCGTGGTACTGGAAGACCCGCTCGATATCCTTCATCTTGGCGATGGACCAGATATAGAGCAGGAACACCACCACCCGGATCACGCCATCCACCAGGTTGAAGATGATGTTGTTATCACCGATCACCGGCACCAGCAGCTTGGTCAGGTAGAGCGGCAACACGAAGAACAGGGCGATACCGAAACCGAAGGCCACCACCATGGTGCCGGCCAGGGCCCAGGAAGAAAGCTCTTCCTGTTTCGCCTCCCCGCCTTCCTGCTCCTCCTCCACCAGCGCCTCGTTGGCCGAGAAATTGAGGGCCTTGATGCCGATGATCAGCGAGGTGACCAGGGCCACCGCACCGCGCACCAGCGGCAACTTGACGATCGGGAAGCGCTCCGAAAGGGGCGGCGTCTGCTCGCGTTTGATGACGATCTCACCACTGGGGCGACGCACGGCAATGGCCATGGCCCGGGGGGCGCGCATCATCACCCCTTCCAGCACCGCCTGGCCGCCGATATTGATTTTTTCCATTTAGGTCAGACTCCTGAACTGCTTACGTATCTCGGCCGTGCGGCCGCAACAGAACTCACCTTCCGGGCAAGGGCCGGCCACACAACCGGGGCCGGCGTCGCGGAAGATGGTGGGGGCGATCTGCTTGACCAGCTTGAGCATGCCCACCGCCATGGAACGGATCTCCCACTGGGCCCGCTCACAGCAGCGCAAGCGGAAGAAGTGCAGCAGCTCCCGGGCGTTCATGGTCATGATGATCTTGGTCTCGGTGGCATTGGGCAGCAGGTAACGGGCATCTTCGGCCGCAATCCCCATCTCCACCAGTTGCTTGTAGGCCTGGTGCACCACGCCGGTGGTGAACTCGAAGATCCGCTTGGCCTCGTCATTGGCGGCCACGGCTGGCGGCAGCACAGCGGCAAAGCGCTCGGCGTGGGAGACATAACGTTGCGACTGCTGGGAGTAGGAGGCCACCCGGTGCCGCACCAGCTGGTGCGAGGTGACCCGTGAGATCCCCTCGATACCGAAGGTGAAGGAGGCATGCTCCAGTACCGAGTGGTGCCCCAGTGACATGATCTTGTCGATAAAGGCAGCGCAGTCGCCACTATCGATCCTGGCCCGCAGTTCTTCCAGGTCGGCCGGCGAATAGCAGAGCCGGGCCGCAAGGGCCACGGTCCGTTCCGGTTCAGCGGTGTATTGCAACAGTTCGATGTTCATACGATCCCCACAAGATGCAAAAAGGGGGCTGCACCTCTCCGGCACACCCCCCTCGATACCCTACACGTGGACGCTAGGCCTGGCCGTAACGCTTCTTGAACCGCTCGACGCGGCCGGCGGTGTCCACCAGCTTCTGCTTGCCGGTGAAGAAGGGGTGGCAGGCGGAGCAGATTTCAGTAAAGATCTCCTTACGGGTGGAACGGGTCTGGAAGCTGTGACCACAGGCGCACTTCACGGTGATCTCGGCGTAAGCGGGGTGAATTCCTTCTTTCATTGCAACTCCTCCTCTTTTTCAGCTCGTCATAAAGCTGTATCTTGGCGAAAGTGTACTGTATCGGATTTTCGCAAAAAAATTCAAGCTTTTTCTTGTTATTTATTCATTGAATCCAGAAAATCCTGATTGGTCTTGGTTTCTGACAGCTTGTCCAGCAGAAACTCCATGGCATCCACCACGTTCATCGGGTGCAGCACCTTGCGCAGGATCCAGATCCGGTTGAGCGACACCTTTTCGATCAACAACTCCTCCTTGCGGGTGCCGGACTTGTTGATGTCAATGGCCGGGAAGGTGCGTTTTTCAACCAGGCGGCGGTCCAGATGGACCTCCATGTTGCCGGTGCCCTTAAACTCCTCGAAGATCACCTCGTCCATCTTGCTGCCGGTATCCACCAGGGCGGTGGCGATGATGGTCAAAGAGCCGCCCTCTTCGATGTTACGGGCCGCGCCAAAGAAGCGCTTGGGCTTCTGCAGGGCGTTGGCGTCCACGCCGCCGGTCAGGATCTTGCCGGAGGGGGGCAGCACGGTGTTGTAGGCCCGGGCCAGACGGGTGATGGAATCCAGCAGGATCACCACGTCCTTCTTATGTTCCACCAGCCGCTTAGCCTTCTCGATCACCATCTCGGCCACCTGCACGTGACGGGTAGCCGGCTCGTCAAAGGTGGAGGAGACCACTTCGCCCTTGACCGAACGCTGCATGTCGGTCACCTCTTCGGGCCGCTCATCGATCAAGAGCACGATCAGGTAGACCTCAGGGTGGTTCTCGGCGATGGAGTTGGCGATATTCTGGATCAGCATGGTCTTGCCGGTGCGGGGCGGGGCCACGATCAGGCCGCGTTGTCCCTTACCAATCGGTGAAACCAGCTCCATCACCCGCATGCCGTAGTTGTCTGGCGCGGTCTCCAGTTTCAGTTTTTCTTCAGGATAAAGCGGGGTCAGGTTGTCGAAGAGGGTCTTGTCGCGGGCCGCCTCAGGTGACTCGAAGTTGATGGTCTCCACCTTGAGCAGCGCAAAATAGCGCTCGCCCTCCTTGGGCGGGCGGATCTGGCCGGAAACTGTATCGCCGGTACGCAGGTTGAAGCGTCGGATCTGACTGGGGGAGACATAGATATCGTCGGGACCCGGCAGGTAGTTGTAGTCCGGCGCCCGCAGGAAGCCAAAGCCATCCTGCAGGGTCTCCAGAACCCCTTCGCCGTAAATGGAACCGTTCTGTTCAGTCTGGGCATTCAGGATGGCAAAGATCAGGTCCTGCTTGCGCAGGCCCGAGGCCCCCTCAATGTTCAGATCACGGGCAATGGCATTCAATTCACTGATTTTCTTGTTCTTGAGTTCCTGGAGGTTCACAACGCGTTTCTCCTGCTGGTGGGATTAAGGGTGAGAGACATTAAATAGGGTTACCGAAGATCGGGGCACAGAGGATCGAAGCTGCCGGACACGAGCCGAAGCCTTTCTTTAGATGGATGGCACAGGTGCTGCACACAATGAAAGATCAGGCATCTAACGTTTTATCACGGATGTTACGCTGGGGATGTAACCGCTGGAATGAAAAAAACGGGGTGGATGGAAACCATCATCTACCTGTAGTTTCACCTAAAACACAAACCGGGGAAGGCTGTCAACAGGAAAGTGATGCGACAATAAGCCGTTACCCCGATAACTCCTTGACCCCCCCAACACGAACAGTTATAAAGAAAAACTGCCGCAAACAGCGGCCAACAGCCCATTTACAAGGCAGGTACCATCCGTGCTTGGACAGTCTCTCCTGAATGCCATCGGCAACACCCCGCTGGTCACCATCGGCAGCAGCAACCCCAACCCAAAGGTCACCATCCTGGCAAAACTGGAAGGCAACAATCCCGGTGGTTCGATCAAAGACCGGCCGGCCCGCCAGATGATCCTAGCAGCCGAGGCCTCCGGTGAACTGACCCGGGACAAGGTGATTCTGGAACCGACCTCCGGCAACACCGGCATCGCCCTGGCCATGATCGCCTCGGCACGGGGCTACCGGATCAAGCTGGCCATGCCGGCCTGCGTCAGCCAAGAACGACGTAGCATCCTGGAGGCCTACGGCGCCGAGATACTTCTCTCCCCCGGCTGTGAGAAGACCGATGGCGCCATCCGGCTGGCCCACAAGATTCTGAAGGAAGAGCCGGGGCGCTACTACATGCCCAACCAGTACGACAACCCCAACAACCCACTGGCCCATGAGCTGACCACCGGGCCTGAAATCATCGCCCAGACCGCAGGAAAGCTGACCCATCTGGTGGCCGGCATGGGTACCGGCGGCACCCTGATGGGTACCGCCTCCTGCCTGAAAAAACTGGCCCCCGCTGCCCAGGTGGTCGGTATCGAGCCAAACCTGGGCCATGCCATCCAGGGATTAAAAAACATGAAAGAGGCGATCGTGCCGGCCATCTACCACGAAGAAAACCTGCACCGCAAGATCGTGATCGACGACGAAACCGCCTTTGAGACCTCGCGCCAGCTGGCGGCCCACGAAGGGATCTTCTGCGGCATGTCCGGCGGTGCCGCTATGGCTGGCGCCTTTCAGTTGGCCCAGGAGCTGAGCGGGGGGACCATCGTGGTGATCATCCCGGACCGGGGCGACCGCTACTTGAGCACCAACCTGTTCAAGTCGATGTGCGCCAACTGCCCGCCCTAAAAACGGTTGCAGAAGCCAGTCGCTAAACGTTGTACGCTTGACCATCCGCCGCAGCCCCTGTTATTCTTACTAACTTTTCGATTTTACCAGCACGGAGGTACACCGTGACGTTCCAAGACCTGATTCTCTCCCTGCAAGGCTACTGGGCCAAACAGGGCTGTGTAATCCAGCAACCGTACGACACCGAAAAGGGTGCCGGCACCTTCAACCCGGCCACCTTTCTGCGCGTTTTGGGCCCCGAGCCTTGGAACGTGGCCTACGTGGAGCCGTCCCGCCGCCCCACCGATGGCCGTTATGGCGAGAACCCCAACCGGTTGCAGCATTATTACCAGTTCCAGGTGATCATGAAGCCCTCCCCCACCAACATCCTTGACCTGTACCTGGATAGCCTGCGGGCCTTCGGCATCAACCCCAACCAGCACGATATCCGCTTTGTGGAGGACGACTGGGAGTCGCCGACCCTGGGCGCCTGGGGTCTGGGCTGGGAAGTCTGGCTGGACGGCATGGAGATCACCCAGTTCACCTACTTCCAACAGGCCGGCGGCATTGATCTCAAGCCGGTCTCCTCCGAGATCACCTACGGCTGTGAGCGGATCGCCATGTACCTGCAGGGGGTGGACAACGTCTACGACCTGGAGTGGGTCAAGGGGGTCAAGTACGGCGATATCCACCATCAGACCGAGGTTGAGTTCTCGCGCTACAACTTTGAAGAGGCCGACGTGGCGCTGCTACTGGAGCTGTTCGGTAAATACGAACAGGAATGCATCCGCTTGGCCGAAAAAGACCTGGTCTTTCCGGCCTACGACTTTGTGATGAAATGTTCCCACACCTTCAACCTGCTGGATGCCCGCGGCGCCATCTCCGTCACCGAGCGGGCCTCCTACATCGGCCGGGTACGCAACGTGGCCCGCACCTGCGCCGAGGCCTACGTCCGCCAGCGTGAGCGGCTGGGCTATCCGATGCTGAAAGGGGGGAACTAACCGATGGCTAAGGAACTGTTGCTTGAAATCGGGGCCGAAGAGATCCCGGCCGGCTTTGTACCCAAGGCGCTGGCCGCCATGGAAGAGATGATCGCCAAGGAACTGGCGACTGCCCGCCTGGAGTATAGCCTGATCAAGACCGTCGGCACTCCCCGCCGCCTGACCCTGGTGGTACAGGGCCTGCCGGCGGTGCAACCAGACGCCGAGATCACCGCCATGGGCCCATCGAAAAAGGCCGCCTTTGCGCCGGATGGCAGCCCCACCAAGGCAGCCGAAGGCTTTGCCAAGGGACAGGGAGTGAACGTCAGTGAGCTCAAGATTGTCGAGACCGACAAGGGCGAGTACCTCTCGGTGACCAAGCAGGAGCGGGGACGCCCCACCCACGAGCTGCTGGCCGAGCTGCTACCCAAGCTGGTGGCCGGCATCCCGTTCAAGAAATCAATGCGCTGGGCCGACCTTGATATCCGCTTTGCCCGGCCGATCCACTGGATTGTGGCCCTGTTCGATGGCAGCGTGGTGCCGTTCTCCTTCGGTCCGGTCAGCAGCGGCAACGTCTCCCGCGGCCACCGTTTCATGGCCAACCAGACCTTCCCGGTGCGGGACTTCAGCCACTATCTGGAGGAGTGCGAGCGCCACTTTGTGATCGTTGACCCGCAGCGCCGCCAAGAGATCATCCGCAAGGAGGTGCACCGGGTGGCCAAGACCACCGGCGGTACCCTGTTGCCGGATGAGGCACTGCTGGATGAAGTAACCTTTCTGGTGGAGTACCCCAGCGCGATTGTCGGCAGCATCCCGGCCGAGTTCCTGGTGGTACCCAAGGAGGTGCTGATCACCTCGATGCGCTCCCACCAGCGCTACTTCTCAGTGGTGGACGAGGCCGGCAAGCTGCTGCCACACTTCATCACCGTGCCCAACACCCTGGCCGAAGACCCCAGCGTGGTGGTCAAGGGCAACGAACGGGTGCTACGGGCCCGCCTGTCCGACGCCCGCTTCTTCTTTGACGAAGACCGCAAGGTGACCCTGGCCAGCCGGATTGATGGCCTGAAAAACGTGGTCTACCAACAAAAGCTGGGTACCTCCTTTGAGAAAATGGAACGCTTCAAGGCGCTGGCAGAACTGCTGGCCGACCAGTTGAACCCTGCCGTCAAGGCCCAGGCCAGTCGGGCTGCCCTGCTCTGCAAGGCCGACCTGGTCTCCGGCATGGTGGGCGAGTTTCCCGAGGTACAGGGGATCATGGGACGCGAATACGCGCTGCACGACGGCGAGGAGCCGGCCGTGGCCCAGGCCATTGCCGAGCACTACCTGCCCACCCAGGCCGGCGGTGAGCTACCGGCCTCCGATGCCGGCGCCTTTGTCTCGCTGGCCGACAAGCTGGACACCATCTGCGGCTGCTTCGGGGTGGGCCTGATCCCCACCGGCGCCGCCGACCCCTATGCCCTGCGGCGGGCCACCATCGGCATCATCAGCATCATCGTCGACAAGGGCTACCGGCTCTCGCTGGCGGCGTTGGTCAATAGTGCCCTGAACCAACTGTCGGCCAAGTTGAACCGCCCCCAGGCCGAAGTACAAAAAGATGTGCTGGAATTTTTCCGCGGCCGCCTGGTGAACCTGCTGGCCAACGATAACCCGAGCGATGTGGTGGAGGCTGCTGTCTCTGCCGGCTTCGACGACCTGGCCGATCTCGCCGCGCGGGTCAAGGCCCTGTCCGCCTTCCGCCAGCGGGAGGATTACCAGGCCCTGACCGCTGCCTTCAAACGGGTCTGCAACATCGTAAAAGAGGGTGTCGATGCGCCGGTGGACCCGTCGCTGTTTCAGGATGAGGCCGAACACACCCTGTACAAGGCCTTCCAGGAGGCCAAGGTTAAGGCCGAGACGGAAACCGCCCGTCAGGCCTATCTCGAAGCGTTAGCCGAGATCGCTGCTATCAAGTGGGCGGTGGATGGTTTCTTTGATGCGGTGATGGTGATGGCCGAAGACGAAAAGGTCCGTAGCAACCGCTTGGCCCTGTTGACCGCCATCAGCCGCCTGTTCGGCCGGATTGCTGACTTTGCGAAACTTTCAGGGTAACGAGGCACTAACCAGCACGACCAAGGAGCACACCATGTCCTTTACGAGCCGCATCATTGCAGGAAACGCTGTCATTATTGTCGTGGCCGTGCTGGTATTGACCCTGTTGAACCGAACCGGCAGTCTGCTGAACTCCCTGCTGATCGGCCTGGTACTGCTGATCGGATCTTCAGCCGTGCTCTGGTACCTGTGCCAGCAGGCCTTCAAGCCGCTGAGCGGGATCGTGGAGGCGATGGAGCAAGCAGCCCAGGGCGACCTGTCGGTACGGGTGACCACTAGCGGCTTCGGGGAGATCGGCCGTCTGTCAGCCGCCTTCAACACTATGATGAACGACATGAACAAGGCCATGCGCCAGTTTTTCTCGGTGGCCGATCTGGTGCGAGACTCGGTGACCATGGTCAGCAACACCACCAGTGCCATGGTTGAGGCCGCCGAGGATGTGGCCCTGCAGGCCGGCACCATTGCCACCGCCAGTGAGGAGATGGCCGCCACCTCGGCCGACATCGCCCGCAACTGTCTCTATGCAGCGGAAAATGCCCAGGCAGCCACCGAGCAGACCACGGTCGGCGCCCAGATTGTCCGTTCCAGTGCGCTGGTCATGGAAAACATCGCTCAACGGGTGGTGGAGTCGTCTCACACCGTAGAAAGCCTGGGGCAACGTTCCGACCAGATCGGCACCATTGCCGGGACCATCGAGGATATCGCCGACCAGACCAATCTGCTGGCCCTGAACGCCGCCATCGAAGCAGCCCGGGCCGGCGAGATGGGACGCGGCTTCGCCGTGGTGGCCGATGAGGTACGGGCCCTGGCCGAACGGACCGCCAAGGCCACCCGCGAGATCGGCGGCATGATCAAGACCATCCAGTCCGAGACCCAATCGGCGGTCGGCTCCATGGGAGAAGGGGTGGAGCAGGTCAAAAAAGGCACTGAGGAGACCGCCCGCTCCGGCTCGGCCCTGGAGGACATCCTCAACAAGATCAACGAACTTGCCATGCAGGTCAGCCAGATCGCCACTGCGGCCGAGGAGCAGACCGCCACCACCCACGAGATCACCAACAACATCCAGATGATCACTGATGTGGTGGACCGCAACGTGCAAAGCTCCCGCAGCACCACCGAGGCCACCCGCAAGCTGGAACAACAGGTGGATGAGCTGCATAAGCTGGTGGGGCACTTCCGGCTGGCCAAGGCCCTGGAATGGAATGCAAGCTTCGAGACCGGCATCGCCAGCATCGACGGCCAGCACCGCAAGCTGTTCGACATGGTCAACGACCTGCATGATGCCATGCAGCAGAAGCGAACCAAGGAGGCCATCGGCCAGATACTGGGCCGTCTGATCGAGTACACCGGTTCCCACTTCGGTCACGAAGAACAGGCCTTCCGCAGCACCGGCTATCCCGAAGAGGCCAGCCACAAGCAGGAACATGCCCGGCTGGTGGAGCAGGTGCTGGCCCTGCAGGGTAAATTCAACGCCGGTGAAGCGGTGTTAACCCAGAGCGTGATCGAATTTCTGCAGGATTGGCTGATCAAACATATTAAAGGCACTGACATGCGTTATGCGCCGCACCTCAAAAAGAACGGTATCAAATGATCGCTATCATCGACTACGGCATGGGCAACCTGCGCTCGGTCCAGAAAGGCTTCGAGCGGGTTGGCTGTAAGGCGCTGGTTACCAATGACCCGCAACAGATTTTGCAGGCCGAACGGATCGTGCTGCCCGGTGTAGGCGCCTTCCGCGACTGCATCCGCAACCTGGAACAGGGTGGTTTTGTGGAGCCGATCCTCAAGGTAATCGCCGAGGGCCGCCCCTTTCTGGGGATCTGCCTGGGCCTGCAGCTCTTATTTTCCGAAAGTGAGGAGTTCGGCCTGCATAAGGGGCTGGGAGTGATCCCCGGCCGGGTAGTCCGTTTTCCGGAAGCGATGCGCGAGGCCGGCGAGAAGCTGCCGGTACCGCACATGGGCTGGAACCAGATCCACCTGCAGGGCGATTCGCCGCTCTTTAACGGCATTGCCGATGGCAGCAACGTCTACTTCGTGCACTCCTATTATGTGAAGCCGGATGAACCGACGGTGGTGGCGGCAACCTGCACCTACGGGCTGGAGTTCTGCGCTGCCATCCGCAAGGACAACCTGGTGGCCACCCAGTTTCACCCCGAAAAATCGCAAACAATCGGCCTGCAGATGCTGAAGAATTTTGCCGAGATGAAAGGCTAGTATGATCGTCATTCCCGCCATTGACCTGAAAGAAGGCGCCTGCGTCCGCCTGGAACAGGGTGAGATGCACCGCGATACCGTCTTTTCCGACAACCCTGGCGAGCAGGCCCTGAAGTGGCAGCAGGCCGGGGCCGAACTGCTGCACCTGGTGGACCTGGACGGCGCCTTTGCCGGTAAGCCCAAAAACACAGAGGCCATCAGCGCCATCCTCAAGGCGATCAGCATCCCGGCCCAGCTGGGGGGAGGCATCCGCGACATCGCCACCATCGAGGCCTACCTCTCCCTAGGCCTGTCGCGGGTGATCATCGGCACCGCTGCCCAGCGCAACCCCGCACTGGTGGTTGAGGCCTGCCAAAAGTTTCCCGGCCAGATCGTGGTGGGAATCGATGCCAAGAACGGCATGGTGGCGGTGCAGGGCTGGGCCGAGCTGACCGACATCACCGCCGTTGATCTGGCCAAAAAATTCGAGGACTGCGGCGTGTCCGCCATCATCTACACCGATATCAGCCGCGACGGCATGATGGGCGGCCCCAACCTGGAGGCCACCAAATCATTAGCCGAGGCGATCTCAATCCCGGTGATCGCCTCCGGCGGCGTTTCATCGCTCAAGGATATCAAAAACCTGATGGCCATTGAGGCCAGCGGTGTGACCGGCGCCATCACCGGCAAGGCGATCTACACCGGCGCTATCAATCTGGCTGAAGCTATCGCCCTCACTAAACGAGGTCTGCAATGCTGACCCGCCGTATCATCCCCTGCCTGGACGTGACTGGTGGCCGGGTAGTCAAGGGGGTCCAATTCCTTGAGCTGCGCGATGCCGGCGATCCGGTGGAGATAGCCGAGGCCTACGACCTGCAGGGGGCCGACGAGCTGACCTTTCTCGATATCACCGCCTCCAGTGACGGACGTGACACCATGGTGGACGTGGTGCGCCGTACCGCCGAGCGGGTCTTCATGCCACTGACCGTTGGTGGCGGCATCCGGGTGGTTGAGGATATCCGCCGCATGCTGAATGCCGGTGCCGACAAGGTCTCGATCAACACCGCCGCGGTGCAACGCCCCGAGTTCGTACAGGAGGCGGCCGAACGGTTCGGCTCCCAGTGTACGGTGGTGGCGATTGACGCCCGCCAGGTGCCGGGCGAACAGCGCTGGGAGATCTACACCCACGGTGGACGCAAGCCAACCGGCATCGACGTGGTGGAATGGGCCGCCCGGATGGAGCGTTTCGGGGCCGGTGAGATCCTGCTGACCAGCATGGACCGCGACGGCACCAAGGACGGCTACGACCTGGCCCTGACCCGGGCGGTGGTGGATGCCGTCTCGATCCCGGTGATCGCCTCCGGCGGTGTGGGTGCCCTGGAGCACCTTTACGACGGCTTTACCACAGCCGGCGCCTCGGCCTGTCTGGCGGCCTCAATCTTTCACTTCCGCCAGCACACCGTGGGCGAGGCCAAACAATATCTGCAGGGACGCGGCGTCCCGGTCAGGATGGTCTGAAATGACACATGATCCGCACGTTCTCGATGTCCTCTACCAGGTAATCCTGTCCCGCAAGGATGCCTCGCCTGAAAGTTCCTACACCGCCTCATTGCTGCACAAAGGGATCGACAAGATTCTGAAGAAACTGGGCGAGGAAGCAACCGAAACGGTGATTGCCGGCAAGGGCGGCAGCAGCGAAGAACTGACCTATGAGGCGGCGGACCTCTGTTACCACCTGCTGGTGCTGCTGGCAGCCCGCGATGTTCCGGCTAACGACGTCTGGAAAGAGCTCCAGCGCCGCTTTGGCACCTCCGGCATAGAAGAAAAGGCCTCCCGTACGACCTGAGCCGCTTAACCATTTATTTAGTTGACATCTGGTCAACTGCTGCTAGTATGTGAAACTCACAAAAAAATACGCCTTGGCATTCGCGGCAGCTAGCTGTCAGCGTTTCGTATCTTACGATGGAGGGAGGGATCATGGATGCCGGGAGTAAAGATTCGGGAAAACGAACCATTTGACCTCGCCCTGAAGAAGTTCAAGAAGCAGTGCGAAAAGGCTGGGATTCTCTCCGAGGTGCGGAAGCGCGAGCACTACGAGAAGCCCAGTATCAAGCGCAAGAAGAAGGCGATCGCCGCCCGCAAGCGCGCCCTGAAAAAACAGCGCAAGATGATGGACTAAGCCTGTCCAACGCCAGGCCGGTTGACGGAATTTCCGTTACCGGCCTGGCATTGTTGTTTTGACGGGGCTTTCGCAAGAAAGCCCCTTTGCCGTCTTTCACTCCACCCATGGACCTACCGATGAGCCTGCTTGACATCACCATCATGGCAGTACTGGCTCTGATGGGCCTGCGCGGTCTGCTGCGTGGCCTGATCAAAGAGGTGGCGGCGTTGACGGCGCTGGTGCTGGGTGGCTGGCTGGCCTATCGCTACCATACGGTTGCGGCAACACCGCTCAAACCGTTGCTACCCCCAGCAGCGGCCGAGGTGGTGGCCTTTGTGCTGCTGCTGATCCTGGTGGGGTTGGCGGCTCACCTGTTGGGCAACCTGCTGACCGGGCTGGTAAAACTGGCCCTGCTGGGCTGGGTCAATCGCCTGGGTGGTATTGCGGTGGGACTGGTTGAGGGAAGCCTGATCCTGGGAATGGTGCTGTACGCCATCATTGCGATCCCTTTTCAGTTTCAGCTGAAGGAGACCGTCAAGACCCATCCGGTTGCCTCGAAGCTTGCAACCTTTGGCGGCACCATGCTGGATCGGGCCAAGACACTGCGACAGACCACGCCATGATTGCCAGTGATAAAGTTCGCGAGGTGGCTGAGCGGGTCTCGATTGTCGATGTGATCTGCGAGTACGTCAGCCTCAAACGCAGTGGCTCAAACTTTACCGGGCTCTGCCCGTTCCACGGGGAAAAAACACCCTCCTTCAACGTCAACCCGGCGCGGGAGATCTTCCACTGCTTCGGCTGCGGTGCCGGCGGCGATGTCTTCGCCTTTATCATGCGGCTGGAAGGGATCAGCTTTCCCGATGCGGTGCGCAAACTGGCGCAGCGGGCCGGGGTAGTGATTGAGGAGCGTCCGCTGACAGCGGACGAACTGCGAGCCAAGGGTGAGCGAGACGAGCAGCGGGCCATCCTGGAACTGGCTGCCCGCCACTACCGCGAGACCCTGACCCGACGTCCAGAGGGAGCAGCGGGCCGCAGCTACCTGCAACAGCGTGAGGTGGACCCGGAAACGGCGGCCGCCTACGGGCTGGGCTATGCCCCTGAACGCAGAGATACGCTGGTACACGCCCTGCGTGGTGCCGGCCACTCGTTGGATGCCGCCGCGACACTGGGCCTGGTGCGTAACGGCGAGCGGGGCAACTGGTACGATCTGCTGCACAACCGACTGATCTTCCCGATCCGTGACAGCCAGGGTCATCCGATCGCCTTTGCCGGACGGGTATTGGACAGTGCGCTGCCCAAGTATATCAATTCGCCGGAATCGCCGCTCTACCGCAAGAGCAGTGTCCTGTTCGGCCTCGATCTGGCCCTGCGGGAGATACGTCTGGCCTCGGCCGCCATCGTGGTGGAGGGTTACTTTGATCACCTGGCCCTGTACCGGGCGGGGGTAAAAAATGTGGTGGCCACCTGCGGCACCGCCCTGACCGATGGGCACATCGCGCTGCTCAAGAAGCATGGCGACCGGGTGTACCTGCTGTTTGACAGCGACAGCGCCGGCCGCAAGGCCACGGTGCGGGCCATGGAACTCTGCCTGGAACAAAAGCTGCCGGCCTATGTGATTACCCTGCCCCAGGGGGAAGACCCGGACAGTTTCCTGCAACAGCACGGCGCCGAGTCATTCCAACAGCGTGTTGCCGATGCAAAACCGGCCTTTGAGCAGTATCTGAACTGGCTGCTGACCAAGACACCGCCGGACAGCGTCGACCGCAAGGTGCGGCTGATGGACGAGATAGCGCCCCGATTCAAGCGGATTGCCGATCCGGTGGAGCGCGACCTGTACGAGAAGGAGATCTGTCGCCTGCTGGGTGTTGACCTGTCCGCCTTCCGCAAACGTCTGGCAGGTGAACGCACGGTTCCGCGTCCCGCAGCGCCGCAGCAAAAAACTGCGCTGACAGCGCCGTCGCCCCCCCAGCCACGGGATCGCATACAGGAAAGCCTGCTGCTGCTCTTGGCCCACTATGACGGGGCGCGAGACGAGGCCCGCAAAAACGGACTGACGGAATTGCTTGATCAGCAGCACCGGCCCCTGGCCGAAGCACTGCTGGCTGAGGCAGACAACGCAGCCGACCCGGAAACGCTCTGGCAACGGCTCTTTGGCCGCCTGGACGACCCGATCCACAAAGAGCTGGCCGCGCGGCTGCTGATGGCAGACCAGCACCTGGCCGGCATGGATGACTGGCGGCACGCCTTCGACGATTGCCGGCAACGCTTGCAGCAGTCCGGCGGCATCAAGGAACTGAAACAGGTGGTCCGGCAACTGGCCACCATGACCAGCGATCACCCCGATTACCAGCAGCTGTTGGAACGTGCCAATGAGTTGCGAAAACAGAAATCAGAGATACAGTAACAAGGCATCAGACGTTTCATACAGATCCTGCAAAGGTTGGTATCTATGGCAAAAAAGAACATCGATGAAGTCAAACAGCTGATCGACCTCGGCAAAGAGAAGGGGTTCCTGACCTTTGACGAGGTGAACGACATACTGCCGCCCGACATCGCCACCGAGCAGATCGACGATGTGATGGGGATGTTCGGCGAGATGGATATCGAGGTCGTCGAGACAGCTCAGAAGGTCAAGATCCCCAAGATCAAGATCGACCTGGAAGAAGGTGAAGAAGAGGCCGAGGGTGAGGCGGAAGAGGTTGAATTCGAACCGGGCGCCATCGGTCGCACCAGCGACCCGGTGCGGATGTACCTGCGCGAGATGGGCTCGGTATCACTCTTGACCCGCGAAGGTGAGGTGGAGATTGCCAAGCGGATCGAGGACGGCGACCGTGAAGTGGCCGGCATCATCCTCAACACCCCGATCACCATCAAAGAGGTGTTGACCCTGGGGGAGAAGCTGCGCAAGTTCCAGATCACCCCTTCAGAGATCAGCAAGGATATCGAAGAGGACGCCGAGGTTGACACGGAGGAGGACGAAGAGGATCACCAGAAGAACCGTCTGCTGGAGACCATTGACGCCATCGCCGCCTGTGACCAGCAGGTAACGGAACTGGCTACTGCCCTGGAGGGCGCCAAGGCCGCCGCCAAGAAAAAGGAACTGGAAAAGCAGCTCAAAGAGGCCAAGGAACATCAGGCCGAACTGCTGCGGTCGCTGCGGATGAAGGACCGCCATATCACCCGCGTTGCCGACCGGCTGAAAGAACTGTCCAGCAAGGTGACCCGGGTCAAGCACGAACTGGCCGAAGTACAGAACATCGTCGCGGCTGACAAGCTGAACGAACTGCTGGAAAAATTCCGGCTTGACGAGGCCAAGGGGATGACCGCTCTCAAGGCGCTCAAGCTGAATGAAGAGGACCTGCAAAAGGTTGAAAAACGCCTGCGCAATGGCGCCCGCAAGCTGATCAAGGTGGAGCAGGAGTCGGGCTTCAAATCCAGCGAACTGTCCAAGGCGATCCGCGCCATCCGCGAAGGGGAGCATAAGGCCCGCATTGCCAAGTCGGAACTGATCGAGGCCAACCTGCGACTGGTGGTCTCGATTGCCAAAAAATACACCAACCGCGGCCTGCAGTTCCTGGACCTGATCCAGGAGGGCAACATCGGCCTGATGAAGGCAGTGGACAAGTTCGAGTACCAGCGCGGCTACAAGTTCTCCACCTATGCCACCTGGTGGATTAGGCAGGCCATCACCCGCGCCATTGCCGACCAGGCCCGCACCATCCGGATTCCGGTGCACATGATCGAGACCATCAACAAACTGATCCGTACCAGCCGTCAGCTGGTGCAGGAAAATGGCCGCGAACCAGCACCGGAGGAGATCGCCGAACGGATGCAGTTGCCGCTGGATAAGGTGCGCAAGGTGCTCAAGATCGCCAAGGAGCCGATCTCACTGGAGACGCCGATCGGCGAGGAAGAAGATTCCCATCTCGGCGATTTCATTGAGGACAAGGGTGTGGTCTCGCCGCTGGAGGCGGTAATCAAGGCCAATCTGTCGGAACAGACCTCGCGGGTCTTGTCCACCCTGACCCCCCGTGAAGAAAAAGTGCTGCGGATGCGCTTCGGCATCGGTGAAAAGAGCGACCACACCCTGGAAGAGGTGGGCCAGGATTTTGAGGTCACCCGGGAGCGGATTCGTCAGATCGAGGCCAAGGCCCTGCGCAAACTGCGCCACCCCAGCCGCAGCAAAAAACTGAAAAGCTTTGTGGAGTAAGCATGCACCGTTCGATTACCCTGCTGCTGTGCACCATCCTGTTGCCCCTTGCCCTGGCGTTCACCGCGCAGGCCGAGGTAGATGATTCATCGCTGTTCATGGAGGCGTTCAACGCCTTTCAACGTAAGGATTACCTGCTCAGCGCTGAAAAGCTCAACCAGCTCAACCAGCATTTTCCCGACTCGCCGTTGCGTGACGTGACACTGCTGATGCTGGCCCGCTCCAATCAGCGGGCCGGTGATAACGAGACTGCCGCCCGTGTCATCAACCAGTTCAGCGGTGAATTTGGCAGCAGCACACTGGCCGGATCGGTTGAGGAAGAGCTGCTGACACTGGGGAAACGGCAAAAAGCCGGGGAGAAACTAGCACCCAACCGTCAGCTGCAGCTGGCAGCCAGCAAGGTGCGTAACGAACAGCTGGCCATCGAGCGTGCCGCTGCCGAGAAGGCAGAACGTGAACGCTTGGCACGGGAAAGGGCCGAACGCGAGCGACTGGCACGTGAAAAGGCCGAGGCAGAACGTCGCGAACGTGAACGGCTGGCAGCCATCAAGGCGGCCCGCGACGCGATCAGTTTCAGCATCGAGCCGCCGGCCGGCGATCTGCGCGCAGAGGCTGGCGCCGCCACCACGATCCCCTTTGAGTTGGTCAACCAGGGTAACGGCACAGAAGAGTTCAGCCTGGAGGGGATCTTCCCGCCCGGCCTGAACGGCACACTGACCGCCGCCGAAGAAGGCCACAGAGGACTCTCAAAGATACCGCTGGCTCCCAAACAGAGCTTTAAAGGTCTGCTGACCTTCACCCTGCCCGGCAACCGGGTGGACGGTTCCCGTCAGTCGCTGGCCATCAAGGCCGCATCAGTCAAATTCAACGACCTGGTCCAGACCAAGGAACTGCAGATCACGACCCAGGCCCCGCTGTTACGGGCAGTGGCAAAGCTGCAGCGCCCGGCGGCAACACCCGGTGAGACCTTGAGCTACCGGGTAACCGTGCTCAATGTCGGCTCTACAGTTGCCAAGGAGATCGATCTGCGGATCAGCCTGCCGAAGCACCTTAAGCTGACCAACGCCGGTAGTGATAGTAGCTGCTGGATCGAAAACGAACAGTTGGCTGCCTGCCGGATCAGCTCAATTGCCAGCGGCCAGCTCAGCGAACGCAGCCTGACGGTGTTCGTACGTGACAACGCCAAGGGGCAAGGCCTGCGTGGCAGCGTAGAGGTACTGCAGACTGTGCTGCAGACCAAGGAGAGCTTCCAGGGGGCCGGCTTCAGCATCAAGCAGCCCTGATTCGATATGCAGATAAAACAACAAAAGGGCCCTGCCGGTACACACCGGCAGGGCCCTTAGCGTTTGTATAGGGTGATCGTTTAGAGCACTACCAGATTATCACGGTGAATCACCTCATCGCCATACCGATAGCCCAGCAACTCCTCGATCTCGCAGCTCTTGTGTCCGGCCAACAGGGCTATCTCGCGACTGCTGTAGTCAGCCAGACCGCGACCGATCTCCGAGCCGTCAGGGCCGCAGATCCGCAGACAGGCGCCCCGCTCAAAGCGCCCTTCCACCGCCGTCACCCCGGAGGGCAACAGACTGGTTCCCTTTTCCAGCAACGCCTTGCGGGCACCGGCATCCACCACCAGCCTGCCGCTGGGACGCAAGGTGTAGGCAATCCAGTGCTTGCGGAGATTCATGCCATCGGCAGCCGGCAGAAACAGGGTGCCCACCTGCTCGCCAGCCACAGCCGCCGCGATGATGCCCGGTCGCTTGCCGCAGACCATGATCGTCGGCACACCATGCTTGCCGGCCTTCTTGGCGGCCGCCACCTTGGTGGCCATGCCGCCGGTGCCGACACTGGATCCACTGCCGCCGGCAGCACGCTCCACCTCGCGGGTGATGCCCTGCACCACCGGCAACAAACAGGCATCGGGGTTGGTACGTGGATCGGCGCTGTAAAACCCTTCGATGTCGGTCAGGATCAGCAGCAGGCCGGCCTCGGCCACATTGGTCACCAGGGCCGACAGGTTGTCGTTATCGCCGAACTTGATCTCCTCCACCGCCACCGTATCGTTCTCGTTGATCACCGGCACCGCACCGGCAGCCAGCAGGGCATCCAGGGTGGCACGGGCATTCAGGAACCGCTGGCGGCTGGCCAGGTCGTCGGCGGTCAGCAGGATCTGCCCCACCGCCAGCCCAAAGGGGGCAAAGGCCTCTTCATAGGCCCGCATCAGCCGGGTCTGCCCCACGGCGGCTGCGGCCTGTTTCTGGGGGATCGTGCGGGGACGCTCGGTCATGCCCAAGGCACTGCGGCCGGCAGCCACCGCGCCGGAGGAAACCAACACCACCTGGATGCCGTCCTTGACCAGCTGAGCTATATCAGCGCTGATCTGGCGAACTACGGCGTAATCCAGATCGCCCTGGTCGTCGGTCAGCACCCGGCTGCCCACCTTAACCACAATCCTGCGCACCTGCGGCAGCAGCTCCCTGCGCATTACCACTCCTCCTGCGGTGCGCTCCACAAACGCTGTGCGATGGCATCCAGCAAGGCCTCAACCCCCTCACCGGTGGCCGACGAAATCGGGTAGACAGCAATGCCGCGTTCCTTGAACCAGGCACTGGCCGTCTCCAACTGCTCGCGGGCCGTGGGCAGGTCGATCTTGGTCAGGGCCACGATCTGGGCCTTGCCGCCCAACTCTTCGCTGAACAGGGCCAGTTCGCGGTTAACCGCCTCAAAGGCAGCAAAGGGATCCGACTCAGGCAGACCGGAGATATCCACCAGATGCACCAGGATACCGGAACGTTCCAGATGCTTCAGGAAACGATGCCCCAGCCCGGCCCCGGCATGGGCCCCCTCGATGATACCGGGGATATCGGCCATCACAAAGGAGCGGTAGTCCTTGTAACCAACCACGCCGAGGGAAGGGGCCAGTGTGGTAAAGGGGTAGTCGGCCACCTTGGGACGGGCCGCCGAGACCTTGGCAATCAGCGACGACTTGCCTGCATTGGGCAGGCCCAGCAGTCCCACGTCGGCCATCAGTTTCAGTTCCAGCCGCAGCTTGCGCTCCTGCCCCTCTTCACCCGGCTGGGCAAATTTTGGGGCCTTGTTGGTGGCAGTGGCAAAGCGGGCGTTACCCTGCCCGCCACGACCGCCCTTGAGCAGTACGATCCGCTGGCCATCCTCAGTCAGGTCGGCCAGCTCCTCACCGGTCTCAGCATCCTTGATCAGAGTGCCCACCGGCACCTTGATGATCAGATCAGCACCGGCGGCGCCGTGACGATCCTTACCCATGCCATGATGGCCGCGTTCGGCCTTCTGATGCTGTTTGTGACGTAGCTCAAGCAGGGTTGAAAGCGACTTGGTGGCCTCAAAAATCAGGTCGCCACCCCGGCCGCCATCGCCGCCGTTCGGCCCGCCAAACGGGATAAACTTCTCGCGCCGGAAGGAAACACAACCAGCGCCTCCATGCCCCGAGGCGCAGTGCAGGGTGACTTCATCGATGAACTTCATGGTGATTACCCTTCCAGCCAGGCGCTGATCTGTTGTTGTCGTTCGGCCCAGCCAGCTCCGATACGTTCCTTGAGAAAGACCAGCAGGAGCGAATCAAACATCTGCAGTCCGGCCTCCAGCAGGTACATCCGCTCATAAAAGGCCGATTCGCGCTCTGACAACTCCTCGACCCCCTCCCGCTCCACCCTGACCGGCGGGCACTTGAAGGCGCCAAAGGTAAACAGCTCGGCGTTCAACACAAAGCGCCACTGCAGTTCATCTTTTTCAAGATAAATGGCGGCGCTGCTGATGGCCTTGCCGCTTTTAAGGGCCGAGCGGGCCTCCAGATAGCTGTCCTGGGAACCGCTGACCGCCACCTTCTGCGGACCACCCTCGCCGCCGCCCTGCAACTGGATCCGGTCGTCGATCCAGGCGGCAAACGGCGTGCCCTGCTCATAGGAACCGGGCACCTGCACCCTGAAACTGCCGCCTTCCAGACCAGCCTGCAGCAGCCAGAGCAGGAACTCCTCCCCCAGCCAGCGGTTGCTCTGGATCTCGTCCAGGGCGGCATCTGAACCGGCCTGATTTAAGGCGGCCAGCTGCTGCTGGCCGGCCTCATCCAAAAGCCCCAGCGCCCGGCGATAGGGATAGATCAACTGTGGGCGCAGGTTCTCAAAACTCTTGACAAACAGTTCCTCAAAACGCTCCATGGTCTTGGCGGAGGCACTGAACAGGTTCAGCAGGCCGCTGTCCTGCTGCCAGGCCAGATCCACCGTGGCCGGGGACGGCAGGCTGCGAGTCAAAAGACCCAGCCGCACCCGTTCTTTAATCTCCTCCCGCTCCCGCTTGGGCGGGCGTTTCAACTCCGGCCGTTTGGCCAGATAATCGCCTTCAGCCCGGCCGATATGCGACTTGAGCAGCGCGGCCGGGATGCGGCGTTGGTCGCGGCGGTAGGTAAAGAACAGGTACCGGTCACGCCAGAACGCAGCCGCATTGTTGAAATCCGGGTCATCGGGACGGTCGGTACAGGTCCAACCTTCGGCCTGTTCCTCGGCCGACTGTTCGATAGACGTAAAGATTCTCCCGCTCAGTGCGGCAGACAGCCACTCGAAGCGCTCCTCACGCGGCAGGTCACCACTGATCCGGTACTGGGCAAAGCTGACAGTATTTGAATAGACTCCCATGCGGCTCACTCATCCCTTCTGATAGCACTTACTGCAGTGCCTGAAACAGTTATCACTAACCGTAGTTACGGTCAATTATCAATACCTTTTCCGTATCGCCGGCGGTCAGCTTGACGACGGCCAGCACCAGCGATAGAGTTCATGGCACACGCCAGACTGTTAACGGCAGACACCAGAAAGGAGTCGAACCATGCGCACCACCACGATCCTGACCGCCTGTTGTATCCTGCTGCTCCCGCTGTACGCCCCGGCAGCACACCATGAGGCTCCACTGGTGAAGCAGGTGGAGAAGCCTGCCAGCATCCGGCCGGTCAAGGCCAAGCCAGCGAAAAAACCCAAGGCTACCAGCAGCAAGGACAAGCTCTCGGTGACCGGCTACGGCGAAGACCCAGGCGAAGAGACCCAGGAACGGCCGAACCCACTCAACCGGCAGGGGCTTGAGCATCCGAAGCCGGTCACATCACCGGTTCGTTAGGCTACTGCCCCAGCAGCTCACGGTAATCAGCCGGGCTGACGATGGTCTGCCAGTGGCCGCTGGCCTTGCCCAGTCGGGTGCCGCCCCAGAACAGCAGCAGCACCAGCAGGGCAAAGACAATCCCCTGCAGGGTGTAGCGACCAAAGGCCCGCATACTCAAGGCGCTGTGTACCCGGCAGTGGCTGATACAACGCCAGCAGCCCAGGCATTCCTGCTGGTTGACCCGACTAGCATGCATGATATCCAGCCGCGAGGGACAGACCTGGTTGCAAACACCGCAGGAGACGCATTGTTTGGGGTCGCGTTGCACCGCCAGGGGCGAGACCAGCGCCACTACCCCCAGCAGGGCGCCGTAGGGGCAGAGGTAGCGACAGAACGGGTTACGGAGCGGAATGGAGAGCGCCAGCAACAGCGCTGCCACCGCCAGGGTTGTCACGGATGGAGAGCGGAACAGCTGCAGCAGCTTGACGTCAGACACGGCATGGTAGCCGCTATAGAGAAATCCCTCCAGCGCCTCCAATGACCAGGACAGGGCAGTAGCCAGAAAAAAGCCCAGCAGCACGTGTTTGATCACCCGCAGACTGCTGTCAAGCCAACGGGGCGGCGTCAGGTTGCGCTGCAGCTTGCGAAACCCCAGCTTCCAGAGCCACTCCGAGATGGTGCCGATCGGGCAGATCCATGAGCAGAAGGCCCGACGCAACAACAGTGCGATGACAACGATGGTGGTAAAGATCACCACTGCTGCCGGGTGGACCGGGTTGATGCCGCCCCCTTTCAGCCAGGCCACGGCACCATAGAGACCCGAAATCGGCAAAAAGGCCTCAATGGCAGCCGGACGAAGCGGCAACGGCCCTCCAGAGAACAACGCCCCCACAAAACGGACGAACTGAAAGCCGATCAGCAGGCTGAGCAGCAAAAAAACGATCTGGATCAGGCCTCGCAGCGGTTGAACATACCGATTGAACATCTGACCTCCAAACAGCACAGGGGCGACCAGCAGGCCGCCCCTGTCCGTTCGTAATTACAGTGACCGTATCAGTCTGCAGTCACGGCGACATACCCAAAGGAACCATCGGGGCGACGCAGCAGCAGGCGAATCACTTCACCCTTCTTGACCTTGCTGGCCAGCTTGGCAAAGGCCTCCAGGTTCTCAACCGGCTGCCCGTTGAACTCCAGCACCAGATCACCCCTCACCAGGCCAGCATCCTCGGCCGGTGTGCCGGGCTTGACCTCGGACACCACCACCCCTTTTTCATCGCGCAGCCCCAACTGGCGGGCCAAATCAGGGGTCAGCTCACGCACACTGACACCGATGCCGGCGCTCTCCGGCGCGCTGCCCGGCTTGGCTGCCGCTGTCGCCTCTTTGCTCTGTCCCACCACGGCGGTCAGCACCTGGCGCTTGGCCTTGCGATAGATCACCACCTTGACCGTCTTACCCACCGGGGTGGCAGCCACCACCTTGGGCAGGTCAGTGTCACCGTTGACCGGGCGACCGTCGAACTCAACGATCACATCCTCACGCCTGAAACCGGCCTTGTCGGCCGGAGACCCCGCTTCGACGTGGGTAACGATGATCCCTTTATCCGAAGGGAGCCCCAGTGAGGCTGCCAATTTGGGGTTCAACTGGTCAAAATTGACCCCCAGATAACCCCGCACCACCCTGCCGGTGGTCTTGAGCTGTTCCACCACCGCCTTTGCCATGGTGCTGGGGATGGCAAAGCCGATCCCCTGACCACCGGCGATGATGGCGGTATTGATACCGATCACCAGACCTGCGCTATTAAAGAGCGGGCCACCGGAGTTGCCGGGGTTGATCGAGGCATCGGTCTGGATGTAGTCGTCGTAGGGGCCGCTACCAATCACCCGTCCCTTGGCGCTGACGATACCCGCTGTCACGGTATGCGCCAAGCCGAACGGATTGCCGATCGCCATCACCCACTCGCCCACCTCCAGCGCATCGCTGTCCCCCAGTTCGACGGCCGGCAGCGGCTTGCTATCGTTGATCTTGAGCAGGGCAATATCAAGTTTGTCGTCCTGGCCCTTCAGCTCGGCCTTCAGCTCACGGCCATCGGACAGCTTGACCATGATCTCGTCGGTGCCACCCACCACATGGTTATTGGTCAGGATATAGCCGTCCGGGCTGATGATGAAGCCGGTGCCCATGCCTTGCTGCTTGCGCGGCTGCTGGGGCATCTGCTGACCAAAGAACGGACCAAAAAACTCATTAAACAGATCATTACCCATGAACGGGTTGACCGGCCGGCCGCCAACCTTGGGCTTGATGTTCTTGACGGTGCGGATGTTGACCACCGTCGGCTTGAGCCGCTTGGAAAGTTCGACAAAATCAGGGCTGACCGTCTTGGCCTGCCCGCCTGACGGCACCGACAGCAAAAGCCCGGCGCCCAGTATGATACTTAGACACAACAGCCTGAACAAACGCATCGTAGAAACCTCCTGGTTGCTAGCCTTCGCGCAGCACATAGCCCTGGCCGCGCACGGTATGGATCAATCTACGCTCAAAACCTTTATCGACCTTTTTGCGCAGATAGTTGACGTAGACGTCGATGATATTGGTGAAGGTATCAAAGGTATGTTCCCAGACCTGCTCGGCGATGGTCGTCCGGGAGAGCACCGTGTTGGGGTTGCGCATCAACAGTTCCAGCAGGCCGTACTCCTTGGCGGTCAAGTCGATCTCCCGCTCCCCGCGCCAGACCTGATGACTGACCGGGTCCATCCGCAGGTCGGCAAACACAAGCTCGGCACCGCGCTCCATCACGCTGCGCCGCACCAGCGCCCTGACCCGGGCCGACAACTCGGCAAAGGCAAACGGCTTGGTCAGGTAATCGTCGGATCCGGCATCCAGGCCGGCCACGATATCGTCGGTGGTATCGCGGGCGGTCAGCATCAACACCGGCATGCTCCTGCCAGCCTGACGCAGCTCTTTGACCACCGTCAGCCCGTCTTTCTTGGGCAGCATCACATCCATGATCAACAGATCGTAGGAGACGCTTTCAGCCATCTGAACGCCTTCAGCACCGTCATAGGCAACATCGACACTATAGCCTTCCTCCTCAAGCCCCCGCCTGATGAAGGCCGCCACCTTCTTTTCATCTTCAACCACCAGAATCCGCATGGTTCCCCCTCAGTAAGACTGTTGCGCACCGAGTCGCCGCAGTATTTCAGAGGCAGACTCTTCGATGGATTTATTGGTGACGTCGATCATCAGCCAATCGGGATGACGCCGAAAGTACTGGCGGCAGAAGCTGATCTCCTCCTCCACCCGCTCATAATCGGCATAGCTGTTACGCATGCTCTGACCCATGTTCACCAGGCGGGAGGTCCGGATCTCCACCAGACGTCTGGGGCTGATCACTAGGCCCACTACCTTCTTGGGATCGATGCGATCAAGCTCTGCCGGCGGCTCAATCCCTTTTACCAACGGCACGTTGGCCACCTTGTAACCCTTGTGGGCCAAATACATCGAAAGCGGTGTCTTGGATGAGCGGGAAACACCCACCAGCACCAGATCGGCCTTGTTCAGACCGCGGGTTTCCTGGCCGTCGTCGTGCTTGACGGTGAAGTTGACCGCCTCCATGCGCCGGAAATAGTTGGTGTCGATCTGGTGCAGCAGGCCGGGGGTGGACTGGGCTGCCGCCCCCAGAAAGATCGACAGACTGTGCAACAGCGGCGACAGCAGGTCAAAGGCCATCAGGCCATATTCTTCAGCAATGGTATGCACGGCAACGGCCAGATCAGTATCCACCAGCGTATAGACCAGCAGACCGCCGTCGACGGTCACCGTGGCCATGGCCTGCTGCACCTCAAGCTGATTGGTCACCTTGCCGAGGCGCACAATCCGCACATCACTGCCCCCGAACTGAGAAAGGGCAGCCTTGACCACCCGCTCGGCGGTCTCGCCGGTGGAATCTGACAAGACATAGATTGTTTTCATCGTGCGCCACCCACTCCCGTCGGGACAGTAACTATGCCAAAATTTTAATGAAAAAACTAGTCGGCTACCGTGGCTTTGTCAAGATTTTTTGTTGTCAGGGCCCAGCCATTCTGCTACCTTGCGCCCCATTGTGAACCAAGGAGACAGCATGGCATCAGCATGGTATCAGGTCAGTTGCGACGTCCCAGCCCCCCTGGCAGAGGCGGTGGCCGACTACCTGTCTGAACGATCCGGTTGCGGCGTCTGCACCGACAACCGCAACGTGGATACCTTTTCAACCGACGATATCCCGACCAGTGACACGGTCACCATCACCAGCTACTTCAGCGTCCCCTGCCCGATCGAACAGCACCTGGCCGCCCTGACTGCCTTTCTAAACCAGCTGCCCCCGCAGCTGCCGGACTACCAGCCAACGCCACCCCAGGTCAGTATGATCGCCGAAGAAGACTGGGCCAGTTCCTGGAAAGAGCATTTCAAACCACTGCCGGTGGGCAAGCGACTGCTGATCCTGCCCTCCTGGGAGACACCGGCTCCAGACGAGACACGTCAAACCATCATCCTTGACCCCGGCATGGCCTTCGGTACCGGTGGCCACGAGACCACCCGGCTCTGCCTGGAGTGTCTGGAGCAGATCCTGGTTGAAGAACCCCGGCAGGAGGCCCCGCTGCTTGATCTGGGGACCGGCTCGGGCATCCTGGCCATCGCTGCGGCCAAGCTGGGTGCCACGCGGATCGACGCCGTGGATATCGATCCCCAGGCGGTGCTGGTGGCAGATGAAAACTGTCGCCTGAACCGGGTGGCCGACGCCGTTGCCTGCAGCACCACCCCACTGGAACAGCTGCCGACCGGTTACCGGGTAATCCTGGCCAACATCCTGGCCGAGGAACTGGTGCGGATGGCGCCGGAACTGACCCGCCGCCTGCTGCCGGGCGGACTGCTGGTGCTGTCCGGCATCCTGGCCGAGCGTGAGCAGTATGTGATTGACGGTTTTGCCCCGCAGCCGCTGACGCTGGAGGCCTCACTGGCTGCCGGCGAATGGCGCTGCCTGCGCTATCGGAAGCAGTCATGAGCCGTCGCCGCTTTGTGGTCAGCTCACGCAGCATCCGTGACGGCTACGGCTCCTATGATGGCCAGCTGCACCATCACATGGTGCGGGTGCTGCGGATGCGTCCTGGTGACGAGGTACTGCTGGTGGATGAGCAGGGCCGCCGTCACGAGGGGCTGATCGACCAGGTTACCCAGGAATGGACCGCCGTACGGATCACCGCCACCCTGGAGGCGGCGCAATTTCCCGATGCCCCGGCCATCACCGTGATCCAGGGACTGCCCCGCGGCGAAAAGATCGAACTGGTGCTGCAAAAAGGCACCGAGTTGGGGGTCAGCGAATTCGCCATCTTCCGGGCCGACCGTTCAGTGCCGAAACTGGCCGGCGAGAAACTGCAGCATCGCCTGGAGCGCTGGAACAAGATTGTGTCTGAAGCGGCCCGTCAATCGGAACGCTTCGATCAGCCCGACGTGGCCTGGCATCCCACCGCTGCAGCCGCAGCTGCCAGCGCCGCCAACGCCGACCTGAAGCTCTTGCTCTGGGAGCGGGGCACCCCCTCGCCGCTGCGTGAGCTGCTGGAGGGCCAGCCCAGGCCAAGCCGGGTCGCCATCGCCATCGGCCCTGAAGGCGGTTTTGAGCCGGGCGAGGCCGAGGCTTTTTCACTGTGGGGCTTTACACCTGTAACCCTGGGCGAGCGGATTCTGCGTACTGAAACCGCTGCCCTTGCCATGACCGCCATTCTGCAGTATAAATGGGGCGATATCTAAGGAGGCCGTGCATGAAATGTCCCAAGTGTGGTTATATCAGCTTCGAGACCAGCGACAGCTGCCGCAAATGCTCCAATGACCTGAGCGCGTTCCGCCAGACCCACGGCCTTACCCCGATCGTACTGCCGGCAGCGGTGCGGGCCAGCATGGCCAAATCCCTTGGTGCAGGAGAGACGGAACACCATCCGTCCCAGGAACCGGCCAACGACGCCTTCACCTTTGATCTGCCCCAGCACGAAGAGCCTGCGGCACCGGCTGCCCCCAGCGACCCCTTTGCCTTTGTCTCCGGTACGTCCGGCGCCTCCCTCGATGCGCCAGCTCCGGCTGCCCAGGATCCGTTTGCCGAACTGCTGGAGAGCACCCCGACCGCGCCGAAAGCTGCCCCTGCGCCACAGGAAGCAGCAGGCCAGGGGTTTGAACTGAACAGCTTCTCCTGGGACGACACACCTGAACCGGCCGCTTCCGGCGCAGCACCCCAGCAGGCAGCCCCCAAGAAAACCGACGATGACTTCAGCAGTCTGTTTGGCGATCTGGGCAAACCTGAGTAAGCACCCCCGATCGGCAGTCCACCCATAGTGAGAATCAAAAAGAGCGGGCCAGCCCGCTCTTTTTGCATGGAGTAACCGTGCCGCCACGCATCAAGATACTGTCCGAGAGCCTGGCCAACAAGATCGCTGCCGGCGAGGTGGTGGAACGCCCCGCCTCGGTGGTCAAGGAACTGGTTGAGAACGCCCTGGACGCCGGCGCAACGGATATCCGCCTTGAGATCAGCAACGGCGGCCGACGGATGATCCGTGTCAGCGACAACGGCCACGGCATGTCCCGCGAGGACAGTCTGCTGGCCCTGGAACGCCACGCCACCAGCAAACTCGCCAGCGACAGCGATCTGGACTGCATCAACAGCCTGGGGTTCCGCGGCGAGGCGCTGCCGGCCATCGCCTCGGTAGCCCGGCTGCGCCTCAAAAGCCGCCAAAACGACAGCATCGAAGGAACCGAAATTCAGGTGGAGGGGGGCCGCATCAAGCAGGTTGCGGCCTGCGGCATGGCCCCCGGAACTGAGATCACGGTTGAGCAGTTGTTCTTCAATACCCCGGCCCGACTCAAATTCCTGCGCAGCACCGAGACCGAGGCAGCCCACGTCGGCGACCTGGTCGTGCGACTGGCCATCTCGCGGCCCGATGTGGCTTTCTGCTACATCAACGATGGCCGGGAACTATTTCGCGTAACAGCCGGTGACCTGTTGCCGCGCCTGCAACGGCTGATGGCCCGTGGCACGCCCCTCTACCCCTTCGAGGGCGAGAGCGCCGCCGCCCTGGTCAGTGGCTACCTGGCCCCACCCAGCGCCAGCCGTTCCAGCGCCGGCTCCATCTTTACCTTCATTAATGGCCGTTTTGTCCGGGACAAGGTAGTGCAGCATGCCATCCTGCAGGCCTGGCGGCCCGTGCTGGAAAAAGGGCGCTACCCGCTGCTGGCCCTGTTCATCGAACTGCCCCTGGACGAGGTAGATGTCAACGTCCACCCCACCAAGCATGAGGTCCGTTTCCGGCGTCAGGGACAGGTGCACGACACGATCCAGTCGGTGCTGTCCGAGGCCTTAAGCCGCTCCCCCTGGCTGCAGCGCACGCCGGCTCAACGGACAGCCCCCGCCACCAGTGTCCCGCAGCGGCCCCTGGCCAGCCACCAGCAGGGGGTGCAGCAGGCCCTTTATCGCTTCATGGCTGATCCGCCGGCAGGCCCGACGCCACCAACGGTACAGGAAACGCCTCCCCCCTACGCCTGCTGCGAGCCACAACCGGAGACCGCCGGCTACTTTGCATCACTGCAGGTGATCGGCCAGTTCCAGGCAGCCTACATCCTCTGCCAGGGCGACAACGAACTGGTGATCATCGACCAGCATGCCGCCTACGAACGGGTGCGCTTTGAACAACTCAAGCGGTCATTTCTAGCTAGCGGCGTTGAATCACAGCGCCTGCTGCTGCCCGAAACCGTCGAGCTTTCCTTTGCCGAGGCCGACGCGGCCCGTCGCCACCGCCAGGGACTGCTGGCCCTGGGCTTTGAGCTGGAGGAGTTCGGCGGCCAGACCTTCCTGCTGAATGCCGTGCCACGCATTACCGCCACCACCGAGCCGCTACGGCTGCTGCACGACCTGTTGGCCGACCTGGCCACCATCGGCGCCAGCGGTTCCTTTGAGCAGCTGCGGGACGATCTGCTGTCGCGGGTGGCCTGCCACAGCGTGGTGCGCGGCACGCACCCCCTGGACCGGCGTCAGATGGAAGCGCTGCTCACGGAGATGGACCGCACCGATTTTTCGGCCCACTGCCCCCATGGCCGCCCGGTCTCCCACACCATCACCCTGCGTGAGCTGGAAAAACTGTTCAAGCGGACATGAAACCACGGATCGTTGTCATTACAGGGCCAACCGCGTCTGGAAAATCAGACCTGGCGTTGGAACTGGCCGAACAGCTGGATGGCGAGATCGTCTGCGCCGATTCCCTGACCATTTATCGTGGCCTGGACATCGGCAGCGCCAAGCCGACCCCGGAACAGCGCCGGCGTGTCCCCCATCACCTGCTGGACATCCGTGAGCCGACCCAACCGTTTACCGCCGCCGACTTTCGCACTGAAGCCAGCCAGGCCATCGACGACATCCTTACGCGGGGCAAACTGCCCCTGGTGGTGGGCGGCACCGGGCTCTACCTGCGGGTACTGCTGCGCGGACTGACCGACGCGCCGGGAGAGGATCCGGCCCTGCGCCAGCAGCTTAAAATGCGCGCCGACCTGCAGGGTGCAGCGACACTACTGGAAGAACTGCGCCAGGTAGATCCAGAGACGGCCGCCCGTTGCCATCCCAACAACCTGGTGCGCATCCTGCGGGCTCTTGAGGTGTGGCACACCACCGGCAGGCCGTTATCCAGCTTTCATGAGCAACACGGCTTTAGCGATCAGCCCTACGACGCCCTGCTGCTCTGCCTCGACCTGGTACGGGAGGAGCTGTACCGGCGCATCGACCGCAGGGTGGAGCTGATGCTGAACGCTGGCTTGGTTGATGAGGTACGTGGCCTGCTACAGGCCGGCGTGCCTGCCGATGCCAAACCGCTGCAGGCCATCGGCTACAGGGAGGTGCTGGCCCACCTGCACGGCGAACTGCCGCTGGAGGCCATGCTTGAGCTGATCAAACGCAACACCCGCCATCTGGCAAAGCGTCAGTTGACCTGGTTCCGCCGTGAACCTGACCTGCAGTGGGTTGCATATCCGCAAAACTCTGCTACTATCGCTGCATTCGTTGCTATGTTCTCGAGAGAAGGAGAGAGGCCCCATGTCCAAGACCCCCTTCAACATTCAGGATCAGTATCTGAACCAGTCCCGCAAAGAACGGGTCAAGGTGATCGTACGGATGATGTCCGGTGATGCCATCGAGGGGTATATCAAATCCTTCGACAACTTTTCGCTACTGCTTGACGCCGGCGGCGACATCCTGCTCTACAAGCACGCCATCGCCACCATCACCTCGGTGGACGGCACCTTCCGCCTGCATCACCAATAACCAGACCGGGGGTTAAACTGCCCCCAGATCTCCTGACCCTATGCCCCGTAGCTCTAAACTATTGCTGACCGTCCTCTGCCTGCTGCTGGCAGCCACCCTGCTGGTCTGGTTCAAGGCCGGCGCCGTACTGGTGCAGCTGTTTATCGCCCTGGCCCTGGCCTACCTGCTGAACCCGCTGGTCAACAAGCTGGAACAGCGTGGGCTGAACAGGACCGTGAGCGTGCTGCTGGTGTTCAGCCTGGCCCTGATCGGGATCAGCCTGGTGCTGCTGCTGCTGACGCTGGCGATCAAATCGGAGCTGTCCAAGGTCCAGCTGAACATCCCGGCCTACGCCACCCAGCTCTACGAACTGATCCCGCTCAAGATCAAGAGCTACCTGCAGATCGACACACCGGACCGGCTCAGCCAGCAGCTGACCAATCTGGCGCTGACATTTAAGGGATCTGCCCTTGATATTGCCAAACCGATCCTGCAGTGGTTGCAGCAGGCGGTCAGTTCCACCGTCGGCCTGATCCTCAACCTGTTGGGCTACCTGATCATCCCGATCTACCTGTTTTATCTGCTGGCTGACATGCCGCTGCTGACAGCCTGGCTGAAGGAACTGCCGCCGCTGCGCTTCCGTGAGCAGCTGGGGCTGCTGGTTAAGGAATTCGACGAGGTGCTGGCCGGTTTTGTGCGTGGTCAGCTGTTGGTCTGCGCCATCCTGGCGGTGCTCTATTCCGCGGGGCTCTGGCTGATCGGCATCGATCTGGCCGTGGTGATCGGCACCCTGTCAGGCGCTGCCTTCATCGTCCCCTATCTGGGCACCATGCTGGGAATCGTGCTGTCGATGCTGATGGCGGTCCTCAAGTTCCACGATCTGCTGCACCCCCTGCTCTGCCTGGGCTGGTTCGCCCTGGTCCAGGCGCTGGAAGGGACCGTGATCACCCCCAAGGTGGTGGGCAACACGGTGGGGCTACACCCCCTGATCGCCATAGTGGCGCTCTTGATCGGCGGGCAACTGATGGGTATCAGCGGCATGCTGCTGGCGATACCGGTGGCGGCAATCCTCAAGGTGCTGGCCGGACATCTGCTGACCTATTACCGCTCTTCAGCATTTTATCAAGGCACCTGAGATGAGCGGCCTGGTGATTAAAAGCATAGCGCCCGGTTCGGCGGCGGAACGGGCCGGACTGCTGCCCGGTGAGCGACTGCTGGCCATTGATGGTCAACGCTTGCGCGACCTGATCGACTACTCCTGGCTGGTCAGTCACGAAGAAGCTGAACTGACCGTTGCCGATCAGGACGGCCAGCAACGGTTCGTGTGGCTTGAACCTGAACCGGGTGAGCCACTGGGTCTGTCCTTTGCCCCGCCGGAGCCGAAACGCTGCGGCAACAACTGCGTCTTCTGCTTCGTACACCAGCTGCCCAAAGGGCTACGACGTCCGCTGTATGTGAAAGACGAAGACTACCGGCTCTCCTTCCTGCATGGAACCTACGTCACCCTGACCAACCTGAAAGAGTCCGAGCTGCGCCGGATCATCAGGTTACGCCTGTCACCGCTCTACATCTCAGTACACGCCACCGATCCGGTAGTGCGGGAACGCCTGCTGGGTAAAAGCAACATCCCGCCGATCCTGGAGCAGTTGACCCGGCTGGCTGCGGGCCGCATCCAGATGCATACCCAGGTGGTGCTCTGCCCCGGCCTCAACGATGCCGAGACACTGGAACGGACCGTCAGCGACCTGGCAGCCCTCTACCCGGCAGTGCAATCCCTGGCCGTGGTGCCGGTGGGACTGACCAGCCATCGCCAGCGCCTGCCCCAGTTGACCGCGGTGGACAGTGGCTATGCGGCAGCATTTCTCAACGCATGGCTGCCACGGATGCGGGCCCTCAACAAACGGTTACGCACACCGTTCCTGCAACTGGCTGACGAGCTCTTCCTCAAGGCCGGCCACCCCTTCCCGCCCCTCAAGGAGTACGGCGACCTGCCGCAGTGGGAAAACGGGGTCGGCATGGTGCCCTGGTTCCAGCACCAGGCAGCAGCGGTGATCAAACGGGCCAAGCCGCTGCCCCGCCCCCTACAGGCAACACTGGTCACCGGACGGTCGGCGGCCGGCTTCGTGTCTGATTTCGTTGCGGCACTGGCGGAAAAGACCGGAGCAGAGCTGGCTGTCCACGCCATTCCGAACCTGCTGTTCGGCGAGAGCGTCACCGTAACCGGCCTGATCAGCGGCTCGGATATCATCACCGCCCTTACAGGCCAGGAACTGGGAGAGCTGGTGCTGCTGCCGGGGGTGATGCTGAAGGAAGGCGAAGGCTGTTTCCTTGACAATATGACCCCGGCCGATGTCAGCCAGGCGTTGGGCTGTCCGGTGGTCAGCTTCGATGGAACGCCGTCAGGACTGTCGACCACCCTGCGACGCTATGCGGCCCGCAAGGTTACTGCAACCAATACGACCACCCGGAGGAGAAAACCATGAAGATGCGACTGATGCTGACTGCCGTACTGTTATCCCTGTCTCTGACGACCCTGGCCGAGGCTGCCAGCTTTGACCTCGGCGCCCGTTTCGGACGCACCGTTGAGGAAGACGGTGGCACCGCCGAGGTGGCGGCACGCTACTTCCCGATCCCGCTGGTCAGCCTGGGTGCCACGCTGGGCTACACCCGGATCGAGTATGACAAGGACTGGTATTACAAGGAATCGGACACTATGGCGCTGGGCGGCTACCTGAACGGCCACCTGCCGCTGCCGTTTGTGAAGCCCTACGCCGGTATCGGCGGCATCTACTACGCCAACAACGATACCGATTCAGCCAACCCGGCCGACCAGGGCGACGAGCGCTCCCGCACCATGACCATCCAGGGAGGGGTCGATATCTCACTGCCGCTGCCGTTTCTCTCGGTGAATATCGAAGCCCGCCACCTTGTCAGCGACGACCAGACCATGATCCTGGGCGGGGTCTGGTTCCGCTTTTAGGCAGTAACCTTGACCAAAACGCGACAAGGGCCGTGAGTCTTGAGACTCACGGCCCTTGTTTGTTACTGCTGCCTGATTCGGTTTATTCAATAACCGTGGCCGAAATGATGGTGATCGGCTCCAGTGGCACATCGCCATGGCCGGCCTTGGTGCCGGTCTTTACCTGACGGATCTCGTCCACCACCTCCATGCCGTCGATCACCTGACCGAAGACGCAGTAGCCGAAATCTTCCTGGCGCTTGCCCCGGTTATCCAGGAAGGCGTTGTCGACCGTGTTGATGAAGAACTGCGAGGTGGCCGAATCAACCAGGGCGGTGCGGGCCATGGCCACGGTGCCGCGCAGGTTCTTCAGACCATTCTGGGCCTCGTTCTTGATGGCGAACTTGGTCTTTTTGGGCTGCATATCCGCATCAAGACCACCGCCCTGGATCATGAAATCCTTGATCACCCGGTGGAAGATCAGGCCATCGTAATAGCCGTCCTTAACGTAGCTCAGGAAATTCTTGACGGTGATCGGCGCCTTTTCCTTATTCAGTTCAAGGGTGATAGTCCCCTTGCTGGTCTCCAACAGTACCTGCGGCTTGTTCTCGTCTGCCATCTGAGCATTCCTCCTGATGCCGGAAAACCGGCTTGTTTCACGAAAGATGAGAAGATTTTATAGCATACTCCGCTACCGGGTGCCACTGGATTTTGCCGCTTTGACATCCAGGCCGGCTTTGGGCTACCCTGACAGCATGACCAGCCTGGAAAACGCCATTATCCGCCTGTTGAAGAGTCGCCCCTTCTACGGTCACCTGCTGCTCAACCTGCGCCGGGAAGCCTTGCACGATCAGACCAAAAGCGCCGGCATCACCATTCGCGACGGCATCCCGGTACTCAGCGTGGACGGGCCTGCCTTCGGTTCCCTGCAGCCGCTCCAGCAGGAGGCGCTGCTGGAGCATCTGCTCAAGCATCTGCTGCATCTGCATCCCTTACGACGGCGGCATCGCAACCCCCACGACTGGGACGTGGCCTGCGACCTGGCCATTAACCCCGGCATTGCAAACCTGCCGCCCGGCGCCCTGCAGCCCGCCAACTACCGGCTAGAAACGGGGCTGGCTGCCGAGGAGTACTACGACCTGATCGTGCCGACCTTTGATTTCGGTAATGTAGATGGCAGCGGTGCCGGAGGCAATCAGCAGGACTGCCAGGGTGGTTCTGCCGGCACAGGACCGGCTGATGCGCTCAAGGAGGCCGAGACCATCGACAGCCACGAGGCCTGGCAGGAGGCCGACGGCACGCCACTGACCCTGGCGGAAGAGATGGTACGAAGCCTGGTGCGTGATGCCCTGCAAGGCAGCGACGGACAGACGCCGGCCGATATCCGCGCTGTGGTTGACCACCTGCTGCAACCGGCGCCGATCCCCTGGCGGCAGGTACTGCGGCAGTTCATCGCCACTGCCGGCCGCACCGGCCGCAGCACCACCTGGATGCGTGAACACCGCCGCTTTGAGCACAGCACCCCCGGCATCCGCAAACGCCGCAAACTAAACCTGCTGGTGGGGGTCGACGTCAGCGACTCCACCAATATCGTGGCGCTGCGGGAGGCCTTTGCCGCTGAACTGGTGAGCCTTGCCCGGGGTCGCGACTGCCAGCTGACGGTGGTCTACGCCAATAGCCGCATCCAGCGAGTGGAGGCCTTCAGCACCAGCTCCTTCGTGGCCCAACGGTACGACGGCGGCGGCTTCACCGACCTGCGGCCGGTGTTCGACTACGCCAAGACCCTGCATCCCCTGCCGGCGGCGGTGATCTACCTGACCGACGGCATCGGCCCGGTGCCGGAGCGGATGGAATTTCCCACCCTGTGGGTGCTGACGCAGGAAGGCGAGCGGCCGGCCCCCTGGGGGGTGGAACTCAGGCTGACGGTATAAGATAACGTCTGCCCTGCCGCTGCAGGAACCCCTCCCGCACCAGCCCCTCAATAATACGCTGCAGACGATCGGACTCAACCTCCAGCGCCTGCCTGATGGCGGCAACGGTCAGGCCGTCGCTATCCAGCAACAGCCGCAACAGGGCACCGCGCACCTGACGGTCCGATCCCTCGAAACGGCTCTGCACGCTGTGATGCCGACTGCGACGGCTGGGGTTGGGAAAGCGCCGCTTCAAGTCGCTGCCGTAATCCATCAGGGCGTTGTACCAGTCGCGAGGACTGTTATGATCGAGTACCTGCTCCGCCAGTGACAGCAGCTCCTTGTCCGGCACTGCGTGTTGATCGCCACAGAACAGGTGTAGCAGCACGGCGCGGATATTGGTTTCAAGAAACACGGTGGGCCGGTTGAAGGCAAAGGCGGCAATCGCCCCGGCGGTATAGGGACCGATACCGGGCAGTTGCTGCAGCTGTGCCGGGGCGTCAGGCAGTCTGCCGTCCCACTGCATAACCACCTGCTGTGCCGCCCGCTGCAGGTTCAGTGCCCGGCGGTTGTACCCCAACCCCTGCCAGGCGGCCAGCAGTTCGGGGATCGGCGCCGCCGCCAGAGCCACCGGCCCGGGAAAGCGCTCCATAAATGCGGTGTATTTGGGGATCACCCGCTCGACCTGGGTCTGCTGCAGCATCACCTCGGACACCAGCACCTGCCAGGGATCAGAGGCGCGACGCCAGGGCAGATCACGCCCCTGTTCGGCGGCAAAGGCGTACACCAGCCGCTGAAAGGCGGAAACAACCGCTGCCGACACTCCTTGACGGTCTACCTGTGCCTTCAAGGCCGTCTCGTCAGGGGTATCCTGGCCCACCGGCCAAGCCTCAGCTAGCCCCTTGCGGTCAGCTACCGCTTTCAGGTAGGCTGCACCAGAACTTTTTGTCTGTGAGGAAACCATGGAGACACCTCTACAACCGATGACCGCCGATTCGGTCCGGGAACTGCTGGAAGCGGCCGGCGCTGAGGTAATGGCCCGTTCGGGCCGTTCGGAGCATTACAGCGCACCGCGAGAGTTTTCCTTTGAGGCCAAGGGAATCTTCCCCAACGGCATAACCCTGCATATCGTGGCACGCCAGTTCAATTACCGCGACCCCTGGGAGGCCAGCGGACGGGTCAACGATCTGGTGGATGTACAACTGCTCAAAGATGGCCAGCTGACCCCGCTCCCTAAGGGATTTCCCTTTTTCCAGGACACTGACGAGGAGACCGGCATTGATGAGCCGACCCTGCGGCAGCTGATCAGCTGCGTCCAGACGGTGAACCCCAAGCTGTACGAACTGCAACGGATCACCGGCGACCTATAAAAAACGGGAGCCCGTTACCGGTGCCCCCGTCCATCTGTCTAGTGTGCAGCTGCCAGCAGATCAGCGATGCTTCTGGCTGAAGCCCTTAAAGCCGGGGCTGGTATCTTGCTGCTGTGCTGGCCGTTTGCGGGGAGGTGCGGTCATCTCCCAAACCGCCTTGGAAAGCGATTTCTCCACCGGCAAGAGCATCAGCGCAACCAGGAAGACCAGCAGGAACACGGCGAACACGCCCAGTATCATGGCGCCTGAAGCCAGGATGACCTCCACAATAATCGGCATGACCCCTCCCCCTGGGCACTCAGCCCCTGCACGCCTTCATGGTTTTTTCAATGCACCCACGCTGTAACCATAGCACAGCGTGGGTGCCATTGCCACCATCTGCTAATGTCCCTGTCGCAGCTGTCTCCGCTCTTCCTGCAGCATATCAAAGGCCACCAGGGCCACTCCGACACAGATCAGCGAATCGGCCACGTTGAAGGCAGGCCAATGATAGCTCTTCCAGTAGACATCCAGAAAATCGATCACCTCGCCCAGCCGTATCCGATCGATCAGATTGCCGATGGCGCCGGAAAAGATCATCGCTAGGGCCACCTGGGCCAGGCGTTGATCCACTCGCAGCTTGCGCAGCACCACCAGAATCACCACCGCTGCCACCAAAGTGACGGTGATGAAGAACGGAATCCGCCAGGAGGCGTTGGCAAGGAAACTGAAGGCCGCCCCCTTGTTACGCAGGTAGGTGATGTTGAACAGACCATCCAGCACCGGGATGCTCTGATGCAAGCTCATGGAGCCATGGATATACAGCTTGCTGGCCTGATCTGCCACCAGTCCCAGCACCACGATCAGACTGAACAGGGACCAACGTCCCATACCTAGTTCACCGCCTCAGCGCAGGTGGGGCAGATGGTGGGGTGGTTGCTGTCGGTACCCAGTTGCTCACTGTAGTGCCAGCAGCGCTCGCACTTGTCGCCTTTGGCGGCGGACACGGCAATCTTCAGCCCCTCCACCGTTTCGGCAGTCAGGCAGTCGCCCTCCACTGTATCAACCAGATGCACCTGGGAGACGATCAGGATCGTCGGCAGGTCGGCGACGTAGCCCTCCAGAAACGCACGCAGCTCGCCGCTGGCGGCCAGGGTCACTGAGGCATCCAGCGAAAGCCCAATCGTCTTGGCAACCCGGGCCTGTTCCAATGCCTTGAGCACTTCGCCGCGGATCTTGATGATCCGTTCCCAGCGTTCCACCAGGGCATCGTCCTTTACCTCGGGGCTGGGCTGCGGGAAGGCGGCCAGGTGGACGCTGGCCTCATGCTCGCCCGGCAGATAGGCCCAGGCCTCGTCTGACGTGAAGGAGAGCAACGGCGCCAAGAGCCGCAACAGGCTGTCCAGGATGCGGTACATCACGGTCTGGGCCGCCCAGCGGTTGTGGGAGTCAGCCTTGCTGGTGTAGAGCCGATCTTTGAGGATATCCAGGTAGAAGGCGCTCATCTCAACCGCGCAGAAGGCGTTGATCTCCTGGTAGATGCTATGGAATTCCAACTCCTGATAGGAGGTGAGCACCCGCTCCTTCAACAGCTCCAGCTGATGCAGTGCCCAGCGGTCCAGCTCCGGTAGCTGATCAAAGGCGACGGTCTGGCTGGCCGGCTTGAAATCGTGCAGGTTGGCCAGCAGGTAGCGGCAGGTGTTGCGGATGCGGCGGTAGGCCTCGGCCACCCGATTGAGGATCTCCTGTGAGATGCGCGAATCGTCGCGGTAGTCCTGGGCGGCACACCACAGCCGCAGGATGTCGGCCCCCAGCTTCTTGATCACATCCTCCGGCGCCACCACGTTGCCCATCGACTTGCTCATCTTGCGGCCCTGACCATCCAGCACAAAGCCGTGGGTCAGGACACTCTTGTACGGTGCATGGCCGCGGGTGCCGACACTCTCCAAAAGGGACGAGTGGAACCAGCCGCGGTGCTGATCGCTGCCCTCCAGGTACAGGTCGGCCGGGCTGGACAGCTTGGGGTTGGACTCCAGCACGGCGGCGTGCGAGACGCCGGAATCGAACCAGACATCCAGGATATCCATCTCCTTCTCGAAGTCGGCCTTGCCGCACTTCGAACAACAGGTAGCGGCCGGCAGCAGTTTTTCCGCCTCCCACTCAAACCAGATGTCGGAACTGTGTTGTTTGAACAGTTCGGCCACATGATCCATCACCGCACCGTCCACCAGATACTCGCCGCACTCCCTGCAGGAAAAGGCGGTGATCGGCACCCCCCAGGAACGTTGCCGGGAGATGCACCAGTCGGGACGGTTCTCAATCATGCCGTGAATCCGCTCGCGGCCCCACTTGGGGATCCACTGGACCTTGTCGATCGCTTCCAGAGATTTTGCACGCAGACCATTGGCCTGCATGCTGATGAACCACTGCTCGGTGGCCCGGAAGATGATCGGCTTTTTGCAACGCCAGCAGTGGGGATAGGAGTGGGAAATCTTGCTCTGGCCGATCAGGGCACCGACCTCGATCAACTTCTCGATCACGGCGGTGTTGCCTTCCTGTACGCTCATGCCGCCGAAGAACTCCAGCGTCTTCAGGTAGCGGCCGTAGTTGTCCACCGGGTTGTAGATCTCCAGCCCTTCCTTGAGGGCCAGTTCATAGTCCTCCTGGCCGTGACCGGGGGCGGTGTGGACACAACCGGTACCGGCCTCCAGGGTGACATGCTCGCCCAACAGGATCACCGAGCTACGGTCGTAAAAAGGATGCCGGCAGTTTTTACGCTCGAGGGCGGTGGCCTTGAAGCTCGCAATAACGCTGCCAGTGAGGCCATTGGCGGACAGGAACTGATCCTTCAAGCCTTCGGCCACGATCAGAACCCCCTGCTCCGTTTCCAGGGCGACATAATCGAACTCGGGGTGCATGGCGATGGCCAGGTTGGCCGGCAGGGTCCAGGGAGTGGTGGTCCAGATCACCACCGAGGCCTGCTTGCCGCCCAGGGCAGGGATGGCAGCGCTGACGTCATCGGTCAGCGCGAATTTGACGAACACCGAGTGGGAGCTATGGTCGGCGTACTCCACCTCGGCCTCGGCCAGGGCGGTCACACAGGAAGAGCACCAATGCACCGGCTTCTTGCCGCGGTACAGGCCGCCGTTTTTGGCAAACTTGGCCAGCTCGGCCGCGGTCAGCCCCTCGTACTCGTAGTTCATAGTCAGGTACGGGTTGTCCCAGTCACCCAGCACCCCCAGCCGCTTGAACTCCTCGCGCTGGATGTCGATGAACTTCTGGGCATAGACACGGCATTCCTTGCGCATCTCGGCCTTGGTCATCTGATGCTTTTTCGACCCCAGGTTCTTCTCCACCTGCAGCTCGATCGGCAGGCCGTGGCAGTCCCAGCCCGGCACGTAAGGGGCATGAAATCCCTCCATCCGCTTCACCTTCAGCACGATATCTTTCAAGGTCTTGTTGAGGGCGTGGCCGATATGGGTATGGCCATTGGCGTAGGGGGGGCCATCGTGCAGGATGTAGCTCGGACGGTCCTTGCCGCGCTCTTCAAGCTGGCCATACAGGTTAATCTGGTCCCACTTTTTGAGCAGCTCCGGCTCCCGCTGAGGCAGGTTGCCCTTCATCGGGAAGTCGGTCTGGGGAAGATTGAGGGTCTCTTTGTAGTCCATAGGTCGTACTCCAAACGGTCTGAAAAATTATATCAAAATACTGGCCCGTACCGCTAAAGTCAAGGAAAGAGACAAGAATACCCCCGACGACGCGCCGTTTTCCCCCTTGCATTCAAGCAGTCCTTCTGCTAGCGTATCTGGTCCATTTTGCAGCGAAAGGAATGATCCGATGTTCAAGATCTTCGACTCATTATTCGGCATGTTTTCCAACGACCTGGCCGTCGACCTGGGCACCGCCAACACCCTGGTCTACCTGAAGGGCAAGGGGATCGTGGTGCGGGAACCGTCGGTGGTGGCGGTACAGAAACTTCCCACCGGCCAACAGAAGGTGCTCAAGGTAGGGATGGAGGCCAAACAGATGCTGGGCCGTACCCCCGGCTCCATCACCGCCATCCGGCCGATGAAGGACGGCGTGATCGCCGACTTTGACATCACCGAAGAGATGCTGCGCTACTTCATCCACAAGGTGCACAACCGCAAGACGCTGGTACGTCCGAGGGTCGTGATCTGTGTCCCCTCCGGCATCACCCAGGTGGAGAAGCGGGCGGTCAAGGAATCGGCCGAATCGGCCGGCGCCCGCGAGGTCTACCTGATCGAGGAGCCGATGGCAGCCGCCATCGGAGCCGGTCTGCCGATCACCGAGGCCTCCGGCAACATGATCGTCGATATCGGCGGCGGCACCACCGAGGTGGCGGTGATCTCCCTGGCCGGCATCGTCTACTCCCAATCCACCCGGATGGGAGGCGACAAGATGGACGAGGCGATTGTCCAGTACATCAAGCGCAAGTACAACCTGCAGATCGGTGAGCGGATGGCCGAGGCGATCAAGATCGAGATCGGCGAGGCCTACCCCGGCCCCGAGGTACTGACCATGGAGGTCAAGGGCCGCGACCTGGTCTCCGGCATCCCCAAGACTATTGAGATCAACTCCGACGAGATCCGCGATGCCCTCAAGGAGTCGGTCAACGCCATCGTCGATACCGTCCGTCAGTGTCTGGAGCGGACCCCGCCCGAACTGGCGGCCGACATCGTCGACAAAGGCATCTTCCTGGCAGGCGGCGGCGCCTACCTGCGCAACCTGGACATGCTGCTGCGCGAGATCACCAAGGTGCCGGTGCTGATCTCGGAAAATCCGCTGGACTGCGTCGTGCTCGGTTCCGGCAAGGTCCTGGACGAGTTGAACCTGCTGCGCCGCGTGGCGGTCTCCTACTAACGACGCCCACTTCTCCGCAGCCCAGTCAACGCAATAACGATCAGCCTCGGGAGGGGTGGGCACTGCCCACCCCTTCTGTTATACAGAGACAGCCTAACTGCCATGACAACTCCCACTGTTGACATCATCATTCCGGTCTGGAACCAACCTTTCGAGACCCGGGCCTGCCTGGTCTCGATCCTCAACACCGCCGACAGCGCCCGACTGATCATCATCAACAACGGCTGCGACCGCGATACCGAGCTGTTGCTGGAAGAATTCTGCGAGCCGTTGGGCAACCGGGTACTCTACATGACCATGGAGCGCAACATCGGCTTCGTGCCGGCCTTAAACCGTGGCCTGGCCCGTTCTGACGCCGACTGGGCCATGGTGATCCGCTCCAACGGCACCGTCGACGGGGCCTGGTTGCAGCAGCTGCTGAACGTCGCCGCCCATGAGCGGGCCGGCATCGTCAGCCCGCTCTGCACCACCGAAACACCGCTCCCCAAACGGCTGACCAAGGCCTGCTGCAGCCAGCTGGAGACCTGCCAGATATCCTTTGCCGGCATGCTGCTCTCCAGAGCCATGCGTGACAACATCGGCTGCTTTGACGAAGAGCTGGATGGCAGCGCCTGGTGCCTGCGCGACTACCAGCAACGGGCCGCCACCTGCGACTACCGCACCTTTCTGGTGCCGACAGCCCTGGTGCACAGTGCCCCCCCGCTGGTATTCGGCTCCGAAGAACGCCGCAACGAACGGGAACGACTCTCGCAGCTGGCGGTCCTTGAACGCTGGGGAACTTCGCAGCAGTTCGCCGTCTACTTCCCCCAGCAAACCGAGCCTGATCACCTGAAAAGCGCCTTAACGGTCATCCTGGCGGCCGCCCGCCGTGGCCATCGCTTCACCCTGATGTTGCACCACCGCCAGTACCAACAGGCCTCCGAACAGGGTTACCGTTGCCTGCACACCGGCATTGAGCTGATCAGCCTGGCACGCTTCGGCGCCGGGCGTGACCTGCGCAAATGGCTCCAGAAACTCAGCGCCGAGGCACCCGAGCTGTCGATTGTGAAAGGTGTGGACGGCATCCCGGTTCCCGGGTACGATGGGACCCGGCAATTCAGCGTCATTGAAGATCTGCTCAAGGGAGATGCCGATGCATGAACTGATAGTCAACCAGTTACAGGAACACCGCAAACTGATGGTGCAGATCGAAAATGAACTGTCCACCAGCATTGCCAACCTGGCGCAGCGTCTGATCGAGACCTTCCAGATCGGCAACAAGCTGCTGATCATGGGCAACGGCGGCTCGGCGGCCGACGCCCAGCACTTTGCCGGCGAGATCGTCAGCCGGTTCAGGATCGAGCGGCCCGCCTTGCCGGCCATCGCCCTCTCCACCGACACCTCGATCCTGACCGCCATCGGCAACGACTATGGCTTCGAGCGGGTCTTCAGCCGCCAGGTAGAGGCACTGGCAGCGCCGGGTGATGCGGTGATCGGCCTTTCCACCAGCGGCAATTCTCCCAACGTCTACCGGGCCCTCGAAGTGGCCCGTCAGGCCGGCTGCAGCACCATCGGCCTGCTGGGCAAGGACGGCGGCACGATAAAAGAGCTGTGCGACATCCCGCTGATCATCCCCTCCCACGACACCCCCCGGGTGCAGGAGGGGCACATCACCATCATCCATATCCTGTGCGACCTGATTGAGCAGGGCATGTTCGGCCCAGCCAGTCTCGGGAGGTAAGCGATGGACCGCAAGACCGTCGAATCGCTGTTTTCACGGGCCAGCAGCCTGCGTTGTCTGGTGGTGGGCGATCTGATGCTGGATGAGTACCTGTGGGGCAAGACCGAGCGCATCTCTCCCGAAGCGCCGGTGCAGGTGGTGGATGTGCTGCGCGAGGACCTGCGGCTGGGCGGGGCCGGCAACGTGGCCAACAACCTGCTGGCCCTGGGTTGCCAGGTCAGCGTGGCCTCGGTGATCGGCCAGGACGAAAACGGCTGGACTCTGGTCAAAAATCTGAACCAACTGGGCATCATGACCGACGGCATCCTGCAGGAACCGGGACGCCGCACCGGCCGCAAGACGCGGGTACTGGCAGCCAACCAGCAGATCGTCCGCATCGACCGCGAATCCCGCGAACCACTCTCCCCCGCCATCGACAAACAGCTCTGTGACTGGCTGCACCACCAGCTGGCCGGCTTTGACGTCGTGTTGGTCTCCGACTACCTGAAGGGGGTGCTGACCCACCAGGTGCTGCGCACCGTAATGAACACTGCCCAGCAACGCCGGATTCCGGTGCTGGTGGATCCCAAGGGGAACGATTACCGCAAGTATCGTGGCGCCACCTGCCTGACCCCCAACCGCAAGGAGACCGAGGCCGCATCGGGCATACCGATCCGCTGCCAGGCAACCCTGCAGGAGGCAGCCAGCATCCTGATGTCGATGGTGGAACTGGAAAACCTGCTGGTCACCCGCAGCGAGGAAGGGATGACACTGTTCTCGGGCAACGGCGAGACGGTACATATCCCAACCGTGGCCCGGGAGGTGTTTGATGTCACCGGCGCCGGCGACACGGTGCTGGCCCTGCTGGCCTTTGGCGTGGCCGGGGGCCTGAGTCTGGCAGAAGCGGCCCGGCTGGCCAACCTTGCCGCCGGCATTGCCGTGGGCAAGCTGGGTACCTCGGTGGTCACCCCGGCCGAGATCATCGACACACTGGCTGCCACTCACCGCGACAGCGACAGCAAGATCAAAAACCGCGACGCCCTGACTGCCATCATCGAACAGGAACGGGCCAAAGGCCGCCAGGTGGTCTTTACCAACGGCTGTTTCGATCTGCTGCACGCCGGTCATGTCAAATACCTGCAGGCAGCCCGCAGGCTAGGCGATCTGCTGGTGCTGGGCCTCAACAGCGACAGCTCGGTCAGACGCCTGAAAGGACCCAAGCGGCCCCTGATCGGTGAAGAAGAACGGGCTCACATCCTAGCTGCCCTGGACTGCATCGACTATGTCTGCCTGTTCGATGAGGAGACGCCGCTGGAACTGATCTCGGCACTGCGGCCCAAGATTCTGGTAAAAGGCGGCGATTACACACCGGAGGGCGTAGTGGGCAAGGATATTGTCGAGTCCTACGGTGGCCGGGTAGAGTTGATCCCCTTCGTGGACGGCAAATCCACCACCACCATCATCGAAAAGGTACTGGAACGGTATACCACAGCTGAAATTGACTAGTCAGACTGTGAACCTAACGGACCAATCTCCGCACCACTCTGCCCACAATGATCGGGTACGTTGTGTTGTCGTTGGGATCGATAGAATCAGGCGGCGCACACTCATTGTCGTCCCGCACCATCAGTTGCCCCTCCGGACTCCGAAACACCCTTCGAACCATTAACACCCCATCAGGGTACCTCAACACCAGGCACCCGCCAGTTGCGGTGGTCTTGATACTGGTGTCGACGATGATTAGATCGCCATCCTGCACCCATGGCGACATGTTTTCACCAAGCACCTTGATCAGCAGAAAATTCTCAGGCGCAATTCCCAATGAATGATTCAGCCAGTTAAGCCCGGGGGCAAGCACGTCAACGATCTGTGGTGAACTGAATGACGCCAGCACCTCACCTTGCTCATTACGTTGAGTATAGGCCTTGTAAGGCGGGTGAATTCTGGGTTGGCCGCAGGCGGACGGAGTATAGGTATCGCGAGGCTGACTCGCACCTTTGGCATCTAAGCCACAGTACGCTGGCGCACGCTTTGTCCGTGACAGGTCCAAAGCTCCACCCTGCAACAGACCGGGACCAGTCAATATATACTGCAAATCCAACCCCTCCTTGCCACAAATGGCAACTATTTCCTCTGTTGGTATCGTATTGCGGTGCTTCCAGTTATGTATACGCCGCACACCAACCCCCATAACCTCTGCCAACTCAAGATCAGTATCCAATCCCAACTCCTGCTTGATACGACTCAAAACTTCTCGAGTACAAACACCTGCGCCATCGTCAGGCGCCGACAAATTAGCTGGCTCTTGCAGCCTGGCGTTTTCATCCTTGTAAAGCGGCACGATTTTTTCTTTTCTGTTAACCATTCGCAACCCCCGAATTGTACATCAAATTGAGTATTTCAAAACAATTTACATCACACCCTGCAGCACACTGACTTCACAGACACCTTTCGCATGCAAACATTTATATATTGAAAATTATGCATGCAAATATTGCCATAAACATTCGTTATTAAACAATTTTTTCCTGGAAAGCAGAAAAATTAAAAAATTTTAAATTTACGCTTGACACGGTCTCTCTTTTAACCGATAAAGCTGCACGACTTATCAATTTTGAGAATACAACTCACCAATACGGTGAAATAAAAACCACAAATGCAGTTTAACTGTCCATATACTAGCATATTAACCACCTACCATAGCAACGTTTTTAAACAGGCCAATACTGCGTTGCTCGGTCGCTCAGCTCGCTGCATTTGGCAAACGGCTACCCACGCAATATTTTATAAGGTCCTGACAAACAGACCTTGCACACACAAAAAAGGAGATAGTACCGGTATGCGCGCAAACATCAAGATGGGCAGGAAGGCGAAAATGCAGAACCAGAAGGGCTTTACGCTGGTAGAGATGCTAATTGTGTTGGTTTTGATCGGCCTTGCCGTAGCCATGATGGTAGGGATCTTCGGCAACCCCTTTGCCACTGCCAGTATAGACAGCACTGCCACACGGGTGATTGATGACCTGCGCTCAATTGAAGGGGCAGCCCAGTCATACAAGGTGAAAGAGGCAGCAACACCAACAGCGCTTTCCGGCGCGGACACTGCTCTGGTTGAAAAAGGCTATCTGAAGGTTGTGCCCATTGCACCTGCTCCGATTGCAAATACCAACACCTATACCTGGACCACAACCGGCGTGACCGTCTTTGGTTCAACAGGTGCTGATACGGTAGTCACCCTAGGCGGCATTAACGACGATATCTGCAAAGCGATTAACAAGGCAGCCTACGGAGCCGATGCCAATGCTGCAATTCCAACCGCTGTGAGCGGAACAAAAAATATTCAGTGCTACGGGACTGGTGGCACCAATACGGCGATTGTTCCAGTCTTTGTACAGTAGCAGTGCAATGTCACCCTGCCTGTCGGCATTATGTCGGCAGGCAGGGACAATCATCCACAGGGGTAGCGACATGCATAACAGGAACGGTTTTACCATGCTTGAGGTGCTGGTAGTACTGACTATGCTCAGTGCAATCATCGCCACCATGGTGGGCATACTGGGTAACGGCTCCGCCAACCGGCAAGCCGAGAACAATGCCATGAAACTTATGAATGATTTTTCAAGCATCGAAATGGCATTCAACAACTATCGCCAAGAAAAACAAGGGGCTATTCCCGTCAGCCTTGGTGACGCGACTTTTGTCCCGGTCTACCTCTTCCCGCCTAAGGCAGATATCGACAAGGGGTTCACCAACCCGACCAGCGGCACCGACGGATACTTGCTTGGATCAAACAGCAACGGCAACTACATCTGCGCTCAGGCCGGCTACTCTGACACCATCGCCGCCACTGCAGTAGAGCTGCAGAAAAAGGTTCCTGCCATGAAGGTCATTGTGAACAGCGGCTGTCCTTCAACCACGACCGCACTACCTGCAAACGGCACAGTTTCGTTCACCTACTGGATTCTCCGCACCAGCTAGCTCATGCACATTTCTCAGTCTGATACCCATACTCGTATCGGTGATTACCTGCGTAAGCAAGGTTTGATCACCCAGCAAAAACTGGATGTTGCCTTGCAGGAACAGGCAATAACCGGAGAAAAACTGGGTGAAGTCCTGATCAGGTTCGGTTTTTTTGAGCGTAGCCATCTGGTCGAAGCACTTGCTTACCTGAATCCGGAGTCACTGATCGGCGAGACCTCTGTACAGGTAGAGCTACCGCCAGAATTTTTACTGCAGTACCGCTGCATGATTCTGGGAGATACCGGTAATACACTTTATCTGGCCACCCTGCACCCCCACCCCCATGAAGTACTGGAGGCGATCAACAGGCAACTTGATTTCTCAATGCGTCTCAAGTTGGTGCCGATCCGCCACACGATCATCGCCGAACACCTGGTTGCCCTTGAGCATTCCATGAAGTCGGTCCAACGCGGTCAGGACAGTACTGACATCAACAAACAGCTGGCCGACATTATCCATGATGCATTGGAGGAGGGAGCATCGGACATACATCTGGAAGCTTCGGAGAAGACTCTACACATCCGTTACCGGATAGACGGCATCCTGCACACCGTCAAAGTGCTGCCTGAAAGTCTCGTTAACAAGATATTCTCACGGATCAAGGATATGTCCGGCATGAATGTCTCCGACAAAATGGTTCCCCAGGACGGCTCCTTTTCCTTTAACTATCGAGGCCGCAACGTCGACTTTCGAGTATCAACCATCCCGTCAACCTACGGCGAGAAAGCCACCATCCGAATCCTGGACAAGGAAAAGATGATGATAGGTGTTCAGGAGATAGGCATAACGAGCATTGGCGACTGGCTTGATCTGGCACAGCTGACTACAGGTCTGGTATTAGTCTGCGGCGCCACCGGTTCCGGCAAGACCACCACGCTCTACTCCACCGTGCGGCACCTGAATCTGCTGGAAAAGGCGGTTTACTTTGTCGAAGATCCGGTTGAGTACCGAGTACCGTTTGTGACACAAGTACAGGTCAACCGTCGAATTAATCTCGATTTTGCCGCGTTTGGCCGGACCGTTTTACGTCACGATCCCGACGTGGTGATCGTAGGTGAAATCAGAGACGCCGAGACAGCAGAAAATGCCCTTTGGCTGGCTGATACGGGGCATTTAGTGTATGCCACCCTGCACACGAACGACATCCCCTCCACCATTCTGCGCCTGAAAGATCTGGGGGCCGAGATTCCCAAGTTGTCGTACGCCCTGCGGGGAGTGCTGGTACAGAAACTGGCCCGCAAACTTTGCGCCATCTGCGATGGTGACGGTTGTGACGAATGCCGCGGCACTGGCTATCGTGGCAGAACACTGCTAACTGAGTTTGCTCGCCTGAATGAGCCGGGAGACATCTATCGCCTGATTGACCACACAACCGGCAATCCGCTTGAGTATCTTCATTTTATCGATGATGCCCGGCACAAACTTGCAACACGTGTTACCGACTGCGCCGAGATACACCGGGTCCTCGGAATCAGGCTGGGAGGCACCTGGTGTAACCGCTGCCGCCAACAAACCAGCTGTAACAATGCGCTGGAGATCATTGACTAGCTATGCACCAGGTTGTTTATTTTGAAAACGGTATCCGTAGAGAAGCGGAATTCATCGGTTCGTCCGCAGAGATCAGGCAAAGGCTGATCAATGAGGGCAAGGTGGTACTCTCCATCAAAAAACCGCTGACTCTGTTTCAACCCAAGGCAAAACGTAAAGAGCTGGCAGCGGTGCTGGTTGCTGTGGGCGATCTGTTGCAGGCCGGTGTGCCGCTTACGAAAACACTGGAAACAACAATACAGTCGTTGCCCCGCAGCTCTTCTCTGATCACGATTATGAATGCCATCAAGACAGCGGTACAGCAAGGACGTGAACTTTCATCGGCCATGACCGCCTATCACAGTGTCTTCGGAAGCACCACCATCTCCATGATCCAGGCCGGTGAAAAATCAGGGCGACTGGCTGAAAGTCTGCTGGGAGCGGCACAATACATCACCAATATAGACGAGAGTCACAACGAGATGAAAAAGACCCTCTCGTATCCGCTGGTGATATTTGTGGTTTCGGTTATCGCGCTGGTTATCAATACACAGGTGGTCATCCCCAAAATACTCGCTTCCCAACTGTTCAAAACGGCTCTCAAAGGCCAGACCAACATCTTTATCCAGGCACTATCTGCATTGTCGCACATCGTGCCGGTGGTTTTTGCCGTTCTGTTCACTGCTGCGGCAGTTATCGCAGTGCTCTATAAAAGCAGACAACAAGATATGGAAAAGTTGCTTTTAACAGTTCCTCTGATCAAGGAACTGTTCTTTTATCAGGGCTTTTACGTGGCCTTTTTTTCCATGGCCAAGCTGATGGAAACCGGTATTCAGCTGACACCTGCCCTGGAGATCGTTCAGGACACCTCGCGCGTAATTGCTATTCGCACTGAGTTTGACAATGCCCTTAGAAAGATAAAAGAAGGTGAAAGCTTTTCCTATGGCTTTAGCTGCCTGAACCCGATTGAAAAAACCATGCTTGATGTGGCCCAGAACTCGAACCGGGTCACTGAAAACCTGTCATTGGTAGCCGATCGTTTCTATCGCGGGTACATGGAGAAGGTTAAAGCGCTTGGCCCCAGGGTCTATGCCTTTGCCTTGATTTTTGCCGGCGGCATCTTTCTCTTGATGATCATGGGCATCATGATCCCCTACAGCAAACTACTTGGAGGACTGCATGGCTAACGATGCAGCATTTGATACACAGCCCGGCCTAGAGCCGGCCCGGAGACCGGTGGTCAGAAAAAAACGAGATCCGCATCCCTCTGAACCGTCGACGGCTTCAGCGAACATCTCACAACTGGTTTTCAGTGATGAATTCATCATGGATAGTGTGAGGATAGAGCAGAAGGAAATCCTTGCCTATATCAACGGTAAGGCTGCACCGCTCCTGGGTGACGATTTCTACTACAGTTATCACTATGAAAACGGAATTTTAGCGTTCATCGCCCTTAAGAACAAGCAGCATGTGGCTGGAAGGTTGCCGCTTTTCTATCCTGCACTGCTACTGCAGGGCAATTTTGTCTATAAAAAACCGGACGCCGATTACGTTTATTACATCACAAACAAAGATGGGTTTTGTGCGGCGGAAGTGGCCTACGATGAACGTCCCAACCACCTCTCTATCAGCCAAACACCAGTTACCAGCACTCCGGCCACCGTTAAGCTCACTTGGTCGCTTGCCAGAAAAAATTGGTACCTGAACGCAGCGCTGGTGACGGTATTTTGCTTAGCGGCACTTTTTTTGGCTGTTTCTGCAAAGGAATATGATGCGGCTCGCCAACAGCAACAGCAGATTGCCTCACAGCTACAACCGGTGATTCCGAGGGGGCTACCTTCGTTTATCAATACGGTAGCCGACCTGGGTAAGAAGGTGGAGGGCAAAGGCTTCATAGAGCGGGTGGCGCTGGCCAATGATCAGCTCTCTTGTACCATCAAATTCAAGCAGGATGCTGATGCACAAGTTTTCTTAAGGACTATCGGAGGAAATTATGAAGGCGATAAGGTTGTATATACTACCGCTCTTTCTGCTGCTCGTTAGTCTGGCACTGCTCATAAAAGGTGTCAAGGTACGTCAGGACGCCCAGAAGGCATGGAAAGATGTCGTTAACAGCCAAGTGCAGCAACAAATGAATGCCTTGGTTCCGCCTGATGACGCCCGGATGTTGAGCCTGCGCAATCTTACCCTGGCTATCGGGAGGCAGTACAACCTACCGCTTGAAGTCTCTCTCAAGGGCAGCACACTGTCTGCAAAACCTGATCTTGCGAGAATCAGGGCGGAGCAGGTGCTTGCCAGCGACAGTAACATCTATGGCTTTCTGAACACGTTGTCGTCGTTACCCTACCGGATGGAGTATGAGACACTCTGTATCGGAACCGGCTGCGGACCGGAAGGGCTTACCCTGACTGTTACCATGAAGGGTGTATAGAGATGGCCCACGAAAAGGACCATGTGATGACGGTGCGTATCGGCTGTTACAGTCTGAATAACAACAAGGGCATTGCGCTTTTGAGCCTGATGGCCCTGACGGCGATGATTCCGGCAATCATCCTGCTGCTGCTGTCAATGAATACCAGCCAGGCACAACATGCCCGATACTTCAATTCAGCAGATACTGTACTGAAGATGAAAGAGATCAAGCAGCACCTGATGAATCAGTCACTGGATATCGATGCTGACGGTTTTTTTGAACCACCGGCAGCAGACGAAAACAATCATCTGAAAACCAACGTCCCCTACAACACCAAAGATCCTTGGGGCAATGATTTTATTTATTGCACCTGGGACCTGGGGGCCTTAAACGGCAGCGACAGCAACTATTCTACCAATCATGCACCCCCGCCCGGCAACGCGGCACTGAGCGGACGACTGGTTTCATTTGGCGCTGACCGTATTTTTAATGGTGCGACAGGCACTCACTGTACCGCGTCATCCTCAACAGGTGACGATATCTTCATCGAGTTTACTCAAGGTGAAATAGGTCAGGTACCAGGCTGGCGGCGTGAGGTGGCCAACAACATTACCGATACGAATAAAATCAAGTTGATTACACAGAAAGACACGGTGGTGGTTGGCGAATCAGCGGCTACTCCGCCCAGCAGCCCAACAGTGAAAATGGAAGTCCAGGGCGGTGTCCTGAAGGCCACCGATGGCCTGGTAATTCAGACCACAACCGTTGACCCGCAAAATCCGATCAACGGTCAGATCTGGCTGCTGCAATAAGAGGAGGTATCCACACAACCATGCAACTGACCCGCGCCAGCATCACCATGTTGCTACTGTTTTGCCTTTTTTTATCGGCTACCGCTCATGCCGAAGGGCCTTACTGGAAAGGACTACCTCCAGGACAGCCTGCCTGGCAACACTGGTCGCCGTCATACCCCATTCCGGTGACGGCTACAGCAGCCTACCCGGAAACCGCGCAGCTGACCCTGCAGGAGACTACTGCCACGACACCAGCTTTTCTGTATTCACTGCATCAGGTTAAACCGTCACAATCTTCTACAGATCGGGGAATCCTGCTGCAAAAGAGGGACTGGAAAACCGGCAGCCTGGTAGCGTCATTTGGCACCTCGGGCACGCTTAGACAAACAGAGTCCGGCAAGAAATATTTGGCAAAGGCCCTGCATCTTGGTGGAGACGGCTATCTGTATGTTCTTTGCTATGATGACGGCGCCAAGACATACCTGCTGCAAAAGCGTGACCCACAGACCGGAGGGCTGGTAACAGGTTTTGGCAGCGATGGCATTGTCAGCCTGGGTAACATCGAATACCAGAAGTTGCTTCCCCTTCAGGGCACTGGTGGGCTGCTGGTAATAACAAAGGAAACAGCATCCAGCCTCCTGAGCAAAACTGCACGTTATATCGGAACATTATATGCCTACAGCAACGGCGCCAAAGGCATACATTACGAGATTACTGAAGAAACCCAGAGTCTCGTCGGCATCCTTAAAGACACCTATTTCGCTGATGCATTTCTTTTTGAAGGCCACCTCTATACCGCTATCAACATCAGAAACTATTCCGTCTTTCCGACTGGATTTGATCAAAAATACCGTATTGTGAAAACTGATGTCGTAAGCGGCCTGAAACGATGGGAACATACCTATACCAACACGCTTTTCAGTAAAGAGCAGGCAATGTCTCTTGCCGTTGATAACAGCGGCATCTATATGGCTGGCTCCAACACCAGCGGCCTCTTCATGCTTAATGTTACGGAAAATTTCGTCAGAAAATATGACTTGATGGGTAGCCCGGTGAGCACATGGGGACAAACTGGCGAGGTAAATATTCCCTTTTTTAAAATGTTTTTTGACACTATTGAAAATCTGACTCTGCGAGTTACGGGCAACACACTGTACCTCCTGAATAACGGCACTTCCAGCTATTCATTTTTCTTTATCCCACTAACAAAGAGCAGTGCAGCTACGCTGTCTCGAATCAACAAAACTACCGGCATGCCGGATAGCAGTTTTGCCGACAACGGTCTGGCCAAAATTGCTAAAGGCAAGTTTTCGTACTTTATTTTAGATAAGTGGGGAAGTGTGGGCATCATCGGTTCAGATGCGTCCTATACTGGCGACTACATGTCAAAATTAGGCCTGACACCGATACCATACGGTCCCTTGGTCGATAGTGGTATCCGCCACAAAACAGCCGCCGGAATTGTCGGCATCGCTGCTGAACCACCAGGTCTTTCGTCATCACCGTTACGTATCCGTAAAAATGGACAAACTTACAGCCTGCCCCTGGTTGAAAAGAATGATCCGAATGCAGCCGGCATTATGATTGAGACCCCGCTTGGCACCAAATCTATGACCAAATTCAACTGACCGGAGTAAGCATGTTTACCAGGACAGCCGTGGTGTGCCTGAATACAGTCTTGTTGACAGCTTGGACAGCAGCTGCCAGCCCTTTTATTGAAGGCAATACACCCCAGAAGAATGAACCGAAGCCGACAGTATCCGTTTCGCGTCCGCAATTACCGACAATACCGTTGCCACCCCTCCCTTCGCTATCGTCTGATGGCTCCTTGATGCCACTGAAGAAGCGTTGGGAATATACCGGCACCATCGACAACCGGATTATCGTAACTGACACCTATACCGGCGATATCTTGTCTATGGCTGCAGGGGAACGTCTCCCAGGCGGTTGTTTGGCTACTTTAGAAGGTATTTACTGTGGCAAAGACGCTGCTGAAAAAAAACGGACACTACGGAGCGAGCAGCGCACGGTCGATCCGGCCCAACGTCTGGACGAACTAATTTTTTCGGCCCAGAACATAGCCAGCAAATGTTCTCAGCTTGATGACACGCTTAAATCTGAACTTTTGCGAACCACTCTTGTTTTACAAGAACGTGACAACAAATTGTCTCAGGCTAGCCAGGAACTCGAAACCCAGAAAAAGATACTGGAACAGCTGACAACTGAGAGAGACGGCTTACAGGAACAACTACAGTCGATACGGAATGAAAACGTCAAGTTCAAGGAAGACAGTGCTTTTCTGCTGACTACCATTGCACTCTTAAAACAGCAAAAGGGAACGCCGTACAATTTGCCGGGAGCCGAAGGAAGAATTTTCAAGGGCAATAACGGTAACACCACCATTCTGCTGAACCTTAAAGAGACCGCCGGTGAGACTGAGCCTGATACTCCCACAGATTCTGCTGTGCCTGATGCCGAAATGATAGACCGGAGGGATAAATGATACGGATCAGAACTATTCTCTATGTATTACTCGTCAGTGCGCTGATGTTGAGCGGCTGTTCTTCCATCAAGAAAATTCGTGAGGATGACTTACCAAGTCATCAAGAGTTGGTCAAAAAAGCTGAAGGCATGTTTCCTGAAGAGCCTTCTATTGTCAGACTGTCGATACCAAAGAATGCATTTGAAGTAAAAGAAGCAAAGGCGGTGGCTAATGACCGTTTTGTGTCGATCAGTATGCATAACGTAGAGATCCGTGACTTTATGAAGGCGCTGGCATCCAGCACCGGCTTGAATATCGTCTATGACATGCCGGACAGAAATGCCATATCGCATACCCCTATTGCGCTACAGCAGGGACAGCAGGGGCAACCAGCAACTCTGTCTGGAACGTCACGCCCCAGAATGATTTCAGTCTCATTTAACGGAAAGCTGTCTGATCTTTTTAAAACCATCTCAGATTCGACCGGCTACTTTTTCTCCTTTGAGAACGGAGCAGTTGTCATGAAGGAACGCCAGACCTTCAGCGTCTTGGTCCCGAACTATCCCGATCTCCTGAAGGCGATCGAGTCCAACATGACCAAATTGGGAGCTGTCGGGGTCGGTTATGACGACCTATCCTCCTCCATGTCGTTCAGCGCGGATTACAGTGAGTATCAACGGATAAAAGAATATTTAAATAATCTGAAAGACAACGTATCACTGGTTACCATGCGAATAATGCTTATGAGCGTCAGGCTGACGAACGGAAAAAGCCTGGGGATCGACTGGTCGCAGATGGCGGTAGGATGGCAGTCTCAAAACATCCAGAATCTAGGCTTTAAAAAATTGGCTCAACTGGATGACAATACGGCCTCAACCGGAACCACCACCGGTACAACCAACACGAGCACCCCTCCCACTAATCTATTTCAAGAAGGGGCCGGGGCCCTGTTCAGTTCGACAGGTGCCAACCTGTTCATGGAATCGTCCCGCTTCTCGCTCTCAGCTCTATTCAACTTTATGGAAAATTTCGGCAAATACAATGTAATGCAGAATGTTTTTGTTGAAACCATGAGTGGCAAAAAAGGCAAGATCGAGATAGTGACAGAATCTCCCTATATTTCTGAAATTGGTATTTCTTCCTTGTCAAGCACTAGCGGTGCAACCGCTGCAACGGCCAAGACCGCAACTGCAAAGGCCGGCGTTACAATGAATTTCACACCTTATTACAACAAGAAACAACAAATGTTGACGCTGAATCTCAAGGTAGACGTGGAAGGAGTCAACCGTTATCTGACTATCTCAGCGGGATCTCAGTTGGGCAGCTTTCAACAGCCGGAAACGACAAAAAAATCGGTGGAGACTTTTCTGCGGATGAAGCCCCAACAGGTGGCGGTAATAGGTGGACTGGTCTACGAAATGAATGATGATAACGTCAATGGACTACCGACGGATACCTACCTGACCAAAAACGTGACTGGCAAAAAAGAAAAAGAAGAGTTGGTGATTGTGGTTAAACCGACCATCATCGAATTTGTTCCTGAAGGATAAGCACAGTATGGCTGTCTGGAAGTCAACCACCATCTTGATTGGTACCATAGCGATCTGCTTGCGACCTACCTGCGGTCACAGCTTCTGTTTTGAAGAGGCAGCAAGACAGTACAATCTGCCACCGGTACTCTTGATGAGTATCGCGCGCCACGAGAGCAATCTGCAACCCGATGCCGTCAACAGGAATTCGAACAGCAGTTATGATTTTGGTGTCATGCAGATCAACTCCAGCTGGGCAAAACGATTGGGGTCTGAGCTATGGTCACAACTGGGCGACCCCTGCACAAATATCAAAGTTGGAGCCTGGATACTGCGACAGTGCATCGACCAATACGGCTACAACTGGAAGGCGGTTGGTTGCTACAACAGTAGAACACCGGGTAAAAATGAAGTGTACGCTCGGCGAATAGCGGCACAATTAACACGGCTTGCGAAGAACCAAAGATGAAACTTGCAAAAAAGGAAACTTGCGGTGAATGCGCTGATCATTGACGACAATCGGGAGATGCGGCGCAAAATCACGACTGACCTGCAGCAACTCCCTTTCTTTGAACGTATCACGGAGGCTGCTGATGGAATGGAGGGCATCAAACAGCTTTCAGATGCTCCTCCCGATTTGATCCTGTGCGACATCGAGATGCCGCATATGGACGGCCTCAGATTCCTGCAAATAGTCCGTTCAAAACCGGAGACAATGCATGTTCCTGTGCTGTTTCTTACCGGCAAAAGCAACCGAGATATGAAGTTAAAAGGGCTGACAGAAGGAGCCCATGATTTCATACAGATTCCCTATGACCCTCAAGAATTGTTTGCCCGCGCCAAGTTGCATGCAGCGTATAAACGGAAACAGGACATGCTGCTCAAACAGAATGCGGAGCTGGAACAACTAACCAACAAGGACTGTCTGACTGGCGCTTTTAATCGACGTTATCTCTATCACATCCTCAATACTGAAGTAAGCAGAACAGCTCGTACCCACGGGGTAATGTCGGTACTGATGCTTGATATCGATCATTTCAAGCAGATCAATGACAGCTGCGGACATCAGACAGGTGATTTGGTTCTTAAGCAGCTGACTACAAAAGCCGTAGACTGCCTGCGGAGCTACGATTTCTTTTTCCGCTACGGTGGTGAAGAGTTTGTGGTGGTGCTGCCCAACACCGGCAAACGTGAAGCGTATAAGACAGCCCAGCGGCTGTGCTACGAAATGCGAACCATGCGTTTCGCCCGAGCAGACATTGACCTGAAGGTGACCGTCAGCATCGGCGTTGCCGAATACCTTGGTGGTGCTAGCGACTCTGCTGAAGAGCTACTCTCCCGTGCAGATCAAGCACTATATGAAGCAAAATCAAACGGTAGGAATCAAGTATCCTGCTACTGTGACGCATAATAGATAGGGATAGTATCGAATCCTACGGTTGCCGGGTAGAACTGATCCCTTGCATGTACGGCAGCGAAGCAGCATAAAAATGGGGAGGCGCCGGTTACGGCTGCCTCCCCATCCTCTAGCCAAGCGGAAACGATCCACACCTCCCCGCTTCAGCACACCTTATCTACAAGATTACGCTAGTTTAAACTGGGACATCAACCGCTTCAGTTCCTCACCCAGACTGGAAAGCGAACTGGCGGCAGAGGATGTATCCTGGGCCCCTTTGGCAGTCCCCTCAATGACTTCTGAAATCTTGTGGATATTACTGGTGATCTCGCTGGTGGTGGCGGTCTGCTCTTCAGCAGCGGTGGCGATCTGACTAACCTGCATGGTCACCGCGTTCACCTGCTCCAGGATCTCCTGCAGTGCGGACTCCAGCTGCGCAGCTTCAGCCGCGCCCTTTTCCGTGCCCCGCACCCCTTCTTCCATGGAGATGATCGCCGTGCGGGTCTCCTGCTGAATGGTCCGGATCATGTCGCTGATCTCTTTGGTGGCCCGGGTGGTGCGCTCGGCCAGGGCACGGACTTCATCGGCCACCACAGCAAAACCTCGTCCCATCTCACCGGCCCGGGCTGCTTCGATGGCGGCGTTCAAGGCCAACAGGTTGGTCTGGTCGGCGATATCCTCGATGGTAGAAACAATGGCGCCGATCTGGTCAGAGCGCTCACCCAGCGAGGCAATGGCCTGGGCGTTTTCCCGGGTCCGCTCGCCCCGGTCACGGATGCCGTTGATGGTACGCGTCACCACCTCAAAACCTTTCTGGGTGGTGGCTGCCGCTTCCTGTGCACTCTCGGCTGCAGCATGGCAGTTCTGTGCGATATCGTTGCTGGTGGCCGCCATCTCTTCGCTGGCCGTGGCAACGGTGGAGGCCTGCACCGCCACCTCTTCAGAACTGGTGGCCATCTGTTCGGCGGTACTGTTCAGCTGATAGGTGGCCGAAGCCAGGGTGCTGGTGGTGCCGTTCACACTGGACAGGGTTCGGCTCAGCTTTTCGATAAACTCGTTCAACCAGTGGGCAGCCTCGGCAAACTCATCCTTGCCGCGCACCTCAAGACGATGGGTAAGATCGCCCTCGCCAGCGGCGATATCCTTCAGACGATGCACCATTTCGCCCATCGGGCGCTGCATAATTTTCCAAAACACCAGCAGCAGCAGGTTCACCAAGACCACGGTCAGAATCAGGGCCGTGGTGGTCATGGCAAAGGTCCGCTCAGTGAAACTGTTGAGGGCCTTCTGTTCGGCCTGCATATCGGTTTTGAGCTGTTTCTGGATGGCGATGATCTGCCCCTTGATCACACGCCAGCGGGGGGTTTCCTCTTTATTCAGCATGGCAACTGCGCCCGGCTGGTCACCAGACCTTGCCAACTCAATGATCTGTTCCTTGATGGCGCCGTTTTCCTGCCAGAGTGTCGGAATGCCTTTGAGCTTAGCGATGTATTCGGGCAGGCTCTGGGCCAGTGCCATCGATTGCTTGTGCAGTTCAAGCACATCAGCATTGGCCTTCTTGTAATTGGCCAACGCCTTCTCATCGGTGGGGTTGAAGATCACGTTGCGGATGGCCTGTTCCGATTGTATCCCCTGGGTATGCATCTCGCTCACTGTCAGTGCTAAAGCCTGAAAGGTTCCGCTGTAGCGATCAAAACGCCGCTCGGTGCCTTTCATGCCACTGTATGAGACCAGCATGGTCGCCACCAGCAGCAGACTGGCCACTGCCCCAAAGATTGAAAACTTCCAGAACAGTTTGATGTTGTTAAAAAACGTCATAGAACACCTCCAGGCCGGTTTTAAAGCAGTTAAAGGTAGTAGTTGCCAAGAGACAGCAACACCAGTTATTCGATAGTTTCACAGGGACAACGAACTACTTTTTACCACAGAAACCCTACTATTCAAGTTGACATTAGTCAAAATTATTCAGGTAATCCCTAAACGGCTACCGATCTGCCGCCGGCCAACACCTCTGCAGGCCTGCCGGACCGTAACAACAACTCCGCCAGGTTGCTGCCCAGGCCTTGAACCTGACCGGCAAGCGTCACCACCTGCAGGTCAGCCCGCTTGCCCTCCTCCAACGTGCCGACGGTGGCCGACAGCCCCAGCCCGGCAGCCCCGCCGCTGGTGGCCAGCTGCAGTAATTCATCAGGCGTCAATGCACCTGCGTAGGCATCCAGGGCAAAACGGAGTTCATCCCATAGTGATAACGAATCATTGCTGGCCAGCGAGTCGGTGCCGATACAGAGCGGTATCCCCAGCTTCTTGAAGAGCTGCACCGGCGCTCGTCCAACGGCCAGCCGTTCGTTGCTGCGGGGGCAGAGGCAGATGGTCACGCCGCGTGCTTTCAGCAGCTGCGCATCGGCCGGGGTCAGCTGCACACAGTGCACTGCCAGGGTGGTAGTCCCGAGCAGACCGCCGGCATCAAGGAACCGGGCCGGTGTGGTGCGACGGGGAGGCGGCAGGTAGCCCTGCCAACCCACCAGCGGGTACAACTCTTCTGCCAGGGCTCCTGTGGAATCAAACAGCAGCCGGTCTTCATCAGCCGACTCAGCCAGATGCACTGACAACGGCAGGCCGCGCTGACGACTTGCCGCTGCGATCCCCGGCAACAGATCAGACGCCAGGGTATAGGGGGCATGGGGTGAAAGCCCGGCCAGACGTGGACCATGTATCGCCTGGGCAGCCTCCAACGCCGCATGCAGGCGCGGCTCAAAAACGGCCGGCTCCTGCCCGATCAGCTCCAGGTACACACGCCCGGCCAATGGAGATCCGCCAAAACCTGCCAGCAGATCCGGGCTGCTCACGATATCGCCGACACAGGTGGTGCCAGCCCGCAGACAGGCAGCGCCACCGGCCTTAAGCGAATCAATGGTTTCGTCCGGCTTGACACCCCGACGAACCTTGACCAGTTGCACAATCCAGTCCACAAAGCGATGGGGATGATAGTCCAGGCCGCCCCGCAGCCGCCAGGCAGGAAAGTGGGTCAACTCCAGGTGGCTATGAGCATTGACGAAACCCGGCATGATCACGCAATCCGGGAAGTCGGACCGGGTCGGTCCAAAGCGCATCACCAGTTCGGTGGCGGGCCCAACCGCCAGGATGCGACCATCCTGCACGGCAACGGCGCCGCCGGCAATCGGCGGTCGTCCAGGGTTATACAACCAGGAGGCGGTATAGAGTGTTATCTCGCTCATAGTTTCAGCATACCATGCTTTGCTGATGATAAAAGCTCAGACGGACCATTGCCGGAAATAAGTTGCCTAAAAGCATCGGGAACAAAGCATAAAACAGCAACGGGTGGGAAACCATGGCCCCCCGCCCGCTGTCATATTGAATGGCTACTGGTGTCAGATCTGCCGCAACAACTCTTCAATCTCTGGCTGCCGAACAATCTCGCACTGTTCCTGCAGCACCGCCTGCAGAATCTGGTCGGTGGTGAGCGGGTTGGCCAAGACACTGCGCAGCACGGTGATTTCACCGTTATAGCCGGCGGTACGCAGGCGGGTACGGGAGACAAAGGTCTTGCCTGCCTCACGCTGATATTTTTGGAGCAGCTGGCAGACCTGATCAAGAAGGGCGTTGATCCTGGCCTGCTCTTCGGGAACAGCCTGGGCCAAAGACCGTTGAACAGCCTGTGGGCAGTAACGGTAGGTCAGGATGTTCAGCTCCGGCTCGCTGGTCAGTTCGAAATCGGGGTGCTGCCGGATCATCGCGGCAAAGTTGCGGGCCCGTTCAATACCCAGATCAATCAGCAGTTCGTAGCCCTTGCGGCCGATGATCGAGAGCCCGGCATGTACCAACAACGCCTTTCCCGGTCGGGAGCCTTCCAGGGTGTGGCTACCGAGATCCTTGGAACCGTGACGCAGGATATAGGCGGCGTGGTGCTCAATGGCCGCCACGGCGGTCGGATCCTTAAAGATCACCATCCCGGCCCCCATCGGCACGTACAACTGCTTGTGGGCATCAATGGTAACCGAATCGGCCCGTTCGATGCCGGCCAAAAGTCCGCGGTTGCGCTCGGAGAACAGGGTTGGCCCACCCCAGGCGGCATCCACATGGAAGTGGCACCCCAGTTCGGCAGCGATGTCGGCCAGCGCCTCCAGGGGATCGATATTGCCGGTCTCGGTGGTACCGGCAATGCCCACCAGGGCCAGGGGACGGATATTCTGCTCCTGCAGCCGCCGCACTTCCTGCCGCAACGCTGCCAGGTCGATCCGGTTGTGCAGGTCGGTGGCCACCTTTACCAGCTGATCACGACCGATGCCTAACAGGTCGGCTGCCTTGCCCAGGGAGTAGTGACCGCGTTCGGAGACCAACACCGCCACACCATCAAGCCCACGATGCCGCAATGACCGCGCCAGCCCTTCCCGGGCTATGCCGTGAAACTCGCCATCCGGCTGAAAAAGGCGGTTACGTGCCACCCAGAGGGCGGTGATGTTGGCAATGGTGCCGCCGGAGCAGAAGGCCCCCAGGGCGGCCTGGCTGTTGTGAATCCAATCCGGGTAAAAATCCTCGGGACAACGGTAGATCAGGTGGTGCAGCATGGCCAGCACCTGCCGCTCCATCGGCGTGAAGGCCTTGGAGGTTTCTACCTTGACCAGGTTCTGGTTTAGGGCGGTCATCAGGCGCGACAGGGGCAGCATGAAGTAGGGGAAGGCCGAGGTCATGTGGCCCACGAAACCGGGGGCGGCGGTGTGCACCGACTGGGCCACCAGATTGTTTTGCACAAACTCGGTGTAGTCGGAGACGTAGGTTGGTTCTTCGGGAATGGAGCAGTCGGAAAAGCTGGCCTCGATCTCTTCCAGAGGCCGCTCGGTGGCAACGATATGATTCTGCAGAAAGCCGGCCACGTCGTCGGTTATCGCCTTATCGATGGCGCCAAGGGTCGTATCGGGCTCTTCCGGTACCGTAAAGATCCGGTAGAGGGTTTCCAGGGTGGCGCGGGCCTTGTTCGGCATCAGACATCATCTCCGAGAACCGTATTGTCAATCAGCCGGGTAGTGCCGATCCTGACCGCCAGCGCAAACAGGGTGCCGGCATCTGCCTGTGCCACCGGTTGCAGGGTGCGGCCGTCCCGTAGTTCCAGGTAGTCAATCTCGGCTTCCGCAACTGCCTCAATCTCGCGTCGTGCCTCGGCCAACAAACGTTCAACAGAGGTCTCACCGCTGCCGAATACCTGCCTGACCCGCTGCACAGCCCGATACAGGCACAACGCTTGCTGCCGCTGCGGTGGCGTGAGGTAGCTGTTGCGGGAGGACATGGCCAGACCGTCCGCTTCGCGCACGATCGGCATCCCCACCACCTCAACCGCCAGATTCAGGTCGGCGGTCATCTGACGGATCACCGCCAATTGTTGAAAATCCTTGGTGCCGAACAGGGCCAGGTCGGGCTGCACGATGCCGAACAGTTTGGTCACCACCACCGCCACCCCGTTGAAATGGCCGGGCCGGCTGGCGCCGCACAGCGGCTCGGTCAGCGGCCCCAGGCTGACCGTGGTCTGGAAACCGGGCGGGTACATACCGCCCGCGGTGGGAGCGAAGACGACATCTACGCCGCACTGCTCCGCCAGGGCACAATCCCCTTCCAGGTTGCGGGGGTAGCGTTCCAGGTCCTCATGGGGGCCGAACTGCGTAGGGTTCACAAAGATCGACAGCACCAGCAGATCCCCCCGTCTGCGGCCTTCCCGCAAAAGCGAGGCATGCCCCTCGTGCAGGAAACCCATGGTGGGCACAAAGGCGATCCGCCTGCCCTGCCGCTTCTGCTCCAAGGCACATTGCTGCATCTCCTGCACGTCACTGATCAGTTTCATGAGAACGAATGCTCCTCAGTCGGAAAAAGCCCCTCTTTCACCTCCGACACATACTGTCGTGACGCCTCAGTGATAACCGGCCCCAGATCGGCATAGCGTTTGACAAACTTGGGGGAATATTTCTCGCACAACCCCAGAATATCGTGGATCACCAGCACCTGGCCATCACAGGCCGGTCCGGCGCCGATACCAATGGTTGGTATCGCCAGCTGTTCGGTGATGCGGGCCGCCAGCTTGGAGGGAATACCCTCCAGCACCACAGCAAAGGCCCCGGCCGCCTGCACTGCCAGAGCATCCTCGATGATCCGCTCGGCCTGATCCTTACGGCCCTGCACCCGGTAACCCCCCATGCGATGCACCGATTGAGGTGTCAGCCCCACATGAGCCATGACCGGGATATCCATCTCGGTTACGGCCCGGATAATGGCCACCATATTGGTGCCCCCCTCGATCTTGACCGCCTCGGCACCCCCCTCCTGCAGCATGCGGCCACAGTTTTTAAGGGCTTCAACCTCACCGCACTGGCAGGCCATGAACGGCATGTCGGCCACCACCAGCGCCTTGGGCCTGGCCCGCGTCACTGCCTTCACATGGTAGAGCATCTCATCCATGGTGACCGGCAGGGTGTTTTCATGACCGCTGAACACCACGCCAGCCGAATCACCCACTAAAATGGCGTCCACTCCGCCCTCATCCACCAGGCGAGCCGTCGGGTAGTCATAGGCAGTCAGCACCGTCACCTTGCGGCCTTCCTGCTTCATCTGCATAATTTCGGGAATGGTCATCTTTTTGCGCATAGCGTACTCCTGCCAGCCAACAAAAAAGGCGCACCGAGGGACGGTGCGCCGTATACGTGGCGATCGGTGGAACCGATGCGGGCTTTCTTCCGTCCGTCCCGGTCCAGCCAGCTGCTCAAATCCAGGCGGTATGTCCTGTGTCTGTACTGCCGTGCGGATCAACCCCCAAACGGGTGGCCGTCCTCGTGCCGAAAGAGATTAACATATGCAAACTTTTGAATACCAGCGTTTTCTCTACATCAGACCATCAGACCAGCCGAGCCAACGCAATGCCGCCCCAGGTAGCCAGCAGACAGAGGGTCACGCTCAACAGCATGTTGCCGAAGGCGATCAAAAGTTGGCCCCGCTCCAGCAGGGTAAAGGTCTCAACACTGAAGGTGGAAAAGGTGGTCAGGCCGCCCAGAAAACCAATAGTCAGGGCCACCCGCAGATTGTGAGAAAGCATGGTACTACGCAGTGAAAATTCAATCACCAGACCGATCAGGAAGGCCCCCAGCAGATTGACCGCCAGGGTGCCGAACGGAAAGGGGTGCTGGCTCAGCAGACGGTTGACCCAGCTGGACAGCCAGTAGCGGGCAAGACAGCCAGCGGCGCCGAACAGGGCAATGGAAAGGACCGTTGCCATGACTACAGGGTACAGGTCAGGTTTTTCATGTTTTCCAGCTCCTTGACCACCTCGGCCCCCTGGGCGCGACGGGCGTCCATATTGTCAAACATCTGGCTGACCATGGCGCTGACCGACTCGACGGTGTGGCGGATCTGACGGCCATCGTCCACCTGACAGGCAGTGGACTGCACCATCTCATGGGCCATCTCCTTGATGGTCTCGATGGAGCGGGCGATGCTGCGGGTGGCCTTGGCTTGATCCTTGGAGGCATTGAAGATCTGAGAGGTCATGTCGCTGATGTCCTCCATGGAGCGGGCCACGGTCTGAACACTCAAGGACTGCTCCTCAGTGGCCTGCTTGATCTCCTGGGTCATCTCCATCGAACAGACCGAACGGTCATAAATCGCCTGCAGGGTCTGGCCCATGACGTGCCCCAGCTCAACCCCGCGCTGCACCAGCCCTTTTGAGGCGGTGATGTTGTCGGCAGCCTGCTGTGATTCAAACATGATCTCTTCGATGATGGCCGTAATCTCGCCGGTAGAATGGCCGGTCTGCAACGACAGGTTACGGATTTCGTCGGCCACCACTCCGAAGCTGCGGCCATGCTCGCCGGCCTGGGCAGCAATGATCGAGGCGTTCAAGGCCAGCAGGTTGGTCCGCTTGGTGATGTCGTTGATCACACTGACGATGTTTTCAATCCGGTTGCTGTTGGTGGCCAGACGGGTGATGCGGGCGTGTGATTCTTCAACCGAACACTGGATCTCGTCCAGGGCACCGATGGTCTCGCTTACCGCCGTGCGGCCCTCGGCAGTTTCGGCCTGCACCTGGCTGGAAACCTCGTGGGAGATGGCGGCGCTGCGCTCCACATTGGCAATGGTACTGGAGATCTGCTCCATGGCCGAGGCCGACTGGTGCACAATGCCGGCTAAGGTATCCAGATTGCGGGAGACCTCTTCAATGGCCACCGAGATCTCGTTGACCGCCGTACTGGTCTCGTCCACCGAGGCCATCACCCCCTCCGAGGCGGAGGCGATCACGGCGGCGCCGTCGGTCACGGACTCGATGCTCTCCAGCACATTGGCAACATTGCGGGTGTATTGCTCACGGTGGCTCTGCAGGAAAGAAAAAGAGCTTTCCAGCTCGGTGGTCAGCGTGTCGATGGAGGTCAGCAGGTTGATGCGGGTAATGGCATTGGACACCTGATCGGCAAACAGCATGATCGTGTCCAGGTCGGATTCGTTTAAGGGGCGCCGCGAACGTTTGTTGTCGATGGCAAAGGCCCCCACCGCCTCACCCTTGACCACGATCGGACAGACAATGAAGTTGCGGGAACGGAAGACCTCGATGGTATCAAAGGGCGCCTGAAGGTGGTAATCCGCTCCGTAGCGGTTGATGTCGTCGATCAGGTACGGCTTGCGCTCCTGCAGTACCTTGTAAAAAACGCCGATGGTGGGCTCGATCGGCAACATCAGGTCTGCCACCGCTGCGGTGTTGCTGCCGGCGGTGGTCACAAAGCGCAGTTCCTTGTTTCCCTGGGTCGCCATCAGGATATTGACCCGTTCATAGCCCAGCACCTTGTGCAGGCCTTCAGCGCAGAGCATCAAGACCTCTTCCAGGTTGAGCGAAGTCTGGATACGGCTGCTGATCTGGTGGAAATTCTTGATATTGGTGTTGAGCACCACAAAACGGTGCTCAAAGATCTCCTTCTGTGAGGCCACCTCCTGATGCAGACTGTCCAGTTCAAGGGCGCGATGACGCAGCTCGTCACCGTTCTTGCCGATCAGGTACCCCAGCGTGGCCAGTACAAAGGCGGTACCGACCCCCATGTAGGCATACAGAAAACGATGTTGTCCATCACGGGTGATATCATGCAGAAACTGCGCAACCAGCGGTTGTTCGGGGTCATAAAAGAAAACCAGACGCAACAGCGCCCAGCCCAGCGGGGCGCCAATCCCCAGAACAAAGCCGAGCACCGAATATTTTTTGCAGTGACTGCACTGTTTCATTGCTGCCCCCCAGCGAGGTCAGTGGTGGGAAGAGATATTCTCTTCAATATTGCTGTAGATCTCTTCCATCACCTTATCGGGATCAGCCATATTGTAGGCGATGATGTTTTTGAGGTGGGTGTAGGAATCCAGATCAACCTTTTCGAAATGAAAACCGATGCCGGTTTCGGTCAGGCGCGCGACACGGCCACTGAAAGCGACCCGCAGCTCAGGCTCGGTACCGGCCAGGGCAATCATGATCTCCACGGCATCCCCCTCGGGCAGGCGCTCCGAGGTTTCCAGAAACAGACCGTTCATCGAAAGGTCTGACACCGCGCCTTGGAAACTGCGACTGCCGGCGGTGACCGTGGCTACAACATGAAACGCTACCCGTGAAAACTTGCGCATGCTCATGGCGATCACCTCACGAACTAAAAAAACCGCTTACGCTTTAGGCCTTACCGGCCGACCCCAACACTGTCTCGTTCTTGTGCTTGATCAGCTTGACCAGTTCCTTGCGGGCCTCGCCCAGATACTTGCGCGGATCGAATTCCTTGGGGTCTTTGGCAAAGTACTCGCGCACCTTGGCAGTTACCGCCAGGCGGCCATCGGAATCGATATTGATCTTGCAGACCGCGCTGGCAGCGGCCTGACGCAGCTGCTCCTCGGGTACGCCAACGGCGCCTTCCAGCTTGCCGCCGTGCTGATTGATCAGATCCACATACTCCGGCACCACCGATGAGGCACCGTGCAACACGATCGGGAAACCGGGAATCCGCTTTTCGCACTCGGCCAGAATGTCGAAACGCAGCGGCGGCACCGGCTGTCCGGCCTTGAACTTGTAGGCGCCATGGCTGGTGCCGATCGAGATGGCCAGCGAATCCACGCCGGTCTTCTTGACAAAATCCTCCACCTCTTCCGGCTTGGTGTAGGTGGAATGATCGGCCGAAACCTCGTCTTCAATGCCGGCCAGCACCCCCAGCTCACCCTCCACACTCACGCCGAACTGGTGGGCGTACTCCACCACCTGCTTGCAGAGCGCCACGTTTTCTTCATAGGGCAGGTGTGAGCCATCAATCATCACCGAGGAAAAACCGCTATCCACGCAAGATTTACACAGCTCAAAGGAATCACCATGATCCAGATGCAGGCAGATCGGGATCTGGGAGCCCATCTCACGGGCCATCTGTACCGCCCCCATGGCCATGTAGCGCAGCATGGTCTCGTTGGCGTAGCTACGAGCACCCTTGGAAACCTGGATGATCACCGGCGAGTTGGTCTCGACACAGCCGGTAACGATGGCCTGCAGCTGCTCAAGGTTATTGAAGTTATAGGCCGGAATGGCGTACTTGCCAGCCATGGCCTTGGTGAACATCTCCTTGGTGTTAACCAGTCCCAACTCACTGTAGTGCACCTGCTTATTCTGCATGGCTTCCTCCTGGGGTTAGTGATCAGCTAGAAAGGTCGTTGCAACCTTGCAAACCAAAGAAAAAGAGTGTTTATATGTAGCATCGAATCCCGTGCAAGGCAAGGGTCAAGCCTTGAAAATTCCGCTTCTGGAGCGCCGTATCCATGCCCCGCACCATCCCGTTTTCACCACAGTTGCTCGACACCCACTGCATCATTGACGCCAGGACCCCGCTGGAATTTGCCGACGATCATCTGCCAGGGGCCATCAACGTCCCGATTCTGACCAACGCCGAACGGGTTGAGATCGGCACCCTCTACAAGCAGCAGGGACCCCAGCTGGCCCGCCAGCGAGGCCTCGAGCTGACCTGCCACCGCTTTCCCTCGATTGTGGCCACCATAGCCGAAGCGGCTGCCGGCCGGCCGGTGCTGGTCTACTGCTGGCGGGGCGGCCTGCGCAGCGAGTCGATCGCCCTGCTGCTGGAGATGAGCGGACTGCCGGTGGTCAAGCTGCAGGGAGGCTACAAGTCCTTCCGCCAGATCGTCAGCAGTTTTTTCGAAGCGGTCAGTCTGCCGGTGCAGCTGGTGGTGCTGCACGGCATGACCGGCTCCGGCAAGACCGAATTCCTGAATCAGCTGCCGGCCAGCGACTGGACCGTGATCGACCTGGAGGGATTGGCCCGCCATCGCGGCTCGGCCTTCGGCTCGCTGGGGCTGGGGGAACAGCCCCCCCAGAAACGGTTCGAAACCCTGCTCTGGGACGCCTTCCGCAGGGCGCCGCTGGACCGGCCGATCGTGGTGGAGGGGGAGAGCAAACGGATCGGCCGCGTGACCCTGCCGGGCAACCTGCACGAGGTGATGGCGTCCAGCACCAAGATCTGGTGCGAGGTCTCCGTGGCAACCCGCGTCAAACGATTGGCTGCGGAGTATGCCCGCCAGGACTACCGCGGGCCTATGGCCGAGGCGCTGGAGCGGATCAAAAAGAAACTGGGCGGCGAGCAGTACGAAGAGCTCAAACAAAAACTGGAGGCATGGGATGTGGAGGGTTTGGCCCAGGGATTGATTGAACAGTACTACGACAAGCTGTATTACCGCGTCAGAAAATGGGAGCCGGAAGGGACCATCAACCTGGAGGAGTATACGGTGGCGGCGCGTGAGCTGGCCGCCATCTGTACGACGTAATAACCTAGAGGGTTATGGAGAGGCAACCGCCCCGCCATGCTGCCTGAAACGAGGCTACTATGGAACACAAACCGGCACTATTTGAAGGGTATGACATCCGCAGGGTCTATGACGATAAAACCGAAACCTGGTATTTTTCAGTCGTGGATATCATCCGGGCACTGTTGCAGCAGCCGAATTTTCAAGCTGCCAGAAACTACTGGAAGGTGCTAAAAAACAGGCTCGGTAAGGAAGGAAGTGAAACGGTTACAAATTGTAACCGGTTGAAGCTGCCTGCTGAAGACGGAAAAATGCGCCTGACCGATGTTGCCAGCCCCGAAGTGCTGCTGCGGTTGATCCAGTCCGTGCCCAGCCCCAAGGCAGAGCCAATCAAACTCTGGCTGGCCCGGGTCGGCTACGAGCGGATGCAGGAGATGGCCGATCCGTCCCGTTCGCTGTACCGTGCCCGGAGTTATTGGCAGCAGCTGGGGAGGAGCGAGAAGTGGATTCAGCAGCGGATGACCGGTCAGGAGACTCGCAACAAGCTGACCGACTACTGGAAAGATCATGAGATCAGCGAGGAGTCGGAGTTTGCCATTCTGACCGACATCATCCACCGCGAGTGGTCAGGGCTGAAGGTACAGGAACACAAGACGCTGAAAGGCCTCAAAAGCCAGAACCTGCGCGACCACATGAGCGAGGCAGAACTGATCTTTACCGCCCTGGCCGAGCTGTCTACCCGTCAGATTGCCGAGAGCACCAATGCCACCGGCATAAAGGAGAACAAAGAAGCGGGGAAGAAGGGCGGCGGCATCGCTAAAAAGGCCCGTCTCGACCTGGAAGACAAGACTGGCAGAAACGTCGTCACCGGCGAGAGCTTCCTGCCGCCAGACAAAAACAAGCTGCCGAATGACTAGCTGACCTTGTGCTGGCTGTATCGACCAAGAGGCTCAATCTTCAACCGAATTTGAAACAAGATTTTTATACTATCCCAAGATTTCAGATATTTTGGCTATTCTCCCTGAAGCACGACATTCGTACTCCTAGCCCCTGAACGACCGTACCACCCGATAGACCACCTTCAGATCGTTCTCATCCAGGCTTTTCAACATCTCTTCAACGCTCTCCAGTTGCGCCTCGCGGCTATCCAGGTGACTAAAATCAAACAGGCTACGCAATTCAACGTCAAGCACACTGCACAGTCTTTCCATCCGCTCAACTGTTGGTGCACTGCCGCCAGTCTCAATCCGGCTCATATATTGCGGCTCTATACCAATAGCCTCAGCAAGCGCTTCCTGCGCTAACCAACGAGCACGATGTAATTCCTTGATTCGCCCCCAAGTAACTGCTTTGTCGTTTTCATTACATCCCCCTGAAGCAATCCTGCATTGCATCAGAAAGATTTTGAATAACATTAAAGATTGACCGATAAGCATTATACGCTTACGGACTAGCCATATAATGTTATATATTGGCCTGAATTTCATATTTAATGCTTGATAATGTGGGTCACTTATGGGTCTCGTTGACACAGCCTTGACATCTTCAATGCGCACCAATCTTCTCTCGTTGAAAATAACCAGCGTAAAAGTGGATAGAACGCAGGAGCGGCTTGCCACCGGAAAACGTGTTAACAGCGCGCTTGATAATCCCACCAATTTCTTTGCTGCGCAGGCACATATAAATAGGGCATCTGATCTTAGTGCAAAAAAAGACAGCATGATTGAGGCAATCCAGAATGGAAAAGCAGCCGACGCAGGAATTAAGGCAATTACGTCGTTAATAGAAACGGCAAAAGGGATCGCGGGTAGTGCTCATATGGCATCGGTCAAAGATAGAACGATAAGCCTATCAGACCAGTTCAATACCATTATGAACCAAGTTAACACATTGGCAGGTGATTCGGGTTATCGTGGTACCAATTTGCTGAATAATGAAGACCTGACCGTCAACTTCAATGAAGACAGCAGTTCAAATATGACGATTAACGGTTTTGACGCAACGTCTGCAGCACTAGGGGTTTCGCGGGTAAATAATCAGCCTGGGAACACCATTTCTGCAGGAGTGGGCTTTTCATTGGCTTTAAAAACAGACGGTTCAGTGGTTGCGTGGGGAAATAATTCAAACGGGCAAGCAACAGTTCCTTTAACCGCACAATCAGGTGTGATTGCAATAGCTGCAGGTGGAATACACTCATTGGCATTAAAGGAAGACGGCAGTGTAGTTGGTTGGGGCAATCCGCTATACGCAACCGTTCCAGTAGCTGCACAATCTGGTGTAATTGCGATCTCGGCTACCGAATTGCATTCACTGGCCCTAAAAAGTGATGGTTCGGTTGTGGCATGGGGAGAGAATGGACTAGGGCAAACATCAGTCCCCGTATCAGCCCAATCAGATGTAGTGGCGATTGCTGCGGGACAATTTCATTCCTTGGCTTTAAAAGAAGATGGTTCTGTAGTGGCTTGGGGATCTAACTCTTATGGCGAAACAACGGTACCTGCAGCAGCACAATCAGGCGTGGTTGCCATAAGCGCAGGTTCAACCTATTCAATGGCCCTAAAGGATGACGGAACGGTAGTTACATGGGGGTGGAATTTTGCCGGTGCCCAGGATGTTCCGACATCGGCTCAATCTGGAGTGGTGGCCATTTCTGCCGGTTATTACCATGCGTTGGCACTGAAAAGTGACGGCAGTGTTATCGCATGGGGATCTGATTTTAACGGTGAGTCAGTTGTTCCGGCAGAAGCACAGTCCGGTATAGTTGGCATTACTGCAGGGGCAGGAATATCGCTTGCCTTGAAAAATGATGGTACAACGGTGGCTTGGGGAGATGATACCTATGGAGAATTGGCATCGCAGTCAACAGTTATGCCACCAGATATTTCATGGGCTTCTGCCGCTGGCATAGCAATATCAGAAAAACAACTCGAAACTGCCATGAACACGCTGCGCACCAAGTCCGCTACCATGTCTTCAACTCTCAGTGTAATCACAGTACGTAAAGAGTTTACCGACCAGATGGTTGCCACGCTGCAGACAGGTTCCGATAATCTGACCCTGGCGGACATGAATGAAGAAGGGGCAAATATGCTGATGCTGCAGACACAACAGAATTTGGGGATCACCAGCCTGAGTATGGCAAGCCAGTCTGCTCAGGCCGTTATGAGGTTGTTTTAGGGAGCTTGTCAGAGTTTTTATTCAATGCAAAGGAGCCAAATAATGATTGAATTTAGTGTGGCAGGGCCGTTTAATGTGCCGGTCTACAAACATCAGGTGTCTGAAGTCCGGCTGATCAACAAGGATTCAGAAGTAATGAAGGCATTTTGGGCTGAAAATCAGCAGGCTGCCGGGATTGGAGTCTATGTCTACGCCAGAAAAGCAGCAAGAGGCTATGTGCCGCTCTATATTGGTAAAACTGAAAAATCATTCGAGGCCGAGGTGTTTAACAGCAGAAATATCGGTGCCATAAATGAATTGTTTCATAACGGCGACAAGGGCACGCTGGTACTGTTTTTCATCTACTATCCCTCCAGTAAAAAAATACGCAGCGATGTCATTGATGAACTTGAGACCAATATTATCCAGTATGGCCTGAAGGCCAACCAGAATCTGCTGAACAGTAAAAAAACGAAACCCGTTGATACATGGTGCATCAAAGGCGTATTACGTGGTGGACGCATTACTGATGAGGCGCGTCACCTAAAACGATGCCTGAATATATAGGAGTAAAGCGGTATAGACTTTGCCTTCAAGAGAACACTCCCTTTACCGTAGAGTACGCCATACGCATAATGCAGATAAGGATTGCCTTGATTACAGCCCGGAATTACTCGTGACAGCCTGAAAGTGTAATCGCCCCCATTCAAGTAGTTCTGTACAAGAGACCCCCTGCAGTTCAACCGGCACGCAGACCCCCAGAAAATCAAGCGCCTTGACCAAGAGTTGCGCCTCATGGCCCACCACCCGTCCGTCGGCCAACGAGACCGTGTTATCCCGCTTGCTGAGTTTGGCGCCATCGGGTCCGGTCACCAATGGTAGATGACAATACTGGGGCAGTGACCAGCCCAGCAACTGGTGCAACAGCACCTGGCGCGGCGTTGAATCCAGCAGGTCATCCCCCCGCACCACCTGGTTGATGCCGCTCAGACGGTCATCCACCACCACCGCCAGTTGGTAGGCAAAGAACCCCTCCGCCCGCTTGACCACAAAATCACCGCTGTGTGTAAAATCATGGGTAACTGGCCCGTGACGCAGATCGTCGAACACCATCGTCACGCCTTCGGTCCGTAACCGCCAGGCCCGTGGTTGCCGTCCGGCAGGCAAGCCGCCGCGACAGCTGCCTGGATAGGGAATCTCCTCACCAGGGTGGGGTGCCGAACCGGAGCGGGCGATCTCGGCCCGTGAGCAGCTGCAAGGATACACGGCGCCCAACTGCCGCAGCTGCTCAAAGACCGCAGCATACTGATCGTTGTTGGCGCTTTGCCGACCGATGGCGCCGTCCCACAGCAATCCAAACCGTTCCAGCGTCCGCAGAATATCGTCCTCAAACGCCTGACGACAGCGATCACGGTCCAGGTCGTCAATCCGCAGCAACCAACGGCCACCACTACGTTTGGCCATCAGCCAGCTGCCAACGGCTGCCACCAGCGAGCCGATGTGCAACGGGCCGGTGGGCGACGGGGCAAAACGACCGACAACCATCAGCCAGCCTTTCCCGCAATCAACCGCTGCGCCAGCGCCAGCTCTTCATCCCTGGAGGCCACCTCGCCATCCAGCCGGGCTGCCAGCAGACGTTCCTTCAGCTTACGGATAGCAGGACCGCGAGGCACCCCCATGGCCTGCAGCTCGGTACCGGTCAGCTGTATCTTGACGGTGCAGAGACGGGTGAGATACAGCGAGACCAGTCGCCGCAGCTCTTCACGGCCGCTGCGAGCCAGCCCGTACAAGAGCAACTCCAGCGGCACGCCATGCAGCCAGCTGTACAACTGACTGTTGGCCACCTGCTGTCCGCGGGTCACCGCCTGACGCATGGTCTGCAACCGTCGCAGGGCACGGTGGCGGTGGCCAAACAACCGCTCCATCAGCCGTGCCGGCATGGCCAGCCGCTGACAGGTCTCCAGATAACGGGGCGAGTCCAGCCTATCGGTCAGGGCCAGCAGCCAGACCGCCCACGGCTCAATCGGCTGATCGAGATACAACAGCTGGTACCAGGCCAGCACGCGCTCCAGCTCTGCGAACATCCGTTCACTGTCGGGGCCGAAGCGCAACGCAGGATGGATGCAGGTCAGCAGCCCCAACTGCGCCATGCGGGCCACCGCCGGAGCCGGCTCTTGCTCCTTGAAGATATGGATCAGCTCGCCCAACAACCGTTTACCGCCTACTCGCTCCACCAGACCGGCCCGCACGGCTGAACGCAGCAGCCCCTCAGTGTGGGGGTCCAGCTGAAATCCCAGACGTTGTTCAAAGCGGACCGCCCGGAAGGCCCGCGTGGGATCTTCGACAAAGGACAGATTATGCAACACCCGGATCTGGCGATCCTGCAGGTCCTTCTGACCGTTGAAGAAGTCAACCAGCCGGCCAAACCGTCCATGGTTGAGACTCAAGGCCAGGGTGTTGATGGTGAAATCGCGCCGGTACAGATCATGGCGCAGTGAGGCCCGCTCCACCGTGGGCAATACACCGGGTGATTCGTAGTATTCCAGGCGAGTGCTGGCCACATCCAGCTTGCGACCATCGGGAAAGACCAGCACCGCCGTGCCAAAGGCTTCATGGGGGCGCACCCGGCAGCCGTACCGGTTGCCCAAGGTCTCGGCAAAGAAGATACCGTCCCCTTCAACCGTGATATCAATATCCAGATTGGGGGCCGCCAGCAACAGGTCCCGCACAAAGCCGCCCACGGCATACACCGCCAGCTCCAGTTCATCACCGGCCTGACCTACCAATGCCAGCAGTTGCATGACCTCAGCCGGCAGGCGGTGGGGCAGCAAGGTTGCGATGTCTCGTTCTTTCGGTTCTGGCGACAACTGGTCCAGATCGTAGAGCGTATCCCCCTCTCCACTGCTGCCATGCAGGTGCCGCAGCAGATCGGTACGGGTGACCACCCCCACCAGCTGGTCATGCTCAAAGACCGGCACAAAACGGCGGTCGCCTCCCACCATATGATCCATCAGGGCATTCAACGGAGTTTCCGGCGTGGCACGCAGGATGGCGGTATGCATCACCTCAGTCACCGGCCGGTCACCCAGGCCATGATAAACCGTCTTCTCAGCCAGCTTGCGGGTGATGATCCCCAGCACCTGTCCCTGCTGCACCACCGGCATAGCGCTATAGTTGTAGCGCACCAGCAGATCACGGGCCTCCTGTACTGTGGCGACAGCTTCCATGGTCTGTACTGGTGACGACATAATCTGTCCCACGGTTCGTCGCGGGCGCACTGCCAGCAGCAGACTGCGATCCAAGCGTTCCAGCACCGATTGCAGTGCTTCTCCTTTTACCGTAGCCGAAGCAGCCGAGGCATGGCCGCCGCCACCGAACCCGCGCAGCAGTTCGCCCACATCCACTTCCGGTACACGGCTACGGGCCACCAGGTGGACCCGATCGGCCATGGCCACCGCCAGCAGCAGCACATCCAGGTTCTCCATATCCCGCATCATGTGGGCTAGTCCGGCAATATCCCCCACGTACCAGGGACGGCTGGCATGAGCCACCGACAACCGCACGCCGGCCACCTCACTGGTCTTGAGTGAATCCAGCAGATCATGCAGCAGCTTGACCTGCTCGGTGGTCAGCTCAGGGGAGAGTATCTCGTCGGCCAGATGCAGCCGGGCACCGCGCTCCAGCAGCCAGGCCACCGCCCGGTAGTCCTCCGGTGTGGTGGTGGGGAACAACAAGCGACCGGTGTCCTCATGAATGCCCAGCAACAGCAGCGTCGCCTCAGCCGGAGTTGGTTCGATGCCACGCTCCTTAAGCAGGGCGACCAGAATAGTGGCGGTGGCACCACAGGGACGCACCACGCCAGCGGAATAGACTACGCTGTCAGGGGTCGACGGGTGATGATCATAACAGTGTACCTCCAGGCCAGGGTGGCCGATTAACTCGGCAAAGGGACCGATACGGGAGGCCTGTTGGCAGTCAACGATGATCAGACGGGAAATCCGGGAGAGGTCCAGGTCCTTGGGACGGACAAGGGGAGGAATCAGATCGGCATGACGGGCACTGAACTCCCGCAGGTTTTTTTCCTGGGAGCCGGGGAAGCAGAGCAGGGCGTCAGGGTACAGCCGACCAGCCGCTGCCAAGGAACCCAGGCAGTCGAAATCGGCATTGACGTGGCTGACAATCAGATCCATACCAAATCTCTCCGGCGAAACGTCCCGGCCGCATGTAAGATAATGAGCAGGCGGCAAGGAGGAGGCGACGTAGGCGTACTTGCTCAGTACGTCGAGGAACCGACGACGAAGCCAACGAACTCAGCGCTTGGATGCGGCCAGGGACGACTCCCAACGCCAGGCATCTGCTACAATCTGCTGCAACTCAGTATAGCGCGGCTGCCAGCCGGTCAGACGACCGATCTTCTCAGCCTGGGCGATCAGGCAGGCCGGATCACCGGGACGCCGTCCCTCCTCAACCACCCTGAAATCAACACCGCTGACCTCTTTAACCATGGCCAGCACCTCCCGCACACTGCTGCCCCGGCCATAGCCGACGTTCATGGCCGTGGAGGCGCCGCCTTCCCGCAGATACTGCAAGGCTGAGAGATGGGCTGCGGCCAGATCCTCGATATGGATATAATCACGGATGCCGGTGCCATCCGGCGTCGGATAATCGGTGCCGTAGATGGCGACCTGGCTGCGCTGTCCCAAGGCTGCCTGGCAGGCCACCTTGATCAGGTGGGTGGCCTCAGGGGTGCGTTGCCCCATGCGGGCTTGCGGGTCGGCCCCAGCCACATTGAAATAACGCAGGGCCACGTACTGCAGATCATGGGCTGCGGCCACGTCCCGCAGCATCCATTCACTGATCAGCTTGGAGCTGCCATAGGGGTTGATCGGCGCTTGGGGCGACTCCTCCGAGGCGCTGCCCCCTGCGGGTAAACCATACACGGCGGCGGTACTGGAAAAGATGAAACGCTGCACCCCGAAACGGACACAGGCCTCCAGGAGCGCCAAGGTGTTGCGGCTGTTGTTGCCGTAGTACTTGAGCGGCTGCAGAACCGACTCCGGCGCCACGATGGCGGCGGCAAAGTGCAGCACGGTAGAGAAGCGATGCTGACGGAAGACTTCCTGCAGGCTGTCGTGGTCGGCCAGATCAGCCTGGATCAACTCCTCACCGTTAACCAAGGCATCGCGAAAACCGGTGGAGAGGTTATCGTAGACCACCACCTGATGGCCTGCCTCGGAGAGCTGCCGTACCACATGACTGCCGATATAACCACAGCCGCCGGTTACCAGGATTTTATCTGACATAACACGTCCTAAAGATACTGCTGGATATTTTTTATGGCTCGTTCCAGACGCTCACGGCTGTGGGCCTCCAGTGTCCAGACCGCATCGGGCGCGTACTGCTTGAGCAACGAGGTAACCAGCTCAAAGTCGATTTGCCCCTCACCCACCGGCAGATGTTCGTCGGCCTGACCGTGGTTGTCATGCAGGTGACTCTCGACGATCCGATCACCCAGCGCCGCAAACCACTCCTGCAGGCTGACGGTAGCGAACATGTTGAAGTGGCCGGAATCGAAACAGTGTCCCACCAGAGGGTCATTGATCCGGTCCAGCACCTGCCGCAGGGTGGATGGTTCCTCTTCAAAAATATTCTCCAACGCAATCTTGCAACCTATTTCACGTGCACGGGGCAGTTGTTCCTGCCAGAAGGCAACACTGTTGGCAACCCAGGTCTCAACGGACGAACCATAGGTCAGGCGGCTGTAGCCAGGGTGAAACACGATCACCTGCGGCCGCAGCACCGCTGCAACTGCCAGAGTCTGCTCCACCCGCTGTCGGGTGGTCTCGCGCACGGCTCGGTCTACCGAACCTGGATTCAAATCCATAAAGGTGGCGTGAATGGTACACTTCAGACCATGGGCAACCAGTTCAGCGGCAAAACTGCGCACCAGCTCACCATCCAGCGAATCCAGGGCATCGGACGGCAGGTACAACTCAGGGTTGATCCGTTGCTCCAACAGATAGTCACGGTGTTCCGCCAGGCGAGGCCACGGGACATGGGCACAGAGCAGACTGGGCATGAACTTCCTCTCTTTCGCGGTACTCTGCCGCAACCTACTACCTGCGCTACCAAAATTCAAGTCCGATCGGACCGTTGCCGGCTCAGGAACGGATGGGGGCAGTGATGCAACCAGCCGTCAATCGGCCTGAAACCATTGACAAAATTTGCATACTGTATACAATGTGCCGACCTTTATCGGAGTAGGCCTACCATGACCAAGCAAACCAAGGAAAAGCATCTCACCCTGCGGGAGAAAATCCTGGAAAACATCAGGGACGCGATTATTTCAGGCACCATGACTGCCGGCAGCAGAGTATCGGAACCAGAGTTGGCTGAACGCTACGGCATCAGCCGCACACCGATCCGCGAGGCCTTTCGGCAACTTGAGTCTGAAGGCTATCTGACGGTGATTCCCCGCAAGGGTGCCGTGGTCAGCGCCTTTTCCTCAAAAGATGTGGAAGAGTTCTACGCTATCAAGAGCATTCTGGAGGGCTATGCGGCCCGCCGGGCCTGTAAAAATCTGACTGACCGCGATATCGTCCGGCTTGAGGCGATCAATGAGCGGCTCCGCGTGATGGCTGATCATGGCGACGTGAAGCAGTTTTTCAAGGTACACAACGATTTTCATGACCTGTTCATCAAGGCTTCCGACAATGACAAACTTCGTGATATGATCACCGGCCTGGTGACCCGCTTCCAACGCCTGCGCCTGATGTCGCTATCGGTGCCGGGACGGATGACCATCTCCGTGCAGGAGCACACCAAGATCATTGAAGCGTTCAGAAAACGGGACTGTGAATCGGCCGAGGCCTTGGTCAGAACCAACGCCGAATATGGCGGTAAGGTACTGGTTGATGGCACCGGCAGCCTTGCGACCATGCAGCTCGATCTGTAATCGCCTGGAGCCTGAATGAGTGGCACAACCGCCAGCGACATACGCCGCCTGATCCCAAAGATGGACAAGGTGCTGGGCTGGCCCGCCGTTGCCGCATTGGCGTCAGCAACCAGCCGTAATGAACTGCGTGAAGCCGTGCGAACGGTGCTGGAGCAGGTACGCCAACAGATCAGCGCAGGCTCGCAACCCGACCTTACCCCTCAACGGATAACCGAACTGATTGCCCAACAGGTCACTCGCGCTCAAAAACCTTCACTACGTCGGGTAATTAACGGCAGCGGCATCGTGATCCACACCAACCTGGGCCGTTCTCCCCTGCCAAAGGCCGCTGAAACGGCCCTGTTGGAGACCGCCTGGGGTTACAGCAACCTGGAATTTGACCTGCAGACTGGTGAACGTGGCGAGCGCTACGAGCATGTGGAGCAGTTGCTCTGCGCATTGACCGGCGCCGAGGCAGCCCTGGTGGTGAACAACAACGCCGCTGCCGTGTTGTTGGCCCTTTCCGGGCTGGCCTGCGGCCGCGAGGTGATTGTCTCCCGCGGTGAGCTGGTGGAGATCGGCGGTTCGTTCCGTATTCCTGACGTCATGCGCCAAAGCGGAGCCAGCCTGGTGGAGGTCGGCACCACCAACCGCACCCACCCCAAAGACTATCGTAACGCCATCACCGAGCAGACCGCCCTGTTGTTGAAGGTGCATACCAGCAACTTTGCCGTGGTCGGTTTCACCGCTGAGGTCGATACCGCCACCATGGTACAGATCGGCCAGCAGACCGGCCTGCCCACCATGGTTGACGCCGGCAGCGGCAGCCTGATCGACCTGTCCCGCTTCGGCATTCCCGGCGAGGCCACGGTGCAGGAACATCTTGCGGCAGGGGCCGATCTGGTGACCTTCAGCGGCGACAAGCTGCTGGGCGGCCCACAGGCGGGACTGCTGGTCGGTAGGCGGGATATCATCGACACACTTAAACGTCATCAGCTGCTGCGGGCCCTGCGGATCGACAAGCTGACCCTGGCCTCGCTGGAGGCCACCCTGCGCCTCTACCGCGATGAACGACAGGCCATGGCAGCGATACCAACACTGCAGATGCTGACCGTCTCCCAGCAGGAGCTGGACAACCGGCTGCGCAGCATGCAGCGCCGGCTGCGCCGCATGCTGCCGTCCTCCATCAGCCTGCAGGCCGCCAGCGGCACCTCAAGCCCGGGCGGCGGCTCATTTCCCCTGCTGCAACTCCCCACCCGGCTGATCGAGGTGACACTTCCCGGCCTGACCGCCAACGGCCTGGAACAGGCCCTGCGCGCAACCACGCCGCCCGTGGTGGGACGCATCCAGCGCGATCGTTTTATGCTGGATGTACGTACGTTGCGCGACGAGGATCTGCCGCTCCTGGCTACAGCCCTTATGCAGGTCCTGGAGCGCTAGCCATGTCCCTGCCACGTGCCTTTGCCGTCATCCCAGCCGCCGGCATGGGCAAACGGATGGGAGCCGCCATCAACAAGCAGTACCTGCTTTTGGACGGCAAACCGATCCTGGCCCATACGCTGGCAGTCTTTCAACGCTGCGACCTGATTACCGGTATCATACTCATCACGCCCCAGGACGAGATCCCGTTTTGCCGCAACGAAGTGGTTGAACGCTACGGCCTTACCAAAGTCCTGTCCATCGTAGCGGGTGGCGCCGAACGCCAACACTCGGTCATGAACGGGCTGCAAGCGCTACAGGGGCTGGCGCAGGATAGCGACGTCGTCCTGATCCACGATGGTGTCCGCCCCTTCATCAGCCCCGCGTTGATTGAGCAGAGCATCCGAATTGCCGCTGACGGAAGCGGAGCCTTGGTGGCGGTGCCGGCCAA
>Ga0265295_1000096_pt1 | contig 173525 bp, 144 predicted proteins | sample Munlansysbiofilm_FD_192503 | JGI IMG/M metagenome (GOLD analysis project Ga0265295, IMG submission 192503) | Leachate microbial communities from a municipal landfill in Southern Ontario, Canada - Methane capture system biofilm | ecosystem: Engineered > Solid waste > Landfill > Unclassified ...
CGCAACAAATTATATTTTACTGAATTTATACGATAAATTAAACAAATAAAAACATTTATCAAGGTTAAAGATTTAACCCCGTTTTCTGCACAGGCTTGCCCCGGGATGCAGGGTTTGTTTAGCCAGACAATGGCCGTGTCTTTTTTGGACTCGTTCCCAAGCTCTGGCTTGGGAATGTAAGTGCTTGAAAGAAAAGAGTTTATTTGAATAGGTTCATAAGGCGAGCTAATTAACCATCAGGCTTTTTTTATCTGGGACACGGGTTCCCAAGCAAGGCGCTTGGGAACCAGCAGAAATTTGTTTCATTTTTCTCCGTAAACTATAAAAAGTGGGTCTGAAAACCATAAACTATCTTTGTATCTGTCATTTTTATCATAAAGTCTTGGAAATCCTCTCATGGAAATTGTACCACAATTTTTAAATTTTTTTGTATTGTAAAAATATTCAAGGACAAGCCCCATTTTTTCAAAATCATGGAGTTCATTCCATATTTTTATTTCTTTTCCAGGAAACCACCTGTTTGAAAAGGAAACAATAAAAAGCCCGCCGGGTCTTAAAATTCTGTATACGTCCTTAAATACTTCAAAAGGATTTGAAAGATACTCAACAGACATGGAACAGACTGCATAGTCAAATGAGTTGTCATCAAAGGGAAGTACCGTATTTGTATTGAGATTTTGAACAATTCTTTTGGAAAGAATTTTGTTTTCTTTAAGTTCTTCTATATTCATGCCAAGACCTGTAACTGTAAGATCTTTGTCCATTGGTAGGTGTGAGTAGGTGCTTGACATGAGATCAAGAACATTTTTGCCTGGTAAAATGAGTTTTGAATAAACCGATTCAATGTTTTTTCTGCATAAAAGATCTGTATGGGCGGTAATCCTTGGTTTTTTGTAAAACTCTTCATCAGTTTCTGTCAATGACTTTGAAAAGGCCGAGTGGGTGAAAAAATCAGTTGGTCTATTATTATATCTTGCCTGCATTCCCGGGCCTGTTATTTCTTCAAGAAAATGGCGGCAGCTGGCTCCTGAATCTCTTTCCTTTTTTGTTATATCTTCTATTTTCACCTCGATTTCAGGAAATTTCCCATTCAAGGGGCTGTTCAGGTCGCAGAAGATATTATTATTTTCAATGTCAATGCACCTGAAAGGATGCATATTTACTGCGAAAATATTTGTAATTCCTGAAAGTATTCCTTTTGGATAAAACCTTCCTTTTTGGGGAATAACGGGAAGTTCACCGTGTTTAAGAGGCCTTATGTTTCTTTTTTTTATTTTTAGAATTTTTGATGTTTCATGTTTGAAGTAGTCTTTTAAAAAATATTTATCTGCATTTATTGTTTGTCCTTTTTCAAGGTCAAAGAAAAGCTCCGGCTCATATTCATAGAGAAAGTCTCTGGAGATATTGACTCTTGTTAGTGGGTTATGTCCGTATGAGTTGAAGTAGGGGTTCCCCAGTTTATAGCTACAGATATATCAGCGAAATTATTCGTTGTTTTCATTTTTTTGATTCCACCTTTTTTTTATTAGATAAACCCAACTTGTTTAACATCCTTGCTGAGAAGTCCCCTTCCTGAGTAAACAAAGGTGGGGGATGAATCAGTTCTTTTGTTGACATTCCATCCAGTTCATAATGATAATATTTATCATGAAATACAAACTAAATAAAGGCAGACATTCAGTCTGTTACTTTATCAAAATTCATAAACAGTCTTAAATCTGTTTCTTCAAGATTGATTAGAAAATAATTTCCTGAAGTAAAAAATGAACTATGGGGGAAATGCTTTTAGGCCCGTTCCCAAGCTCTGGCTTGGGAATGTAATAGTTTGAAATAACAGAGTTTATTTGCATAGATTCATAAAGCGAGTTGATTAACCGTCAGGCTCTTTTTATTTGGAATATAGGTTCCCAAGCAAGGAGCTTGGGAACCAGCAGGCTTCGATTACTTTTGAACTTCGTACTGGTGGGCTCGTTCCCAAGCTTCGTAGATTCGTACTTATTCGAGGGGTCGTTCCCAAGCTCTGGCTTGGGAATGTAAGTGTTTGAAATAATATAGTTTATTTCCACAGATTTATAGAGAGAGCTGATTAACCATCAGGCTTTTTTATTTGGACTATAGGTTCCCAAGCAAAGAGCTTGGGAACCAGCAGGCTTCGATTACTTTTGAACTTCGTACTGGTGGGCTCGTTCCCAAGCTTCGTAGATTCGTACTTATTCGAGGGTTCGTTCCCAAGCTCTGGCTTGGGAATGTAAGTGTTTGAAATAATATAGTTTATTCCCACAGATTTATAGAGAGAGCTGATTAACCATCAGGCTTTTTTATTTGGACTATAGGTTCCCAAGTAAGGAGCTTGGGAACCAGTAGGCTTGGAGTTTGATTTAGATTCGTACTTATTTGAGGGCTCGTTCCCAAGCTCTGGCTTGGGAATGTAAGTGCTTGAAAGAAAAGAGTTTATTTGAATAGGTTCATAAGGCAAGCTAATTAACCATCAGGCTCTTTTTATTTGAAACGTAGGTTCCCAAGCAAGGAGCTTGGGAACCAGTAGAAAGCGAGACTGAGCTTGGGAACCATCAAAAAACAAGACCAATTATATCTTTGGTTCCCGGCTTTTAATTTCCCAGGGTTCAACTTCATTTATATTTTCAACTTCTTCCCAACCTGTAAACATTGCTTTTATGTGAGCTGTCCAGGTGTGTCCTGTGGTTGTCATATAAATATGGATGATTAAAAAAAGTACAAAAGCAAAAGCACCTATTGTGTGAAGAGCTCCAAGAACAGCTAAATCGGTAAAAAACAAATCTTTGGGAAGCTCATTGTAATAATAATAAAGAAATCCTGTAATAATTTGATAGGGAATTAAAAGAGAAACTATTACAAGATAGGTGATTCTTTGAAGAGGATTGTGCTTTCTTCTTTTGCTTTTTGGAACAGGGTGGGGATGGCCCTTGAAAATATTAAAAGAATAATAAAGTATTACATCAATCATTTTTTTCATTGTTGGAATATATTGTTTCCATTCCCCTGTAATTATAAGCCAGAAAACAATGAAAATAAATAAAATCAGCCATGTCCAGGCAGCATAATTGTGGATATTAAAGGCGTTTTCAAATCCAAATAAAGTAAATGTGCTGTGGATTTCAAACCCTGTTACAATAAGAAGAATTATCAATCCCCCCTGGAGCCAATGCCAGAATCTTTCAAATCTTGTATAAAGATAAATTTTTTCCATTTTTTAGTCCTTTTTTGAAGATGAAAATATTCTGATTAATCCATGAACAAAAACAACCCCAAGTGATAAAAATATAAGAGCAAATCCGCCTTTATCTATCAGGCCGAACTTGTCCCTTCCAGGCATATAAAACCCAGCCAGTTTTTCCAGTCTTCCATTTGGAGAATGGCATTGTACACAAGTAAGAGAATCTTTGGCCGGTGCAACCATATGGGTTATTTGAAAATGGTATTCTGTATCTATAAATTCATATTCTCCGCTGTATGGAAGATCCATATAATCCATGGCTGTTTGAATAGCATTCCCCCAATGAAAATTTGACCAGTAAGAGGTATTGTTCTTTCCATAAAGATGAACTGCAGCCATTTTGTTGTTTATTTTGTCATAGGGCTGTTTTGCCTTGTGTACTTTAAAAGGATAAATTCTTGATTTTTCGTCATTCATATCGCCCATTACACAATTTAGTTTTATAGGTGAATTTGAAGGATCTATTTCATCTGTTAAAAGAACGTATTCCAGGGAACCATTGTACCAGAAATATTCAGGCTCAACATTTTTTTCCCAGGTAAAATCTCCTTTTTGGGATGAATATTTAATTCTTTGCATTTCTTCATCCATTTCAACATAGGGCTTTCCATCTTTTAGGTCTCCGGCAGTTGACCAGTCCCATTGCATTTTAGTTGGATTTTGTCTTGCAAAAGCAGGAATATGACAGGCCTGACAAGAAACTTTATCAGTATGGTCATTTAATTTTTTTACATTTTTATGGGGTGAGTCAGTGTGGCAGGAAACACAGGAAATTCTTTTTACCATATCTGAATCAAGAACAGATTTTCTATCTGTAAAAGCAGGTGTTTTATAACAGCGGCCTGCAATTTTATGATCAACTGTGGTGTGACATCTTGCACAGGAAAAATCTCCTCCGTCTTTGGACATATGAACATCTAAATCATAGGGAGGATCAATTAATGAACTGTCAAGATCTCCGTGTTTTACTCCGTCTCCTCCGCCTCCGTAAAAATGGCAGGCTCCGCAATTGTGTCTGGTTGGAAGTCCTACACTTTGAGCAGATTTGTTCAAATCAACTTTTTTATAAAGTTCGTCTCCAAAATATTTGTCTTCTAAGGCTGGATAACCTGCATCTGTTGGAAATTTTTTATATTCACGGCTTTGCTCATGACAAACAAGACAATCTACTTTTTGCTCATTTGTGAAATCAAAATTATTATCTTTCCAGCCGTATCCTGAATGACATGAAGTGCAACGAGCCTCGTTGCTTGCTATGTTCATTCAGAAATTGTTCATGGTAATTCCACCTTTTCCCATTTTTCCGGTTTTGTCTGCTCCGCATTCCCAGGACCAGTGAATGGTGTCGTGAATTTGTTTTGATGCGTCGGTATGACAAAAAATGCAAGCACTTGTTACTTCTTCAGGGGTTCCAAATTTTTGCTGAAGAAGGTCAATTTTATTGTGATCTGCTGTGGTCCAGCTTCTGTAATCAGAAGAATTTGCCTCTGTTACTATAAAAGAAGCCGGCAGCAGATAAGCACAAGTCGCCAGTAAAAGATAAACAATAAGTTTTTTTTGCATAAGCTTTTCCCCCTGATAAGTTAGTGTGGTTCATAAAAACAACTTATTTTGACATATTAATAAGGAATCCCTGATTTAGGCAATGGTAATTTTGATAATTGATTGGATTGTGTTTTGATTTTGGTTTTTTTGATGGTTTTAGGATTGGTGGTTGTTTTATATGATTGGATTTTCGAGTTGGGGTTTGGGAATGAGCCCGCAACGAGTCCGAAAAAGCTTGTTGGTCAATTAGTTTGTTTTATGAGTCTGTACAGATAAAGCTTGTTATTTCATGTGTTTACATTCCCAAGCTGGAGCTTGGGAACGAGCCTACAACTAGTCCGAGTCTAAATCAGAGCTTGGGAACGAGCCTACAACTAGTCCGAGTCTAAATCAGAGCTTGGGAACGAGCCTGCAACTAGTCCGAGTCCAAATCAGAGCTTGGGAACGAGCCTGCAACTAGTCCGAGTCCAAATCAGAGCTTGGGAACGAGCCTAAAAAGCATTCTGGTCAATTAGTTTGTTTTATGAGTCTGTACAGATAAAGCTTGTTATTTCATGTGTTTACATTCCCAAGCTGGAGCTTGGGAACGAGCCTGCAACTAGTCCGAGGGGCCGAAAACAAGCTTAAAGTCTGCGCATCCATTCAGGTTTTAGCTCAATGGTTCCTGCTAAAGCATTATCAAGTGTTTGCAAAACTTTTTCCTTGTCCTGGGGAAATCTTGCGTTTATTGACAGATAATTACTGGCATGAACAGACCTGAAAGCACCTCTTGAAAGTTTTGTATGTTTTACAAGTTCTCTTAGCTCAGCAATCATCCCTAGATTATCCGGGATTTTAAATTCTCCTTTTTCAAATGCCTGACCAAGTGGTGTGTTAGGCAAAGGAATAAGGGAAAGTACACTCACGGCTTCGGGATCAATGGCTGTTAAGGCTTTTCCTGTTTCTCTTGCATGGTCAAGGCTTAGTTCAATTTGGCCAAGGCCTAAAAGTACAATTGTAACAAGGCGGATTCCTGATTTTCTAAGTCTTTGGCAATGAAAAACAAGTTCTTCAGGAGTTCCACCTTTTTTAATATCTTCTCTGATCTTGGGATGGCCGGATTCAAGACCTATGAAAACTGCTTTTAAACCCATTTCATAAAGCTTGGCCAAATCTTCATCTGATTTCATGCTGATTGATTTTAAATTTGCATAACAAGTAGTTCTTTTTACCCAGGGCAGCTTTTCTTTGATTTCACCCAAAAGCCAAATCCAATTATCCATGGGCATGATCAGGGCATCTCCGTCCATGATAAAAACCCTGTCCTGACGGGTACAATATTTACTTGCAAAGGCCAAATCGCTTTCAAGATGTTTTCTGTCTTTTATTGAAAACCGCTTATCTTTGTATGCACCGCAAAAAGTGCATTTTGAATGGGAACAACCAAGGGTTGCCTGTAAAAGTATTGAATTGTATTCACTGGGCGGGCGGATGCAATTGCCCACATAATGAAATCCATCGGGAATAGCAGTCATAGTATTTTTAACTCCTGTATTTTTAATTTTTCATATTTATTTTAATAGAACCAGGAAAGGCCCATTCTTAACTCATCACTTCTGTGGTTGTAGTCCAGGATAACCTCGCTGTAACCATGGAAATATTGTAAGTAAAGAGTGGGGTTAAACGTTGTCCAGCGCTGGATCCTATATTGTAATCCAGCCGTGGCATTGCCTTTATTAAAAGGGATTCCGTATTTTCCCGGGCGAAAATTGAATTGAAAATCCAACCCGTCTCCAGATTGATGTTTAAGAATGTTTTTTATCCAAAATCCAAAATCCCACCAGCCAAGATAATCATTAATATCTCTGTTTTCTCTTCCTTGGTAAAGGGTTAAAGGCCAGATATGAGTATACCAGTACAAATTCATCTCAGATATTTTTGTGGTTTGCATAAATCTTACAAACAAACGATCCCATGATCTGGCTTTTGGTCCTGAGGTGCCGTTGGAAAGATGCCAGTATCCAAGATCAGCAGACAAAAACCACTTGTTTTCTTTTACAAAGCGGTAAAAAACTTCAGGTTGATAATTGTTATCATAGGCTGGATTTTGGTCTTCATATATATTCCAGAGTATGAGATTGGTAAAAGATACATAAAGATCTGTCTGGGTAAATAAACGGTATTTAAAACTGTATTGTAATTTAAGGTCATTGCTGCCAACCACAGCGTAATTCATTCTATGCATGGAAAAAGGGCTTTCACGGTAATTTCTAAATACCCTTTCTTCGATTAATTTCTGGCGGTTTATTGAGTTTTCAGTTAATTCTTTACGTTTTTCTACTTTTTCTGTGTTTTCAGTTTTTGCAAGGCCAGGTACTGACAGAAAAGCTAGAATTAATAGAAAAAAACAACTTGATTTATAAATCTTACCCATGGAAAATAATCCTTGAAGCTTAAATTTTATAATAATTTAGATTATAGTAGCTGAGTTAAACCATGATTTCCAGCTGTTTATCAGTATTGATTCATTGCTCATTAGATAAACTAATTAAAGATTGATTTTTGTTGGTTGTAATATCTTCAGATCCAGTTGTTTCAGATAAAGATTTAAACTTTATTGTTTTTAATGGGGACAAAGCCTTGCAAAGCTGGAAGTAAAAAAATCAGCACACAGGCAAGTTTTTGATTTAGAATAGTGGTACAAAATGTCTACAAAATCGTTTTTTTGTTCAGGGGTTTTTTGGAAGTATGTTTTTTTTCTGGCTTAATCTTACCTTTTTTAAAGTCTTATATACTTTTATATTACACCATCTTTTTTAACCCCTTATGGGCTGTTTGGTTTTTATTACACTTACTAATCTAGTACTATTCAAAATATGCTGCTTTTTTAAGTTCTTATAAAACCTTGTAACCTATTGTTTTTACTTGGTACCGAAGGTGAGACTCGAACTCACAAGGGCATATACCCGGCGGATTTTGAATCCGCTGCGTCTACCAGTTCCGCCACTCCGGCATAAGTTGAATTTAAGCAAACTTTAAAAAATCAATATAAAGTCAGCCATAGTTTCAGCTGAAAACTTATTACATGAAAACCAATTGACTTGTCAATCAGATTAAATATTTTTCTAAATCTTTGGTTTTTACTCTTCCTTCCCTTAAAATTTTTATTCCCTTGTCTTTTGATTCAACAATGGTTGAAGGTGTTTTGCTGGTGGTTTTTGTAGATTTTATCAAAAGCTGAGTGTTTTTTATTAATTGGGGATCAAGTTCTTCAAATCTGTCTGTGGCAGGTCTTCCTGAAATATTTGCTGAAGTTCCTGTAATTGGAAATTTGAAAATTTTAAAAAGTTCTTTTAAAAAGGGATGAGCTGGAATTCTTACCCCGATTTTTCCTGTTTTACCTGTTAAAATTTCTGGAATATTTTTTGAAGCATCCATTATAAAAGTAATATCTCCGGGCCAGAAATTTTTCATAATTTCAAAAAATACTGGAGGAATATTTATACAATAATTATTAACTTCTTCAATACTTCCAATAAGAATTAAAAGAGGTTTGTTTAAATCTCTTTTTTTTAGATTGTAAATTTTTTTAACAGCTTCAATATTTTGGATATCAGCTCCGATTCCATAAACTCCTTTGGTTGGAAATACAATCAGCCCGCCATTTTCAAGAATACGGGCTGATTTTTCAGGAGCAGAAGAATTACTTGTGTATTCAATTATTTCAGGCTGAAATTCTTTTTGCTTTTTGTTCAACTTTTTCTGCCATTTCAATTTTGAATAGTTTCATTTTTTCAGCAATTTTTTCATCACCAAGGGCAAGAATCTGTACTGCAAGAACACCGGCATTATAAGCTCCGGGTTTTCCTATGGCAACTGTTGCAACTGGAACTCCAGGAGGCATTTGAACTGTTGAAAGAAGAGAATCAAATCCTTGTAAAGCTGAAGAATCTATGGGAACTCCAATTACAGGAAGGGTGGTTGAGGCTGCCATTACTCCTGCAAGATGGGCTGCATGGCCTGCACCTGCAATAATTACCTTCATTCCCTTGTTTATTGCTGTTGAAGCAAATTTTCCGGCCTTTTCAGGAGTTCTGTGGGCAGAGGCAACAGTGATTTCAAATGGAATATCAAATTTTTTCAATATAGATACTGTTTCCATCATAACTCCAAGATCAGAATCACTTCCCATTACTATTCCAACTAAAGGCTTTAAATTCATCCTGTTCAATGCTTTCATTCCCACATCTTTTCTATAATGGACTTTGTCCCAAGTTATTTTTTCAACTGCTTGATAAGCCTTTTCTATTGCTGAATCAAGGTTGTCACCTATGGAGGTAACTCCAAGAACTCTTCCAGCGTTTGTAAAATAGGAATTGTTTTCCAATTTTGTTCCCCCATGAAATATTTCTATTTCAGGGTCATTATCAAAATTTTCAATTCCTTTTATGAGTTTTCCTTTTTCATATTCCAGGGGATATCCCCCTGAAGCCATTACAACACAAACACTTGGCCTTTCATCGATTTCTATTTCAAATTTATCTAAATCTTTATCAAGGGCAGAAAGAATTATTTCAACAAGGTCTGATTTTATCCTCATCAAAAGAGGCTGGGCTTCAGGATCTCCAAGGCGGGCATTGAATTCAAGAACTTTTATGGAATCTTTGTTTATCATAAGCCCTGCATAAATAAATCCTGTGTAAGGACTGCCTTCTTTTTCCATTGCTTTGATCACAGGTTTTATAACTTTTTCCATGACTTTGTTTTTTATATAAATATCAACAACAGGAGCAGGGGAATAAGCTCCCATTCCTCCGGTGTTTAATCCTTTGTCATTGTCAAAAACTGATTTATGATCCTGGGAAGAGGGAAGGGGGCAAATGTTTTTTCCGTCTGTGATTGCTATAAAAGAAGCTTCTTCACCTTCAAGAAATTCTTCAATAAGAATTTTATTTCCTGCATCCCCGTATTTTTTTTCGTTTAAAATCTCATCTATTGCTTCAAAGGCCTGGTTTTCACTGTTGCAGATAATCACACCTTTTCCTGCTGCAAGTCCGTCTGCTTTTGCAACAAGGGGAATTCCAATTTCTTTTACAAATTCTTTTGCCTGATCAGAATTTGTAAAAGATTTTCCCCTGGCTGTGGGAATTTTGTATTTTTCCATTATATATTTGGAATAGGACTTTGATGTTTCAAGCATGGCAGCTTTTGCTGAAGGACCAAATATTTTAAGTCCGTTTGCTGTGAAAAGGTCGGTAATTCCAAGAGAAAGAGGAAGTTCAGGGCCTACAATTGTTAAATCTATTTTTTCTTTTTTTGCAAAACCAAGAAGTCCTTCAAGGTCGTCAGCCTGAATTGGAACAAGTTCAGCTTCTTTTATTCCAGGATTTCCAGGTGCACAAAATACTTTGGATACAAGACTGCTTTTTGCTATTTTCCAGGATATTGAATGCTCACGGCCTCCGCTTCCAATTATAAGAACTTTCATAATCAACTCCAGTATATTTTAAAATTATTTTTCAAGGGAAAAATTTATTAATTTGTCAATCAATTGGGTAAAGGAAATTCCTGCTGTTCTGGCTGCAAGGGGAAGAAGACTGTTTTTTGTCATTCCCGGAATGGTATTTGTTTCAAGAACATAAAGGTTATTATCTTTTAAAATAAGATCTGTTCTGCTGCATCCTTTGCATTGAAGAATTTTATGAATTTTTATGCAAAGATTTTGAACCTTTTCTGCTGTTTTTTCATCAATTTCAGCAGGGCAGATTTCATCGGTTTCTCCAGCTGTATATTTTGCTTCATAATCAAAAAATTTATGTCCTTGTTTTGGCCTTATTTCTATTATAGGAAGGGCTTTTGGATCATCATTTCCTAAAATCCCACAGGTAAGTTCTGTTCCAGAAATATATTCTTCAGCCATTACAATTTTTGATTCTTTAAGTGCTTTTAAACAAGCATCTTTTAACTCATTTTGATTTCCCACAATTGATAAAGCAATGCTTGAGCCGCCAAGGGCAGGCTTGATTACCACAGGTAAACCAATTTTTTCAATTATTTGATTTTCAAGTTCTTTTGAGTGCTTTTTAAAAACAAGATGATTTGCAATAGGAATTGAGTTTATTTTGTAAAAATCTTTGCATTTTTCTTTGTTCATTGCAAGGGCACTGGAAAGAACTCCTGATGATTGGTAGGGGATATTTAAAAGATCTAAAAATCCTTGAACTTTTCCATCTTCACCGTTTTCTCCATGAAGAATAATCAGAGCTGTATCAATCTTTGAGGCATTTTTTAAAATTTTTTCCAGGTCAAATTTTGAATCAAAACATTCAACTTCATAAAGATTTTTATCTATTGCTTCAAAAACTGCATCTTTTCCCGCAATTGAGACTTCTCTTTCAGATGAGGTGCCTCCGTAAATCAGAGCTACTTTAATTTTGGTCATTTTTTTTACCATTTTTGTTTTTTATTTCAATTTCAGTTTCAATTGTTTCATTAGAAGGTTCAATATCAAAAATATCATCGTCTTCATTATCCAGGAGTTTATTGCCGAAAAGTTCTTTTTTCAAATCTTCATATTCTTCTTTGGATATCATTTGATTTTCATAGAGCCTGCTGATTTCACCAAGGTTTTCAATCCTTGATTTAACCGGGTTTTCCAGCTGAATATATTGATTTTCAGACTTGGCTTGAGCTTGATTATTGTTTGAAGGGGAGTTTCCAACTTTAAAAGAGGCTGCACCTCCAAGAAGTTTTATTTCTATATCTTTTCCAGCAAATTCCGGAAGCAAAAGAATTTCTCTTATTGATTTTTGCTCTTTTTTTAATTTTCTTATAAAATAAAATCCGCTTCCAATCAGAATCATAAATCCTGCTAGAAAAATCCATGTAAGATAATTTACCACTCCCCTGAAAAACAACACCAAAAGACCAAGAACAGCAATAAGTATTAAATGTGATAAAAGTATTGAGTATGCAATAAAAATACTTTTAACTACACCTTCGTTTTTTGTGGTGCCAGAGTTGGTTTTATTTTTTTTAAACGGCATTTGTTTTATCTGCTTTTATTAATAATTTTTGATATTTTGGGAAAATATTTTTCTTTTAACTCGTTTCCCATGGAAAAATTATTCTCCATATTATATTTTTTAATGAGAAGATTGAGTTTGGTCTGGGTTTTTATTATTTCCTTTTCATCGGAAAGTCCTTTTAAAAGGTCTTCAGTTTTTGTTATTTCTTTTTTAAGTTCAATTTCAGGTGGAAGGCAATCTGCATTTTTTAAAATCTTATAAGCCATCCTCAGTTCCGGGCTGACATTTTCATCTTCAAATTTAAAAGGTTTTCCTTTGCCTTCACAATTGTCAAAAAAACCCTTTTTTTGTGCTTCTATTATTTTTTGTTCAGCTATTAGTCTAAATGATTTTAACATAATCCCACTCTTTAATTTGTTTCAACTGCCAGACTGCCATTGATAGCATAATCTGAAAAAAAATTGAATTAAACATTAAAAATTAAATGATTTAAGAGCTTTTGGCAAACTTATAAAGTTTTAATTAATCAGGATGAAAAAAGTTTAGAGGTTTAATATTAAAAAAGCCCCCTGTTTATAAAACAGAGGGCTTGATTTTTTATGGTGGCGATGCAGGGATTTGAACCCCGGACTCTACGGATATGAGCCGTATGCTCTGACCAACTGAGCTACATCGCCTTTGAAAGCACAAGCTAATTAACTTTTAATTTAAAAAAGGTCAAGGACTTTTTTTAAATTAATGGAAATCGACCTGTCTTTTTAATTTGTCAAAACTTCTTAATTTGTTCACATCTATTGGTTTGTGCTTTGTTCTGAGCTAATCACTTCTACTGATACTTCAGCAATATTATCAGGTAAATTTGAAAACACAGCCATAAAAGGTATTGATTTACCTACACTTAGTTTTGAGTTTATATTATTGTCCCCGTTTGGTTTGTTTAGTTCGGCATCAATATCTTCCTGGGTCATATTTTTAAGTTTGATGTCTGACAATTGGTTTCCTGCATAAAATTCTTTTTTTGCAACAATGGTTTTATCCATAGATAAAAGCTCTGACTTTAATTTTATTTTTCCAACAGGATGGGAGTAATTATTTTTTAATTCTCCTGTTAATATCATTAAGTATCCGAGTTTATCCGATTGAACAATCCTTGGCTCATTAACTATTGTACCAATTTTAAGGTTGCCGGGATCAGGAATTGCCGTTGTTTTGTCTGCTTTTTCAATCCAGGGCAGTTTTATTGGAAAATTTTCAAGTAAACTTGTCTGGGTGGCAGCGTAAAACAATCCACCTATTATAATTCCAAGAATGATTAATATATAAATAATAAACTTGAAAATCCCTTCTGATTTTTCCTTTGATTTTTCTTCTGGCTTATCATCTGATTCATCTGAAGCTTTGATGGATTCTTCTTCAAGATCCATGGCAATTGCTGAATCAGAAAGTTGAGGTGAGATTTCTTCTTCTAGTTTTTCAGAGGCATATTTTGTTTCACTGAACTCATCTGCAAAAACTTCCCGGCCCGAATCTTCTTCAAGATCAAAACTTATTTCAACTTCTTCTTCTTCTGTTTCATCAAAATCCAAATCAAATGAAATTTCTTCCAGCTCATCTTTTTTGGGTTCTGAGGAGTCTTCCATTTCCAGCTTTTCCCCATTTGAATCAAGATCCAGGTCAAACATTAAAGAATCTTCATCATCTTCAAGACTAAGCTCCAGGCTTTCTTCATTGTCTGTAAGGCTTTCAAATTCCAGTTCAAGCTCTTCTTCAGTATCTCCAAAATCAAAATCTTCTATTTCAAGCTCAAGTTCTTCTTCATCTGAGGAACTGAAAAGATCTGTATCTTCGGTAAGATCAAGATTAAGGTCTAGATTTAACTCTTCCTGGTCTAGATTGTCTGAAGTTTTTTCAAATTCCTGGTCAAAATCAAGATCAAGGTCAAGCTCTTCTTCTACCTCAAAGGAAAGTTCGTCTTCGTCAAGGTCTGTGTCTTCAACTTCAAAAGAAAGCTCAAGTTCATCTTCAGAAAAAATTTCTTCATCTTCTTCATCTTCTTCTTCTAAGCTATCTTCGTCAAGGTTAAGGGAAAATTCTGGTTCTTCTTCAATCTCTTCTTTAAGTTCTGGTTCTTCTTCAATCTCTTCTTTAAGTTCTGGTTCTTCAGCCAAACTCTCATCTTCAAAAATTAAATTAAATTCATCTTCAATTTCTTCTTCTTCAGACAGGGTAAGTCCAAGGTCAAGTTCTTGAGCTGGGTCTTCTTCTTCATCAAAGTCAATGGAAAGTTCCTCTTCACTTGGTTCTTCTTCATCAAAGTCAATGGAAAGTTCCTCTTTACTTAGCTCTTCTTCACCAAAGTCAAGGCAAAGCTCTAATTCCTCATCAATTGATTCAGTATCTTCTTCAAATTCCAGGTCATCAATATCAAGGGAAAATTTTTCTTCTGGTGAGTCTTCTTCAAGATCTAAAGAAATATTTCTGTCTTCTTCTGTGAATTCTTCCTGATCAAAATCTGAGAGGCTTAAATCACTTAAATCCTCTTCAATTTCTTCTTTTTCAGGAGTTTCTTCCACTGATAAATCAAAATCATCTTCTTTATCATCAGTAAATGTAAAAGGGATATCTTCTTTTTCATCATCGGGTTTGGAATCAGGCTCAGAGGTTGTTTTGTCCAAATCTTCAGAAAAATCGCCAATTTCAGTATCAAAATCAAGAGAAAAATCGTTTTGCCCGGGAACACTTATTTCGTCATTGTCTTTTTCGATTTCTTCAATATCTATGAAGTCTTCGCCAAAGTCTTTTTTGTCTGAAATTTCTTCTTGGTCATCAGAAAGAAAATCATCATCAAAAATAAGGTCACTGCTTTCATCAGAAAGCGAAAAATCAAGTTCATCCTCAGGGGTTTCAAACTCTTCATTGCCAAATTTAAAGTCCCCATGCTCTTCTAACAAAGAATCTGATTCTTTATCTGAATCCTTAAACTCGTCTGAGCCGGGTTCATCTTCCCCAAAAAAATCATCTTCAAATTTTTCTTCCTCTTTTTCCTCCCCAGGAAGAATGTCAGGGAAAACCTTAAAGATATTACCGCATTCTGAACATTTGACCTTTGTACCTGTGGTCTTGATTTTGCCAGCCGGAAGCTTGTATCTGGTCTGACAGGCTTCGCAGGTTACAATCCTCATAAGCCTCTCCGATTAAGTTTTAATATGATAAATTGCAGGCAGGTTTCTGTACTTTTCGGCATAATCTATTCCATAGCCTACAATGAAACCTTCCTCTATTCTGTGACATGAATAATCAACTTCAACAGATAATTCTCTTCTCTCATATTTGTCCAGGAGAGCACATACTTTTATTTCTGCAGCTCCTGAATCTTTGAGATGTTTTTTGAGATACCCCAGTGTAAGTCCTGTATCTATTAAGTCTTCAACAAGAAGAACATGTTTACCTTTAATATTGAGATTGATATCTTTAGTAATTTTGATTTCCCCTGAAGATTTGTCGTCAGATCCATAGCTTGATGCTCCTATAAAATCAATTTCGCAGGGAATGGATAGTTTTCTAACAAGATCAGCCATGAATATAAAAGAGCCTTTTAAAATTCCTATTAATACAAGATCTTTATTTAAATAGTCTTTTGAAATTTTTTTAGCCACTAAAGAAACTTTTTTTTCAATTTCTTTTTCGCTTAAAACGAGAACCAGTTCAGGCATAATAACTCAAATCCAACTCTTTTTTATTGATTTGAAATTTACTTGCAGTTAAAAGGTTTAGATTTATAAATCAATATGATAACTAGGCATAAACAATGTTAATGTCAATCTTAAACCTTAGATTTTAACTATTTTACACTATTCAATCATATTTTCAAGCAGAGCTTTTCATAGAGATTGTTTTTATTTTAATAAAGTTTTTCTTAGATTTGAATGATTTTTAATTTCAAGGGGATTATTGAATGTAAATGCCTGAAATTATATCCAGGCATTTTTATTTTGACATGAAAAGTTTAATTTGGGTTTGATTAAATTCCGGTTTCAGCAAGCTGGTTTATAAGCTTTTTTTGTTTTTCTGTAAGTTTTGCTGGAAGATTAACATTTAGCTGAACAAAAAGATCTCCTTTTTTGGACTGACCCATAAAAGGAATTCCTTTAGCCGGTATCCTAAATCTTGATCTGTGTTTTGTACATGGAGGAACTTTTAAATTGATTTTTGAGCCATCAGGAGTGGTAATCTCAATTGAAGAGCCCAAAAGTGAGTCTGAAAGACTTATTTCTTCATTTACAATTACATCATTTCCATTTGCACTGAATTTATTGTCTGAAACAATTTGTGATTTAATATAAAGATCTCCTGGCTGCCCTCCATATTGGCTGCTGCCGCCTTTCCCTCTAAGTCTGATTTTTTTTCCAGTTACAAATCCTTTGGGGATTTTTACAGATAATTGTTCAGGTGTTCCGCTTCTGTTTAAGCTTATTGTTTTTTGGGTACCGTTTACAGCTTCGTAAACAGAAACCTGAATCTCGGTTTCAAGATCCTGGCCTTTAACATTTCTTCTAACTCTGTTTTGACCTGAAGAAGAAAAACCTCCACCAAAAAGATCGTTTAAATTAAAGCTGGAGTGAAATCCTCTTCCCTGGCTGCTTCCAAATCCAAATTCTTTGAAAATATTACCAAAATCAAAGTTTCTAAATATATCTTCGCTGGAGTATTGCTGACTAAAGGCATCAGCTCCATAAGTGTCATATTGTTTTCTTTTTTCTTCATCACTTAAAACAGCATAAGCTTCGCTGACCTTTTTAAACTTTTCTTCAGCTTCTTTATCGTTTTTTGTTTTATCCGGGTGATATTTTAGTGCAAGTTTTCTATAGGCTTTTTTAATTTCATCTTTTGTTGCACTTTTATCCACCCCAAGTTCGTTGTAATAATCAAGTCCGCTCATATAAACCTCATAATTATAAAATATAAAAATTATATTTAGCTTAGTAAATCTTTGGCATATTTTTTTTGAATTTATCTAACCACTAATTTATCTTACAAACTAATGATTTATTTTAATCTTTCAAGGTAAAGTCCTTTCCTTGAGTTAAAATTTTTTGGAAACTGGTTTAACATTAGCCATGGTTTAAAGGGCAGGGTGTAAAAGTTTAAGAAACACTAGATACAATAAAATTTTGGTTTAATTTTTTAGTTTTCAGAATTGATTTTATTGCCTTTAAAACTTTTGGTTGCAACCATTAAAATTGAAATAGCCGCTGGTGTAATTCCTTCAATCCTTGATGCCTGACCAAGATTAACAGGCATTACCTTTATAAGTTTTTCTTTTATTTCACTGGTAAGGGTATTGAGGTTTTCAAAACTAAATCCTTTTGGAATTTTAATTTTTTCAAGGTTTTTGAATTTTTCAATTTCAGCAATTTGCCTTTGAATATAGCCTTCATATTTAATTTCAATTTCAACCTGCTTTTGGCAAATTTTATGGACAGGATTTTCCAATGGAGAAAGGTTTAATACAGCATCATATCCAAGTTCTGCCCTTTTAATAAGCTTATCAAGATGGATACCTGTTTCAATGGTTGAAGAGTTTTTGGATTCAAGCCAGGTGTTTACTTCAGGCAATGGCTTGATCACTGTATTTCTGACTCTTTTAATTTCATCTTCAATTATTTTTTCTTTTTCAATTAGATCATTTACAAAGTCTTTAGAAACAAGTCCTAAGCTGTGGCCGATTTTTGCCAGACGAAAATTTGCATTGTCTTCCCTTAAAATAAGCCTGTATTCAGCTCTTGAAGTAAAAATTCTATAAGGTTCGCTGGTTCCTTTGGTTACAAGATCATCTACCATCACACCCATATAACCCTGGGATCTGTCTAAAATAAAAGGCTCTTTTTTCATTAGTTTAAGGGCTGCATTTATTCCAGCCCACATTCCCTGGGCTGCAGCTTCTTCATATCCTGAAGTTCCGTTTATTTGGCCTGCCATGAAAAGACCGTCTATTTTTTTTGTTTCAAGGGTTGGCTTAAGCTGTCTTGGTTCTATGACTGAATATTCAATTGCATATCCAGGTCTGACAATCTTTGCTTCTTCAAGGCCCTTAACTGCTCTTACAAAGGGAATTTGAATTTCAAGGGGAAGGGAATTTCCAAGTCCGCTTGCATAAATTTCGTCTGTGTCCAGCCCTTCAGGTTCAAGAATTATATGATGTTTGTCCCTGTGGGGAAATTTTACAGCTTTATCTTCAAATGAAGGGCAATATCTGGCAGAAACTCCTGTAATTGCACCGCTGTACAAAGAAGATTTGCTTATATTATTTAAAACAATTTCTATGTTTTTTTCATTGGTGTATCCAAGATAACTGGGAAGATATTTAAGAGAAGATACCCTGGTATTTGAAAAGGAAAAAGGTTTTGGTTCAATATCAGCTAAGTGCTCCTGAAATTTTGAAAAATCTATGGAAGATTTTTTTAATCTTGGAGGAGTTCCGGTTTTCATTTTAAACATGTTTAAACCATTTTTTTCAAGACAATCCAAAAGAGAGTATGAGCCAAATTCTCCGGCACGTCCTGCTTTTATCCTGCTTTTTCCAATATGAACCAGCCCCCCAAGAAAAGTTCCAGCACAAATTATTGCAGAATCTGTTTTATAATAAAAACCTGTTTCATCAATTACTCCTTTAACCTTTGAGTCCTCAATTAGAATTTCTTCTATATGGGCTTGTTTTAAATCAAGGTTTTTTGTTTCTTCAATAACTTTTTTCATTTCAATATGATAGCGGTTTTTATCGTTTTGTGTTCTTGAAGAGTGAACAGCAGGACCTTTTTTTGTATTTAAGGTTTTATACTGAATTGCAGTTTTGTCAGTTATTTTGGCCATTTCTCCGCCAAGAGCGTCAATTTCTTTTACAAGCTGACCTTTTCCTGTACCTCCAATAGAAGGACTGCAGGGCATTGAAGCAACCTTGTCCAGATCAATGGCAAATAATACTGTTTTTATACCCATTCTTGCTGCTGCAAGTGCTGCTTCGCATCCTGCATGCCCAGCTCCTATAACAGCTAAATCATAAGATAAATATGTCATTTTATTTCTTGTTTCCGATTTTTTTAATTTACAATTATTAAAGCGAAGTATTACATATCACAAGTTTTTAAAATTTGTGAATAGATAAAAACAAGGATTTATTTTGGATACAAAGATTAAAAGATATAAAGATCTTAATAGCTTTTTAAGAGAATATTTCAATGAAAGAGTACAAAAAGTAAGTGTAGATGCTGGATTTACCTGTCCAAACAGGGATGGAAGTATTTCCTATGGAGGATGTACTTTTTGCAATCCTAAAGGTTCGGGAACAGGGGCATTTGCAAGGGGAATTTCTATAAAATCCCAACTTGAATCAGGAAAAAAACGCCTTGGAAAAAGATATAAGGCAAAAAAATTTCTGGCTTATTTTCAAGCATTCACAAATACTTACGGCACAAAAGAAGAACTTAAAAAAATTTATGATGAAGCACTTTCCGTGGAAGGAGTCTGCGGTCTTAGCATAGGTACAAGACCTGATTGCATTGATAAAGAAAAAATCAGGATTTTTGAAGAATATGCACAAAAAGGTTATTTAATTTGGATGGAATACGGGCTTCAATCCATTCATGATCAAACCCTTAAAAGGATAAACAGAGGCCATGATTTCAACTCATTTGAAAAAGCAGTGGAATTAACAAAAAACAGGGGAATTTATATTTGTGCCCATGTTATTTTAGGGCTTCCAGGTGAAACCCGTGAAGATATGATTGAAACAGCAAAAAAAATTTCTGAAATGAAAGTGGACGGGGTAAAACTTCACCTATTATATGTGGTAAAAGGTACTTCCATGGAAACGGAGTTTGAAAATAAAACTTTAAGATGCCTTACCCAAAAGAAATATGTTGAAGTTGCAGCTGATTTTATTGAACATATATCCAAAAATATAACAATCCACAGGGTAACAGGAGATCCTCATATAGATGAACTTGTTGCTCCTTTTTGGTCATTAAGAAAAGATGAAACTCTTACAATGATAAATAAAGAACTTGAAAAACGGGGTAGTTTTCAGGGCAGTAAATCTGAGTTTGATTGATAATTTAACTGGCAAATATATTATTGCCCTTTTAATTGCTCCCGGCTTAAAAGTCCGGGAGCAATTAAGCTTAAATAAAGTTTTGTTTTTTACTGATGGATATCAGCTTTGTTTTATTAAGTCTGGTTTGTTAAAATTCCTTCCTTCAGGTGGAGGAGGATCTTAATCATTGATAATATTTACTTCTATTCGCCTGTTTTTAATTCTTCCTTCTTTGCTTTTATTACTTGCTACAGGTTTTGTATCCCCATAACCTTTGATTGTGATTCTATCTGCTTCAATCTGTCCAACGTTGGTAATAAACTTTGCAACTTTTTTTGCACGTTCATCTGAAAGCCTTAAGTTCAGGTCAGCAGAACCTACGGCATCTGTATGTCCGTCGATTTGGAATTGGGCATTTGGGAATTGTTTAATTGAACTTAAGATTTTATTTAATAAACCAAAGTTAGAAGATTCAATTTCTGATTTCCCTGTAGGAAAATAAAAACCATGGGCAGAAATTAAAATATTATCTCCTTTACGGAACACCTGGGCTTCATTTTTATCGAATAGAGACTGGACAAAGGCAAATCTTTGTTTTAGTTCCTTTTCAAGTCTATCTTTTTTTGCCTGACTTTTTTGTTGTTCAGAGGTTTCTATTTTATATTTCTTTTGAATTTCACTTAGCTGATTATTTAAGTTTTCAACTTCGTTTTTATTGCTAGTTTTCAAGGTTAAAATATATTCCTCCTGTTTATTTTTAATAAGCTGAAGGTTGATTATTTTATCCTTTATATTATTAACCAAAAGGTTATTTGATTGCTGAAAATTGAGAGTGTCACCAAAGGGGCCATTAATTATTTCCAGCTGTTTCCAATACCATAAAACTATGTCTTCATTTGAGAAATCACGTCTTTTAAATGTTTTAACAATAGTTGAAATTTGTTCTGCATTTCCAGCTTGTACTGCTGCAGTTTCAGCATGGCGGTTGGCTTGTTCTGTTCTTGTTGAATCTGCCTCAACAATTGACAATGCAATCCCCAGTTCTTTTTGAGCATTCTTATAAGATTTGGGAGCGTATTTATCTGCTTCTGCTTGTTTGGCCTCTTTAAAGGACACTTTTGCTAATTCTATTATTCCTTTTTCCAGGGAGTTTCTTTCAAGGGTTAGAGTATTTCTCAATAAGTTTTGGCTGATTTTGTTTGGCTTTTTCAACTTCTCCAATTTCAATGTATGAAGCTATTTCCCGGAACATTTTTTCTGAACTTTCAAAGTCTTCTTTATACAATTCAGGTGCTCCTGCTTTAACAGCTCTTGTGCGGTATTCTCTGAGTTCCCAAAGTTCTTTTTTAACATTTTTTGCATCTTTTTGAGCCTGATTAATAATTGTAAGCCCTTGTTTTGAGGTGCTAAATGCTTTTTCATTTTTTCCAGTTTGAGCTAACTCGATGGATTGTTTGAGTAAAGCATCGGCTTTTAAAAAACCTTTAGGAGCGTAGTTATTTACCTCATTTTCTTTGGCTGTGTTGATTATTTTATTGAGCTGACTGATTAAATCATTCTGATTTAACACATCTGACTGGCTTTGCTTTTGCATGGAGGCACAACCCATGAGCTGGAAGGCTACGATCATACAAAAAGCAACTTTTCCAATTGTTTTTTTTAACATTGTCTTCTCCTTTAGAAGTAAATTTTTTTCTGAATTATCATTTTGTTAATTTAATCTTATTTTGTTTAAAAAGCAAGGTGAAGTTTTAATGTCTATGACAAAGAATGTTTTTATGGTTGGATTTTAGCTTTTGATATTTTAAAGGGGATTGAGTGGGTTTTATCTCTGAAGATGCAAGTTCAACTGATTGTCTGTTTAAAAGTTTTCCAAGATTTTGTTTATAATCATTTTGTTTATCAGTGTTTTTAATGGACAAGAGAGTCAGCCAGGGTTGATTTGGCTGATTATAGATTTTTTTATTTTAATTCATTGTTTTTAATTCTGAATATTTACTAAATTTTAATAAGAAAAATTAAAAAAAATAACTTTTGAAAGATTAATAATCCAGCTGATTGAAATTATAATTAAGATTAATTTAAAAGAATTGTACTCAAGGAGTTTTTTAATAAATTTGTTTTTTTTATTCAATAATAGGTAAATCCATCCAAAAACAAGATAAACAAAAAGATAGATAAAAAGAAAAAGTCCTCCGGAATTTATAAGAGCGGCATTTTTGAAGTTAAGATTTGCCGCACTTACAAAAGCCCGTGTCATTCCGCATAAAGGACATGGAAACCCTGTAATTTCCTTGAATTGGCATTTTAAAATAAAGCTTGTGCCTATAGTTTTATTTCCCAGTGGATAAATAAAAGAAATAAAAAAAATTATTGAAAGGAAAATTAACCAGGGCAAAAGAAACCCTTTTTTATTTTCCAAGTCTGTCTTCATAAACAGAGGCCATAGCAGCTACTCCTATTGGAAAGGTAAGAAAAACTCCAACACCGCAAAGAATTGTTCCTGCAAAACTTATAACTGAAACAATGAGGAAAAAAAGAATATGATTTACCAATTCTTTCATTGCTTCATTTTTACTTATTTTAATAGCATTGCTTATTGTTTCTTTTCTCAGGGCAACAAGAGGGATTAAATAAAAAAGAATACCTCCAACTATAAAGGCCGGAATTATACAAAACAAGCTTGCTATTCCAACACAAAGGGAAAAAACAATTCCTGCTGCAAGATTTGGAATAAAGTCATTGAACCCTGCAAATGCATCTCCAATCTCAATAGTTTCGCCTTTTTTTAATTTATTTACCATAGCATAGATACCAGCGTACCAATGTCCTACTAAAACACCCATGGTCAGCATATTAATTAACATAAGAATTAAGTTGCCTATAAGAAAAGGGACAGGATTTTCTTTTACCATTGTAAACCCGTCTTTAATATAAAAACCAAAGTTAAAATTGTTTGCTGGAATTTGAGAAGCTGGATCCTGATTCATATTCTATCTCCTGTTGATTTGAGTGGATGAAAGGTTACTTAAAATTACCATTGATTCACTTTTCAAGTCAAACAATCAAAAAGTATAAGTTGAAAAATACTGGAGATATCCAGCGATAATTTTTTTAGATTAAGAGGTAGATTATCAAAATTTGGGGGATAATTTCAGGTGATGAAAAAAAACTTGATTTTTGTATAAACAAAATTTTATAAATTTTGAATTGAAAGAAAATAAACAAATGATTTTATTTAAAAAACTTTGCTATTCTTTCCATAAATCAAGATCAATAAGTCCAAGTCTTGCAGCGTATTTAACAAGCTCCATGGTTGAGCGAAGACCTAGTTTTTTCATTATGTTTGCCCTGTGATTTTCAACTGTTTTAGGGCTGATACACAGTTGATCTGCAATTTCTTTTGGAGTTGTTCCTTCAGCAAGAAGTCTCATCACTTCCTGTTCTCTTGGAGTAAGTTTTCCATAGTCATCATCAGTTATTTTTGCCTGCTTTACAGGAAAGTGCATAAGATTTTCTACAACCTGATGGGATACTGAAGAGTCTAGAAAATAATCATCTGAAAGTACTGTTTCTATTCCCTGAATCAGCCGGTCAGAAGCTGAGTCTTTTGCAATATAGCCTTTTGCCCCGGCTTGAAATGCTTCAGAAATATAGTCAATTTTAATATGCATGCTTACAATTAAAATTTTCATTTCAGGGTAAGATTCAAGAATTTCCTTTGTAAGATTAATTCCGTTTTTATCGGGCAGAGAAATATCAATAATTGCAAGATCCGGTTTGATTTTTTTAATCATTTTCATTCCGTTTTTTGCATTCCCGGCTTCTCCGGCAACTTCGATTCCTTTATGGGATTCCACTATGGACTTAAGTCCTTCCCTAAACAAAGGATGATCATCAATTATGAGTATTTTTTTCTTTTCTTTCAAATAACTGACTCCGCTTGGGTTGAATTTGTTTTTTCTGGTTTCAGTAATTTATGCTTAACCAGATTTTACTTAACCTAAAATCTACTTAGCACAAGAAGGAATTATTTCAACCTGAATTGGAATTTATACCTCTAGTAAAAGGTGTGAAACCTTGAATTTAGGTAAAAATTTAACCTGTCAGTTTGTAAATATTTAAGTTTTTGGGATTTTTTACTGTTCTTTTAATTAAAAGTCTAAGTTTAAACCCAGGCAATTTAAGTCTTAACTATCAATTAAATTTAGATAAATTGAAAAAGCATATCTGATAATTATTAAGTCGGGAACAGTTCCCAGTGAAATAAAGTATTTTACCTATGGACAATTGATTATTAATTTTACTAATAAGTATTATAATTTTCAATTTAAGGAGAAAAGATATGCGTGAAACTGTTTCTATGAATTCTGCTGATTTATGTGCTACTCTTTTTTTCAGACTGGTTGACAAGGGGTTTACTTCAAATCAGGTGGAAAGACTGGTAAAGGACACCTACCATATTGTTAAAGACGGAGGTTTTTTTACTCTGGAATCAATCAATGAAACTCTTATTGCCCTTGGGTGGGATACCAATGCAATGGATACCTATAGTCTGAATCTTCTTTTAAACCTTATCAAGAAAGCTTTTAATATTGAGGTTGTTTCCCACAGCATAAATTAGCAATAATAGATTGCTCTTTACAACCTGGCTTCCTTAATAATATAAGTTTTCGGAAATTACTCCGGAGATCTTATGGTTAAATTATTGTTTATAGGAGCAGGCGGTTTTTTTGGTTCGATCCTGAGATATCTTGTTTCAGTATTAATTTTAGAGTTATTTCCACGTCCTTTTATTCCCCTTGGAACACTTTTGGTAAATATAATTGGAAGTTTTTTAATGGGAATTACCAATGGTTATATTAATTACCATTCAATGATTCCTGAAAACTTAAAATATCTTCTTCTTATTGGCTTTCTAGGTGCTTTTACAACATACTCAACATTTTCAATTGAAGCACTTTTTCTTTTCAAGGATAATAATTTTATTATCCTGTTTTTATATATTTTTATTCATCTTTTATTTGGAATAGGTTCTGCAGCAGCAGGGTTTTATTTGATGAGGTTTTTATGATTGATCTAAGAACTGGAATAGGGTTTGATGTTCACAGGTTTGAAGAAAACAGAAAACTTATAATAGGCGGGGTTGAAATACCTTATAAGCTTGGACTTAAAGGCCATTCTGATGCAGATGTTCTTTTACATGCCCTTACAGACGCAATTTTAGGAGCAGCAGGACTTGGAGATATAGGAGATCATTTTCCAGATAATGATCAGCAGTTTAAAAACATAGACAGTTCTATTCTTTTAAAAAAATCATACAAATTGGTAAAAGAGTCAGGATTTTTAATTTCCAATGCTGATCTTATTATAATTGCTGAAAAACCTAAACTTTCACCATTTAAGAATCAGATAAAATTAAATATTGCAAAATTTTTAAATCTTGATTCTTCAAGAATAAATGTTTCTGCCACCACCACTGAAAAACTTGGATTTACAGGAAGAAAAGAGGGGATTGCCTCCCTTTGCACTGTGCTTTTGATAAAAAAATGATTTTCCTGCCTGGTTATTACACCTTGAAAATAAGATAAAAATACTTAATATTTCATCTTTGACTATTAACTTGAAATTTATGCAAGGATAATAAATGAGCCTAAAAATTTACAACACGCTTTCAGGACAAAAAGAAGATTTTGTTCCTGTAAAGGAAAACAAAGTCAATATTTATGTGTGCGGACCTACAGTTTATGATTACAGCCATATAGGGCATGCAAGATCAGTTGTGGTATTTGATACCGTTGTCAGATATTTTAGATTTCTTGGATATAAAGTTACCTATGTGAGAAATTTTACTGATGTTGATGATAAAATCATTAAAAGAGCCAATGAAACAAAGATGACTTCAGAAGAGGTTTCTCTTAAATTCATTGATGAATTTACCAAAGATATGACAGCTCTTAATGCTCTTAAGCCTGATTTTGAGCCAAAGGCAACTGAACATATAAATGAAATTGTAGCTCTTGTTCAGGATTTGATTGAAAAAGGCTATGCCTACGAAGTTGAGGGGGATGTTTATTTTAGAGTTGAAAAGTTTGAAGATTATGGAAAACTTTCAGGAAGATCCCTTGAAGACATGAAAGCCGGAGCAAGAATTGAAATTGATAAAAGAAAAGAATCTCCCTTTGATTTTGCTTTGTGGAAAAGTGCAAAACAAGGAGAGCCTTATTGGGAAACTCCCTTTGGAAAAGGAAGGCCTGGCTGGCATATTGAATGTTCTGCCATGAGTTCTAAATACCTTGGAGAAAGTTTTGATATCCATGGAGGAGGAAAAGACCTTATTTTTCCCCACCATGAAAATGAAATTGCCCAGTCTGAAGCAGTTCATGGGAAAAATTTTGTCAAATATTGGATGCACAATGGGTTTGTACGAATTGATCATGAAAAAATGTCAAAATCATTGAATAATTTTCTTACAATTAAAGATACTCTTAAATCATGGCATCCTGAAGTTGTAAGATTTTTTCTTTTATCCAAACATTATAGATCTCCAATAGATTTTACAGATGATTCCTTAAAAGAAGCAGAGGCATCTCTTGATAGAATTTATTCTTTTTTTGAAAGAATTGAAAATTTTAAATCAGACTTCGGTAATCAAGAAAAATCAAGCTTTTGGAATGAATTTATAGAGGCAATGAATGATGATTTTAATACTGCCAAGGCCATAGGAGTAATTTTTGAAGGGGTAAGAGAGGCAAATAGGTTAATTGATTCAGGTGAAAACACAAAAAAAGCCAATTTAATTGCAAATGAAATTGTGAAAATGGGTAATTGCCTTGGGATTTTATTTTTAACACCTGAAGACTATTTTAAAAATAAACCTTCAAAATCAGATCTTGAAATTACTCCTGAAGAAATTGAAAACTTAATTGAAGAAAGAAAAACTGCAAGAACAAATAAAGATTTTCAAAGAGCTGATGAAATTAGGGATGAGCTTTTAGAAAAAGGAGTTGTTCTTGAGGATAAACCAGGAAAAACTATCTGGAAATTTGCATAAAAAATGGGCCTTTTTAAATTAAAATCAGAATTTAAGCCTGCAGGTGATCAGCCTCAGGCTATAAGTGCTTTGGCTAAAGGACTTAAAAATGGGGAACCTCATCAGGTTTTACTAGGGGTTACAGGTTCAGGTAAAACTTTTACCATAGCAAATCTAATTGCAGAAGTTGAAAGGCCTGCCCTTGTAATTGCACCCAATAAAACCCTTGCAGCCCAGCTTTACAATGAATTTAAGTCTTTTTTTCCTGAAAATGCTGTTGAGTATTTTGTAAGTTATTATGATTATTTTCAGCCTGAAGCTTATCTTCCTTCATCAGATACCTATATTCAAAAAGACTCTTCAATGAATGAAAGAATTGATAAGATGAGGCATTCTGCAACAATGTCACTTCTTACAAGAAGAGATGTTATTATCATAGCAAGTGTTTCCTGTATTTACGGTCTTGGAGATCCTGACGAGTATTTAGGTTTAAAAGTTGATATTTTTGAAGATATGGAAATTTCAAGGGATATTTTAGCTAAAAAACTTATTTCAATCCAGTATAAAAGAAATGATACTGATTTTCACAGGGGAACTTTTAGAATAAGGGGGGATAGAGTTGATATTTTTCCGGCTTATGAAGAAGAAAAAGCTGTAAGAATTGAGCTTTTTGGTGATGATGTTGAATCAATTTATGAAATTGACCCTTTAAAAGGAACCAGTATAAGAAAAATTCCAAGGGTAAGTATATTTCCAGGAAGCCATTATGTAACCCAGCAAAATAAAAGAAACAAAGCAATAACCAATATAAAAAAAGAACTCAGGGAAAGAACAAAGTGGTTTCGCAGGGAAAATAAACTTATTGAAGAACAAAGAATAGATGAAAGAACAAGATATGATCTTGAAATGATGCAGGAACTTGGTTTTTGCAATGGGATTGAAAACTATTCAAGGCATCTTACAGGAAGAAAACCAGGTGAACCGCCTCCCACAATGATAGATTATTTTCAAGATGATTTTTTTGTGGTTCTTGATGAATCCCATATTGGAGTTCCCCAGATAAGAGGAATGTATAATGGAGATTTTGCAAGGAAAACAACTTTGGTGGAATTTGGTTTCAGGCTTCCTTCGGCCCTTGACAACAGACCTTTGAAGTTTGATGAATTTACAAAAAAGATAAGTCAGGCCATTTATGTTTCTGCAACTCCTGCTGAATATGAAATAACAAATTCAGGTAAAGAAAACATAATTGAGCAGATTGTAAGGCCCACAGGACTTGTTGATCCTGAAATTGAAATAAGGCCTGCTTCAAATCAGGTTGATGATATTTACGATGAAATCAAGTTAAATGTTTCAGCAGGGGGTAAAGTTCTTGTAACCACCCTTACAAAAAGAATGTCTGAAGATTTAACAGATTATCTTGAAGATCTTGGGGTCAGGGTAAGATATCTTCATTCTGATATAGATACAATTGAAAGAATTGAAATTATAAGTGATTTGAGAAATGATAAGTTTGATGTTTTAATAGGGATCAACCTTTTAAGAGAAGGTCTTGATATTCCAGAAGTTTCTCTTGTAGCTATTCTTGATGCAGATAAAGAAGGGTTTCTTCGTTCTGCAAGATCTCTTATCCAGACTTTTGGACGTGCTGCAAGAAATCTTGATGGAAGAGTTATTCTTTATGCTGATAGGGTGACTCCATCAATGAAAGAAGCAATAAGTGAAACTTCAAGAAGAAGAAAAATTCAGGAAAAATTCAATAAAGACAATAAAATTATCCCAAGATCCATTAAAAAAGATCTTGCTGGATTTTTTATAGATGAAAGAGAAAAGGAAAAATTTAAGTTTTTTGAAGAAACTGAAATTAAAATGGCTGCTGAAGAACAAGAGCTTTTTGGAAAGAACTCTAATCCTGAACTTGAAATTAGAAAATTTGAAGATCTTATGAATAAAGCCGCATCAAATCTTGAATTTGAAAAAGCAGCCAAATACAGGGACAAAATTGAAGCTTTAAAGAAAAAAATCCGGTAAATAAAAATGACTTTTAAAATAAGAGAATTTTTAGCTGAAAAAACAGCCAAATCTCCCTTAAAACCCGGTGTCTATTTAATGAGAGATGAAAACGGGAATATTTTATATATTGGAAAAGCCAAAAATTTAAGGAATAGATTAAGCACTTATTTCAGGCGTAAAGAAAAAGATTCATTTAAAACTTCAATTCTTGTTTCAAAGGTACAAGATTTTGAGGTTATTTTAACTTCAAATGAAAAAGAAGCTTTTCTCCTGGAATCTTCCCTTATCAAGAAAAATAAACCCAAGTACAATATTATTTTAAAAGATGATAAAAGCTATCCCTATATCAAGCTTGATTTGTCAAAAGAGTTTCCCAAATTTTCAATTGCAAGAAAAATTGCAAAGGATAATTCCAAATATTTTGGTCCTTTTTCGTCTGGAAGTTCTGTAAGGCATACTCTAAAGCTTATTCAAAAAGTTTTTAAGATTAGAAACTGCAGGAACAGTGTTTTCAATAAAAGGGAAAGACCATGTCTTAACTATCAGATGAAGCTTTGTAATGGTCCTTGTGTTTGTGAAGTTGATCAAAAAGAATATATGAAAAATATAAGGGAAGCTATTCTTGTTTTAAAAGGCAAGGCTCCTTTTCTTTTGAAAAAAATTGAAAATGAAATGAAGAAAAAAGCTCTTGCCCAAGAGTTTGAAAAGGCGGCTGTTTTAAGAGATAAGCTTTTTGCACTTAAAGAAACAATTGAAAAACAATCTGTAGCCGCCACTGATCTTGTTGACAGGGATTTTGTTTCAATTGCAGGGGAAGAGCTTAACAAGGTAATAAGTCTTTTTAAGGTTAGAAGCGGTTTTATTCATGATAAAAAAAATTTTGAATTTTCTGATGCAGCTGCAGATCCTGAAGATATTTTAGAGTCTTTTATAAAACAATATTATGAAAAATTAAGCTATATTCCAAAAGAAATTATTGTAAATTTAAAAATTCCTGAAAAAATAATGATAGAAAGTTTTTTAAGGGAAACTTTTAATAAGGCTGTGAAAATTATCAAGCCTGAAAGGGGTGAAAAAAAAGCCCTTCTTGATATTGTTTCAGAAAATGCCCAATCAGCTAAAAAAGAACTTGATTCAAAAATAAATTTAAAGGCAAAACTTTTATCAGATTTAAAATATTATCTTGGAATGAAAAATCTTCCCTTAAGAATAGAATGCTTTGATAACTCAAATATATCAGGGACAAATCCTGTAAGTGCCATGGTTGTTTATGAAAATGGAAAACCAAGCCATGATGAATACAGAAGGTACAATCTTAGTTTTACAGGAAAACCAGATGATTATTCATATATGAAAGAAGCTTTATTTAAAAGATTTGATAATTCAGAAAAACCAAATCCAGATCTTTTAATTGTTGATGGGGGAAAAGGGCAGCTTAATATTGCCATTGAAATTTTAAGAGAGCTTGGACTTAACAATAGTTTTTCTGTGATAGCGCTTGCAGAAAAAAATGAGGCTAAAGGAGAAGATAATGACAAAGTTTATCTTCCCGGAAGAATGAATCCCCTGTTGTTTCACAATAAAAGATATCTTCTTCATTTTCTCATGACTATAAGAGATGCTGCTCATAACAATGTAATAAATTTTCATAGAAAAAAAAGAAAAAAGCAGATGAAGACCTCTTCCCTTGATAATATCCAGGGTCTTGGGCCTAAACGAAAAAAACTTTTGCTTGATCATTTCAAGACTTTTAAAAATTTAAAAGAAGCCGATTTTGAAGAAATTGCCTCTGTAAAGGGAATTCCTGAAAAAACAGCAAAGCTTGTATTTGAAAAGTTTCATTAAAGAAGTTTTTTAAAACTCCGAGATAATAAATTATGAAAAAGCTTATTTTAATATTTATCCTGATTTTTATTTTTCCCTTTTCTTTGTCCGCCAAGGACTATAACAGGGGAAAACTGCCCAAAGTTGCACAACCTGACTGGGTTTATCCTTCCAATAGAAAAAACTACCAAGGTTATGAAAAGAAAAGGCTGAAAAAGCTTAATAATCCTGATTGGAAACATTCAACAAACAGGGACACCGGAAAAAACAAAGGCGGGGGCTCTGTTTATTATTATGATTATCAGTCCATCAAACAGAGAACTTCAGGAAAATAGCTTAAAATAAAATTTGATTTCAGCCAATTTTAATCAGAATCAAAAAAATAATTTTTAAAACTTTAAAAATACAGGTCGGTTTTAATTTGGTTTTAAGTGATTTAAAAACAACTCAGCCTCAGAACTTTGTTCCAAGGCTGGTTTTTTTTATTAAGCCCGATAGGTGTTAACCTTTGATGTCAATAATGGTTCCTGTCATCTGAGACTGGGTTTCAATTGTTTTAAGGTTTGATGTGTAAAAGTTTTCTGCAGCAACCATTTCTGTCATTTCCTTTGCAAGATCTGTGTTTGACATTTCCTGGTATTTTTGCATTCCATCATTTGAAATTGTTTGTTTTACAGGACCTGGAGAATTCTCTCTTCTTACCTGGGCTGAAGGCTGAAGATTATTGTCCTGATTTACAATTGTATCCTGCCTTTTGTAATTTTCAGTGTTTACATTTGCTATATTGTTGGCATTTGAATTCAGCAGTGATGAATATGCTCTTAATGCCGCCTGATTGCTTCCTACTGAGGAGATCATTTTTTTCTCCTTATAATTTAAAATTAACTTTCTTTATAACTATTTTAAATCTTTCTTAAATTAAGTCAAGCAACTAATTTTTGTTCTTAAAAAATTAACAAATAAAGATTAGACAATTTTTTATCCTGTGATAATACAATTTAGGCTTGAATTAATGTGAATTTTTATGAAAAATATAAAAACTTTGAGATAATTGGTTTTTAAAAAAGCTGGTTTAGAAAATGTTTTTATAATAATAAGAGCAATGACCCTTTGTTAAAGTTTAGGAATTTATTTAAAATAAAAACAAACTTTTGGTGATAATTAATGGCAGAAAATGAGTTGATTTTAAAAAAATATGATAAAAAGATCAAACATTATTTAAGGTTTTGTGAAAGAATCCGTTTTATTCTTGAAGATATTTTGATTAAAGAAGGATTGTATATAAACTCAATTCACAGCAGGGTAAAATCAAAAAAAAGTCTTATAAAAAAAATCAACAGGCCTGATGTAGTTTACAATGACTTGTCTGAAATTACAGATGTTGCTGGTCTTAGGGTAACAACTTATTTTAGTGAAGACGTTGACAGGGTAGCTGAAATTGTAAAACGAAAATTTATTATAGATCATGAAAACTCAATAGATAAAAGAGAAATAAAAGATCCTGAAAGATTTGGTTATCTTTCTCTTCATTATGTTTTAAGTCTTTCAACCTCTGATATGACTGGAACAGATTGTAAATTTTTAAAAGATTTAAAAGCAGAAATTCAGATTCGTTCAATTCTTCAGCATGCCTGGGCAGAAATTGAACACGACCTTGGATACAAAAGCAAACACTCAATTCCCTTTGAAATGAGAAGACGTTTTTCAAGGCTTTCAGGATTGCTGGAGCTTGCTGACGAAGAATTCAACAGCTTAAGGTTTGATCTTAGAAAATATAAGGAAAGAATTGAAGGTGCTGAATATATTGATAAATATATAGATAAAATTTCTCTTATAAATTTCATTGAAAGAAGTGATCTTGTCAAAAATATTGATATGGATATAAGCATTAGAACAGGGCTTGAGCTTGAGCATGAAGACTGGTTTATAGAATCCCTTGTAGAAAAACTTAAGTTTGCAGGAATAACTGACTTTGAAAAATTATTGATTAATCTTGGAAGGCTTTCTGAAATTGTTAAAAGATTTGCCGAAGACCATTTAAAAGCAAGATCAACTTATTCAGCCATTAGTATAGGAGTGTGTATTTATTATTTTTGCACTGTTTTTCTTGCTGAAAAAGGAGATCTGGATAAAATCAAGGGGTATTTAGAAAAATTCAGGCTTGGAAGCAAAGACTCAAGGGAAAAATTTGCTGTAAAAATAGTTGAAAGATTCAAATCTATAAGTGAAGAATTTAATAAAAATTAATACAAAAGCCTGCCACAAATAAAATAACAGCTTTTTAATTTTAAAACTAAATTTGTGTTTTTATACCAACCCGGCTTTTTTCAGGCTTTAGAATTTCTTTTTTTATCTCACAAGGGCAAATCCAAATCTTATGGATTCGTTTCTTTTTTTATAGTTAATAAGTGATTCTGCCAGGGCATTGGTATATTGTGTCTGAAAATATAAATCAAAGTTTTTAAAAAATTTATGCAAGGGATAATAAAAATCAACTCTTACAGAACCTCCTTTACTTCCTCTGTAAAAAGAAGATTCCAATAAAAAGCTGTCTGCTTTGCCTAGAGTTACTTGAAGGTCGAAATATCCCCTGTATTTGTAAAGATCTTTGTTGGTTTCGTCTTCGTTATTTATATAAGACCAGATTTTAGGGGAAATTAAAAGTCCATAGGGTTTTTTGTCTGCAAAAAATAAAAACATGGGCTTGAAATATAAAAAGTTTGTGCTTCTAGACTCATCTTCATCCCTCCCGTTTGACTCATGCTGAAGACCTGTTTGCATGAAAAATCTAAATTTTTTATATTCAGGATTCATTATATTTGGAGAAATAAAAAACAATTCCGGCATATAGCTTGTATCTTTAAAAGGAATAGATTCGGATTTAAGATCCCAGAATGAAGTTTGGGTATAACCAAAATGCAAACCTTTGGTCCAGGGATATTTTTGAGCAGTTTTACTGTTATTTCCAAAAAACCTGTATTTAAAGCTTAGCTGAAATTTACTTTCTTTTGGGTCTGCTCCTATTAAAAAATAAATAGGCTTATAAGGTGTGAAGTTTTCAAGGTAAGGCTGGTAAAGGTGAAGCATTGAGTCAAAGGTTTTATAAGAGGTTTTTTCAAATTCAGAGGCCTTTATAGATATTATTGAAAACTCAACTTCAGGGTAAATACCCATGGAAATTCTTACTTCTCCTTTTAGAGAAGGCGGAAGTTCAAGTCTATAGTTTAAAACTTTAAAATCGTCTTTTTTTAAAATCAGGGTTTCTGATTCAATATTATCAACTGAAACTGCAGTTGATGAAATAAATTTTGAATTTGTTGATAAAAAACATTCTATCCTATTTTCTATTTTTGCTTCCATTTCCTCTTCTGAAGTGTTGTGAAAATAAAGAGTGAAAAAAATTGGGCTTCCCTGTTTAATGCTTGTCTGGGCAGGTACAGCAGCTGGAACAGCAGTTAAAGCAAATGAATAATTTGAGCATGAAAAAAAGAAGAGGAAAAAAACACAGACTTTTTTCATTTTATCATCCGTTTATTGGTTTTATTTTAGAATTTTTGTCAATCTGTTCTTTTCTAATAGAGTGGAGTGAATCAATAAAATTCATGCTGAATGTACCAGGGTTTTTTGAAACTGAATAAGCAAGCTCTCCGCAAAGTCCATAATAGGCAAACCCGCAGGCAGCAGCTTTTATTAAGTCTTTTTTGGATACAGAACAAAAAGCTCCAATAACTGCAGAAAGACCGCATCCCATTCCTGTGACTTTAGTCATTAAAGGGACTCCGTTTTCAATCAAAAGAATTTCTTTGCCATTTGTAACAAGATCTTTTTTACCTGAAATGGCCACCACAGTTTGATTTTTTATTGAAATTTCCTTTGCACTTTCAATAATTTCATCGCTGATTTCATTTATGGCAGAATCAACTCCCCTTGTTTTTATATTTTCATTTGAAAGGGAGAAAATTTCGGAAATATTTCCTCTTAATACACTTATATCAACTTCATTTAATATTTTTTTGGCGGTCTCAGTTCTAAATTTTGTAGCTCCTGATCCTACTGGATCAAGAATTACTGGAATATTGTTTTTGTTTGCAGTTTTTCCAGCCAAAATCATGGCTTTAATCCATTTTTCTGAAAGGGTGCCTAAATTAAGAACAATTGAGTCAGCATGGGATGCCATTTCTTCAACCTCTTCAATTGCATGTGCCATCACAGGTGATGCTCCGCAGGCAAGGAGAATATTTGCCGAAGAATTCATTGCCACATAGTTTGTAATATTATGGATTAAGGGTGATTTCTTTTTTATCAGCTCATGGAAAACAGAGGTTCTTTTGTTTGGGTTCATTTTTTTTTCCGTAAACTAGTTTATTATAAATTAAATTTATTTGTTTAAAACAATTAATTTCTACCTTGGCAATCAGTTTTTTAAAATTTCTTTGTAATAGGATAAACCGTATTCATCAAGCTTTTCATATGGAATAAACTTTAATGACCCAGAATTTATGCAATATCTTAATCCATAAGGTTTTGGACCATCATTAAAAACATGGCCAAGATGTGAGTCTGATGAGCTGCTTCTTACTTCAGTTCTTTCCATAAAAAGTTTTTTATCTGTTTTTTCATAAACTGCACCTGGATTTATGGGCTTTGTAAAAGAAGGCCAGCCTGAACCTGAATCAAACTTATCTTTGGATGAAAAAAGAGGCTTTTTTGATACTATGTCAACGTAAATCCCTTTGTTTTTATTGTCATTATACTCATTGTCAAAGGGAGGCTCAGTTCCGTCATTTTGAGTTAGTTCAAACTGAAGCGGGGTAAGTGTTTTTTTGAGCTCTTCTTTTTGATAATATTTTTTCTTTGCAGAAATTGCCTTTTTTTCTTTAATTGAATTTACATATTCTTCCCTGCCTGATCCTTTTTTATAGATTTTAAATCTAAAAGGATTTTTTTTGTGATAATTTTGATGTTCTTCTTCAGCAGGATAAAATTTAGAAAATTCTTTTAACTCAATTTTAATAGGTTTTTCATAAAGTCCTGATTTAGCAAGGGTTTTAATTTTTTCTTCAGCTTGAGTTTTTTCTTCTTTTGTATTGAAAAAAATTGCGGGTTTATATTGGGGGCCTCTGTCTGCAAAAGAGCCTTTGTCGTCTGTGGGATCTATATTAATAAAGAAAAAATCCATTAGTTTTTTAAAGTCAGTTTCATTGGGATTGTATTTTATCAGCACAACTTCAAGGTGTCCGGTTTTTCCGGTTGATACTTCTTCATATTCAGGGTTTTCAGTGTTTCCTCCCATATAGCCCGATACTGCTTCATACACTCCTGGAAAATTGTAAAATGCATGTTCAATACACCAGAAGCAACCACCTGCAAATGCTGCTGTTTTATATTCTTTTGTCATTTTAATTTCCTTTGTTTTATTGTTTTTTGCTAAAGTTATCTGGGGGATAAAAAAAATGGTAATTAAAAAAAACATTTTTATATATTGTTTCATAGTTTCTACTTTTTAATAAATTAGCTGCAATTAATAAATTTTAAAAAGGCAATAAATGGTGATTGGATAAAAAATTTGATTTTGTTTTGGTTTAAATCTCAATTTACATGATTTTTTCAAACAATTGAATATAAATAGTGGATTAAGCGTAGTGAACTGCAAGCCACACAGTTTCTTTTTCTTGGCTGGTTGCAAGAACTCTGTGCTTTTCATTGGCTTTTATGTTTATTGCCTCGCCTTTTTTTAAATAAATTGTTTTAAAATTTTTTTTAAACTGGATAAGGGCAGCACCTTTGAGAACAACTACAAATTCGTTTAATTTTTGATCATACCAAAATTCTTTTGGGTAAGAATTTCCCTTTGAAATAATTTTTTCAATTTTTATGTTTTTATTTTCAATTATTGTTTCAAAGAGTTCATCTTTTATTTTGGAAGGGATATTTTCAAAAAAACTAAATTTCATTATCTGCTAAAATCTTTTATTGATGAAATAAGTCCGTTTTCAGATATTTCAAACTCACTATAACCTTCAATTCTTATTTTATCGCCTTTTAAAATTTCATCTGAAAGATTGGCTGAAAGAATTCCGTCGAAAAAGATCTCTGCTGTTGCTGTGTTTTTTTCAACAGCAATAGTTATCATTGTTTTTTTCTTTAATTCAAATATTGATGAAGATGAGTTGCAGATTTCAATAAATTCTTTGATTCCTTTTGTTTTAACAATTGAAGTTTCTTCGGTAAGATTTTCAAATAAAACCTCAGGTTCAAGAATTTTAGCCATTGATTCAAAATCCGAGTTGTTAAAACAATTAATATAGTTAAGGACTATTGATTTTATTTTTTCTCTGTCCATTTTTTCCCCGATTATTTTTTTTGGAAGTATAAAACTATGCTTTTTCCGCAAACAGGATTAAGGAGTTTATCAAGAAATCTTGTAAGAAAAGGCTTGCTTATGATATCCCACTCAAGAAATCTTTTGTAAAGATTAACAGTCTTGCTGTCTTCCCTTCTAGGGCCTGCAAGACATTTAAGCCACCAATAAGGAGAGTGAAGGCTGTGGGCAAAATGATAATTTAAAAATCTGCAGTTTTTGTCTTTGAAAATATTTTTAATCTGGCTTTTTTTATAAATTCTTACATGGCCCTGATTTGCATTGAAATAATCGTCTGAAAGCATCCAGCAGATTTTTTCAGGCCACATTCTTGGTACACTTACAGCAAGGGTTCCGTTTTTTTTAAGCACCCGTAAAATTTCTGAGGCTGCTTTATCATCTTCTGGAATATGCTCCATAACTTCAGAACAAATTACTATATCAAAAGATTCATCCAAAAAAGGAAGGTTTGTTATATCTGAAGTTACAAGATCCCAGGTTCCTCCACCTGAAAACCCCAGCTTATCGTGGTATTCAAGCCTTTCTTTGGCAAGAAGGAGATCATCAAAGTTTAAGTCAGCTCCAACAGACATTACGTTTTCCCGTGAATAAACAGCAGCAGTGTGACGTCCGGGCCCGCTTCCTATATCAAGAATTTTTGCCCCTTTTTTCATTGGCAGATATTTGAAATCAACGGTGATCATTAATTACCTCCTCATAGGTAGCGATAGTTTGTTTAGCAGCTTCTTTCCAGGTGAATTTGGAGTGCACTCTTTTATATCCTGCTTCTCCAAGTTCTTTTCTTTTTTCGGGATTATCGAGAAGATAAATTATTGCTTTTTCAATTGCCTCTGGATCCCTTGGTGGAACAATAATTGCCGCATCTCCTGCAACTTCGGGCAAAGCTCCGCCTGAGGTTGTAATTACAGGAGTTTTTGTTGCCATTGCTTCTCCAACAGGGATTCCAAATCCTTCATACAATGAAGGAACTACTGCTATGGTTGACTTTGCATATTCTTTTACAAAATCTTCGTGGGAAAGTCTTCCTGTGAACCTTATAAGGTGGGAAATATCAAGTCTTTTTATTAACTTTTCTATTCCTCCGTTTTCCTTTGGCTTTCCAATTACTGTTAGTTTGATTTCTCTTTTTTTAGCAACCTGGTAAATTGCTTGAAGAAGGTAGTAAAGGCCTTTTAGAGGAGTATCTGCACTATTTGTGCAAATAAGAGAAGCTGGCTCTCTTTCTATTTCTTCCATTGGGTGAAATAAATCCAGATTGATTCCGTTTGGAACAACAGTGAACTTATTTTTATCTATTTTATATTCTTTTGAAATATCGTTTTTTGAAAACTCTGAAACTGTAATGATTTTTGGTAGTCTTCTTGATACTCTTTTCTGCATCCCTATAAATGAATACCATCTATAATGCTTGAATTTTTTCCATGGGGACCTGACACTTGAAATAGCAAGTTTTCTGTCAACAGTCATTGGGTGGTGAATTGTGGCAACTACAGGAACTTTTCTGTTTATTGCCCAGATTCCGTAGGAAAGGGACTGGTTGTCATGGATGATATCGTATTTGTGGAACTTATCTTTTAGATAGTCATATGCTCTGAAACCAAAGGTAAAAGGTTCTGGATATCCCATGAAGCTTACCCCAAGCCATTCCATCAGGTTTACTGGTTTTTTCAGTTCAGATGAGGTGGGAAGTCTGAAAAGATTTTCCGGGTCATAAAGATCAAGGGTTTTTATGGGAATAAGCTTTGCTTTTCCTTCAAGAAGAGGATCTGGCGGTCCTGCAAGAACATCTACCTGATGACCCATTTCAGCCATTTCTCTGGCTATGTTTCTTACATAAACTCCTTGGCCCCCTGAATGGGGGTTGCTTCTATAACTGATGATGCAGATTCTAAGTTTTTTTTTCATTACCATTTATTTACTCTGATTTGTTTAGTATAAAAAAGTTGAATTACGTCTAATAAAGGGATGCGTCAAGGAAAAATTATTTAATCAATCCAGAATTCAAAGATTTTCAAGTTTCTGGCATTTAAGAAAATATGTGTCAAGGTTTAAATCCTGAGTATGAATTCATCTATATAAATATATTCTAAATTGGAAAAAATTCGTTTTCTTATTTGGTTTTCAATGATAACCAAAATTTCATCTTTCCTGCTTTCTTTTATTTCAATTCCTGAGTATGGAGAAACAGCAATTGATGAAGCATAGGCAATTCTTTCCCATTTTCTTCTTATTTCCTTAATTCCCTCTGAATTGGAAAATCTGAAATCAAGGGAAATGGAAAGATAGCTGCCGTCTGCCAATGAAGTGGCAAATCTTGTTTTAAAAGAAGGAAGGTTTTTTATTTCTTCTTTGGAAGGGTTGCCTTTGTTGTTTTCAGTAAGCTTTCTTTCTACAAACATTTTACTCTGGCTTTTTCTTGCCTGATAAATCTCTCCAAGCCCCTGGAACTGGAATTGCTTTTGATAATATTCATTGTAAATCAAAGCTCCTATTGAAAGGGCAGAGATAAGAACAGCAACAATAATGAATTTTATATAATTTTTTTTCTTTTCCATTTAAGGGTCATACCTTGCTTCAAATCTTATTGATAATGTTTTACCTGGTTTTATTTCCGGAACAATATTTATCTCCCACTGAATTTTAACATGTTTATCATCTATTGCCATGATTTCCGAATAAAATTTTTCTTTAACTTGATTTTGAATATACTGGGGGTCATTATCTGAGTAAACTTGGTAATTTACAAGCTTTGTTAGTTCTTTTACAAATTCGCACTGCCAATCCCAAAGTCTTGCATCTCCAGATTCTTTTACTTTAGGAAAGATTTCCATGGCATCAAATATAATAAAAGAGCCGTCTTCAGACAATTTACCAGGATATCCTGTTGAATGATTAAATGTAAAATCCCTGTCAATTATTGTAATCAAATCTTTTCCTTCATGCAAATACACACTTAGGTGCCAGGGTTGGGCACAGGCTACTCTTTTCCTGTTAATGCATCCTTTAAGCCTCAAGGTTTTTGTTCCGTCAGCTTTTGTATAATAATAGGGAGCCTCTGTGAAATACTCACCTTTTACAAGTTCAGTTTCCAAAGGATATAAAAATTCTTTATCAATATAAGCTAAATAATTAGAAAAGTGATTTGTTTCAAAATATACAATGTTTTTCTTTGAATCTGTTTTTTTTGTTTTTACTTCAGTCCAGTCTTTAAGGCTGGGATCATAATATTTTACCCCGATTTTATCATTTCTATCAGAAAATTCGTTGTTAAAAGGAATTCCAAGGGTTATCTTTTTTTTAAATACAAGGCCTTCAGGCAAAAACTTAATACAATCACCTGCCGGAAGAGTTCCTTTTTCAAGGGGAGATGGAAGATAAGATTGTTTTTCAATAGTAATTTTTTTATTTGAATCAAGGGCGTTTTCAGGAATAATTGCCATTGCTTTTTTACCTGAAAAATCAAGAGACACCTCACCTCCTGAATTGTTAATTGTTTTTGAATTTTTTAAGATTTCCCCGGTTTGATTATCATCATTTTTATCAGCAGAAGCTTTGTTTGTTGTGCTATTATTGCATCCGCAGGATGACAAAATTAAAAATATAATTATAATAATTTGAATAAATTTAAAAAATTTCATAGTGATCTCTGAAAGTAAAAAGTTTATAAAAAATTCTATGGTTTTTTTAGATAAGATGTTGCAATATACGTACCAATTTTAAAGGAGTTTAGAGGATGGATGAGCTTTTATTAAAATTTCCCAATTATCTTGCAGTAAAATTTAGAAATTTACCTGATCCAGAAAAAAATAAGGTTCTTGAAAAGGCAAATCTGCTCAATATTAAAGAAATTGAACCTGATGAAGAAACTATTGAAGCTTTTGATGAGGCAATAAGGTACAAGGAGGCAAAAGTTTCCCTTGTAAGACTGATGCTTGAGGGTATGATTGAAGATGATATAAATGACAGGTTTGAAGCAAAGGAAATTGCAGGCTCTCTTTTAAACAAGTATCCACTGTCAGAGGTATTAAAAAAATATGAAAAAAAACACAGTTAAAAGGCAGATTAAACTTACCCTTTTAATGGCTCTTACTGCAGACGGGTTTACTGCAAGAAATTCCCATGAATATACAAATTGGACTTCTAAGGCAGATAAAAAACTGTTTTTTGAAATCACCCAAAGGGCAAAAGTAATTATAATGGGCAAAAACACCTATAAAACTTTACCCTATGTATTAAAAGACAGGCTTAATATAATAATGGGAAAATCTGATAAAGAAAATTCTGAAAAAAACTTAAGGTTTTTTTCAGGCGAACCAGATGAACTTCTTAATCAGCTTGAAAAAGAAGGATTTAAAGAGGCAATTCTTTGCGGAGGAGCATCAACCAATTCTAAGTTTTATGAAAAAGGCCTTATAGATGAGGCGATCTTTACTATTTCTCCTTTTCTTTTTGGTAAAGGTCTTTCAGTTTTTAATAAAGAAGTAGAAATTTGCCTTGAATTAAAAAACTGTGAAAAAATAGACAAAAACACAATCATGCTAAATTACCTTTTTAAATGATTTTCATAATGATGATAAGGACTTAATATGAAAAAAAGTTTGACCCAGATTCAGGGCCCGCCTGTGTATATAGTTTCGTGTGGAGAAGGAATAAACGGAGAACAGCTTTTAAAATCAGCCCTTGTTCAATTTCCTGATTTTAGATTTCAGATCAAAAGGATTATCCATGTAAAAAGAAAAGAGCAGGTTGAAAAAACAGTTATTGAAGCAGTGGATGCCGGAGCTATTCTTGTTCATACCCTTGTATCTGATGAAGTAAGGGACCACCTTGAAGAGTTTGCTTCAAGATTTACCCTTCCTGTTTTTGATGCCATGGGGCCCTTGCTTGATATGCTTTCTGAAAAATTGAATACAAAACCTATTAATGAACCAGGAAGATTCAGGCGTTTCAACCAGGTTGATATGAATAGAATAAATGCAATTGAATTTGCAGTTTCACATGATGATGGAATTAATCCCCATGATCTTGATAAAGCTGAGATAATTCTTGTTGGTGTGTCAAGATCTGGTAAAACACCTTTAAGTATGTATCTGGCTTTTCAGGGCTGGAAAGTTGCCAATGTTCCTGTGGTTGTTGAACTCCCCTTAATAGAAGAGCTTTTACTTGCTGACAAAAAAAGAATTGTTGCTCTTTTTATTGATGCTGAACAGCTTATGTCCCATAGAAGAATCAGAAGGCAAAGGGTTGGAGTGGGTAATACAGGAGTAGACTATTCTTCCTCTTCTGGAGTTTTCAGGGAAGTTGAGGCCGTAAGAAAGCTTTATAGACAAAACCGGTTTACCATGATCAATGTTAGCAACAAACCTATTGAATCAAGTGCTGAAGAGGTTGTTTCAATAATAAAAAGGCGGTTTCCCGGCGGAGCTCATAAAAGACTTTAATAATAAAATAAGCTGAAGGCAAAATTTTTAATTAAAATTAAGAACTCAGTTTTTATTTAATTAATACTGGGCTTTATTTAAATAAAAATCTGTAATTGATTAAATATTGTTTATATATGAAATAAGAGCCATTTGAATGGCTGGAATGGTGTAGTCCATCCGGGTAACTTTTCCCTTGCTCAAGATTCCAATAAGGCCTTCACTATAGCCTATTCTTTTGTTTTTTGTATATCCTGATCTGTGAACAGCAATATCAAGTTCAATTTTTTTAGAAATAAGGATTTCTGATGTTTTTTCAGGGAGTTTGAATCCGGGGCCTATACCTTTAAAAGTTTTTTGACCATTAAATAAAGCACAGACTGTTGTATTATAATAAATATTTTCACAAGGATCTTTAAATACACCAGATTCAATTCCGCATCCAAGAAGGCAAGGGATTGATTTGAAAGCATTGATTGCTCTGTTGGAAGCTCCTTTTATGGTTTCTTTAAGCCCAATGGGCTGATCTGAAACAAGAGAAGGGACTTCAAGATTTTTAAAGTCAAGATTTTCTTCTGGAAAAAAAGATTGGAAAGCTTTGTTAACTGCCAGAAGTTTAACAGGGTTTTTTGAGCCAAGACAAATAATCATAAAATTTATTCCGTTTTAATAAGTTGATTTATAAAAAAAGTATTTAAAACCTGAGTTGGGTGGTTTTTTTAATTTAAAAAGATGAAATTCTCAATTCAGGTTAACTTAAGATGAGTCTTTGTTTATTTCTGTATAGGGAATTTCTGCAACAATTTTTGTGCCTGAACCTGGACTTGAATTAATTTCCATTTTTCCTCCAATAAGGGAAACTCTTTCCTTCATTCCAAGGATACCCATTTTTTTACCTGAAGCATTCAAATCAGGTTTAGAATTTAAATGAAAACCTTTTCCATTGTCGTTTATCCGGACAATTACCCTTGGATAGGAAGCTATGAGTCTAACTCTTGCAGTATCAGCCTTTGAGTGTTTTAAAATATTGTTTAAAGCTTCCTGGATTATTCTGAAAATATTTATTTCTATATCATAATTCAAGTAAATATTTTCCATTCCCGCTGATTTAAAATCTATTTTAATTTTGTGCTTTGAGGAAACTTCTTCGCAATGCTGGTAAATTGCTTTTACAAGACCAAGTTCATCAAGGTTTGGAGGCCTTAAATCATAGGAAATATGTCTAATGTCAGAAATTGAATCTTTAAGTCCTCTGGAAAGAATCTGGATTTTTTTACCAAAATCATTGTCTTTAAAGTTTTTTATTGAGTCGGCTGTAATTTTAAGAAATGAAAGATTTTGGGCTACATGGTCATGGAGATCCAGGGCAATTTTTTTTCTTTCATTTTCCTGGGCCTGGATAATTTTTTTGGTAAGAGAGCTTATTTGTTTTTCTGCTTTTTTTAATTCGGTAATATCTTTTGCAAAAACAGCAACTCTTCCTTTTTGATTTGGGTTTCCTTTTATAGGGTAAAGAGTGATATCATAAACATAATTTTCTGCATAATCCTGAAAAGTTACTATTTGCTCAGTGGTTGTTATTTCTTTAATAGTTTTTTTCTGGCCTTTTGCAAAGTTTTTAGGAATTAAATCAAAAATATTTTTGTCAATAATTTCTTCCAGAGGAAAACCAAATCTTTTTGCAGCTATTTTGTTGGCAGTGATAATAAATCCGTCTGAATCAACCATGATTACAGAGTCTTTGGTTGCATTTATCAAAGCTCTTATCTGTCCTTCTCTTTCTGAAATATCCAAAGAAAGCTGCTTTAGTTTTGAAATATCTGTTATAACGGCAAAACTTCCGTCATAGTTTCCTTTATCATCATAGAGATTTTGGCCTTGAAAAAGAACTACCACTCTTTTATTGGATTTTGTTTTAATTTCATATTCAAAGACCCTATTTGCTTTAAGCAGTGAAGGGTGGAAAATAGAAGTATCATCAACAATTTTTTCTAAAAGTTCTGAGGTTTTTTTTCCTATCATCTCTGACTTGCTATAACCTGTTATTGCACACATTCTTTCATTAACATAAGTGACTACTCTGTTTTTATCCTGGACCCCAAGTCCGTCATTCATTCTTTCAACCAGGGTTTTGTATTTTGTTTCACTTTGAATAAGGGCTTTTTCGGCTTTGACCTTAAATTCAACTTCTTTTTGAAGCTTGAGGTTGAGGTTTATAAGATCATTTGTTCTTTGTTTTATTCTTTCTTCAAACTTTGTGGTTGCTTCATGAATAAGGTTTTCTGCCAGATTTTTATCTCCTATTTTTTCTGTAAGGGAATTGAATTTTTCCATATTTTCCAGGCAGATTCCACTATGGGTGCAAATAATTGAAAGAAGCTCAATTTTATCCTGGTTAAACACATTTTTTATTTCCATATTCTCAAGATAAACAACAGCTTTTAAACTTTGCTTTCTTATCACAGGAAGACAAACAATTGACTTTGGGATTATTTCTGCTTCAGGAGTGAAAAACTTGGAATATTCTTTGGAAATCTGCTCAGGGAAAAATATCTGCCTTGTTTGAAAAACATTATGAACAACAGGCTCCAGTATTCTTGAAAAAGATGAAATTCCTGCACCTGGCTGATAAAACTCAGAACCTTTGTTTGAAGATGCTGAAGCTGAAACAAGGGGAAGATTTTTCTTTGCTTCTATAAAATACCCATGGGTTGCGCCTGAAATATCAATTACAATATCCATTAGTTGTAAAACAAGCTCGTTTTTAGTTATTTTATCTGACAAAAGCCCCAGTGACCTGAAAATTTTTGGAAAGCTTCTCAAAGGGAAATCAGGTCCTGAAAGATATTTGATTTCTGAGTCAGTATCTGAGGTTTCTAATCCCAGAAGACTTGAAAGTTTTAAAAGACAACCCCATTTTCTATAGGCGGAAACTGCCAGGTTAAAATAATTGTATGAGGTTTTAATTTTGTCTGTATCCTTAAAAAAAATATAGGCTCGCTCAGAAAATAAAGCTTCATCCTGGGTAAATCCGCTTTCTATTGACTGATTTATAGCTTGATTATAAAAAAACTCAGCTTTTTTAAAGTTTTTTAAAATTTTTGCTTTCTCAGCTTTTATCAAAAGATATCTATGATAATTGTTTGGAGGAGAAAGAAGGGCTAATTTCTTGAATTTCTTAGTTCTTTTATCGATTTCTTTTTTAATTTTGTCTTGATATTTTTTATTTGATATTTTTTCATATTTTAAAACTGAAATAAGAGAGCCTATGAAAAAATGATATGGGTATACCAGGGTTGAAGCAGCTCCATTTATATTTTTGTCAGCTTTTTTCCAATACTTATCAGCTTTTGGAATATTATTCATATAAAGATAAATAAAGCTGTTTGCAAAATTTGTTAAAAAATTACCTGTAATATCAGGAAGTTTATTAAACTTGTTTTGGGTTATAGGCTTTAATTCCGACTCTTTTAAAAAAATTTTGGAAAGGGTTAAAAAAACTCTGGAATGGTTAAGATCAAGAATTTGTCCGATTTGCTCCAGGTTTATTTCTGCTATTTCAAGTTCTTTTCTTATGTTTGCCAAAGGATGGCCTGCAAAAAGGGAATAGGTTAAAAGTGTTTGAATTCCATGGGAACCAAACTCAAAATCCCCAAGTTCAAAACTGATTTCCTTTCCCTTTCTAAGCATGGGAAGGCATGAATTAACAGGCTCTTTCCAATGTTTTAAAAATATTGAATTTACAATAAGGGTTCTTGAATATCCTATAGAGCTTTTATATTTTTCCCCAAGTTCAAGACTTGTTTCTCCAAGCAGGGATGAATAATTGTAATTGTTTAAAATTTTGTTAATAGAAATTCCCAATGCTGACAATCCATAAAGGGTTTCAGGGCAGATTCCATGTTTAAGGCTTAATTTTATCATCAAAGAACAAATAACAGGATGAAGTTCAGGACAGGAAAGATAACTTGGAGTAAGAAGTAAAGATAAAATTTTCATTGTTGTTTCTATGATTTTATCTTCCATGGGTTTAAGTTTTTTTATTTTCCTTTTTGGATTTGAGGAAAGAATAAACTTAGTTTTCAAGATTGTATAGATTGCTTTTGCTTTTCCTGGTTTTTTATTAATTTTTATTCCCAGTTTTCCTAGAATGAAAATTCCAGATTTTATAGCATTGTCAAGATTGTTATCAGAAATTTGAGAGCTTATAAGAAGTTCGTAAGCCTTAAGCTGACTTAAAATATCCTTGTTATTTAGTAAAATTTTTTCGCTGTTTTTTCTTACTTTTTCATAATCACCTGATAAAAGAGCAGAATATCCTGATTCAATAGCTATTTGAGTGGCCAGTTCAGGAGTGTTTTTCCAGATATTTTTTCCAAGAAGATTTTCAGCGTTTTCAAGAAATTCCAAAGCAGTACTTCCCGAGCTTGAATTTATTGCGTTTTTTGCAGCTTTAAGGTTGAGCTTTGCAATTTTTAATTTTTCTTCCTTTGAAAGAAATTCAGCTCCTTTATTAAAATAAAACGCTATTTCATATAAAATTTCATTGTCAGTTTCTATTAGTTTTTCCCCGGTTTCATAAGCTTTCAGGAGTTTTTTTCCTATTGTTAAATACGTTTTTTTTCTTTGTTCCAAAGACATTAAACCAAGAATTGTCTGCTGGATATTGTCATGTTTGAAACAATAGATTTCAGTGTTGTTTTCTGTTGTTTTAAAAATTAACCCTGAGTCAAACCCGGGAAAAAGAAGAGGTTCAATTTTGTTTTCAGGAATTTTTGAAATAAGTGAGAGTCTGGATTTGGAAAAATAAGTTCCTGAGCAGGCTGCCAAAGAAAGAAGATTATAGGTTTCTATGCTGAATTTACTTAGAATTTCTTTGATATAGTATTTTGAAAACTTTTGCCTGCTTTGTCTGTAAATGGAGTCAAAGTCCCATTTCCAGATACCTTTATCAAAGTCATGATAAATAAGTTTTGCTGAATGTATAGAAAAAATATACTGGTGGATATTAAAAGGATTTCCCCTGGTCTGTTGAAAAATCAAGTCTGCCAGGGCAGCGTTTTCACCAGGTTCATTTCCAAAACTGTCTTGAACAAGTTCAGTTATATCATGGATTGCCAGAGGCTGAAGTTCTATTAATTCAAAGGGAATCTTGTTTTCTTCCATTGAATGGATAATTTTGTTTATATACTCTGTTGACGGATTTGTTATCTTTCTAAATGCTCCTATAACCAGAAGAGAACCTCCCTGGAAATACTTGGAAATCATGGAAAAAAGTTCTAAACTTTCTTGATCTGCCCAGTGAAGATCATCAAGATAAAGAATCACAGGATTGGTAAACAAAAGACAGGACTCCAGAAACTTTATGCAGGCATTAAAAAATTTGTTTTTGTTTATTAAAGGATCTATTTCACCTTGATCTTCTTCAGGTTTGATAAGAAATGAAATTTCAGGAACAAAGTCTGAGATTATTTTTGAATTCTGGTTAAAGTTCTGGGCAAGAATTTCTTTTAACTTGGTTGATTTGTCTTCCCCTTTTGAAACTACATTTCTTATAAACTTTGAAAAAGCTTCTTTAAATGCTGAATAAGGCTGCTGACTTTTTTTTCTGGTGAACTTTCCAGAAACAAAAATTCCTCCAGCTTTGTTTATATTTTTTTGAAACTCTATTATAAGTTTTGTTTTTCCAATTCCAGGTTCGCCTTTGATAAAAATATTTTCTTTATATCCTTTTGCAGCCTTGTAAAAAGCAATTAAGAGCAGGCTTAATTCTTTTTCTCTTCCATAAATTTTATCTGAAATGTAAAAGTTTCCAGAAATATCTCTTTGTCCAGGTGTAAATGAAGCAAGGATGTCTTTTTCTTTATATGCTTCCATGCATTTTAAAAGGTCATGTTTAAGACTATAAAGGGATTGATAACGTTTTTCTTTGGATTTTGATAAAAGTTTTTCAATTATTTTAATCAAGGGAGGAAAAATTTCCGGGGATATTTCCTGGATGGGCTTTTTTGAAGCCAGTGCATTAATAAAACTCTCCCTTTCCTTAATATCTTCAAAAGGCAGAGTTCCTGTGAGACATTGATAAAAAAGAACTCCCATTGAATAAAAATCAGTTCTAAAATCAATTCCTTCTTTGTAACTTTCAATTTGTTCAGGAGCAAGGTAGTAGATGAAGTTTTCTATTGACCCGGGTTTTTTTTCTGAGTCTGATTTTAAAATTGAAAAAGAACTAAAAGAAGGAGGAAGTGCCTTGATATTATTGTTTTTGTCAATAAAAATTGAAGCAGGATGGATGTTTAAATAAGGATGGTTTCTTTTATGAATTGATTTAATCATCTCTGTTATTTTCAAAGCAAGATCAAGAAAGGCTGTAGTTGAGGAAAAGGGGTTTTCTTTTTTTAAATTTAAAGGTTTTTCTAAAAAATACAAAAGAGGGTTTCCTGGGGGTTTTTCAAAAATAACTACAATTTTTCCTGTGGATTCTTCGGTTGTAATTTCAATAATAGCTGCTGTGTTTTCTATTGGATTTTCTTTAAATTCCTGAAGTTGATTTTTAAGATCTTCAAATTCCAATGAATTTATAAAAGAATCATATTTTCTAAGGATAAATTGTTTTTTGCTGAATAGATTAATAACATTATAAGAAGTAAACCCAGGTTTTTTAGCTAAAAGTCCTAAAATCTGGTATTTGTTTTGAAAAATTTCCATTAATTTTGTTTTCCTGTTTTTTTGTTAAATAGAGGAAACTAAAAATTTTCGTCTATTTAAATTTTCCTCAAAATTATATTTGCAGAAATTTTATTAAAAAACAATTTTGAGATAATATCTGGTTAATTTATTGTAAATCAAGGTTGATTAAATAAAAGTTTTAAAATTTTTCAATCAGTAAAACTTTTACCTTTCCAGGGTAATATGGTAATTGAATTCAAGGTTAATATTTTTAAGCTTCTTAAGCTGATTCTTTAAATTCAGCTGATTTTGTTTTTTTGTAAATTAATTATTTTAATATATGAAATACTCAATTTAAGTTCAATATGAGTTGGAAAAATTACAGGGATGAAAAAATGAGCGACAAAGAAATTTCTTCACATTTTATTCGTACTAAAATCAAAAAAGATCTTGAATCAGGAAAATATAAAAAAGTTGAAACAAGATTTCCTCCTGAACCAAACGGATTTCTTCATATAGGGCACGCAAAGTCCATTTGTCTTAATTTTGGAATGGCAGAAGAATTCAACGGCAAATGCCATTTGAGGTTTGATGATACAAACCCGGAAAAAGAAGATATTGCTTTTGTTAAATCAATTAAAGAGGATGTAAAATGGCTTGGTTTTGACTGGGGAGAGAATTTATCTTATGCATCAGATTTTTATGATTTTTTTTACGAAATAGCTGTGGGTTTGATAAAAAAAGGCAAAGCTTATGTTTGTGATTTGACTGCGGAAGAAGTTAGGGAATTTAGAGGTACTTTGACTGAACCAGGAAAAAATAGTCCTTACAGGGAAAGAAGTGTGGAAGAAAACCTTGACCTTTTTGAAAGAATGAAAAACGGAGAGTTTGAAGAGGGGGCAAGACTTTTAAGGCTTAAAATTGATATGGCTTCTCCAAATCTTACCATGAGAGATCCTGCAATTTACAGAATAATGAAAGTTCCCCACTACCGCACAGGGGATAAATGGAAAATTTATCCAATGTATGATTTTGCCCAATGTCTTTCAGATGCAAAAAATAATATCACTCACTCACTTTGTACACTTGAGTTTGAAAACAACCGGCTTCTTTATGATTGGATTTTAAAGGAAAGTGAAATAAACCCTGTTAATGGACTTCCCGGACAGACTGAATTTGCCAGATTAAACCTTTCATTTACTGTTTTAAGTAAAAGAAAACTTGTTGAACTTGTTAATAAGAACATAGTTGAAGGTTGGGATGATCCTAGAATGCCCACAATTGCCGGAATGAGAAGAAGGGGAATTCCTCCCGAGGCAATTAGAAGTTTTTGCGACAAAATAGGAGTTGCAAAAAATGACTCAATTGTTGACGCAGCTCTTTTTGAGCATTGTGTAAGAGATGAGCTTAATGGAAAAGCAGAAAGAAGATTTGGAGTTTTAAATCCCTTAAAAGTTGTAATAGAAAACTATGAAGACGGTAAAGAAGAAGTTTTTGAATGCTTAAATCACCCAAATGACGAATCCATGGGAAAACGGGAAGTTGTTTTTTCCAAGGAGATTTATATTGAAAAAGAAGATTTCATGGAAAATCCTCCAAAGAAATTTTTTAGACTTGGGCCTGGAAGGGAAGTAAGGCTTAGGTATACATATATTATAAAATGTGTTGATTATATCAAAGATGAAAATGGCGAAGTTGTTGAGTTAAGATGCACTTATGATCCTCTTTCAAGGGGGGGGAATCCCCATGATGGAAGAAAAATCAAAGGTACAATTCACTGGGTTTCAAAAAAGTATTCTGTAGATGCCAAAGTAAAGGTTTATGACAGGCTTTTTAATGTGGAAAATCCCGGGAAAGGTGAACTTGAGGAATCATTAAATACAGATTCACTTAAAGTGTTTGAAAATTGCAAACTTGAGCCTTTATTAAAAAATGCAAAGCCCGAAGAAAGATTTCAGTTTGAAAGAAATGGATATTATACGCCTGACAAAAATTCTTCTCCTGAAAACCTTGTATTTAACCAGATAATAACTTTAAGGGATCAATGGGGCAAAATTTCCGGTAAAAAATAAATTTAACTAAATAATATAATGATATAAAATCCGATTAATTTTTCATTTAAACTAATTTAGTTTCTGCCAAATTGAGAAACTCAGGCATTAAAAATTTAATGTATAAATCAAAAGGGCAGATTTTAGTGCCCGGATTGTTAAATAAAGAGTTTTGTCCTCCAGACACAAAGTTTACCGGATTTAAATTTAAATCCGGTAACAATTTATGGTCAAAGGTGAAAAACAGTTCAGTTCCCTGGGATATTTATTCAGTAAACCAGTGTGAATCAACAATGGATTCTCTTTTTTATCTTATTGAAAAAGAGAAGAAAAAAGATTTTTCTTCTTTAATTGCAATGAGCCAGAATAAAGGAAGGGGACAGTATAAAAAGAAATGGTATTCTCCAAAGGGAAACTTATCGGTTTCAATTCACCTTCCTTTTATTTTTAATAATCAATGGAGCGAAAACTATCTTCCCCTTATTTTTGGGAATCTTTTAACCGAAGCTTTAAGTGATTTTGGGATAATAACCCAGATAAAATGGCCAAACGATATCTTTTTTAAAGGAAAAAAACTTGGGGGTATTCTTGTTGAGAAAAAACGAAATTTTTATCTGGCAGGTATAGGAATGAATCTTGTTTCAATTCCAGGGGATGATGAGCTGGAGGATGAGTTTTCCATTAAGCCCGGATCTCTTTTAGAAGAAGGAATAAATATAAATTCCCCTTTAATCTTCTGGGATTTTGTTTTGGAGCATTTTTATAGTTTTTTTGATAAAAGACTTGCAAAAGAGTCGCCTTCTGATTTAATTAATAGTTTAATTCGAAAACTGGCCTGGCTTGACGAAGAGGTTTTTTTAGATGATCCATATACAGGAATTAAAAAATATATTCTAAAAGGTCTTTCTGAAGAAGGTGGTCTTTTACTTTATGACGGCAGAACAACAAAAGTTGTATATTCAGGCAGGATAAGACCTGTAAATAATTAAAAAAACTAATATTTAGGGGATAAAGGCGGTTATGAAAGAAAAAACTTTTCTTGAATTTTTAGACGAAGTTAATGGAAGGTCCATCCTTATAGCAAACAGGGGAATTACTGCCAGACGTATTTCAAGGGCCATTTCAGAAATTCCCGGTGCAGTTTCAATGGTTACGGCTACTGATATTGACAAAACTTCTCCGGCAGCAATCAGTGCTCAGCAGCTGATGCTTCTTGGTAAAGAACCTACAGCCTATCTTGATATTGACAGGATAATAAAAAGGGCAAAAGAGCGTGGTGTAATTGCTATTCATCCAGGTTGGGGGTTTGCAGCAGAAGATGATACCTTTCCAAGTAAATGCAGGGCCGCTGGAATAATTTTCATAGGGCCTGAGCACGATGCCATGAAAACACTTGGAAACAAGGTTGCCGTAAGAACCCTTGCAGCCTCCCTTGATATTCCTGTTGTTCCGGGTTCTGAGTCAGCTGTTGATATTCCTGAAGCAAGAAAAATTGCCCATGAAATAGGCTTTCCCATCATGCTCAAGGCAGAAGGAGGAGGGGGCGGAAGAGGGATTTATGAAGTTTATTCTGATGAGCAGCTTGAATCAGCATTCCAAAAGTCCTCTGCAATGGCAGAAGCATCTTTTGGGAATCCAAGGATTTTTGTTGAAAAGCTTCTTAAAAATGTAAGACATATAGAAATTCAAATTGCAGCAGATAAATATGGTAATGTTTTTGCCTTTGATGAAAGAGATTGTACAATCCAGAGAAATCATCAAAAGCTTGTTGAGATTACTCCTTCTCCATGGCCCAAAATGACAGAAGAATTGAGAACAAGGCTTAAAGAATACTCAATAAAGCTTGCAAAGGCAGTTAATTATCATACTTTATGCACTGTTGAGTTCCTGGTTGAACCCGATGGAAATCCTTATCTTATTGAAGTAAATACAAGACTTCAGGTTGAACATGGAATTACTGAGTGCAGATATGGAATTGACCTTGTGGAAGAGCAGATTCTTTTGGCTTTTGGACTTCCATTGAGGCTTAATGAAGAAAATACAAAACCTAATCAGTATGCAATGCAAATAAGAGTGAATTGTGAAGATCCTAAAACCAATTTCACTCCCAATGCAGGAAGAATTACAAGGTATATTTCTCCGGGAGGCCAGGGTGTAAGAGTTGATTCCTGTGTTACTGCCGGGTATGAATTCCCTTCCCAATACGATTCAGCGGCTGCACTTGTAATTACCCATGGAAGCACCTGGGACAAGACTGTCCAGCTTATGAGAAGAGCCTTAAGAGAATATATGATAAGCGGTGTTAAAACAACCATTGGTTTTTACAGAGAACTTTTGAAACGGGAAGAATTTAATAAGGGCGAATTTGATACAAAGTTTATTTTAAAAAATCCCAATCTTTTTGATTATATAGACAGGCAGCCTGAAGGACTTAGGCTTTCAAGGCTTATAGCTGATATTTCTGCCAAAGGATGGAATGAATATGTTTCCCTTGGTGAATATAGGGGGATTTCTGATAAAAGACTTGGAAAGTTAAATGTGGTTCTTCCTGATCTTTCACACGAAGAAACCTATAAATCACCATATCCCAGGGGAGATAGAGATTCTGTTTTAGATTTTGTAAGAGATACTGATTATGTCCATTTCACTGATACAACTCCAAGGGATCAGACCCAGTCAAATAGTGGTAACAGATTCAGACTTGCCGAAGACAGATTGATTGCACCCTATATTGACAGGTGTAATTTTTTCTCCATTGAAAACGGAGGCGGTGCCCATTTTCATGTGGCAATGCTTGGAAACATGACTTATCCTTTTACAGAGGCTGAGGAATGGAATTCTGATAAAATGGCGCCTGAAACCATGAAGCAGATTCTTGTAAGATCAACCAATGTTCTTGGATACAAGCCTCAGTCAAAAAATATGATGAGGGCAACAGGAGAAATGATCTGTGAACATTACGATATTATAAGATGTTTTGATTTCTTAAACCATGTTGACAATATGAGACCTTTTGCAGAAGTTGCTCTTTCGTCAAAGAAAAATATTTTTGAGCCGGCACTTTCAATGTCATGGACAAAAGGTTTTACGGTTCAAAATTATCTTGATGTTACAGAGGAAATGATTGAAATGACAGCCTCAGTTGCAGGAGTTTCAAAAGACAAAGCTACAAGGATGATAATTCTTGGGCTCAAGGATATGGCAGGAGTTTGTCCTCCACGATTTATCAGAGAAGTTGTTACAGCCTTGAGAAAGAAATATCCTGAGTTGGTTCTTCACTATCATAGGCATTGTACAGATGGGCTTTTTACTCCGGCTGTTGCCGCAGCTGCTGAAGCAGGTGCCCATATAATAGACGTGGCCTTGGGGGCTTCTGTAAGATGGTATGGACAAGGAGATGTCCTTTCAACAGCAGCATACATGGAAGGCGAACTTGGGCTTAAGACAAAACTTGACAAGGAAATGATAAGAAACGCAAATTTTGTTGTTAAGCAGATTCAGCCTTATTACGATAAATATTGTGCTCCATATTTCCAGGGAATTGATTACGATGTGGTTGAGCATGGAATGCCCGGCGGTGCAACATCTTCTTCCCAGGAAGGTGCAATGAAGCAGGGTTATATTCATCTTCTTCCCTATATGCTTAAATATCTTGCAGGTATAAGAAAGATTGTAAGATACCATGATGTTACTCCTGGCTCACAGATTACATGGAACACAGCTTTTCTAGCAGTAACAGGAGCATTCAAGCGTGGCGGAGAAAAAAATGTAAGAAGGCTTTTAAGAGTTCTTGAAGAAGTAGTTACTGTTCCTGAAGAAGAATTGAGCGAACAGACAAAGCTTGAAAGGCTTGAAATCTATAGAGACAGTAATGATGCATTCAATGATCTTATTTTAGGAAAATTTGGAAAACTCCCCCTTGGATTTCCTTCTGACTGGGTTTACGAAAGCTGCTTTGGACCAGAATTGTATAAAGATGCAATTGCTTCAAGAACAACAGCTTCACCCCTTGAAACACTTCCTGATATTGATCTTGTACAGGAAAGGGCTGAACTTAAAAAAGCATTGGGACGGGAAGCTAGTGAGGAGGAATTCATCCTCTATATAAATCATCCTGGCGATGCTCTTAAAACAATTAAGTTTCAGGAAAAATACGGAGATCCCAATAATCTTCCCCTTGATGTTTGGTTTGAAGGTCTTGAAAAAGGAGATACAACCCAGTATCAGGATTCAAAGGGAATGCATCATAAAATGACAATTCTTGAGATAACAGAGCCCGATGATCAAGGTATGAGCATTGTAAGGTATCATCTTGATTCAGAAATTTTTTCTTACCAGCTCAAGGTTGCAGAACCTCTTAAGGGAAGCGGAGCTGATATAGAATTTGCAGATCCTTCCAATCCATATCAGATAGCTTCACCTTCAACAGGTGATTTATGGGTAACCCATGTCAAGGCAGGAGATTTGGTAAAAGAGGGCGAAGAAATTTTCAATATCTCAATAATGAAACAAGAAAAGGCTGTACTTGCTAAAAAAGCCGGACGGGTTAAACGAGTTCTTAAAACTGCTGATTACCAGAATGACAGAAAAATGATTCCAGTTAGAGATGGGGAGCTTATAGTTGAGCTTGAGCCTGTAAGTGAAAAATTATGCTCAAAATGCGGTGCTGATCTTGATGATAAATTTTATTTTTGCCCGTCTTGTGGAACTAAACAATAAGTTTTTATTTTAGTTTGATTCTAAGGCATCGGCTGCGTCCGATGCCTTTTTTAGCTTTTATTTGAAGATAAACTCTTTTAAATCATAGGTGAAAAAATGGTTAAGCCCAAAATAATAGTGAGCAGATGCCTTGGGTTTGATAAATGCAGATACAATGGTGAAATAATTAGATCTGAAACCATTGAAATGCTTAAGGAATATGTTAAGTTTATCAGTGTATGTTCTGAAGTTGAAATTGGGCTTGGCATACCTAGGGAGCCTTTGAGGATTGCTGAATCTTCAGGTGAAAAACACCTTATTCAACCTGCAACAGATAAGGATTTTACTAAAGAGCTCAATGAATGGAATAAAAGTTTTTTTGATAAATATAAAGACGTAGACGGATTTATTTTAAAAAATCGTTCTCCATCATGTGGAATCAAAGATGTGAGAATATACAAAGGTTTTTCAAAAACATCTTCAGCTTATAAGGGCAGCGGTTTTTTCGGGGGGTTTCTTATGGAACAATTCCCTTTTCATCCAATTGAAGATGAAGGAAGACTTTTAAATTATGAAATAAGGGATCACTTTTTTGTAAAACTTTTTGCACTTACCAAATTCAAGGAAATTAAGAAAAAAAATATTATTAATGAACTTAATAGGTTCCACAGTGAAAATAAACTTCTTTTCATGGCATATAACCAGACTGGATTGAGGAAGCTTGGCAGGATCCTGGCCTCTTATGACAAATCAAATAAAGAATTTGTTTTTGAAGAGTATGAAAAAGAGTTTTTGAAAATATTTACTAAAAAAGCAGGAATTGGGTCGTTTATAAATGTTTTACAGCACGCTTTTGGAGGGATGTCTGACAAGCTCTCTTCGGAAGAAAAGAAGTTTTTTTTAAATAGTCTTGAAGAATATAGGGATGAAAGAATTCCTTTAACCACTGTTAGCTATCTCATTCTCTCCATGTCTGTTAGATTTAAAAACGAATATCTAATAAATCAGACTTTACTCAATCCTTATCCCCAGGACTTGATCAAAATTTCAGATTCAGGGAAAAAATTAAGGCGATAATTGATTTTAAAAAAATATAGGATGTCAGATTTATATCTTTGGAATTTCTTTAAATTGTAAAAAAGTATATATTTAAAATTAGATAAGTTTTGATATCTTTCAAGCTTTTTATTTAACAATAAAAGCTTACTTTAATTTCTTGGTATAAAATTATTAAACCAAAGGTTTTAATATGGATTTTGGCTCTTTTATTGGGATTATTTCTGGGCTTTCCCTTATATTTTCAGCAATTTTTTTAAGGGGAGATTTTTTAAGTTTTGTAAATCTTCCTGGATTTATGATTGTGATAGGGGGGACTGTTGCCTCAACTCTTCTGACTTTTGAATTCAGGCATGTAGTTACAGCTTTCAAGTCTGCTGTCCTTGTTTTTTCAAGTAAAAGAGATGATCCAAATGATGCAGTTGAAACAATGATAAGGCTTTGCAGAATAAGCAGGAAGCAGGGAATTATTGCATTAAGCGAGGTAAAAACTCAATCAGGGTTTTTGAAAAAAGCCTGCGGTCTTATTGCTGACGGTTCTGAGGAAGCCACTGTCAGGGCTGCTCTTGAAACTGAAATTAATTATTTGAAACTCAGGCATTTCAATATCCAGGATGTATTTAAAAAAATGGGAACCTATGCACCGGCATTTGGAATGCTTGGTACATTAATAGGGCTGATTCAAATGCTAAGCCAGCTTGCAAATCCTGAAACAATAGGGCCAGCAATGGCTGTAGCTCTTCTTACAACTTTTTATGGTTCTCTTATTTCCACCTTATTATGCCTTCCCATTGCAGGTAAACTAAAATCAAGAACAATAAACGAAGTAATGAATATGGAAATTATGCTTGAAGGGGCGGTTTCCATTTTAAAAAATGACAACCCTCTTATTATTTATGAAAAGCTTTCTTCTTTTATACCTGTAAATTCCAGAGTTCCAATGGAGAAGATGGATTTAAGATCAAGCAAAGGAATAAATAATGAAATTTAGAACAAAATCAACAAAAGATGATTTCCTTGAAGAAGATAACGATCTGGGGTGGATAGTCACTTTTTCAGATCTTATGACTCTTCTTCTTGTGTTTTTTATCCTTCTTTTTTCCATTTCAAACCTCAACAAAAATAAATTTGAAAGTGCACTTGAGTCCATAAGGATGAGTTTAAATTCAAAAATGGTGCCTTTTGCCTCAATCGAAGTTCTTGAAGTGCCTGAAACCCTTGATAAAAATATAAGAATTGATGAACTTACAGGGCTTACTTCAAGAAAAGAAAGAATAGAAAAAGATATAAGATCTTATATCAGCAAACACAAAATTCAAGACAATGTCAGTGTAAGTATTCTTAATGATAAAATTGTAGTCCAGATAAGAGGTACAGCTCTTTTTGATTCAGGAGATGCAGTGCTTAAAACATCAGCTGAGCCTGTACTTAAAGAACTTGTAAATGTATTTGAAGCATATGATGACTACAATATTAATATTAAGGGGCATACAGATAACCTTCCCATTTCCACATCAAGGTATCCATCAAACTGGGAATTATCTGCCATAAGAGCAACGAATGTGTTGAGGTATTTTATTTCAACCGGAATACATCCTTTAAGGCTTACTGCTACAGGATACGGTTCTCTTATGCCTCTCAGGCCAAATACTTCAGATGAAAACAGAGCCGCAAACAGGAGAGTTGAATTTGTTTTGGAAAAAAAAGGCAGATAATAAATATAAACTGAGGTTTGAATCAAAGGATAAAAGGAATAGCTATAGATTAAAAGCCTTACGAAGTGAAAAGCTTTGTATATATTTAAATTCCAAGGCCTTTGAAATATCAAATATAAGTGCCGGAGGAGTTGCTTTTTTTTCATCAGAATTTTCAATTGGTGATTTTTATGATTTTGAATTGCCTCTTCCCGATACAAAAGCCAACTATGTAAAAGGTAAAATTGAAATAGCAGGATTTGAGAACGGTTTAACCAGGGCAAAATTTATTGAAATTGATGAAAATGACAAAGAAAGAATTCATAAGTTTGTTTTTGAAAAGCAGATAAAATATTTAAGAAAATCCAAACAAAATAAAAAACAATCAGACAATCTTTTTTAAGTTAAAATCTTAGTTTTTTTAAAATCATTTTCATTTTTACAATGTTTTTTTCTGATTTTTCACCAGAATATCTATAAAGAACAAAGATGTTAATAAAATCTTTAATCAACTCCTGATTTTTTAAATTAGATTTTTCAATTCTTTTTAAATACTCATAATATCCTTCCCAGGGTTTTTTTGCAAAATTTTTGTTTTTTAACTTTTTTTGCATTTTTTCAAATAAAATAAGTTCTTTTGATTTTTTACTTTGAAGTTTTACCTTTAATTTTAAACTAAAATAAACCCAGAAAAAAAGAAAAAAGCAAACAAAGATAAGCAAGGCAGATTTTTTTAAAAAACTTTGATTTTTAAGACCTAAAAATTTAAAAAACTCATTTTGAATATTAAAATTATAGCTTATAATTTTTTGATCCCAGAAAAAATTTAAAGCATCTGTTAATTTGGTAAAAGGTTTTGTAAATTTAAAAAAACTTCTGCCTGAATTAAAATCAGATGAAAAAATTTGCTCCATATTTTCTTCAAGTCTTGAAGGGGTAGATTCAGTGGTGGGATCAATTCTTATCCAGCCTTTGTTTCCCAACCAGACTTCGCACCATGCATGGGCATCTGATTGTCTTAGACTAAAAAATCCTCCAATGGGATTTTCTTCTCCGCCAAGATATCCTCCTGTAATTCGAGAAGGAATTTTTGCTGCCCTCATTAAAAAAGCAAATGAAGAAGCAAAGTGCTCGCAAAATCCTTCTCTTTTATCAAACAAAAACTCATCAATATAATTTTTGCCATATTTTGGAGGATTTAAAGTGTAAATAAATTTATTTTTTCTTAAAAACTCAATTCCTTTATAAACCCTTTGCTCAGGTGGAAAACTTCTCCATTGAGAGCCAAGCTCCAAAGTCAGGGGATTAAAATTTTCAGGAAGCTTTAAATGTTTTTTTGATGGTTTAGGGTAAGTGGGACTTTGGTTTGTATATTCAATTTCATAAGCTTTTTTATCATTGATTTTAAAAAATATTGAATAAAGGGTGGAGTTTTCAGTTAAATAAATTTGTTTTTCCGGGGAGTTCAAAGGATAATCAGGTGAAATAATATATTTGGAATAGGTTGGATTTAAAATTATAAAAGCTTTTTTTGAGGTTGAACTTTTAAAGGTTGTTGGTCCTTTTAAAGGAGGATTGTCAGGATGCCACGAAGTTCCGTCAAATGAATTGAAAACTATCCCTCTGAAATATTTTTCTAAACTTTGGTGATTATTGTCAAATTTTATTTTAAATGCAATTTCATTGTTTTTAGCAAGAGAAGATACTGAACCAGGGCTTATTGTTTGTGCAAATCCAGATATGTTTTTAAAGCTTCCTTGTTTTCCCCATAAACTTGTTTGAATTCTTGGGAAAAAGAAAAATAAAACAAAGGCAAAAATAATTGATGGAAGAGATATCAAAATACTTTTTTTTATGTTTTGGAAAAGATTTTTATCCGGTGAATTAATATATCCCATCACAGACAAAGTAAATACAGCGGAAATAAACATATAAATTGTTGTAAAAAAAGAAGTTGAAAATAAAATCAAAGAAAGAAGGATAAAAAAGCTTAAAAAGCAGGCAACAAGTTCGTCTCTAAGGGTTTTGATTTCAAAGATTTTTAAAAAAGACATTATAATCAAAAGGGGAACTCCAGCGTCCCTTGAAAACAGTTCTTTGAAGTTGATTGTTAAAATAAGGGTGAAAACAATGGTTAAAAATAAGATTGTTTTTTTTCCCGGAGGTTTTATTTTGCCCAAAACAATTAAAAGATTAAATATAAAGGCAAAAAAAACTATAATCACTGTTTTAATTTCCAGGAAAAAAAGCAAAGGAATACAAGAAAAAACAATTGAAAGAAAAATCAGGGTGGAATTTTTTGGTTTAAAATTATTCATCATCATACCCCGCAAGAAGTTCAAGGCAGATTTTTTGATGTTTTGGTCCAGAATTTGGAGGGATTTTTATTTGTTTTATTTCAAGCCCATATTTTAATCCTTCAGCTTCAAGTTCAAGAATGGTTTTACAGATTTTAGAAAGTTTTTTTTCAAGATTTTCAATCTTTAATTTATCAAAATAAATTATTATTTTATCAAAACTTTTTTCTTCATTAAAATCTTTGATAAAAAGCCCAAGTCCTTTGGAGTATGATTTCCAGGAAATCCTTTTTATATTATCTCCTTTTACATAGTTTTTTAAGCCTTTGAATTCATCTTCATCTTTGTTTTTGTCTTTAGTTTTTCCTTGAATTTCCATTAAAGATTTAAGTTTTGTTAAGGGAATAGGAGTTTTTGAAGGAGAAGGGTAAACAATTTGTTTTTCATCAGAATAAAAATAGGCAAAACTTTTGAAAATACCATAGGGAAAACTTGAAGAAATTTTAAACACAGGACAACGATAAATTCCCCGGGCTTTTGAATCAATAAAAAGTTTTGCATTTATATTTAAATTGTTTTTTAAAAACTCAATTTTTACAAATTTATCTTTTAAGTTTATTTTAACAGCTTTTTTTTCTTTGCCATTAGTTAATAAATTAAATTCAACTTTTGTCTTTGAAAAAGCAAAGCTGTTTTCAATTTTTATTGAATTAATTTTAAGGTCAAGGATTGAATTTCTGGTTTCTCTTGTGGAAAATAAAAAGATAAAAAAAAGGAAAAAACTAAACAAAAGCCCCATGTTGTTATTTTCATTAAATGAGCCTGCAAAAATGACAAGAACGACCAAAAGAAAAATAAAACCAGGTCTTGTTGGTAGAATATAGATCTGGTTTTTTTTTATTTTTAAGGGAACCTTGTTTTTTTTTGCCCTTAATTTGTTTTTAATAAGGTTATGAAATTTTAATTTCATTTAAAATCTCTTGAATTTCACTGTTTTTTATAAATCTTGATTCTTTTTCAAAAAAAAGTCTATGGGATGATGCCCAGGGTAAAACATTTTTAATGTCTTCTGGAATTAGAAAATCTCTTTTGTAAATATAGGCCCTGGCTTTGGCTGATTGAAGAATGCTTATTCCTGCTCTTGGAGAAAGTCCGTTTTTAAAATATCCGCAGTTTCTTGTAAATTCAATTATATCTTGGAGATATTCAATTACAGGGTCACTTGTTTTTATAAGCTTAATTTTTTTTTGGATTTCTAAAACTGATTTAGAATCAAGGACAGGATTTATCAGGTTTGATTTATGTGAAATTGAATTTTTTTGAAGCAAAATTTGTTTTTCAGAGTCCCTGTCAGGATATCCCAGATTAATTTTAAAAAGAAACCTGTCAAGCTGAGATTCAGGAAGAGGAAAGGTACCTGCCTGTTCTTTTGGATTTTGGGTTGCTATTACAAAAAAAGGTTTTTTAAGTTGATAAGTGCTGCCTTCAATAGTAATTTGTCTTTCTTCCATTGCTTCAAGCAAAGCACTTTGGGTTTTAGGAGTTGTTCTGTTTATTTCATCTGAAAGAAGAACCTGGGTGAATACAGGGCCTGGATGAAATGTAAAGTTTCCGTTTTTTTGGTCAAAAACTGAAGTCCCAAGGATATCTCCGGGGAGCATATCGCTTGTACATTGAATTCTTTTGAATTTCAGTCCCATTACCCTTGAAAGAGCATTGGCAAGTGATGTTTTGCCTATTCCAGGCAGATCTTCAATCAAAAGATGTCCGTCAGCAAGAAGGCAGGTAAGACTCAGGATGATTTTTTCCCTTTTACCAAGGATGATTTTCTCAACTTCACTTATTATTTCTTTAACTTGAGTGTTTATCATTATAAGCTCTTTAAAATTAGGGATAATTTAACAAACCAATCACAGGCATAGTATATCAATGTTAACTCCTTTTGAAGTATATGCGGTAATTATTTCATTATTAAGTCTTTTTTTTCTTGGCTTTCTTTTTAAATTCAAGGGAATTTTTGAATGGAAGATATCCCTTGGTAAAAGACTAGAAAGTCTTAAAAAAAAGTCAGAATCTTGTATTGATGAAAAAGAAAGAAAAGCCTATGAATACGTTTATAAAGAATGCAAAAAAATATATAAAAAAAACTATTATTTCAATTCAGAAGTTATAAGTTTAATTGATTTTATAGAAAATATTTCAGTAATTTACAATCCTGAAAGCAAAACACCTTTACTTGAAATAGACCTGGGTCAATTTTTGTACTTTTCAAATTTAACCTCTGAAAAAATAGAAAATATTTTAAACAGAAAATCATTGAAAGTCGTTTATAATTTAAGGCTTAAAAAATTATATTTTGGATTTAATTTAATAAATATTTTTTTGAACAATAAGTTTTTAAACAGTTTTTTGTTTGTATGGAAAAATTATTCAATCTTACAAATAATTGTTTGGTTTAATCCTTTAACTCTTCTTGTCTTTTTATCTTTAAGTCTTTTGAGAATGAGTATTGTTAAATTCATTGTAACAGATTTTTTTATTTTTGCCGGGGAAAATTCTATTCTGGCATATTCTGAGAAATCAGAAAAAAATTTTTACCAAAGTAAAAAATTAAAAAAATTCAAGTTTTTGGAAAAAAAGAAATTATTTAAAAACAAAGATTTAAAAAAAATCAAAAAAGATTTTTTATTTAGAACTTTGATTTTTGGTAATCTGCCTTCAGTTAAAAGCTTTAAAAAAGCTTTGTCAGATTCGGCTTTGGTTGTTTCAGCAAGTTATTATCCAGATTCAAAAACTCCTTTAAAAGAAGCAAAAATTGGCCTTATACTTGAAAGAACCGCTCATTGGCTTGGTGTTTTGTCAAATTTGAGCAAAAAAAGAATTGTAAAATATTTTTTCAATATAAAATTATCTTTAATTTTCAATGTTTATGATTTTCAAAAAAAACATTTACCCCGTTTTTTAAATAAACCTAAAAAAATATTTGGAAAATCTGTTACAATTGCAAATTATTCAAGGATTATTTTCAAGGTTTCCAAGTCAGGGACACCATTTAGTTTTTTATCCTTTGCCGGCAGTGAATATGGAAGAAACTTTTTAGTGTTTTATATTTTAAAAACTTCTTATGAAAAAATGATTTTAGAAATAGATTATGTATATAAAAACAGCCAATAAAAGGGGAGTTTAAAAAATGAATAAATCAATAGAGAAATACTGGTTAAAAAAACTTGAACATACAAAAGAAAGCCTGGAATCAAATAATTTTAAAGCCTTTGTAGCAGAAGATGAAAAAGAAGCTTCAAGAATTTTTTTTGATGAAATTATGAATGATTTATCCCCGTCTTCAGTTTCTTGGGGTGGTTCCCTTACTTTTAAGGATTCAGGCATTTATGATAAATTAAAAGAAAACAGCAATCTTCAAATTTTAGATACCTATGACCATTCATTGTCAAATAAGGAAAAAGATGAGTTAAGAAGAAAAGCTCTTTTATCCGATCTTTTTATAACAGGAACCAATGCTGTTACAGAAACAGGAGTTCTTATAAATCTAGATATGATTGGAAACAGGGTAGGGGCAATTACTTTTGGTCCTAAAAATGTTGTTATTATTGTTGGACGAAACAAAATTGTTAGTGATATTCAATCTGGAGTAGATAGAATAAAAAACTATTCAGCTCCTGTAAACTCAATGAGGCTTGAGAAAAAAACACCATGTGCCAAAACTTGTGTATGCTCGGATTGTTCAAGTCCTGAAAGAATATGTAATGTCTGGGTGGTAACTGAAAAATCTTTTCCTAAAAAAAGAATTTCTGTTATTTTGATTAATAAAGATTTGGGGTTTTAGAATAAAATATTAAAAAAACAAAGGCCGGCTTTTTAAACCGGCCAAATAAATTTTATCTAAATAAAGGTTTTATTTCAATTGTTTCTTCTCTTCCAGGGCCAACAGAAGCTATTTTTACTTCTGTTTCAGAAATTTCTTCAATTCTTCTTATATATTTAATTGTGTTTTCTGGAAAGTCTTCAAATCTTCTAACCTTAGTAAGATCTTCTTCCCAACCCTCAAGAGCTTCATATTGTGGAACAGCCTTTGCGGTATTTTGAACAAGTGCTGGAAAATAAGATGTGATTTCATTTCCAATTTTATAGGAAGTACAGATTTTAAGTTGTTTAATTCCTCCAAGAACATCAAGCTTTGTAAGAACAAGTCCTGTTAAAGAGTTGAGTTGAACTGCGTTGTTTAAAATAACAGTGTCAAGCCAGCCGCATCTTCTTTCTCTTCCTGTGGTGGCTCCAAATTCTGCCCCTTTTTTTTGGATAAACCTTCCGGTTTCATCTAAAAGCTCAGTTGGGAAAGGTCCTGCACCAACTCTTGTTGTATATGCTTTTACAATTCCAAGCACTTCCTGGATTGCTTTTGGGCCAACACCGGAACCGCAGGCAATATTTCCTGAAATAGTATTTGATGAAGTCACAAAAGGATATGTTCCATGATCTATATCAAGGTGAGTACCCTGAGCACCTTCAAAAAGGATTTTAGAATTATTTGTCAAAGCCTTGTTAAGCTTTGCAGATATATTTGCTATATGGGGCCTTAGTTTTTTGGCAAATTCTGAATAGGTTTTATAAATTTCATCAAAATCAGGGATTTCATTATGGGAAAAAACTTTACTTAAAACTTTTGATTTTTCTTCTACATTTATTTTCAGCATTGATTTAAAAATATCATCTTCAAGAAATTCGGCAAATCTTATTCCATTTCTTGAAGCCTTGTCTTCGTAGCAAGGCCCTATCCCTCTTCCTGTAGTGCCGATTTTATTAGCTCCGGCACTGGCTTCACGGGCATTATCCAACATTTTATGGTATGGAAAAATTACATGGGCTTTTTCGCTGATTAAAAGTTTTTCAGGACTTACATCTATTCCTTTACCTTTAAGATATTCCATTTCTCCCAATAACACTGAAGGGTCAACAACAACGCCGTTTCCTATCATACATTTTTTACCCTGGATTATTCCTGAAGGCACAAGGTGACTGATTATAGATTCACCATCAATAACCATTGTATGACCTGCATTGTTTCCTCCCTGAAACCTTACAACATAGTCTGCACGGTCTGATAAGAGGTCAACTATTTTACCCTTGCCTTCATCTCCCCACTGGGTTCCAATTACGGCAATACTTGACACTTTTATTCTCCTTTTTTAATCTTTCTTTTGTTAAGAAAAAAGTCCTGAAGAAGTTTTTTACATTCTTTTCCTAAAACTCCTGAGACTATTTCAGGTCTGTGATTCAAATTTTTATTTTCATGAAAGCTGTACAAAGAACCACACCCGCCCCATTTATGGTCGAATGCACCAAACACAACTTTTCTTATCCTGGAATGAACAATGGCTCCCATACACATAATGCAAGGTTCTATTGTTGAATACAAAACAGTATTGGGCAACCTATAGTTTGAAAGCTTTTGAGAAGCTTTTTTTATGGCATTTATTTCAGCATGGGAACAAGGATTGTTTTCTGTGATAACAAGATTATATCCTTTTGAAATGATATTTCCTTCAAGGTCTGTAATTACAGCACCAATTGGAACTTCATCTGCTGATTTTGCCTTTAATGCTTCTTTTAAAGCAAGTTTCATAAAAACTTCATCCATCAGTTTATTACCCCAAACCTTTAATGCGATATCTTGAGACAAACAAAGAGTCAACTCATAATTATAAAAAATATAACTAAGACTTACAAGACGAAGATTTAAAATATATTTATTAGAAATTAAAGTCTTTAAATTTAAAAATATAAATTTTGCCTTAGTTTTTATTTTATAAAATTTTATGAATTAAAAAGACAGGTTTAGAAACTTTCAAAATTTTTGGCATTGACAATCATACACTTATTGTTTTATATGGATTTCAGATTTTGTGCCTGTAGCTCAGCTGGATAGAGTATCTGACTACGAATCAGAGGGTCGGGGGTTCGAATCCCTCCAGGCGCGCCACTAACAATAAGGCTTTCAGCAGGTTTTTGCTAAAAGCCTTTTTTTTTGTTGGGCTCGGCAAATAATGATATCCCAGGCTTTTCCTCAAAAAAATTAAAATATCAAAAATTCATAAAAATCCTTATAAACAACCAAACTAAGAATTAACAAAAAATTGGAAACTCTTTATAGAGCTGGTTTTTAGCAATTGCTTATTTTAAATTCAAACCTGGGCCAACCTGAAAATTTCAAACTTAATCAGTGTTTATTAAATATTAATTTATAAAAAACTTTAAAAATGCTTTAAACGAGCTTCCTTTTGATATCGATTAGGTATTGAGAGGTTAGTAAGAATAAATAGGAAAGCTGTATTTGTTTGATAACTCTAATTATTTTACTTAACTTGTTTGATTTGTTTGTAATTTAATTTCTTGATTCAATTTGTATTTCATTAAGTTTAAAGTTTGGCTTTAAAGCTGATTATTAAATTTTAATAGGATTAAATTGGTTTTATTTTGAAAACAATGCCTGAAGTAGCTCTTCTTTTTAAAAAAGTTAGAAATAAAAAACTGAATAAAACAGGTGTAAATATGAATAAAAGTTTTGTATCAACAATTGTTGAAGAATCTTCATTTGCCTTTGCTTACTATAAAATAATTAAAGATGATAAAAACAACCCTTGCGATTGTGAGTTTATAGATGTTAATCAGGCTTTTTTTGATATTACAGGTCTTTCAAATCAAATGATTGTTGGAAAAACTTTACTTGAAATTATGCCTGCTCTTAAAAACTTTAAGTCCCAAGGGATAAAGTTTTATGAGGAACTTTCAATTAAGGGAGGAATCAAAACTTTTGAAAAGTATTCAAAGTCTTTGAAAAAATGGTTTAAAGTACAGATTTTTTCACAAAGGGATGGTTATTTTTCAACTGTTTTTACTGATATTACTTCAGCTAAGCAAAAGCCAGAAGAAAAACTTTTTTATTATTCTAAAATGCAGCATATTTTAATGGATATTGCTTCAAAATATATAAATATCGGGCTTGATGAAGTTGAAATGTCAATTAACAAAGCCTTGAGTGAAATTGGAAATCATTTTGGAGCAGACAGGGTTTATATTTTTGATTATGATTTTAAAAATCAGACCACATCTAATCTTTTTGAGTGGTGCAATAAGGGAATAAACCCTCATATTAATGAACTTCAAAGTGTTCCCCTTAAAGTCCTGGAAAGTCTGGACGATTGGATTGATACTCATTTAAAAGGAAAACCCGTATTTGTAAGGGATGTTTCTGCTCTTCCTGAGGGGAATTTAAAAAAGGTTTTAGCTCTCCAGGATATTAAAACCCTTATCACAGTACCATTGAAGGATAATGACAATATTTTGGGATATCTTGGTTTTGACTGGGTAAAAAGCTATCATGAATACACAGAAATTGAAATTGACCTGCTTTATCTTTTTGCACAAATACTTGTAAATATAAAACTTAGAATAGAGGCAGAAACTTCTCTTGTACAAGAAAGGGAAAGGCTTGCTCTTGCATTGAAAGGTACAAACGCAGGCCTTTGGGACTGGCATATTCAAACTGGAGAAGCTGTTTTTGATAACCGCTGGGCAGAAATTGGAGGTTATTTATTGTCTGAACTTGAACCTGTAAGCATAAATACCTGGCTCAACCTTTGTCATCCCAAAGATTTGAAAATTTCAAAAAAAGCATTAAACGAGCATTTTTCCGGTAAAACTGATTTTTATGAAGCTGAATTAAGAATGAAGCATAAAAACGGTGGCTGGGTTTGGATTTTGGACAGAGGTCGTGTTGTTAGATGGGATAAAGCCGGAAAACCTTTGAGAATGACAGGAACCCACGTTGACATATCACAAAGAAAAAAAGCTGAAGAAATGATAAGACATCTTGCTAATCACGATGCTCTTACAGGGCTTTCAACAATCAGGCTTGCAAAAGACAGAGCTTGTGTTGCAAATGAAAAAGCTAAGAGGAATAACAAAAAAACAGCTTTTATGTTTATTGATCTTGATGGGTTTAAGCTTGTTAATGACAGCTTTGGTCATGAAGCAGGGGATTTTGTTTTAAAAGAAGCTGCCCTAAGGTTTAGCTCCTGTGTAAGAAAATCTGATACAGTTTCTCGTATTGGAGGAGATGAGTTCCTTGTAATAATAGATGAAATAGAAAGTTTGAATCCTGTTGAATACATTGCAAAAAAGATAATTTCAAAATTTTCCATACCTTTTATATACAACAGCAATGAAATAAAGATTGGATCCAGTATTGGAATTTCAATTTATCCAGATAATGGAGAAGAGATTAAAGAGTTGATAAAAAAAGCTGATGAAGCAATGTATTCAATTAAACGATCCGGTAAAAACAATTTTGCCTTTGCAGTGAAAAATCAACAACGCTCTAAGTGAGTTCAATTCTGATATCTGCTTATAAGCTTTGTTAAAATAAGCAAAGTTTCTATGGGTGAATTTTTATTGTTTTATGTATAGCTTAATTTAATAGTTACAATTGGTTTTTACCATGATGGTCTGATGTAATATAAAAAATAGAAAAAATTGCTTAAATTTTAATAGAAACATTTTAAACTCCTGTTTAAAATATAAGGATTTATTAAAGTGAATAAAATAGGTTTTAAACATGCAAGATTTGGCGAAAAAGGCAGAAGACTTCAACGTTCATGGGAAACCCTGATTTTGCTTTCAAGTAGTGAAGTTCCTCTTAGTGCAAAAGAAATAAATGAAAAAACTCATAAAAAATATCCTTTTAATGAAAATAAATGTAGTGTTCAGACAACAAGGGAAGACTTGAAACTTTTAATTGAATGTGGTTTTCCAGTAATAATGACAGACAAAAATGGCAATAAAATTGATCTTGAAGAATTTGAGGATTTAAGGGGAAAGTTTAAAAACACAGGTTATCTTTTAAGCGATCCTCTTAAAACCAGTGAGTATAATTTCTCTCCTTCATCATTTGATATAATTACTCTTGCAATTTCAAGAGCAGCAGCAGAATCAGATTTATCAGAAAAGTTTTATCTTAAAAAATATTTTACAAAAATGAATTCTCTTTTTTATGAAAAAATTAATGAAAGGCTTAAAAGCGGTAAAAAACCTGAACTTTTGTATGTGAAATCTGTTTTAGAAATCGGAAAAAAGTATTCAGGTGAAAAAATTTCAGAAAAAGTCCTTGAAGCTCTTTTTGAGGCTATTGCAAGGAATCAAGTTTTAGAAGCAAAATATATAAATAGAAATAATGAAGAAAAAGAATCTGTTTTTCTTCCCTTAAGAATTTGGATTTCTCAAAACAGGCTTTATCTGATCACAGCAGGAGCTCCAAGCGGTAAATATTTCACTTGGAGAATCGATAAATTTAAAGATATTAAAGAAGTTAAAGGAATTGAAGTTCCTGAAATAAACAGGAATGAAGTTGATGAAATTGTAAATAAAAGTTTTGGAGGTTTTACTTCAGAGCCTGAAACAATAAAATTAAAAGTAATGCCTGAAGCAGCCTATCTTTTTGAAGAATTTTCCTATCATTCCACACAAAAAATTTTAGAAAATAAAGACAAAACCCTGGATGTTGAAATAACAGCTCCAATAAACTGGGCTCTTGAAGAATGGATTTTAGGTTTTGGAGAATTTGTAATTGTGGTTTCACCTGATAGTTTAAAAAAGATTATCAAAGATAGAATTTTTAAAAGCTTACAAAATTATGACAATTTTTAAATTTGATAAAAGAAATTATAAAAAAGAAAACTTTTAACAAAGAAGTTTATATTAGATATCCTTGAAAAAACTGTAAAATATGGAGTCAAACCTCCAAATAAAATTATGATTATTGAAATGCCTGGATTGGAAAAAGTTTTATAGCAAAAGCTGATTTACAATATTTTTAATAAACCTTAGATGACCTGCTAAATGAAAAAAAATGCAAAACCTGTGTCTACCTCACTATTTAAGGATGAAATTAAAAATCTTTTAGACTTTAATTTTTTAAAGCTAAATATCCATTACTTTGATTTCATCTAACTTTTTAAAAAACAATATAGTTCAATCTGATAATTTAGCTTTTAGATTCGTCTGGATGCAATAGTATTTTGGTTAAAAATGAACAAAGGTTAATTTATTTGTTTTTTATGAAATGACTGGCTCTAAGTGTTTGAAATGAAAAAAATGGCGGAAATGCATGGGAATCGAACCCACCCGGGACGGTTCTAGCGCCCCACACCGGATTTGAAGTCCGGGAGCCTCACCAGAGACTACGCACTTCCGTATTTTTGTTAACAGAAAAAAATGATATAGATTATTTGGGTAAAATGTCAATCTTTATTTAAAAAAGAGGATAAAATGATAAATGAATTAAGGTTAAAACAGATGTTTGAAGATTTGGTCAGAATTGATTCCCCTTCAGGTCATGAAAAAGAAGTTTGTATCTGGATTAAAAACTATATTGAAAATATTGAAATAAGAACAAAAGAAGACAATGCTTCAGAAATTTTAAACACAGAGTCAAACAATCTTATAGGGTATTTTGACGGAAACATAGATTTACCGCCTCTTATGCTTTGTGCCCATATGGATACAGTTGAGCCTGGAAGAGGAGTTGAACCTGTATTTGAAAATGGAGTTTTTAGAAGTAAAGGTGATACAATTCTTGGTGCTGATAACAAGTCGGCAATAGCAGTGATTCTTGAAGTTATTAATGTTATAAAGGAAAATAATCTTAAAACTTGTCCCATAGATCTTGTATTTACTGTATTTGAAGAAGGAGGACTAAAAGGAGCCAAAGCTTTTGACACTTCTCTTATAAGGGCAGATTTTGGATATATTCCAGATTCAACTGATCCTGAAGGAATTGTGGTAAGTTCTCCTTCATGCAGTCAAATAATTTTTGAAATAACAGGAAAGTCTGCCCATGCAGGAGCTGAGCCGGAAAAAGGTGTTAATGCTATAATTACAGCTGCAAAAGCTCTTTCACAAATTAAAAGCGGTAGAATTGATGATGAAACAACTTGCAATATAGGAATAATCAAAGGCGGGAAAGCAACAAATATTGTTCCTGATAAAGTTGTTATTAAAGCCGAGGCAAGAAGCCATGATCCCGAAAAACTTGAAAAAGTTATTGAAACAATGAAGTCTGTGTTTGAACTTGTAATTAAAGAAGAAAAACAGAAAAGTCCTGATAAAAATTTTCCAGCACTTGAAATTAAAGTTGAAGATGATTTTAAAAATGTTTCTTTATCCAGAGATGAAAAGGTTTTTAAACTTGCAGATAAAGCAGCTGAAAACCTTGGGTTTGAATTAAAAGGGAAAAAAATAGGCGGTGGAGCAGATGCCAATGTTTTTTTCCATAAAGGAATAAAGGCAGGAGTAATAGGAACAGGAATGAAAAATATACATACAATAGATGAAAATATTTCATTAAAAGATATGGTAGATTGTGCTAAATTTCTTCTTGAAATTATCAATGTTTATTCATTACAAACTCTGGAAAACAACTAATGAAACTTGACCAGGATAAAATTATTCTTTTTTTTGCCTTGGGTGGATACTCGGGTAAATCTCCTGTTTCTCCGGGAACAATAGGCAGTTTTTGTTCAATTCCCCTTATAATTGCTGTTTCTTTTATTCCTGAGAGTTTTACAGGGATTTTTCTTACATTTTTTATTTTGTTTTCTGTATATGTTTCAGATAAAGCATCAGTTATTTTAAAAAATGAAGATCCAAAAGAAGTTGTTATTGATGAATTTGCAGGATTTATGGTCGCAATGTCTGGGATTGGTATTAGCTTTTTTTCTTTGGGTTGTGGTTTTTTGCTGTTTAGATTTTTTGATATATTAAAACCATGGCCGATTAAAAAAGCTGAAACAGTTTTTAAAGGAGGAAGCGGGATTGTTTTTGATGATCTAATTGCAGGCGTTTTTGCAAATATAATCTTGAGATTGATTATATAAATTTAGATATGGGCTGACTAATAATGGGAAAACAGATCAGAACTTTTATAGCTGCAAAAATTCCACCCGAGGAATGTGAAAAAATAAAAAATCTTCAAGGGCTTTTAGGAAACGAGCTCAAAAGTATAAAATGGGTGAAACCTGAAAATATACATTTGACGCTGAGGTTTTTGGGAAATATTAATGAGTTGTCAAAATCTGAAATTATTGAAAATCTTGATAGTGCTTTAGAAGGTTTTCTGGCATTAAATATGGGTTTTTCAGGTTTTGGGGTTTTTCCTGATAAAAAAAGGCCAAGAGTTTTGTGGACAGGCCTTGAGGGAGATTTATCCCCTTTATCTTTAATGACTGTAAAAATAAGAGAAAATCTTGAACACCATGGTTTTCAAAAAGATAAGGAGCATTTTCATCCCCATATAACAATTGGAAGGTTTAAGAAAAACAAGGAGGTAAAAAATCTTTTTGATGTTCTTGATAAATACAATTCTTTATTAAGAGGTTTTTTTGTTATAGATGAAATAGTGTTTTATAAAAGTGAGCTTTTCTCTTATGGAGCAAAGTATTCAGTTTTATTTATAAAAAAACTTAAAAAATAAATATATAGGAGAAATTAAATATGTCAGTATCTGACAAGGCAAAAGCCATAGACTCTGCAATGGGGCAAATTGAGCGGCAGTTTGGTAAAGGTTCAATTATGAAGCTTGGCAGCCGTGAGGTTATAGAAGTCCCTGTGATTTCAACTGGTTCTGTTGCTTTAGATAAAAGTCTTGGAGTAGGCGGAATTCCCAAGGGAAGAATTACAGAAATTTATGGTGCTGAATCTTCAGGTAAAACAACCCTGGCTCTTCATGCCATAGCAGAAGCTCAGAAAAAAGGCGGAGTTGCCGCTTTTATTGATGCAGAGCATGCTCTTGATACTGCATACGCAAAAAGGCTTGGAGTAAATTGTGACGAGCTTCTTGTTTCCCAGCCCGATACAGGAGAGCAAGCCCTTGAAATAGCTGAAATGCTTGTAAGAAGCGGGGCAGTTGATATTTTAGTAATAGATTCTGTTGCAGCCCTTGTCCCCCGGGCTGAAATTGAAGGGGAAATGGGTGATTCACATATGGGGCTTCAAGCAAGACTTATGTCCCAGGCTTTAAGAAAACTTACAGCAACCATAAGCAAAACAAATACAGCACTTATTTTTATAAATCAGATAAGAATGAAAATTGGAGTTGTTTTTGGAAACCCTGAAACAACAACAGGTGGAAATGCTCTTAAGTTTTACTCTTCAGTAAGATTGGAAATAAGAAGATCAACTCCAATTAAGGACGGTCAGGAAATTACAGGAAATAGAACAAGAGTCAAAATAGTAAAAAACAAACTTGCACCTCCTTTTAAAGAAGCAGAATTTGATCTTATGTATGGAGAGGGAATTTCAAAAACAGGTGAAATTATTGATATAGGGGTTGAACTTGAATTAGTTGAAAAAAGCGGAGCCTGGTATTCCTACAATTCAAACCGCATAGGTCAGGGACGTGAAAATGTTAAGAAATATCTTATTGAAAACCCTGAAGTTTACAATCAAATGTTTGAAGCAGTAAGGACAAAAATGGGCCTTTCAATTGAAAAGGAAAAGACTCCTGAAAAGGAAGAACCGGCTAAAACTAAAAAACAGTAATTTCTAAGGGTTTTTATATAATGATAAGTTCAAAAGAAATAAGAAGAAAGTTTGTTGAATATTTTGAAAAACATAACCATAAGAATATAAGAAGTTCTTCTCTTGTTCCTTCTGATGATCCCACTCTTTTGTTTATAAATGCCGGGATGGTCCAGTTCAAAAGAGTGTTCATGGGCGAAGACAAAAGAGATTATTCAAGGGCAGTAACTTACCAAAAATGTGTTCGTGCGGGAGGAAAGCACAATGATCTTGAAAATGTGGGTTATACTGCAAGGCATCACACTTTCTTTGAAATGCTTGGGAATTTTTCCTTTGGGGATTATTTTAAGGAAGATGCAATAAAATTTGCCTGGGAGCTTTTAACAGAGGGGTATAAACTTCCAAAGGAAAAGCTTCTTATTTCAATTTACGAAGATGATGATGAAGCTTTTGAGATCTGGAATGAAATTATTGGCATTCCAAAGGATAAAATCCATAGAATGGGCGAAGAGGATAATTTCTGGGCAATGGGCGATACAGGCCCTTGCGGTCCTTGTTCTGAAATTCATATAGATAGAGGTTTAGAGTATGGATGCGGCTCTCCTGATTGCAAACTTGGATGTGAATGTGATAGATTTCTTGAACTTTGGAATCTTGTTTTCATGCAGTTTAATAAAGACGAGTCCGGTGCTCTTACTCCTCTGCCAAAACCAAGCATTGATACAGGGATGGGCCTTGAAAGAATAGCTTCTGTAATGCAGGAAACAAAAACAAATTATGAAACAGATCTTTTTATTCCCATAATAAAAAAAGTTGAAGAGTTATCAGGCAAAAAAATAGGGCAGTCAGAACCTGTGGATATTGCAATGAAAGTAATTGCTGATCATAGCAGGGCGGCTTGTTTTCTTATTGGTGACGGAGTTCTTCCATCAAACGAGGGAAGAGGATATGTTTTAAGAAGAATAATGAGAAGAGCCATAAGATATGGAAGACAGCTGGGACTTCACAAGCCTTTTTTGAATGAAACTTCAAAGGTTGTTTTGGAAATGATGAATGATGTTTTTACTGAGCTTAGGGATTCAGGCAGCTTTATTATGAATGTGATTGAAAACGAGGAAAAAAGATTTTCGGAAACCCTTGATTTTGGATTGAAACATCTTGATGAAGCAGTGGCTGAGCTTGAAAAAAACAACAAATCAGAAGTTCCTGGTGATCTTATTTTCAAACTTTACGACACCTATGGATTTCCCCCTGATATAGTCAAGGATATTTTAAAAGATAAAAATTATAGCCTTGATATGGAAGGTTTTGAATCCTGTATGGAAAAGCAAAGGCAGATGTCAAAAAAAGATGTCTTATTTACTTCTGCAATAGATGCTTACAAAGAGCTGGCATCCCAGGGTTTTAAAACTGAATTTGAAGGATATTTTTGTACTGAGTCAAATTCAGAACTTGTAAAGATTGTAAAAGAAGGAAAGGAAACAGACTCAGCTTCAAAAGGTGAAACCATTGACATGGTTTTTAAAAATACCCCGTTTTATGCCCAGGCTGGAGGTCAGGCAGGAGACAGTGGAATTGTAAGAAAACAAGGATTTAAAGGAGAAGTTTTTGATACAATAAACGATCCTTCAGGAATAAGAGTTCACAAGGTCAGGGTGGTTGAGGGTGAAATAAAAAAAGGGGAATCAGTTTCTCTTTTGGTTGACCCAGAAAAAAGAAAAAACACAGCAAGAAACCATACAGCAACTCATCTTCTTCATTCCGCTCTTAAAAATATTTTGGGTGATCATGTAAAACAGGCTGGTTCTCTTGTTTCCCATGACAGGTTAAGGTTTGACTTTGCTCATTTTTCTCCTGTGAGCCCAGGTGAAATTGAAAAAATTGAACAATGGGTAAATTCTAAAATAATAGAAAACTATGAAGTTTCAGTAAATGAGATGTCAATGAATGAGGCTATTAATTCTGGTGCAACAGCTCTTTTTGAAGAAAAATACGGGGAAAGAGTAAGGGTTGTTTCTTTAGATGATGTTAGCATGGAGCTTTGCGGAGGAATTCATACATTAAGATCCGGTGATATTGGTCTTTTTAAAATTTTGTCTGAAACCGGGATTGCTGCCGGAGTAAGAAGAATGGAAGCTCTTACAGGCCAAAAAGCTTTGTTCTATGTTCAGGAGCGTGAAAGACAGCTTGCTGAAGCAGCATCTTTGCTAAAGGAAAGACCTGAAAGTCTTGTTTCAAAGCTTGAAAGGCATTTAAAACATTCAAAAGAAGTTGAAAAAGAAGTTGAAAAGCTAAAGACAAAACTTGCCGAATCAAAATCAGGTAATTTTGAAGAGGAAATAAAAGTTATAAATGGAATAAAAGTTCTTTCAAAGGAAGTGGAAGCAGACAATCAGGGTTCTTTAAGAGATCTTGCAGACAAGCTTAAAAATAAAATTAAATCAGGTATAATTCTTCTTGGTGCAAAATCAGGAGGAAAAGTTATGCTTACAGCAGGAGTTACCAAAGATCTCACTAATAAATTTAATGCAGGTAAATTAGTAAAAGAATGTGCAGCCATTGTGGGTGGAGGCGGTGGAGGAAGGCCTGATATGGCTCAGGCTGGAGGTAGTGATCCTTCAAAGCTTGAAGATGCTTTAAGCCTTATTTATGAACTTGTTGAAAAAAACAATTAAAGTTTTGTTTTTAAAAATTGCGGAATTAATCCACAAAATTGGTTCCGCAAATTTTTTAATTTTCCCAAATTAAATCACTTCTAATTTTATCTATGTCTTTAAATTTTAATTTGTATAAAATCTGAAGGAATTGAAAAATAATGGAAAACCATTTTTTTTCCAAAAAAGAAATTAATCTTTTAAACGGGATTATTTTGAGATCTGAAGAAATGACGGCAGATTTTTATAAAATGTCGGATTCCGATTGGAAAAAACTCAAATATGATTTTAAAACCTTAAAAGAATTAAAACCCCATGAAATAGTTCCAGATGTTTTTGCTCAGGTTGTAAAGTATGATGCAAAGCCCTGGGGCAGTCCTTTTAATTCTTCTGTTTATACTGTTTATAGAGTTTGCATTCAGGATAATACAATTCTTGACAGGGTGAAAAAATTTAATTTATCAATAGAACCGTTTTTAGTTTATATAATAGTTCATGAGCTTATTCATGTTTTAAGATTTTCAAAATATATTAAAAAATTTGAAGCAAATCAGGAAGAAATGTTTAAAGAAGAAAAACTCGTTCATAAGATTACAAAAAACATAATGGAAAAAAATTCAATCCAATATAGGCAACAAATTTTTGATTTTTTTAAAAAACACCTCTTTTTTTAACCCTCTTTTTTTCAAAATTTTTTTTTGCCAGGGCTTGACAACCTGAAAAACCTGACTAATTTTAACATGAATTTGAAAAGAGACCTATTTAAACATGGAGACTTGAGATGCCCATTTATGAGTATGGATGTAAAAATTGCGGTAAAGTTGATGAAGTTATTCATGGTTTTTCCGAAGAAGGTCCGCAAACATGCAGGTTTTGCGGAAAAGGGCCTGTTAAAAAACTTATTTCAAGAAGCAGTTTTCACCTTAAGGGAACCGGTTGGTATGTAACAGATTATGCAGATAAAAAAACTTCTGCAGAAAAAAACAATAGTCCAACCCCAGATTCTGTTCCCGCGGGGAATCTGGCAAATAATCCGGCTTCAGGGCCTGAAGAATAAAAAAATATTTTTTTGACCCTTTACAATTGAAAATTTATGCTTAAATTCCCTCACGTTGGCAGGATGAATTAATGATTGGGCAAAACAGTTTTTTTTCTTCCTTTACAAAAATAAAAATTTAACAAAATAAAAGCCTAAGTCTTTTTTAGTTAAGTTTTTAATTTGTCTCAAGGAAGGGACAGTAAAAGTTTAGTCCAGAAAATAAATAATAATTTAACAGTAAAATACAAGGAGAAGTAAAGATGAACATTAAGCCTCTTCAAGATCGTGTTGTTGTAAAAAGAACGGAAGAGCCCACAAAAACAAAGGGTGGAATTATTATCCCTGACACAGCAAAAGAAAAGCCTTCTGAAGGAGAAGTTGTAGCTGTTGGAAATGGAAGAGTTACCAATGAAGGCAAAATAATACCTATGGAACTTAAAGTAGGAGATAAAGTTTTATTCAGCAAGTACGGCGGACATGAACTTAAGCTTGACGGTGAAGAATATATCATAATGGGTCAGGATGATATCTACGCAGTTGTAGAATAATTCAACCTCCCTGTTGTATTTCAAATATCTACCTTGTTTTATTAATGTTTAACTTTAAAAATTTAATGGAGTGGCCAAATGGCAGCAAAAGAAATTCTATATAGTGAAGAAGCACGTACAAAAATGCTTGACGGTGTTCAAAAACTTGCAGATGCAGTTGCAGTAACACTAGGACCTAAAGGAAGAAATGTAGTAATTGAAAAAGCCTGGGGTTCACCAACAATTACAAAAGACGGTGTTACAGTTGCAAAGGAAATTGATTTAGAAGATAAGTTCGAAAATATGGGAGCCCAGATGGTAAAAGAGGTTTCCAGCAAAACAAGCGACATGGCAGGTGACGGTACAACTACTGCTACAGTTCTTGCAAGAGCAATTTACGAAGAAGGAAGAAAGCTTGTTGTTGCAGGTAACAATCCAATGTCTATTAAAAGAGGGATTGACAAAGCTGTTGCAGTTGTTGTTTCAGAACTTGAAAAACTTAAAACCGACACAAGAGATAGAAAAGAAATTGCTCAGGTGGGTACAATTTCAGCAAATAATGACGAAACCATTGGAAATATCATTGCAGACGCAATGGAAAAAGTAGGAAAAGAAGGCGTTATTACAGTTGAAGAAGGCAAGTCAATGGATACCTATCTTGACGTTGTTGAAGGTATGCAGTTTGACAGAGGTTATCTTTCTCCGTACTTTGTAACAGATTCTGAAAAAATGGTAGTTGAAGTTTCAGATCCTCTTATTCTTTTAAGTGAAAATAAAGTTGCTTCAATGAAAGACCTTATCCCTGTTCTTGAAAGTGTTGCAAAAATGGGTAAGCCTCTTTTAATAATTGCAGAAGATATTGAAGGCGAAGCTCTTGCAACTCTTGTTGTAAACAGACTTAGAGGCACACTTAATGTATCAGCCGTAAAAGCTCCTGGTTTTGGTGACAGAAGAAAAGCAATGCTTCAGGATATTGCTGTTCTTACAGGTGGACAGGTTGTTTCAGATGATATGGGACTTAAGCTTGAAAATGTTCAGATTTCAGATCTTGGTCAGGCAAAAAGCATAACAATTGACAAAGACAATACTACAATTGTTGGCGGAGGCGGTGCAAGAAGTGAGCTTGAAGCAAGAGTTAAGCAGCTTAAAGCTGAAATAGAAGATACTTCTTCAGATTATGACAGAGAAAAACTTCAGGAGCGTCTTGCAAAGCTTGTAGGCGGTGTTGCAGTTATTAACGTAGGTGCAGCTACAGAAACTGAAATGAAGGAAAAGAAAGCAAGAGTTGAAGATGCTCTTAATGCTACACGTGCAGCAGTTGAAGAAGGTATAGTTGCTGGAGGTGGAGTTGCTCTTATCAGATGTCTTAAAGCAATTGAAGAGCTTCAAATTGATGATGAAGAAGAAAAAGCAGGAGTTAAGGTAATTCTTCAGGCAATTCAGGCTCCTTTGAAAAAAATTGCTGACAACGCAGGTGTTGAAGGTTCTGTTGTAGTAGAAAAAGTTAAAGAAAATTCAGGTAACTATGGTTATAACGCAGCAAAAGGTGTATACGAAGACCTTATTGAAGCCGGAGTAATCGATCCTAAAAAAGTTGTAAGATTTGCAATCCAGAATGCTGCATCAGTAGCATCTCTAATGCTTACAACTGAAGCAATGATTGCTGAAATTCCTGAAGAAAATCCAGGCGGCGGAATGGGTGCAGGAGGAATGGGCGGTATGGGAGGAATGGGCGGAATGATGTAGTTTCTGCTTAAAAATCCCATTTAATATATTAAAAGAGCTCTTAATTATTTAAGAGCTCTTTTTGTTTGTGGGCAATCACTAATTTAAATCTCTAAAAAAGTTATAAAAAAATCTTTTTGATTGAACTTTTTACTTATTTGATTAACAAAGTTATAAACTCAATCATTTAAAAGAGAAATTATGGATGAATTAGAGGAAAAATTTAAAAATATTCTTACCATAGATTTTGAAGCTGTTCCTGGAAAAGAAATTTATGAAATAGGGGCTGTGTTTAAAGGAAAAAAATTCAGATCAGGTAAAATAAAAAATATAAAAAAATATTTGATGAACTTGATGCTTTTTCATCAGGTGCTGATTATATTCTTGGGCATAATATTATAAACCACGATCTTTTAATTGCAGAAGATCTTTGTCCTGAAGCTTCTTTTTTAAAGCTTCCAGTAATTGACACACTTTTTTTATCTCCCCTGGCCTTTCCTGAAAATCCCTATCACAAACTTGTAAAAGACTATAAAATTGTAAGAACAGGTAAAAGTGATCCTGTGGAAGATTCTTTATTGTCTTTTTCAATTTTTCAAGATCAGATAAATGCTTTTTGTTTAAAGAAAAAAACAAATCCAAAGCTTTTGTCATTTTATTCATTTGCTTTTAAAGATGTTTTAATAAGAGGAAATGAAAATAGTTTTAAGGGTATTTTTGATTTGTTTTCAAGTATGGCTCCGGAAGTTGTAAATGAAATAAAGGCAATAGAAATTTTTAAAAGTCTTTCCCATGGAAAAATTTGTGTTAATGGGTTGGAAAAAATAGAAGAAAATTATTTTTACAATAAAATTAAAAAACCCATTCTTTCATATCTCCTTTCATGGATTCTTGTATCAGGGGGAAATTCTGTTCTTCCTTCCTGGGTAAAATTTGAGTTTCCAGAAATTGCAGAATTAATAAGAACTTTAAGGTTTTATTGTGGTAATGAGAATTGCTCTTATTGTAAAGAAAATAATAATTCTAAAAAATTACTTAAAAAATATTTTGGATTTGGAAGTTATAGAACTCTTTCTGACAAAAGAGAGCTTCAAAAACAAATAGTTGATGCAAATTTAGAAGAAATCTCTATCCTTGGAATCCTCCCCACCGGAGGAGGGAAATCTATCTGCTATCAGATTCCGGCCCTTCACAGGTTTGAAAGGCTTGGAGATCTGACAATTGTAATTTCTCCTTTAAAAGCTCTTATGAAAGATCAGGTTGATAATTTAAACAAAAACACCAATACAGTTTGTGCCGATACAATAAACGGAAGCCTTACTCTGCCAGAGCGAGGTGCTGTAATGGAAAGGGTAAGACTTGGTTATTCAGGACTTTTATATATTTCCCCTGAACAGCTTAGAAATAAAAGCATTGTGTCACTTCTTGAATCAAGAGATATTGGATGTTTTGTTTTTGATGAAGCCCATTGTATTTCAAAATGGGGACATGATTTCAGACCTGATTACCTTTATGTTTCAGAATTTATAAATAAATACTGTACAAAAATGAATAGAAACCCTTTTGTCTGTGCCTATACTGCCACTGCAAAAATGGATGTGGTAGAAGAGATAAAATCACATTTCATGGAAGCTCTTGGAATTGATATTCAAGTATTTGCAGGAGGTGTAGCAAGGGAGAATCTATTATATTCTGTGTGGCCTGTGAATTCATCAGTTAAAAATGATATAATATTTAGTATTCTCAATGATAAGCTTAAAGAAAATGGCGGTGCTGGAATAGTTTATTGTTTAACTCGTAAAGGGACAGAATTTTTAAGCTCATTTTTAAATTCAAAGGGACTTGAATCTCAACATTTTCATGCAGGTCTTTTAGAACCTCAAAAAAGAAATATCCAAGATGATTTTATAGATGGTAAAATTCCAGCTATTTGTGCAACCAATGCTTTTGGTATGGGAATTTCAGATATTTTTTGACTATATTGAAAAAAATATTGAAAAAAGTATTTTACCTTCACAAATTAAAAAGGATTTTTTAAAATTATTTGAAAATGAAAATATCTGGACAAAGCAGATTTTTGAGCTCCTTGATATTTGGGAGGGAATTACAGGTGAAATTGCTGTTTCAGTTTTAGAGCTTAAAAAGTTTTTTTTGAAGCTTTTGCAGAGGAAAAAAGAGATCCAAAAACTGGAAATGGAGTTTTTCTTGGAACTGTTCACAGTGTAAAAGGGATGGAATTTAAATATGTTTTCATAACCGACGGAGGTTGGGACAGGTTAAATTTTTCGGAAATTGAAGATGAAACAAGGCTTTATTATGTTGGAATAACAAGGGTAAAAAAAGGATTGTTTCTTTATAGTTTAAAAGGGCAGAAAAATCCCCATACAAAAAAGTTTCATAAATTTCCATATATTTATGAAAAAATGGCAAAAAATTCAAAAATTAAAGGTTACAAGTCAGGAGTTAAAGTATCTATAATTGGGATGAAAGATCTTTTTATAAGTTATGGTGGATATTTTCATAAAAATCATGAAATTCATTCTAATTTAAAAAATTTAAATCCAAAAGATAGAGTCTATTTAGAATTTGAAAACTTAAAATATGGGAAAGTAATTGTTTTAAAAGATAAAAATCAAAATAAAATTGGAAGACTTTCTAATCATGGAATAAATAGATGGAAAAGTGTTTTAGAAAAAGAGGCTAAGCCTGTTGGAAGGGTGCTTGCAATTATTCAAAGACAAAAAGAAGACGATGAAGATATTGAAAGAAGAAAAAACATTAAGGCAAATCAATGGGAGCTTCCTATTATAGAAGTTTTACATGAATAAAAGTTTAAAATAATTTCAGCGTTTTTAAGGGGATCGTCTTTTTCAAGATTTATTGTTGAATTGTTTTCATGGTAATCAATTTTTTTCATATAGTAGGAGTAACCCTTGTCATAATAAGTTAAAAGTATTTTTATGGTTTCCTCAATTTCATTGTTATAAAGATGAAAAATAGCTTTTTTTAAATTTTCAGGGCCAAGTTTTTTTTGAACTTTTTTTATTCTTTCTTCTAAAAAGGCCTGGTTAAATTGTCCATATTCCTTTTTAATTCTGTTTATTCGCTCTTTTGCTGGAAGTTCAATATTTATCAAAGGAGCATTTTTCATATTGTTTCTTATCTCCAATGGAATAAAAAGATTACCTATTCCAGGACTTTCATTTTCAACCCATATAGGCATTTCAAAATTAAAATTAATAATTTTATAAAAAATATTATTTTCAAACTGCTGGGGTGAAGGTTGCTTTTTTTGGCCTAAATCACCAAAAGCAGATCCTTTGTGGCAGGCAAGTTTTTCCAGATCAAGAACCTGTTCTCCTTTTTTTGCAAGTTCTGCCAAAATTTTTGTTTTTCCAGTGCCTGTTTTTCCGTTGAGAAGAATAAACTTCATTTTTTTACCAAGGGTATCAAGGACAAACTTACGAAAACCCTTATAACCAGAGTCAAGTCTTGTAACCTTAAAGCTTGATGTATGAAGCAGCCACCCAAAAGATTCGCTTCTTAGCCCTCCTCTATGACAATAAACAAAAATTTCTTGGTCCTGGTCTTTTGAAGTAAGTTCATAAATTTGACTGACAAAGGAATAAAGCTTTGGCTGAACATATAAAAGCCCTTTTAATACAGCTTCTTTTTTTCCTGTAGTTTTGTATATTGTTCCAATATCTTTTCTTTCTTCATTGGAAAAAAGAGGAATATTTATTGAGTTTGGGATATGTCCTTTGGAATATTCTATGGGAGATCTAACATCTATTATGAGTTTATTTTCAGACTTTTTGATAAACTCATCTGGTTTTAAAGAATTCAATGTCATTTAAAAAACTGCCTTCAAAAATTTAATTCAGGTGAATATATATTGAACAAAATCTCTTTGGTCAAGGTGTGATTTTTGAATAAGGATTTGTTTTTATCATTAGGGAACAAAAAAGTTTAAAAATATAAGTTAAGTTTGAAAACTGCCTGCTTTATAAGGTTATAAAACAGGCAATTTATTTTAAATTAGTTTTTTTACAGATTGGATTATCTGGTTGTAGTCAGGTTCTTTAGTTACTTCATCAAGGATTACCATGTTTTGAATAATTCTATGTTTATCAAGAACAAAAACAGCTCTTGCTAAAAGCCTGAGTTCTTTTATAAGAACTCCAAAAGCCATTCCAAAAGAAGCTTCCTTATGATCGGAGAGAGTGATGACTTTGTCAATATTGTTGGCTCCGCACCATCTTTTCTGGGCAAATGGAAGATCCATACTGATTGTAAGAATTTTTATATCATTATTAAGTTTTCCAGCTTCAGAATTAAATCTTTGTGTTTCAATATCGCAAACAGGTGTGTCAAGTGATGGCACTGCTGATATGACAAGAACTTTTTCCTTAAAATCACTTAAAGATACATTGTTCATTTCATTGCCCGTAACATTGAACTCTGGAGCTTTTTCGCCAATTTTAAGTTCCGGGCCAATAAGTGTAAGCGGATTTCCTTCTATTGCTGTTAAACCGGTTCTTTCCTGCATATTTTGCTCCTTAGGTTTATGTTGTCAGTGAATAATAAGTTAATACTTTAATGATTAAGGTCAACATTAAAAATTATTTAAAATCGAGTTGGTTTTTTTGTGGCAGATAAGCAAGTCAGGAGTTTTAGCTTTTTTTACACGGCTGATAAAAGCTTTTGTATTTTATTTTTTTATAATTTTTCTAAATTTTTTTCTTATTTTTTATTGATATAAAATAATAAAACAGTTAAGTTAAACTTAACTTTAAGTTTGAGGTGGAAATGAAAAAGAAAAAATATTCAATTTCAGAATTGGCCTCAGAATTGGAAATCAGCCCTTCATCCATAAGATTTTATGAAGAAAAAGGAATTATAAGTCCTGAAAGAACAAAAGGAAATCAAAGGATTTATTCCTTAAAGGACAGGGCAAGACTTAAGCTTGTGTTAAGAGGCAAAAGGTTTGGATTTTCACTTTCTGAAATTTCAGAGATGATAGGTTTTGCAGATTCAGAGCCTGAAGAAAAAAAGCAGATTCAACGCTCTCTGGAATATGCTGAAAAAAAATTAAAAGAGATTAGCCAAAGAAAAGATGAACTTGAGCTGGTTGAAAAAGATCTTTTGGAAATGAGGGATAAGTTTATAAAAAGACTGGCAAACTTAGAAAATTAAAAGGAGAAATCCATGTTTGACTATTTGATGAGTCCGGAAGCACTAAAGTTAAGGGATGAAGTAAGGGCTTTTGTAAAATCTGTTCCAAGAGAAATGTTAAATGAAATGGATCAGGAAAAGATTCGCTTTCCAAAAGAATTTTTAAAAGAAGCTGGAAAAAGAAATCTTTTTGGATGTCGCTATCCTGTGAAATGGGGAGGACGAGGGCTTGATTGGGTCACTACAGGAGTTGTAATGGAAGAGGTGGGAGTGTTGGGCTATATAATGGCTTGCACCTTTGGTGTTGGAGCTGAGCTTGTATGTGACGCCATAGTTTCTCATGGAACTGATTTTCAAAAAGAAAAATATGTAAAGCCTTTGTTAAAAGGAGAAATCTTTGCAGCTGAATGTCTTACCGAACCAAGAGGAGGTTCTGATTTTTTTGGAACTACATCCACAGCAGAAGATAAGGGAGATTATTTTTTGTTAAACGGGCAAAAGAGATTTATAGTTGGGGGAGAAGGAGCTGATTATTTTCTTGTTTATGCAAAAACAGATCCTGATGCAAAGCCTCATAAATCACTGACCTGCTTAATTGTTGATAGGACAGAAGGTGTAAATGTTGAATATCTTTATGGTCTTATGGGATGCAGGGGAGGAGGAACTGCAAGAATTGTTTTTAAGGATGTAAAGGTTCCAAAGGAAAATATTGTAGGTGAAGTAAACAATGTTTTACCCGTGTTTAATACTATGATGATACCTGAAAGACTTGGAACTGCAGCCATGACCATCGGAGCTGCAAGGCCAGCTTTAGAGATTGCAACAAGATACACCACAAGAAGAAAAGCCTTTGGAAAGGAAATAGCCAGGTTTCAGGGAGTAAGCTTTCAAATGGCTGAAGCTGCCATGAAACTTGATGCTTCAAGGTCATTTATTTATACAGTTGCTTCAGCAGTAGATGCTGGAATTGAACAGGGCAGAATAAGAAGACTTGTTTCAGAAGCCAAAAAATTTGTTACTGAGTCCTGCCAGGAAGTTGTTCATAAATCAATGCAGGTAATGGGAGGAATTGGTTATACTAATATTTATCCCGTTGAAAAAATTTACAGGGATATCAGGCTTTCAACAATTTGGACCGGTTCAAATGAAGTGATGTCCATGATTATTGCCCATGAATGGTATAAAGAATTAATGAAACAGGTGGAGGATAGAACAGTAAGAGATTGTGAGTTTGACTGTGAAGAAGCCCATGCTGATAATGAAAAAATTTATGAGTAAAGGTTTGTTTCTTGTCTGGTTTTTTTATTGTAAAACCAGACAATGTTTTTTAATTGGTAGTTTTTTGCAGATCAACAATCTTTTTTTTAACTTTTTCAAGCTCCAAATAAATTTTGGCTGAGTCAGGGTTTGATTTAATAGTTTCTTTTTTAAGTTTTTCCTCAAGCTCACTTTGAAGGGTGCGAATTTTATCATCAGTCAGAGTTGCCTGTTTTGCTTTATAAAATTTATGGGATTCCTCTTTATATTCAGCCATAAATTTGTTTTTCTCTTCTTGGGCCAGCTCTTTGTTTTTAATTTTTTCTTCAAGACTGGTTAGTTTTTCAATATCAACATTGTAAAGTTCAGCATTTTCCCCCCAGGTTTTGGTTACTATTTCACTGATTTCTTTAATTTGAGACTGAAGTTTTGGGCTTTTGTCAATAATTGGTTTTTGAATTTCCTGGATCTGCTGGTGGAGTGTTTTGTATTCTTGAAAAAACTTAAGGGTACTTTGTCTGTCAATTGAATTATTGGTTTCTGAAAATCCGGGAACAGAAAAAAAACCGGTTAAACAAATAAAAATCAGTATAACTTTTTTGAATTGGCTGATTAGCATAAATCTCCTTTTCTAACCATTGTTAATATAATTTTGCTAACCTAGCATAAGATAAAATCAATGTGAAGAAAGGTTTTAGCAGAAATTTATCTGTTTGGAAGTAATAAAGGGGTTTGTCAAGTATTCTTGTTTCAACATTGTATTTGGGTTAATTTGTTTTTTTATTGTAAAAAAAAGCAAGGTCTGGCTATGCAAGTTTAAACAAAGCCTTTTTAATTTTTTTTTGTTAAGTCTTGAAGTATTTGGATTTACTTTTGTACTATTTTGCCTTTTTTCTTAAAAAAGAATAATTCCACATTCAACAGAAAGATTAATTGTAATTAAAGTGCAATCAACTTGCTTTTTTTAATTTAATAGGATTCATCTTTATTATTTAAAAAAAATATTGTTAGAATAGCAGATTAACTATAGAAGCAAAATATTCATTAAGACCTAATGAAAAAATTGTGTTGTGGCCTGCACCCGGGATTTTTACAAGTTTTTTGTTTTCTGCACCTGAATTTTCAAATAGTTTTCTACCTTCTGAAAAAGGTATGATTTCATCAAACTCTCCATGAATTATCAGTACTGGATTTTTAAAAGATGAAACTTTTTGTTCATGGTTTAAGGGGTCATCGAAATTTTCATATTTTTCATTGTAAAAACCAAGATTCCTCAATAGTTTTTTAAAACTAAAAAACCCCGATTCAATTATAAGAGCATCAAAATAATCTTTGGAATATCCAAGTTCAATAGCTGAAGCTGAACCAAGGGACCTGCCCATTACAGCAAATTTACCCGTAAAATTATTTTCTTTTCTGTATTCATGGACAAAATCGCCAATTTTACCTGCGTCTGAAATCATTGAAGAAAGAGTTGGAGTACCATTGGAAAATCCATATCCTCTGTAATCAACAGGCATAAAGTTTATATTTTGCTGGGCAAAAACTAATCCAAGCTCGTCATAGTCATTTACAATTTCGCCGTTTCCATGGAAATAGAGAATAAATGGAGCTTCTTTTGAAGCTTCAAATAAAGAGGCTCCTATTATTATATTTTCATCTACATTGATTTTAATTCTTTTTACATCTGAAGAATCAGGGCTTGCCTTTGATGGATGAAAAACATAGGAGTTAATTTCCGGGGTATCAAATTTTTTTAAAAGATCCATTTTATTATTCTATGTCCTTTTCAATAAGATTTTTTTCAGAAAAACCTGAGTGTTCAAAGTTTTTAGTTTCCAAAAATTTTTCCATCTGGTCAAGTCGTTCTTCAATTATTCGTTCTTTAATTTCTCTTTTTTTAATTTCTTTATAAATATTTTCTATTTGTTCCAAAGCATTATTTGAATTAATCTTGGTTTTTAATAACTCTATTTCCTTGGAAAGAGAGACAGCTGTTTTTGAAAATTCAGCTGTTTTTGAACTTAAAGCTTTGATTGAATTTTGAGTTTCCAAAAGGGTTTTTGAAATTGATTTTATTTCACTTGAATTTTTATCACCAGCGTTTTTGATATTTGAAACAGAGCCTGAAATAGAATTAATTAAAAGGGAGTTCTTGTTTATTTTATCTAAACCTGGATTTAATTGTTTTTCTATTCCAGAGTCAAGTTTGGAAATTTTTTTATCCAAACTTAAAATATCCTGGGAAAAAGTTTTTATTTTATCTTCAAAATCTGTAATTTTACTTTCAATTTTTTCTGTTTTTGAGGCATTTTTAAAAATTGTATTTTCAAATTCTGAAGACATCCTGGTCAGACTTTTTTCTTTGTTTGAGTTTAGCTCATTTATTGAGTTTTTAAGTTCAGCATACCCAAAAAAGCCTATGGCAACCAGAACTACAGGTATTAATACAGAGACAACAACAAGAGAAAACCCAAGTCTTTCAGTTTTTTCTTCAAGAAGTTTTGTTTCAAAGGAGTTGTCCATATTCATTTGAAATTATTCCCATTCTATTGTTGCAGGGGGTTTGGAGCTTATATCGTAGGCAACTCTATTAATTCCCCTTACTTCGTTTATTATTCTGTTTGAAACCTTTCCAAGAAATTCATATGGAAGTTTAGCCCAGTCTGCTGTCATTGCGTCTTTACTTTCAACAGCCCTTATCACAGCAGTGTTTTCATAGGTTCTTTTGTCTCCCATCACACCTACTGTTTTTATGGGAAGAAGAACAACAAATGCCTGCCAAAGGGATTTGTAAAGACCTGCTTTTTTTACTTCTTCCCTTAAAATTGCGTCTGCTTCTCTTAAAATGTCAAGACGTTTTTTTGTAATTTTTCCAAGAATTCTTATTGAAAGACCAGGTCCTGGAAAAGGCTGTCTCCAGACTATTTCATCTGTAAGTCCAAGGGATTTTCCAAGTTCTCTTACCTCGTCTTTAAACAAATATTGTAAAGGTTCTAAAAGATCCAGCTCCATTTTTTCAGGAAGACCTCCAACGTTATGGTGAGATTTTATTACAGAAGATGGTCCTCCAAATGCTGACTTTGATTCTATTACATCTGGATATAATGTTCCCTGGGCAAGAAAAGAGGCTCCTTCAATTTTTTTTGCACTTTCTTCAAATACATCTATAAAAAGATTTCCAATTATTTTTCTTTTAAGTTCAGGGTCTGTAACTCCTTCTAATGCTGTTAAAAATCTTTCAGAGGCATCAATAAACTCTATGTTTACATTTAAATGTCCATGAAGAGTTTTTTCAAGGAGAAGTCTTTCGTCTTTTCTTAAAAGCCCATTGTCAACAAAAATGCAATTCAAATTGTCTTTAATCGCCCTGTGAATAAGAACTGCAGCAACAGAAGAGTCAACCCCTCCGCTTAAGCCAAGAATTACTTTTTTGTCTTTAACTGAATCTTTTATTTCCCTGATTGATGATTCTGCAAATGAATCCATTGTCCAGTCTCTTTTGCATCCACAGGTGGAAATGAAGTTGTCTATCATTTTGGAACCTTCAACAGAGTGGACAACTTCAGGGTGGAATTGGAATGCAAAAAAAGATTTGTCCTGGTTTTCCATTGCAGCAATTTCTGTATTTTCTGTGGAACCTGAAATTTCAAATCCACTTGGAAGTTTTGTTACTGAATCTCCATGGCTCATCCATACTGTGCTGTCAATTATATTTTTAAAAAGGCCGTTTTTAATTTTTATATCTATTTTAGAAAATCCATATTCACTTTTATCTGATTTTTCAACACTTCCTCCAAGAATTTCTGCCATAAGATGCATTCCATAGCAGATTCCAAGCACAGGAATTCCTAAGTTAAATACCTCAGGATCGCATTTTGGGGCATTTGAATCATAAAAGCTTGCAGGACTTCCTGAGAGAATAATTCCCTCGGGGTTTGCTTTTTTTATTTGATCCATTGAAAAACCCGGTGGCTCAATAATACAGTATACATTATGCTCCCTTACCCTTCTTGCTATAAGCTGGGTGAATTGAGAACCGAAATCTATTATTAAAATCATTGGTTAGACCTTTCTTTTTATTTGAGATAATCAACAAAAATTTATTTATTTTTTTGGAGTATCCAGGTTTTTTTGACAAGAAGATTTTTATCAGGTTGATTAGTTAAATCAAGTCAGTACTTTTTCCGATAAAAAGTCTTAAATTGCAAGGATAAACAATAGCAAAAGGATAAAGATTAATAATGTTTGACACCTTTTTGACGAGTGATATACTAATTTATATTATATCGACAATCCACTAAAACAAAATTTTTCTCCCAAATGAATTGGTTTTTTAGCTTTAATTAAATTGAGCTTGTTTTTTGTTTAATATACAAAGTTTGTTATTTTGTTATTTTGTTATATTGACGATCTCAATTTCTGAGTTTGCAGTTTTAATAAATTTCCTAAAAAATTGTTTCAAGGGGTAAGGGGTGTAAATGAACGAATTTTTAAAACAATTAAGAAGCCAGCAAAAGGACAAATATCCAGGTTCATACAGATCTCCCATGGATAATAAAAGGCCCTATCCTCATCCAGACAGGCGAAGCAAAGGGGGAGATAGAAGACAGCCCCATTCAAAATCTGACTTAGACTTGATTTTGAATGAATTTGCCAAACTTATTCCAGAATTAATGGTTGTGATGAGTAGAATAACCGAGACCAATGAAAAGATTGTGGACGCCCTGGATCATAAGATAGAAATTGAGGAAGAAAGAAATTTAATTTTTGGATCTTTAGCTCGCTCCATTGAACTTCTTGCTGAAAAAGGTGGAAGTTTTATTGATGCTTCAAATTCAGAATCAGTCAAAATAAAAAAAGCTTCTAAAGAGCAAAAGAACAAAGTTTTAGACCTTATTGTTTCTCTAAGGGAAGATAAGAGCACATATGAGGAGATTGCAGATTATCTTGAAGCCCAAGGGATTCCAACTTTTTCAAACAAAGGCCGCTGGCATGCCCAGACAATTCACAGGCTTTATCAACAAAGAAAATCAGAGCTTGACTCTTAAACCATAAATTTTCCGTTTTTGTAAATTATTTTTTCTTTACCTGATTTTAAAAGGGCTGTAACAGTTTTTTTCTCTGTATTTACAATGTCCCAATGAATTGAAGACTCATTAAAGCCAAGTTCTTTTTTAAGGTTTTTATCAAGCTTTTCAAGATCTTTTGAAAAACTGTCCGAATATGAGTTTCCAAGAGCTATGTGAACATTACCAAAATCTCCTCCATAGTTTTCATCATAAAGAGTATTTGCCATAAAGGTGTTGATTTTTGAAAATTTTTTATCAGTCATGGAAAATTCTCCCAGTCTTTTTGCACCTTCATCTGTTTCAATGGTTTTCAGTAGATAGTTTTCTCCTTTATTAGCACTTGCTGAAACTATTTCGCCATTTTTAAACTCCAGTTTTATATCTTCAACAAGATTTCCGTTTCTAAATGAGGGCTGGTTAGCATAATATTTTCCTGAAGTGAATCTGCAATCAGGGGTTATAAATATTTCAAAGCTTGGAATGTTTCTTCCTGAAAGTCCAAGCCATTTTCTTTTTTCTCCCTGTTTTACATAAAGGTCTGTATTTTCAGATTTAATATGGAAATAATCTATTTCAAGCTGAAGAAGTTTGTTTTTAGTTTTTTCTATTTGTTCTGCTGTTTTTTCCCAGGTTTTTATAGGATTTTTTTCTCCAAGAAAACAGGCTTTGGATACTAATTGTGCATATTCACTAAGTTTTTTTCCAGCAGCATCAGCAAGTGTTTTTGTAGGATAGATGCATAATGTCCAGGAATAATCTCCCAACTTTTCCCTTTCATTTAAAATACTTCTTAAATTTTTTCTTGATTTTGAAAACTCTGAAAGGTTTGTAAAGTCAACATCTTTTAGGTGGTTTAAAGAAAGCGGGGCAATAATAGTTATAGATCCGGAGATGTTTTTTAAATATTTATCATATCCAGGTTTGATTGAACAAATTTGATCAAGGTTTGCGTTTTTGAAAAAATACTTTTCAAGATCCGGGTTTTTTAAAAGATTAAGATCTGGGTTAAAACCTTGCAAAAGAAGTTTTTGATAAATTTTTTCTGCAAGGGCTGCGGCCTCATGGTCGTATTTTATTTGAACAAAAGAATTTTTTTCCAAAGCTTTTTTCTTTGCTCTTTTAAGCCCCCAGATCATTATATCTGCATAGTTTTCAAGCTCAGCTTCAGAAAATATGTTTTTATTATTCATGGGTTCCGTCTTTAAGAAAATATTTATGGTATTCGTCTTCTTCAATATGATTTTTTAAAAGAGTAAAAATCAAATCATGGAGGTATTCAAGCTCTTTATCTTCAAGCTTTGGGAGAAGGAGCTTCATAAAATTATCTTCTGAAAGTTTTTGAAGATAATAATGAATTGCTTCTTCATTTTGTTTTCTTGAGAGTCCAAAGGCTGGATCACCGTAATTTTTTGCAAATTCGTAGGAATGTTTTTCTTCCAATTTAATTATCTTTCTATTATTGGTGAGTATTTGATTAACAATTTAAAGCAAATTTAATTATAAATTATAATTGATGATGAAATTATCAGAAAATCATTTTTAGGCAATAGAAACTTTATTTGGAAATTAAAAATGGAAGATTGGGAAATAAGTATTAAAGATTATTTTAAGGGGTATGATTCTAAAAAAATAAGATACGGAGTTTTTGGAAAAAAAGACTATTCTAAAGTAATTGTTATTTTACAGGGCAGAGCTGAGTATTTTGAAAAGTATCATCATATTGTAAGGCATTTTGTTGAAAAAGGCTTTCTTGCCGTTTTAATGGATTGGAGAGGGCAGGGAGGTTCTTGTCGTGAGCTTTTAGACAAAGATAAAGGCCATGTAAATGATTTTTTGGATTATCAAAAGGATTTGTCTTTTTTTTTAAAAAAGATTTCAAACTTTATTAAACCTGGAGATCAAGTATATGGGTTGTCACATTCAATGGGTTCCCATAATTTGATGAGGTATTTGATAGAAAATAAAAACAGCATTTTTAAAAAAATTGTTTTTTCTTCTCCCATGGTTGAGATAAGGACTTTTCCACTTTCTCAAAGTCTTGCTAAACTTTATGTAAATACATTTGTAAAATCAGGATTAGGTGATTCATATTTAGTTGGTACAGGTAAATACAAGGAAATTAAATTTAAAAACAACAACCTTACTTCAAACAAAAGAAAGTTTTTTGAAAATATTTTTTACCTGAGAAAAAACAAAGACCATGCCATTGGAGGACCAACAAACTCATGGGTTTTCAATGCCTTTTTATCAATGGATTATCTTAAAAAAAATATTTCAAAAATTGATCCTGAAGTTAAAACAAAAATTATTTATGGCTCTAAAGAAAGTGTTGTGAAAATTGAAGTTTTAAAAAAAATCTCAAAATTTATGAGTGAGCCTTCTCTTGAAATAAAAAATGCAAGACATGAGCTTATGATGGAAAGCCCGGAGCTTTTAGAGATTTTTTTTCAGTCTGTGGATAAGTTTTTTGGAATTAAATGATTATTTTCTCTTAAAATATAAATTATTTTTCTTTCTATTCCTCCTGAATAAAAACCAAGGGTTAAATTTGATTTTATAACTCTATGGCAGGGAATTAAAAAAGGAATTGGATTTTTTTTCATTGCTGTTCCAACAGCTCTGTGGGCATTTGAAAAACCAGCTTTTTTTCCAAGTTTTTTGTATGAAATAAGCTCTCCAGAATTTGTTTGAGATAAGGCTGTTAAAATTTTAATGAAAAAATCACTTCCCTTAATCCCTGTTTTTATTGAGACTTTTTTTTGTGAGTAAAAGATTTTTTCAAAAAACTTTTCACAATAAATTTTTGATTCTAAAAGTTTTGAGTCAGGAAAATTTTCAAATATATATGAATTGTTATTTTTGGTTTTGTCAAAATCAATTGCTAAAACCTTTGATTTATCAGCAAATATTCTTATTTTTCCAAAACTTGAATTAAAACTATAAAAAAATATTTCAACAGGATTTTTTTCAATTTTTTCAACTAAAGCCTTTGGCTGAGCTGATTTAAGGTTTAAAAAGTTTTTTAAAACTTTATCAGCTGAAATTATTTCTAAAGACTTTGGTTTAATAGAATTTATTTTAGTGTTTATAAGCTTACTTTCTATTTGGTTCAACATGGATAATTATATCCTCAATATCCGGGTTTTTTTTCATAATCTGTTCTTTTACAGACTTTGCTATTTCATGGCCTTGTCTTACACTTATATCTCCGTTTACAATAAGGTTTAAGTCTGCAAAAACTTTCATTCCATTATATCTTGTTCTTAAGTTTTCAGCTCTTATTACTTGGTCAGTTTTTTCAGCAGTTTTTATTATTGATTTACATTTATCTTCTGAGGCTCCTTTTCCTAAAATTTCCTCTAGTCCCGGCCAGAGAATTTTTATTGCAGCTTGAAAAATAAAAACAGAAACAATTAATGCTCCTCCAAGATCAAGATATTTGATTTGTGGAAAAAGAATAGCACCTGCCACTGCAAAAGAAGCAGGGATCGAGCTTAAAGCATCTAGTCTGTGATGCCAGGCATTTGCTATAAGAGCAGGGCTTTTTATTTTTTGTCCATATTTATTTGTAATTTTGTATAAAATTTCTTTAACAATAATGGAAATAAGTGCTGCATAAAGAGCAATGGCTCCTGGCACTGAAGTTTTTACTTTCCCAAAATTTTTAAATGCATCATATCCAATTGCCAGGGCTGCACCAATTAATACAAATCCAAGTATAAGAGTGGTTATTGTTTCAAATCTTCTATGGCCGTAAGGGTGTTTTGCATCAGGAGGTTTTGTCCAGAAAAACACTCCTACCATTATAATTATGTCTGTGATTGAATCGCTGAGGCTGTGAACTGAGTCTGCAATTAAAGTCTTGCTGCCTCCGTAGTATCCGGCAAAAAATTTTAAGGCGGACAATAAAATATTTATGATAAAACCCAGACCCAAAATCAGTTGGGTTTTTTTAAATTCTTTGTTAAATCTCATAGAAAATCTCATTTAATAGTTAACTTAAAGAAAAGGTTGTTTTATTATTTTTAGATAATCATCACCTGTGCCTGATAAAATAAGTATTTATCATTCAAGGATAATAAAGACAATCAAGAATAAATTTAGACAAATTAAGGGTTTTAGCAAAGACTTTTTAAATATCAGGATTTGTTTTATTGTGTTATTTAAAAATTAAAGTTGAATAAAAACGTTTAACTTTATATCAAATATAAGATTTGAAAATTGTTTAATTTTAGAAAAGGAGTAAAAAATGGGAGAAAAAATAGCAGCAGCTTTTTTTTTCATAATTGTAGGGTTTAGTTCAATCTTTTTTTTCACAGGAGCTCTTATTTTAAGAATAGTAACCAGGCTTTTTGATCCAAAACTAAGAATTTTGCACCTTTATACCTGTTTTTGGGCAAGTGTTTATATATGGATGATGAAGTGCTGGAAATATGAAGTAAGAGGAAAAACTAACATAAAAAGAAATAAAACCTATGTGATTGTTTCAAATCATCAGTCCCAGCTTGACATTCTTCTTGCATTTACAAGTTTCTTTCATTTTAAGTGGGTGTCAAAAATTGAAATCTTTAATTTTCCTCTTGTAGGGTGGAATATGAGACTTAACAATTATATTCAACTAAAAAGAGGAGATAAAAAAAGTATTGAAGAAATGATGGAGGTGGCAGAAAAAACTTTAAAATCAGGAAGCTCTGTTTTCTTTTTTCCTGAAGGCACCAGATCAGAAACAGGGGTTTTAAGGCCTTTTAAACCCGGAGCTTTTATTCTTGCAAAAAAACTCAAGCTTCCCATTCTTCCCATTACAATAAACGGCACAATTAATGCCCTTCCCAAATACAGTATAGATTATCACGGGGTTCATCATATGGTAATGGAAATTTTAGAGCCCATTGAATATGAAGTTTTTAAAGATATGGAAGTTGATGAATTATCAGAATATGTAAGACAGATCATAGCAAAAAGAGTAACAGCCCACTTAGCTGGCGGATATTTGAATGAAAAACTTTAATCTTTGTTTTTCAAACAAAATTGAAGTTTTACTTGAAAGACTTGGTAAGTCTTTAGAAAAGCCAGAAGGCGGTGTTTTTGAACCTGAAATAATTGTAGTTCAAAGCAAGGGAATGGAAAAATACCTTTCCCTTAAGCTTTGTGAAAATCTTGGAATCTTATCCAATGTTTTATTTTTATATCCAAATTCCCTGATTGAATATTGCCTTGAAAAGACAGGGTTTTTAGAAAATTCATCTTTTAAACCGGGTGCTGAAGCTTATACCTGGACAATAATGGATTTGATTTATCAGTTTAAAGATGAGGAAAACTTTAAGGAAGTTTTAAATTATATAAAAACTTTGGATGGAAAAATAAGTATAGAAAAGCTTTATCAGTTTTCTTCAAAAGTTTCCCGTCTTTTTATGGAATATCAGATATTTAGACCAAAATGGATTTTATCATGGGAAGAAGATGAGACTAAAGCAGGATGGCAGTCTTTTTTATGGAACAGACTATGTAAAACCCTTGGTTTGAATTACCCTTTAAAGCAAATCAACAATCTTTTTGAAAAGTTTGATACAGAAAAGGAGGTTTTAAATAATCTACCCAAAAAAATTTCAGTTTTTGGAATTTTTTCACTTCCCCAGATTTACCTTGAAACCCTGAATTTTTTTTCACAAAACTCAGAAATTAACCTTTATCTTTTAAATCCATGTCTGGATTATTGGGGTGAGATTTTACCTAAAAGCACAATTGATAATTTACAAAAGAAATCTAAAGGAACAGAGCTTTACCTTGAATATGGCAATTCTCTTCTTGCTTCTTTTGGTAAAACAGGGAAGGTTTTTTATGAAACAATTAATGATTATCCAATAAATAAAATTGATGAAACTTATATCCCGCCCAAGGAAACCTCGCTTTTATCATCTATTCAGAATTCAATTCTAAATCTTTTTGATTATTCAGATACCAGTAAAAAAAATATAAGCTTAAATGACAACTCCATTAGAATTCATTCATGTCATGGTCCCATGAGGGAGATGGAAGTTTTAAAGGATAATATTTTATATATTCTTGATACAGATAAAAACATTCAGCTTTCAGATATAATTGTAATGATTCCTGATATTGAAAAATATTCTCCATATATAAAATCAGTTTTTGGAAGATCAAATGATAATTATAAACTAACTTTTTCCATAGCAGACAGATCCTTTAAATCTGAAAATAAAGGGCTTGATTCTTTTTTAAAACTCGCAGGAATATTTACCACAAGATTTGAAGCTTCAGTTGTTATAGATCTTTTGGAAGATAAATTTATTCATCAAAAATTTGGATTAAATGAAGAAGAAGTTGAAAAAATAAAACAATGGGCCTTGAAATTAAATATATCCTGGGGCCTTGATGAGGATTTTAAGGAAAATTTTAATCTTTCTTCTGAAATTTCAGGAACCTGGAAAAAAGGCATTGATCTTATTTGTCTTGGTCATGCATTAAATCCTGATGATTTGGTTTTTTTCAACAACCTTTTACCTGTTTTTGAACTTGATACTTCTGAGCAGGAAACAGCATCAGGGCTTATGGAGTTTTATTATAAGCTTAAAAAATACAGTAAAAAAATTATTGGTAAAAAACATTTGGCAGCTGAGTGGGCAGATATTTTTTTAAATATTTGCGATGATTTTTTATATTTTGAAAAAACAAATGAGTTTGACTTTATAAATCTTAAAAAAATTTTTACAGATTTAAAAGAAGAAGCAATTTATTCACAAACCAGTTTGAAAATTCCTTTTATAGTGATCTATCAAAGAATAGAACAAATTGCTTTATCAGCTTCTTCTGGTTATGGTTTTTTGGATGGAAGACTTACTTTTTGTGCCATGCTTCCAATGCGAAGCATTCCTTTTAAAATGATTTGTGTTTGCGGGTTAAATCAGGGAGATTTTCCAAGAAATTATTATCCTCCAAATTTTGATCTAATGGGAAAAAACAGACAAAAAGGAGATCGTCATATAAGGGATGATGATAGATATCTTTTTTTGGAAACCATAATTTCAGCAAGAAATTACCTTTATTTAAGTTACACAGGAAAAGATCAGGAAACAGATTCAATAATTCCCCCTTCTCCCATTTTATCAGAGCTAATTGATTATATAGAAGATAATTTTATTTCCCCAGAAAATATAATAGAGCAGATTACAAGAAACCACCAGGCTTCTTCATTTTCTTCATCGTATTTTTCTTTTGATAATTCAGGAGAAGCTGATTTAAGTGGCTCTTTGTTTTCCTATTCAAAAAGATTAATGGAACTTTCAAAAGACATTAATTTGGAAAAGCCTGAAAGCTTTGTTTTTATTGATCAGCCGTTAAAAAAAGATGAAAAGTCTGAAAGTGAATTTCTAGATTTAAATTCTTTTATAAGTTTTTTTAAAAATCCCCAGAAGTTTTATTTAAAATTCAATTCCATAGAAACAGAGCAGAGCTTTGATTTTTTTGAAGACAGGGAAGCTTTTAATCCTGGAAATCTTTTTGAATATATTATTTCAAATGATCTCCTTGAAATGTTTTTAACAGGAAAAGATGAAGAAATTTCTAAAAAAATTTTTAAAAGCCAAAATAAACTCCCCTATGGTAAAACAGGTGAAGTTTTTTACAATAAACTTAAAGAGGATATTTTTTTCTTTTTAAACAAACTTGAAAATTATCTTGAAAAACCAGAAAAAGTTTCCTTGTCTTTAATTAGTGATAAACTCAAAATTAAAGGAAACTTAAGTCTTTACAATGGAAAAATCATTCTTTTCAGATATGGAAGAATAAACCCTAAGAATTTAATAGAGCTTTGGCTAAAACATGTTCTTGCACTTTACAGTGAAATAGCCCAATTTAAAAATTTGTCAATTTTTGCAGGCAGTGAGAAATCTGCTTTTATAAAAAGCAAATTTGAAAATCTTGAAAAGGATCGGGTCTATATAGAAGAACTTGGTAAACTTTTTGAAAAAGGCTGTGTTAGTCCCTTAAATTTTGATCCTGATCTTTCATTTAGTTATGTAAAAGGAATTCAAAACTCAGTTAAAAAAGATTTTTCAAAAATTACAGATGAAATACGGGAAATAAATTTATCAAAGGTAAAAAATGAAATTAGTTCAGCAAATTCTTTTAAGGATTATTCCCTTATTGAAAAAAATTTCAGGGGAAAAGATTTTTTTGACGATAAGTTTATTGAAATTTCAGAAAAATTTTTTCTTCCAATCTTTAAAAGTTTAAATGAGGTAAACTAAGGTTTATATGAAAGTTTTTGATCCTTTTGAAACAAATATAAAAAATTCTACAACCCTTATAGAAGCAAGTGCAGGAACAGGAAAAACCTATACAATAACTTCCCTTATTCTAAGACTTGTACTTGAAAAAGACCTTTCAATAAAAGAAATTCTTGTTGTTACTTTTACTGAAGCAGCAGCCCTGGAATTAAAGGACAGAATTTTAAAAAGACTTAGAGAAACCCTTAAAGGATTTGAAAGTTTAATTAAAGATAAAAAAGAAAATATTAAAGATCCTTTTATTTTAAAGCTTGTAGATTCATACCCTGATCCAAAAGAGGGAATGGTTAAAATATCTTCTGCAATAAGAGATTTTGATCTTTCCTGTATTTTTACAATTCATGGGTTTTGCTATAAAGTTCTTTCAGAATATGCCTTTGAAACAAAAAACTTTTTTGAATCTGAAATTTTGGGTGATGAATCTGTGCTTATTGGAAAAAGTGCTGATGATTTTTATAGAAACTATATTGATTCTTCAGATTCCAATAAATCCCGTTTTCTTTTTTTAAATAATTTAGGCCCTGATTATATAGCTGATTTGGTAAAAAAATATATGTCTTATCCAGAGCTTAAAATTATTGCTAAAAAGCCTTCTGATAATCTTAATGAAATTAATGATGAATTTTTTCAATGTGAAAAAGAAGCTGGGCAAATTTGGGAAACTGAGCAGTCTAAAATAAGGGAAATTTTAACTGATTCAGATATTTTTAAAAAAACAATCAGTGGAAACTTTGAAGAAAGAAAAGAATATCTTGATAAAGTTTTTGAATCGAAAAAAAATTTAAGTTCTGTTTACACCAAGGAAAAAATAAACAGAAAAAACAATCCTTTTATGTATTTTAAGTGGACTGAAGTAGAAAAAGGAGCAAAAAAAGGAAAAGAAGCTCCTTTTCATATTTTTTTTGAAAAATGCGAAGAACTCCACAATAAAGCTTTAGAGCTAGAAGAAGAAACTTTAAAGTTTCTTTCATTATTTAAAAAAACAGGATTTAAAGAAACCTTAAAAATTCTTTCCAATTTAAAAGATGAGCAAAAAGTTCTTGGGTTTGGAGATTTTTTGTTTAAGGTTAAGTATTCAATTGAAAATGACAATCAAGATGTTTTTAAAAACACTTTGAGGACAAGATATAAATCAGCTCTTATTGACGAATTTCAAGACACTGATCTTGTTCAGTATGAAATTTTTAAAAAAGTATTTAAAGGCTATTGTCCTCTTTTTTTTATTGGGGATCCTAAACAGGCAATTTACAGATTCAGGGGAGCAGATATTTATGCCTACCTTAATGCTAGAAAAGATGCAGATCATATTTTCACCCTTAATAAAAACTATAGATCTTCAATTCAGGCAGTAAATTCAGTAAATAATGTTTTTTCATTCTCAGCCAATCCTTTTTGCATTGAGGAAATTAATTATTTTGAAATCGGGGCTGTAAAACCTGAATCTGATTCAATTTTTGAAGAAGAAAAGCCTTCAGGAGGAATGGAGTTTGTTTTGATGTCTGAAAAAACAGGCACAAATCAAACTCAAAAAGAAAATTTTATTTTAAAATATATTGTTTCTGAAATTACAAATATTTTATCCAGGTCTCAAAATAAAAAAATAAAAATTGAAGATAAAGAAATTAAACTTTCAGATATTGCTATCCTGGTAAGGGATAATAAGTTTGGAAGGAAAGTAAGGAAATATCTTGAAGAAAACAATCTTCCTTCTGTACTTACCAGTGAAGAATCTGTTTTTGATACAGAAGAAGCCCAAAATATTCTTGAATTTTTAGACTGTGCTGAAAATCCGGCAAATGATCGAAAAATAAAAAAAGTTCTTACAGGAGGACTTTTTTTAATGCCTGCTTCCAAATTGAATAAAGTTCTTGAAGACGAATCAAAATGGGCAGAAATTTTAGATAGATTTAAAAATTTCAATAGATTATGGACAGAGTTTTCCGTAATGGAAATGCTTGATTGTCTTTTTTATGAACATAATATTTTAAATATTCAGGCAAAGCTTGTTTCAGGTGAAAGAAGAATAACCAACTTAATCCATATTTTTGAAATTCTTCATGAAGAGGAAGTGAAAAACAGGCATGGGAAAAAATCTCTTGTAAACTGGTTTGCTGAAAAAGTTTTGAACAACACCAGTTTTTCAAAGGAATATCAGCTCAGAATGGAAAGCGATAAAAAAAAGCTTAAAATTATGACTGTTCATAAAAGTAAAGGCCTTGAGTTTCCCATAGTTTTTTGTGGTTTTCTACCTAAAAATGTCAGGGTTAAAAATGAATTTGGAATTTTATACCATGATGAAGAAACAAAAGAGCTTATTCTTGATTTTAACTCAGGAATAGATGAGAAGCCCGGGTATCTTTTAAAGGAAGAAAGTATTGCTGAGGATTTAAGGGTTTTTTATGTAGCAGTTACAAGAGCAAAATATAAAACTTATATATTTCTTGATGAAGATAAGAAAAAAACCGACACTTATGCTACCAGACTTTTTAAAAATGAAGATGGAAATCTTTTTTCTGCAATAGAAAATATTTCAAAAACCTCTAAAGGATCAATAAATTTTAAAATTTATGATTCCTCTGAAAGTTTAAAAACTTATGATTATCTTCCCTTTAAAGAAAACCTGGAATTTAAAAACTGTGTGTTTAAAAAGGAATTAAAAAAAAGCTTCCAGATTTCATCTTTTTCACTTGTGTCTTTAAATAAGGAAAAAGATGATGAAAGATTTGATTCATTCAGTGATGAAAAATTTGAAATCCCTGTGGAAAATCAGGATGAGTTTAATATTTTTAATTTTCCCAAAGGTGCTTTTTCAGGAATATTTTTTCATTCCATTTTTGAGGATTTAAATTTTTGTGCATTAGACGATGAAATTGAAGAGTTGGTGAAACTCAAGCTTGAGAAATTTGGATTTGATAATCAATGGCTTTCCTGTGTTTGTGAAATGGTAAGAAATGTTTTAAATAAAGAATTAAAAAAAGGCCTTTTTTTAAAAAACATAAATAAGAATCAAAAAATTACTGAGCTTGAATTTTATTATCCCTTAAAAGAAAAAGAAATTAATTTTTTTTTAAGAAATCTTTGTTTACTTGATTTGAATGAAGAATTTAAAAAAAGGCTTGAAAACATTACTGCCAATGAATCCAAGGGCTTTATGAAAGGATTTATAGATCTTGTTTTTGAGCATGACAGCAAGTTTTATATTCTTGATTGGAAATCAAATCATCTGGGGTTTTTATACAAAGATTATAAAAATGAAAATCTTTTTAAAGAGATTTGCAACAGCCTTTATTTTCTTCAGTATTATATTTATTCTTATGCCCTGGATAAATATCTTAAATACCGGCTTGGAAAAAACTACTCATTTGAAAAAAATTTTGGAGGAGTTTATTATCTTTTTTTAAGGGGGATAGATTCTTCTGAAAACACAACCGGTGTTTTTTATGATTTGCCTTTGTTACCATCAACTGAGGTTTAAGATGAAACTAAAATATTTTTTTATTTTTGTCCTTGTTTTTGTTTTTTTTTCAGGCTGTTCATGGAAAACAAATAGTTTTAGAACTGATGAGGTTTTTAAAAAAGAATTTCTTATTACCGATAATCAGCCTTTAAATCTTTGTGTTAAAAAAGACTCCCATGTTTTATTGAAAAATTCTGATTTTTCAGTTGAATATCTAAGCCCTTTTGTTGTTTCTTCAATTGATTCTCAATGTGTTCCAGAAATTATCTGGGTTTTTAAGATAAAATCTTTTTACGGGTTTTATCCGAAAAAAGTTCAAATTTCAGAGGTTAATTATGGCTGTTTTAAAAAACCTTTAATAATTGATCAGAATTTAGTTTTTAAAAAAAGATTAATAAATTTAAGAACCAATGGAACTCTTGCTGTTTCTGACACGAACAAGTGGCTTTTTAATAATAAAGATGAGTTTTTGGTTTTTAAAATAGAAATGTTTGAAAATAAGAATAAAAGCTCTTTGCTTTATCAGCCCTTTTTTTTGTCTTTAGAGGAAAAAAAGAGATATTTAAGGGCAGTAACTAAAATTAAATCAAACAAAAACTGCCCGTAAAAGTATTTATAAATTGGTTTTTATAAATTCAGTTTGTTCCAAGGCAATTTCAATTAAAAAAGGTTTGCCATTTATTTTGAATACAAGTCTTCTGTGAATTTGGTACTCACAATCTATTATAAGGGTAATTGCACTGTTTAAGGCAAGAGCTTTGGGCTGTCCGCAAAAAGATGAAAGGTCATATTTGTCTTCTATAGTTCTCATGAGAAGACCCATGATTTGGTTTGTGATTTCTCCTATACTGTCTGCCACCTCGCTTGAGGTAAAGTCTTTTGCAAGTTCATCTTCTGGCATTCCCATTGTTTTCATATAAGAGGTGTAAACTTCCATGGCAGCCGCCTCAGTAAGATTAATTACAACAAGTCCGTTGTAATTGCCTGTAAACTGGACAAAGCATCCAATGTCGGGAGTCATGGTAACCTTTGGGATTTTTTGAAATGTTTTTGAGTATTCAACTTTTTGTTTTGTGCTTGTTTCTATTATATGTTTTGTAGCTTTGCAAAGAAGGGTTGCAATTTTATCTATTGTTTGCGGCTCGTTGTTCATGGTATTGTAGACCTTTCAAATCAATTAATATAAATTTAAAATACATAAAGATATAACATGAAAATAAAGGAATTAACAAATCAAGATTTTCACCATGAACTTTTTCAAGACTTTAAAGAAGAATACGGTTTTAGTTTTTTAGATTTTTATTTTTCCCAATTTTTAATGGAAAAAGAGGATGATAAGAGTTTTATTTCAGCCTTTTTTCTTATGTACTTGAGCATGGAAACAAGAAAAGGAAATATTTGCATTGATTTAAATTCTGATCCTAAACTTTTTAAGTTCGTAAAAAACTACAATATTTCCATTGATCAATTTAAAAATGAAATTATAGCCTGCGAAGCTGTAGGTAAAGACAGCAGCAAGTCCCCTATTGTATATGAAAATGATTTTTTTTATTTAAACAGGTATTATAACTATGAAAATTTTTTTTCAAAATTTATAATCTCAAGGGCTTTAAATAAAAACTATGATAAAAAAACAATTTCAAAACTTAATCAGATAATTCCAAAATATTTTAAAGACTCCAAATTAAATCCAGACTGGCAGATGTTTGCTGCTCTTACAGCATGCTTTTCCCAGTTTTGTGCTGTTTCAGGAGGGCCGGGCACAGGTAAAACCACAGTTATAGTAAAAATAATTGCAGTGATTTTTGAACTTTGGTATCCAAAGATTCCTGAAATAATTTTGTGTGCACCCACTGGAAAAGCTGCTTCAAGACTTGTTGAAGCAATTAACAATACAATCTCCTCCATAAATTTAAATGAAGAAATTAAAAAAAATTTCCCCTCAAAAGCATCTACCATTCACAGACTTCTTGGTTTTTCATCAAAAACAAACAGATTTGTATTCAATAAAAATAACAGGCTTAAAGCTGATGTAGTAATTGTTGATGAAGCTTCAATGATAGATATGAAGCTAATGGCCAATCTTTGCGAAGCACTTGAAGATCATTCAAAACTTATTCTTTTAGGTGATAGATTTCAGCTTGCTTCTGTTTCTCCTGGTTCTGTGTTTGGTGATATTTGTAAAAGAGGAGAAAAAACAGGGTGCTCAAATAAATACATTGAGGTATTAAAAAATTTTTTTGATGAAAAAGGCTTAAGTCAAATCCCTTGTTCAGATGATGGCAAAATTTCAGATTCCATAGTTGAGCTTAAAAAAAGTTATAGATTTGATAAAAAAAGTGGAATTGGCAAACTGGCAGAAGCTGTTAAAAATATGGATACTCAAAAATGTTTTGATATTTTTGATTCAGGTTTTAATGATATTGAATTTATTGAAACAAAAAACTATTCAGATTTTAAAACCAGGATTCTTGGTTTTGCAGACAAATATTATAAAAGACTTGGTTTAGTTAAAGACCCTGAGCTGGCTTTTAAATATTTTTCAGAGTTTATGATTTTATCTCCCTTAAATGACAATGAGTATGGAGTTTCAGGGCTTAATTTGATAATTGAAAATCTTTTTACAAATAAAAAAAGTTTGGAAGAAAAACTTTGGTACAATGGAAAACCTGTAATTATAACAAAAAATGATTATATAAATAATCTTTTTAATGGGGACACAGGGATTTGTTTAGAAGATCGAAACGGTGAAAACAAGGTTTTTTTCCAATCTTCTGATTTGGCTTATAAAACTTTTCACCCTCTTAGATTAAATAATTGCCAAAGTGTTTTTTCAATGACTATTCATAAAAGCCAGGGCTCTGAGTTTGACAATGTTTTAATTGTTCTTCCAGAATATGAAACAAGTGTTTTGTCAAGGGAGCTTATTTATACTGCTGTAACAAGGGCTAGAAAAAAGGTTTATTTTTTGGGCAAAAAGTCTATTTTCCAAACTAGTATAAAAAGGTCTGTTTCAAGAAGTTCAGGTCTTTATTCAAGACTTTGGAAAAAATGATTTAAATCTATGAAATGTTTAATTTAGGTTTTAGTTAATTGGGGTTTATATTTGGAGAAAAAAATGATTTTTTTAAGAAAAACAGTAGCATTTTTTATAATTGTTTTAATTTTATCAGGGTGTTCAAAAGCTAAGGTTTATGATTCTTCAATTGAAAGATTAAGGAAAAATTCAGATCTTGAAGTTGAAACAATAAAGCTGGCAAATGGTGAAATTTCCTATCTTAATAATTTTGGATTTAAAGACCCTGAAAGCAATCAGGATTATCTTATAATGATTCATGGGTTTGGTTCAAACAAAGATACCTGGCTCAATTTTTCAAAAGAGCTGACAAAAAAATTTAAAATTATTGTTTTGGATCTTCCTGGCCATGGAGAAAGTTTTTCAGAACTGTCCAATGAATATACAATTAAAAATCAGGTGGAATGGTTAAAAGATTTTTTAACTTCACTTGAAATTGAAAAAGCACATTTAATCGGCAGCTCAATGGGTGGAGCAATTGCCTTAAAATTTACAAGTAAATATCCTTTAAAAGTTAATTCTCTTACCTTAATTAACAGTGCAGGAATTTATAAAACAGAAACCAAGTTTACCAAAAGTCTTGAAAAAGGTAAAAATTTACTTGTGGTTGAAAATAAAAAAGAATTTAAAGAATTAATGGATTTGGTAATGGAAAATCAGCCATATATTCCATCTATGTTTTTTAAGGTTTTAACCGAAAGAAAAATCAAACGGAAAGCAATTGACCAAAAAATATTTGATGACATGTCCAAGGATCTGATTGATTTGTCAGGTAATGTAGAAAAAATAAAAACTCCAACTTTAATTTTGTGGGGAGAAAAAGATCAGGTGCTTCATCTTGATAATGCCTATGAATTTAAAAATAGAATTAAAACAAGCAGTCTTGTTGTTTTTGAAGATACCGGACATCTTCCAATGATGGAAGTTCCCAAAAAGACTGCTTCTGCATTTGTGGGTTTTGTTTCTGGAAGCTCAATTGGCAACTGACTTTTTGTTTTAATTGATAAATTGTTTGATTGTAAGTTTTGCTTCTAAAATGTTTTTTGGAAGCAAAACTTTACTTAAATTATCTGCTTAAAATATATTCAGCAATAAGTCTTACTCCAAACCCTGTTCCGCCTTTGTTTGTATAATAATTTGCTTCCTGGCTAAAGGCAGGGCCTGCAATATCAAGATGAACAAAATCTGTTTTTTCTACAAATTCTTTTAAAAAAAGAGCTGCTGTAATTGCTCCTCCGTATCTGCCTCCACCTATGTTTTTAAGGTCTGCAACATCACTTTTTAATCTTTTTCCATATTCTTTAAAAACAGGAAGCATCCAGCAGGGTTCATTTATTTCCTGTCCTTTTTTTACAATTTCTTCACCAATTTTTTCATTATCTGTAAAAACTCCAGCAATTTTGTCGCCCAAAGCCACCATACATGCACCTGTAAGTGTTGCAGCATCAATTATAAGGTCTGGATTAAAAAGTTTTTCAGTATATGAAAGTGCATCAGCAAGAAGAAGTCTTCCTTCAGCATCTGTATTTAACACTTCAATTGTTTTTCCTGAATAGGATTTTAAAACATCACCTGGTCTATAGGCATCTCCTGAAACCATGTTTTCAGCTATTGGAACAACAACAATTATTTTTTTGTTTATTCCAAGTTTAGCCAGAGCAGCAGCAGCTCCTGTAACAGCGGCAGCTCCCCCCATGTCAAGTTTCATATCTTCCATTCCAGATGGCGGCTTAAGATCAAGACCTCCTGAGTCAAATGTTATGCCTTTTCCCACAAGGGCAATTGTTTCATCATAATCTTTAGGAGTATATTCCATTATTACAAGATATGCCCCTTCAGTACTTCCCTTTGCAACTCCTAAGTGGGAATTAAATCCAAGTTCTTCAAGTTTTTCATTATCAAGTACTTTTGTTTGAAGTCCTGATTTTGATGCAAAATCAACTAAAAGATTTTTAAGTTGTTCAGGTCTTTTGTCCATTGGAGGAGTTGAAACAATATTTCTTGCAAAAAATACACAGGAACATATTTTTTCTGATTTTTGTGCAATGTTTTTAAATTGCTCAAAGTTTTCATCCAAAACAGGAATTTTTATTTCCTTTAAAGGAGAATCTTCTTTTTTGGATTTGTATTCATTGAAATTGTAATTTGAAAGATAGGCTCCTTCACATAAAGCTTTAAAAACATCTTTTTTGTCTAGGTCTGTTTTTTGTGTTTCAGGGATTATAAGATCAAGAGATGAAGCCTTTAATGAGATTGCCTTTTTTACAGCATTGGAAGCAAATTTTCTAAAGGATTCAATGGAAAGTTTTTCTTTTTTTCCAAGCCCGCATAAAATAATTTTTTTGGCGTTTATGTTTTCAGGTGAATAAAAAACAATAGATTTGTCTTCCTGGCCTTTAAACTCTTCAAGATCCCTTGCTTTTTGTTCCCAAGGATAATATTTTTTATCCCCTGAAAATTCATTGATGTTTTCACTTACAGCAATTGCTGTAACTTCAGAACCAGAGTCAAGTTCAGAAAATTTAATAATTTTAATCATTTATCTCTCCGCTTATTTGCTTTCGTATTTAATTGAACTGAATTTCATAAGTTTTGTAAAATTGTGAATAGACTTTATATATCTGATCGTTCCTGTTCTTCCTCTTATTACAAGGGATTGAGTAACAGCACCTTTTCCTGTATAGGTTACTCCCGATAAAAAAGATCCCCCTGAAATTCCTGTAGCTGCAAAGAAAACATCATCACTTCTTACAAGATCATTTACATTTCTTACTTTTTTAAGATCTGCCCCTTCCTTTTGAAGAGCTTCAATTTCATCTTTGTTCTGGGGATCTAATCTCGTATAGATTTCTCCATTAAGTCCTTTAATAGCACAGGCTGCAAGAACTCCCTCTGGAGTTCCTCCTGTTCCCATCATCAGGTCTATTTCAGAGGCTGGATCAATTGCCATAAGTGCACCTGCAACATCACCGTCTGTATGAAGCTGAATTCTTGCACCTGCTTTTCTTATTCTTTCAATAAGTTCTTTGTGCCTTGGTTTGTCCAGTACAAAAACCATTAAATCTTCCACACTTTTTCCAAGGGCCTTTGCTATTTTTAAAAGATTATCTTCAACTGGAGCTTCAATATCTGCAACATCTTTAGCAGCTTCAGGAACAACAAGTTTTTCCATATAATAGCTTGAGCCAGGGGTAAACATAGTGCCTTCAGGCGACACTCCAACAACTGCTATAGCGTTTGGTCTACCATAGGCAAGAAGATTGGTTCCTTCAACAGGGTCAACTGCAACATCAACTGAAGGCCCATTTCCTGTTCCAAGAGTTTCACCATTGTAAAGCATTGGGGCTTTGTCTTTTTCGCCTTCCCCGATAATTACCCTTCCTTTAATACCTATTGAGTTAAAAGAAAGCCTCATGGCATCCACTGCAGCCTGATCTCCGTTTTCTTTTTCACCTTTTCCAAGCCATCTTGCTGAAGCAAGGGCGGCAGTTTCAGTAACTCTTACAAGATCAAGACCCAGATTATGTTGGGGATATTCCATAAAACACTCTCCATTTTAATTTAAATATTTAATAAACCAGTTTACTGATTCTTTTAACATAGTTTTTTGATCTTTTGGATTGGTTATCCTGTGATCTCCATTTTTAATTCTTAAAAGTTTTTTGTCATTATCAATTTTTGAGAAAAGAATTTCACCATTTTCAAAAGGTACAATCTCATCTTTATCTCCATGGATAACAAGAGTGTTTTTTACTTTATCAAGCTCAGCCAAAAGGTCAAAATCAATATTGTTTTTAAAAAAACTTTTTGAAAGCCCTGTTTCTTTCATTAAAATATCAATGCTTCCTGTAAAAGAATTTTCCATGGATTGTCCAATAATTGGAGAAGCAGCAAGAACCATGGAGTTGGGATTAATTTCCTTGGAGGAAAAAATACAGGTGGCTCCTCCCATACTGCTTCCAAAAAGTCCGATTTTTTTTATTGTAAATTTTGATTTAAGATAATCATAAGCCGATAAAATATCTTTTTTCCTTGTTAAGAGATTTGTTTTTTCAAGATTTCCCTCGCTTTTGCCACAGCCCCTGTGATTAAACCTTAAATAACCTATGTTAAATTTTGAAAGCTCGTCTGCCAAGGCAATTTGTTTTCTGCTTTTTGCATCGCTTAAAAGCCCATGAGAGCCTATAACAATAGAATTTGAAAAGTTTTTTGGGATATGAAGATATCCGTTTAATTTAAACTTGGCTGAATTAAAATAAATTTTTTTAAAATCTGAGGACATTATTTAACCTTTTTAAATTTATGGGTTCTATATAGATAAATTAATAAAAGTGATTATCATTAACATAAAATTGGACTTTTTATTTAAAAGAATACTATATAGAACATTTATTTTTAAAATTAAAGATGTGGAGGATAATTTGGTTTGTATAGGGTTTAAAACCGCGGGCAGAAAGATTTGTATAACCCCGCGGTCCATGCTCAGACTTTTTGGTTTAGAGATTTGATTTAACTAAAAATTAACAATTAAGCTGAAAAGGAAAAAAAATGAGCAACAATAGAATAATTATATTTGATACTACTCTAAGGGACGGGGAACAATCTCCCGGGGCAACTATGAATATTGCCGAAAAAGTAAGAATTGCAAACAGACTTGAAGAGCTTGGAGTAGATGTTATTGAAGCTGGGTTTCCAGCAGCATCTGACGGAGATTTTGAAGCAGTGTCAGAAATTGCAAAAAATTCAAAAAAAGCCCAGATTGCAGGACTTTGCAGGGCAAACAATTCTGACATAGAAAGAGCCTGGGAAGCTGTTAAGCACGCAAAATACCCAAGACTGCACACTTTTATTGCAACTTCAGATCTTCATATGAAATACAAACTTGAGATGGAACCTGAAAAAGTTCTTGAAAAAGCTGTTGAAGCAGTAAAATATGCCAAAACTTTTACTGATAATGTGGAGTTTTCAGCTGAGGATGGTTCAAGAAGTGATAAGGATTTCTTGTGCAGGGTGGTTGAAGCTGTAATAGATGCCGGTGCTACCACTGTAAATATTCCAGACACGGTTGGTTATGCACTTCCAGACGAATATGGAGCCCTTATCAGTTACATAATGGATAATGTAACAAATATTAGTAAAGCCGTAATAAGCGTTCATTGCCACAACGACCTTGGACTTGCCACTGCAAATACACTTTCAGCAGTCAAAGCCGGAGCAAGACAGGTTGAGGTTACAATAAACGGAATAGGGGAAAGAGCAGGAAACACCTCCCTGGAAGAATTTGTAATGACTCTTAATACAAGAACTGAAGATTTGGGCTATACTACAGGTATAGATACCACAAAAATTTATCCAACAAGCAGACTTGTGTCAATGATTACAGGAATTATGGTTCAGCCAAATAAAGCAATAGTTGGTGCAAACGCCTTTGCCCATGAATCTGGAATTCATCAAGACGGTATTTTGAAAAATCCCATGACCTATGAAATCATGAAGCCTGAAACAATAGGTTTAAGATCCAATAAAATGGTTTTGGGTAAGCATTCAGGAAAAGCTGCTGTAAAATCAAGGCTTGAATCCATGGGATATAAGCTTACAGATGATGAAATAGCTGTGGTTACAAAAGAATTTAAATCCCTTTGTGACAAGAAAAAGGAAATTCTTGATGAAGACCTTGAAGCCCTTGTAAATGAAGGTATTTTAAGAATTGAAGATGTTTATAAGCTTGAGTATATTCATGTTTCTACAGGAACTACAATCTTTCCTACAGCAAGTATAAAGCTTCTTGTAGAAGGAGTTGAAAAAATAGAATTCAGTGAAGGAACCGGCCCAATTGATGCAGTTTTCAATGCCATCTCAAAAATTACAGGAAAAAAGCCTGAACTTTTAAGATATTCAATTACAGCCCTTACAGGCGGTACAGATGCTCAGGGTGAAGTTACTGTAAGACTTAAAGATGAAAATGGGAAAATTGCACTTGGAAAAGGAGCTCATCCAGATATTCTTACAGCCAGTGCAAGGGCCTATATCAACGGTCTTAATAGACTTGTAAAGCTTAGCCTTTCGAGTGTAATTGAAAAAGTTGAAATTTAGATTTAAAATAAAAACATCAAGATTACCCTGGTTTTTTTACTGGGGTAATCTGATTTTTAAAAAAAACTTGTTCCTGCCCAATAAAAAAACATTCCTGAAACAAGTGTAATTCCAAGAGACTTTGTAAACCAGGCAATAATAAAACAAGGGATAAATGCTGCGGTTTCAGCTGAAACAAGACTAAATTCCTTGGTCTGGGGATTTACAAGAAGAGCAGGGAAAAGCAAAGCACTTAAAATTGATACAGGTATGAGTTCAAGCCATTCCACCATAGGTTTTGGAAGTTCTTTTTTTGAAAGATAAAACAAAGGAAACCATCTTGGAATGAAACTGACAATTCCCATTCCAGCAATCAGAAGAAAATACTGGGTATTACTCATCATTTTTAATTAACCTTTTTTTGATAATAACCCCAAGGGAGGCTGCAATAATGGAAGCAATTACTATGTATGAATTTCCTGGAAGAGTCATTGAAAGAAATACAGCTATAAGCCCTGAAATTACTGCCGAAACAAAATAAATTGAACCATTGAGCTGAAAAACCAGAAGGCAGATAAACATGGCAATTAGGGCATAGTCTATTCCAAAAGCTCCTTCGGGAATGAATTCTCCAAAATAACATCCTGCAAAAGTACTTAAAGCCCAGGCTGAGTAAGCAAATAAATTAACTGAAATTGATCGTCTTGGGCCCCAATCACCTTTTTTTAATTTTTGAATATTTACAGCAAAAGTTTCATCCACAATTCCATAGCTTAAAATTGCAAGTTTTTTTGATGAAACATTTTTTAAGTAAACTCCAAGTGATGAACTCATGAGAAGATGTCTTAAATTAATCATAAATACTGTCATTATAATTGAAATAGAGCCAGCACCTGCAGAAATCATGGAAACTGCAATAAATTGCCCGCTTCCTGCAAATACAAAAAGAGACATTGCAATCACCTGGAGGGGAGAAAGCATTGCTTTTTGGCCTAAGACTCCCAGGGCAATTCCAAGAGGAATATAGCCAACGCAAATTGGCCATACTGCACTAAATCCATCTTTAATATAGGCTTTGCCTTGTTTTTTTTCAATTTTAGCTGATAAATTCATAACTCATCTTTATGATTGTTTTAAAAACAAATTAATTTATGTTTAAATTTAAAAATTCAGAAATAGATAACTAACTATATTGATCAAATAAAATCAAGCTATCTTTTGTTCTTAGATAAACAAAAATTCTATCTATTTCATGTTTGGTCTAATTAAAATTTGAATCTCAAGAATAATTAAAGCTGTTAATCATCAAGGGAAAAACAATAAAGATTAGAACAGGCTGAAAATCAGGAGTTTGTTTTAGTGTCAAAAGATTTAAAATTATTTTTTATAAAAATCAGAAGATTGCAAGAGTTAAGTTTGATCCTGAATTTAACAAGTTTTAAGCCCAGCCTGGGTTTCTATTGTTATTCCAGCTCACATGTTTGTGAAACATTTAATTTGAGGTTGATCTCATCTATTTCAGCTGAATGAGCCAGGAGATAGATTATATCATGTGATTTTAACTTAACATTTCCTTTGGGCATGATAATTTTATCGTCTCTTACAATAGAAGTTATCAAAGCTTCAGCACCCAGGTTTAAATCAGCTATTTTTATATTTGCACTGGGAGCATCTTCTACAATATGTATTTCAAACATGTCTATATCACTTTTTGTGATTGAATGAAGTTCTACTGTATAAGGGCTTGTGGGTAAGGGTTTTTCAGCAAGTTTAAATATTTTTGACAGTATCCCAAGAGTTGAACCTTGAATTATACATGAGAGAAATACTGCAAAGAAGATAATATCAAAAACAATTCCGTTTTCATCAAGATTATAGGCGGAGGGATATGTGGCAAGAACGATGGGAACAGCTCCTTTTATTCCTCCCCAGCCTAAAAAAAGTTTTTCTTTGATAGAATATTTGAATGGAATTGTACAAAGAAAAATTGCAACCGGCCTTGCAATAAATATCATAATCAGAGCAATAATCACTCCTTCTTTCCATATATGAATAAATTTACTTGGAAAAGCAAGCAAACCAAGCATGAGAAACAATGAGAGGTTACACATAGTTGAAATACTTTCAAGGAAATTGCTTACCCCCCTTTTTGCTATAAAGTCACTGTTGCCAAGCCAGTAGCCCATAAAAAAGACAGCAATTATTCCATTTGCCTTTGCTAGCTCGGACAAGCCATAGGCAAGAAGAATTACACCTATTAAAAGTACATTGTAGTTTCCCCTGTTTTCAGATTTTAGATGGTCATAAAGAAAAACTGAAATTTTATAAACAGCAAATCCCACACCAGCTCCTCCAAGAAATTGCCAGATCAGGTGTAAAGCTGCGATAGTTGGGGATTGAATTTCTCCGATCATTATTTGAATAAATGTCATTGTTAACAAAATTGCCATGGGGTCGTTTGCCGCAGATTCCACATTTAATGTTGTTGAAATACGGGACTTGATGGGGTTTTGCTTGGTAAGCATAAGTACGGCTGCAGCATCTGTTGAGGAAATAATTGATGCGATCATCATTGAATGTATAAAATTAATTTTAAATGCAAAGTGAATAAATAGACCCAAAACAAGTGCAGTTAATCCAACTCCTAAAGTTGCAAGGGTAAGAGCTGGTCCAGCCACTGATTTAAAGCTGTTTTTTGATACTTGGAACCCTCCTCCAAAAATTATAAAAACCAGTAAAATATCTGCTATTCTTTTTGTTAGAACAGCATCATCAAAATAAAACAGATTTAATACATCACTTCCAACAACAATACCGATTATTATGAATATAATAAGAAGGGGAATTCCGTACTTGGCACTTATTTTAGTTGATAAAATTGATAAAATGATTAAAGCAGAAAAGAAAATTACCATGTATGCAAATCCAATTGAAAAAATAAAGGTCGTTTACCAGCTTTTTAGCTGTTGAATGGTTTTTACCAATCGCTAAATTAAAAGGTTTGTTCCAGTGAAAGGCAAATCCAAAAAGTAAATATAATAATAAATTATTCCATTGGTTAGCAAATTAAATTAAAAAAGTCATTATTTTAAAAAAACAATTATTTTATTTTTTTTAAGAGAGGAGCTTTAGTTTTGATGGTTTCTGAGTGTTTTTTAATAAGTTTTTAAATTAATTAATCCAGGCTAAATCATCCCCATGATTTGATAGATAAGTCTTGCACAGGTAAATTCAGGAAAGTGAAGGTTTTGAATAGGAGACAGCTCAACAATATCAAATCCGATTATTTTTTTTTCTTTTGAAATTTTTTTTATGATTTCAAGGGTTTCATACCACATAAGCCCGCCTGGTTCAGGAGTTCCTGTTGAAGGCATTATGGATGGATCAAGACCGTCTACATCAATTGTAAGGTAAATTTCTTCAGGGAACTTTTTTGGAAGAATTATATCAGGGATATTTTTGTTTAGTTCTTTTGCATCAAGATATTTTATGTTTTTTTCTTTTCTAAGTTCAACTTCATAGGGCGAAAGGCTTCTTACTCCAAGCTGAAAGATATCAAGTCCAAAATCTAAGGCTCTTTTCATTACACAGGCATGACTGAATTTACTTTCTTCATAAGTGTCGCGAAGATCTGCATGGGCATCTATTTGAACTATTCCGGGTTTTTTGCCGTTTTTCATAAAAGAATTGAACGCTCCTACTGAAACAGTGTGTTCTCCTCCAAGAATTACAGGGATTTTAAAAAGTTTAAGAGTTTTGGATATGGCTTGATCCATAAGTTTAAAAAGATCTTTGTGGTTATCTGCAAACAAAGGGGAATGGGTATAAATACCTTTGGCTGAGGGATTGGAGTATCCGTCAAACACTTCAAGCTGTGAAGATGCTTCAAGTATTTTTAAAGGGCCGTTTTTTGTTCCTCCTCCGTATGACACGGTTTTTTCATAGGGAACAGGAATAATATGGAAAAACGCATTTTCAGGTGAAACTTTGCCTATTTCATCTTCAAGAAAACAAGGATAACTTGCTTTATGATAGTCTTGATTTAAAGTCTTCATATCCAAATTCTTTTATAAGCTGAATGCTTTTTGTTTCTGGGTCATAAATATTAATATCAGGCAAACCTATTCCGTTAAATGTGTTTGTCTTTACCATTGTATAATGGGCCATGTCGGTAAATATCACTTTTGAACCCGGCTTGAGCTGATAATCAAAACTGTATTCTCCAATAACATCTCCAGCTAGACATGAAAGCCCTGCCAGTCTATATGAGTGCTTTTTTATGCTATTAAAATCAGAATCTATGGCAAAAGGTCTATAGGGCATTTCCATTATATCAGGCATATGAGCAGCTGCTGAAGTATCAAGAACAGCAATTTTCATATCACTTCCCTTAATTACATCCAAAACAGTTGAAACCATAAAGCCTGTATTCAAGGCAACTGCCTCGCCTGGTTCAAGATAAATTTCAAGGTTATATTTTTTTTTAAAATCAATTATTGTCTTGCAAAGAAGATTAATATCATAATCATTTCTTGTAATATGATGTCCTCCCCCAAAATTTACCCATTTCATTTTATCAAAATATTTGCCAAATTTTTCTTCAAAAGCATTTAATACAGTAATAAAAGGGTGAACATTTTGTTCGCAAAGACAATGAAAATGAAGACCGTCTATACCTTCTAAATTATTTTCTTCAAAATTTTCAATTCTTACTCCAAGCCTTGAGCCAGGAGCTGAAGGATCATAAATTGGTACAGAGCCCACAGATTTTTCAGGGTTTACTCTAATTCCAAAGGAAAGGTCTTTATTAATTTGTTTTGCTTTATCAATAAATTTGTTTTTTTGGGCAAAAGAATTAAAAATTAAATGGTCACTGTATTTTGAAATTTTTAAAATATCAGATTCAGAAAAACCAGCAGCATAGGAATGCACCTCGCCTTTAAATTCTTCATGTCCAAGCCTTGCTTCGTTTGGGGAACTTGCACAGGTTCCGTTTAAATATTTTGAAATTAAAGGAGCAAAGGAAAACATGGCAAAGCTTTTTAAGGCAAGAAGAATTTTTGCTCCTGTTTCTTGTTTAACTTTTTTAAGAATTTCAAGATTTTTTATTAAAAGGCCTTTGTCTACAACAAAGGCCGGAGTTTTTAATTTTTCAGGGTCAAAATTTAACATATATCATATTTCCATGGTAACCCGTATTTGTTCAAATCTTCCATAAAAGGATCAGGATCCATTTGTTCCATGTTAAATACTCCTTTTCCTCTCCATTTTTTTTCTAAAATCATTTTGGCTCCTATCATTGCAGGAACCCCTGTAGTATATGAAATTGCCTGGGATTCAACTTCTTTGAAACACTCTTCGTGATCGCAGATATTGTAAATATAAACGGTTTTGTTTTTTCCGTCTTTTTTCCCTTTTATAAGACAGCCTATGCAGGTTTTACCTTTTGTTGTTTTTCCAAGGCTTCCGGGATCTGGTAAAACAGCTTTTAAAAACTGCAATGGTACAATTTCAACTCCATTGTATTTTACAGGCTCAATTGAAGTCATTCCAACATTTTGCAAAACTTCAAGGTGGTTTAAATAATTATCTGAAAATGTCATCCAAAACCTTGCTTCTTTTATTGACGGAATATGTTTTACAAGGGACTCAAGCTCTTCGTGATACATCAGGTATATTTTTTTCTCTCCTATGTTTCCAGGAAAATCAAAAGTTTTTGATTCTGAAAGAGGAGGGGTTTCAACCCAGTTACCGTCTTTATAAAATTTCCCTTTAGCAGTGACTTCTCTTATATTTATTTCAGGGTTGAAGTTTGTGGCAAAAGGATGGCCATGGTCTCCAGCGTTACAGTCAATTATATCAAGGATTTCAATTTCATCTAAAAGGTGTTTGTTTACATAAGCTGTAAAAACATTGGTAACTCCTGGATCAAATCCACTTCCAAGAAGAGCCATTATTCCTTTTTCCTTAAATCTTTCATGATAGTCCCATTGCCATTTATAGCAGAATTTTGCCTCATCCTTTGGCTCGTAGTTTGCTGTATCAAGGTAGTCGGTTCCTGTTTCAAGGCAGGCGTCCATTATGGGAAGGTCCTGGTAGGGCAGGGCGACATTTATTACAAGTTCAGGCTTAAAAGATCTTATCAGATCTGCAACCTGCTTTGAATCATCAGCGTCAACCTGGGCTGTTTTGATTGGAGTTTTTGTTTTTTTTGCAATTTCATCGCATTTAGACTTTGTTCTGCTGGCTAGACAAATATCAGAAAACACTTCGGGAAGCATTGCACATTTTTTTGCAACAACGTTTCCAACGCCTCCGGCACCGATTATAAGAACTTTTGACATTGAAGAGGTCTCCTTGTTTTAGATGAATTTAATCATTGTAAATTTCTTGAGTATAAATTGTATTAAAACTTAAAATTCAGGTTGTATTTTTAAGATGAATAAATTTAATTAATATTCATAATATGTATAGCCTCTTAAACCTCTTTCATAGGCTTTTACAATATTAAATCTTTCCTTGACGCTGATTTGTCCAAGTTTAACTGACTCTTCAGCACTTTCTCTAAATCTTCCCAAAAGACTTTTTGAGTTATATCCAACTGTGGCTAGAACGCTTTGGACTGTATCCCCTTCGATTTCTTTGGTGAAATCATAGCTTCCATCCTCGTTTACTCTTATGCTTACAACATTGGTATCTCCAAAAAGATTGTGAAGATCCCCAAGGGTTTCCTGATAGGCGCCCACAAGGAAAACTCCAAGATAATAAGGTTTTGAAAAGTCCAGTTCATGGAGAAGAATGGATCTTTTTATTCCATGGATATCAATAAATTTATCAATTTTACCGTCACAATCACAGGTTATGTCTGCAACTGTGGCATATCTTTTGGGTTCTTCATCAAGTCTTTGAAGGGGCATTATGGGGAAAAGATGATCTATTGCCCATGAATCTGGAATTGATTGAAAGACTGAGAAATTTCCATAATAAATATCAGCCAGAGCAGAATCAAGATCTTGAAGTTCTTTTGGAATATGCTTAAGTTTTTTTGAATTTTTGACAATAGTTGAAATTATATGCCAAAAAATTGTTTCTCCAATGGCTCTTTCCCTTAGATTAATATCTCCGTGCTTGAATTTTATTCTTAGTTCGTCTCTATAATAAATTGCGTCGTTAAAGCACTCCTGGATATTTTTAAGTGAAATTGAATGCAAAACCTCAATAAGGTTGTCAATAACTTCAGGTTTGTTTTGATCAAGTTCATCAAGAAAAGGTTGAGGGTCAAAAGTTGTGGTGTCAAGAATGTTAAATAAAAGAACAGAGTAGTAGGCAACAGTTGCCCTTCCTGATTCTGTTATAATTATTGGATGCTCAACTCCTTTTTCATCCATTACATTCATCACACTTTCAATTATATCGGCACAATATTCCTCAATGGTATAGTTTCTGCTGTTTGAAAAGTTTGTATGGGAGCCGTCATAGTCAACTGCAAGACCTCCACCCAGGTCAAAATATTTCATATTTGCACCTTCATCAACCAGGCCTGTATAAATTCTGCAGGCTTCCATTACAGAATTTCTTATATCCCTGATATTGGGGATTTGGGATCCAAGATGATAGTGAAGAAGCTGAATTGTATCAAGCATGTTTTCTTCTTTTAAAACATCTATTGTCTGGACCACCTGGCTTATATTCAGTCCAAATATGCTTCTGTCCCCTCCTGATTCTGTCCAATGTCCTCCGGCTTTTGAAGAAAGTTTTATTCTTACCCCTAAAAGAGGCTTTATTCCAAGTTCTTTGGAGCGTTTTATTATAATGTCAAGTTCGCCGGGCATTTCAATTACAATAAAGCATTTAAATCCCATTTGTCTGGCGTAAAGGGCAAGATCAATAAATTCTTCATCTTTATAACCATTGCAGATAAGACAAGCTTCCTTTGACTTCATATATGCAAGAGCTGCTATAAGCTCAGCTTTTGATCCAGCTTCAAGGCCGTGGTGATTTTCAATTCCAAAGTTTGTAATTTCTTTTAAAACCTGTTTTTGCTGGTTTACTTTTATTGGATAAACCCCTCTATAACAGCCTTTGTATCCAAGCTCGTCAATTGCTTTTTTAAAACTTTTGTGAAGATATTTGAGCTGGGCATCAAGAATGTTTTGAATTCTTAAAAGCACAGGCATATCAAAACCTCTTTGGATTATTCCCTGAATAACTTCGGGAATACTGACTGCAACGCTTTTATCTTCAAGAGGAGTTATTACAACCTCACCCTTTGCGTTTATTCCAAAGTATTTTGCACCCCAATTGTCTATACCGAAAAGATCAGCAGACTTTTCTGTTGTCCATCTTTCAAGTGTATTCAATTTGTTTTTCTCCTTCGGCACTGATTCATGCTGACAATTAATAAAAAACTGACTTTATTTTCAGTGAATTTAAGAATTAATCTTCAAATATGCTAAAAGCTAAAATTTAGATTTTTATAATAAATAAAATAAAACTAGGATTTTATATAATTCTTACTTAATAAACTCTATTGGCAAATAAAAAGGGAAGTGTCAAAATAATTAATCTTTATTTTTAAATAAATTTCCTAAATATTGAATAATAAAGTTTTTTGAGGTTAAAAATAAAATAGAAAAATAAAAAACTCCGGCAGTAAGAATTATTGCAGGCCCTCCTGGAAGGTCGTATTTAAAACTTATCCCTATTCCTGAAATTACAAAAAATGCTGATAAAACAATACTTAAAATACTCATTGAAAAGAAGTTTTTTGAAAGTCTTGATGCTGAAGCAGGGGGAAGGGTAAGCATTGCTATTATCATTATAATTCCCACTATTCTTATCATGAGAACAATTGTAAGGGCAGTCATTATTAAAAGCATGAGATTGTAAATATCTGTTCTCACACCCCTTATTTTTAGAAATTCTTCATCAAAAGATGCTGCTATAAGTTTGTTTTGAAATAAAAATGCTGTAAAACAAATTAAAGATGAAAATAGAGCAATTACAATTAAATCAGTTTTTGTTACCATTAATATATTCCCGAAAAGATAGGACATAGGATCAATATATCCTGGAGTAAGAGCAATAAATATAATCCCTCCAGCCATTCCTGTTGCCCATACCGCACCAAGAAGAGAATCAAGCCTTTCCTTTGAATACTTTTCAGCAAACCAGATTAACACTGCTGAAAAAATTGAAGCTGCAACAGCTCCTGAATAGGGGGTAATCCAGGGGATATTGAATTTTGCTGAAATAAAAAGGGCAAATCCTATCCCTCCAAGTACTGAATGTGAAATTGCACCTGCCATATAGCTTATTCTTTTTACCACAATATAGCTTCCTGTTATTCCAAAGGCAAAAGATGAAAAAATTCCTGCAAGAAGTGAATATTTTAAAAAAACAAGGGTTGGGTCACTAAAAACTTCTACCAGAAAATTCATCTTATATGTCCTTTGTCTGAACATCTATGGTCATGTCTTATGAGCTGAATTGAGGAAGAATTGTATGTTTCTTGAATTGTCTTGCCGGAAAGTTTGTTTGTAGGATGAATAACAAGGGTTTTGTTTATGCAAAATACTGAGGTTACAATTTCAGACACAAAGCCCATATCATGGGAAACCATTACTATTGTTTTATTCTTTTTTTCATTTAAATCTTTTAAAAGGGAAATAAAATTATCTTCTGTTTCATAGTCTACATTTGCAGTTGGCTCATCAAGGACAAGAATTTCAGGGTCTGAAATAAGAGCTCTTGCAATGAGAACTCTTTGTTTTTGTCCACCTGAAAGAGCATAAAAAGGTTTTTCTATTAAATTTTCCATTTTTACCTTGGCAAGGGCTTTTTTGCATTTTATTTTATCGTTTTTTGAATACCAGCCAAAGATTGAGGTAAGGTTTTTTTTGCCCAAAATCCCCATTAAAACAACATTTTTAACTGAAATTGGAAAAGAATTGTCATAATGAACGCTTTGGGGCATATAGCCAATTTTTTCTCCGTTTTCTCCGGGAGATGAACCAAAAATTTCTATTTTTCCTTTATCAGGTTTTAAAATGCCTGAAATAAGTTTAAGTAAAGTGGTTTTTCCCCCTCCATTAGGTCCTACAATACATACAATTTCTTTTTTAAAAATTTCAAAATTAATGTTTTCAAGTATTGGAGTTGAGTTGGGTAAATAGGAATAACTTACATCCTTAAATTTAATTATTTGATCTTTCTTCATTTTTTTACCTTAGTTGTTTGTAAAAACATTTTGTATAGTCTGAATTAAATGATTTTACTTTTGCCGTATGTAAAGGCAAGTTTTGCCAGGCTATTTTGTTTGAAACTCAAATACTCCATCCCAGGTGTTTAAGGGAGTATTTTTTAGTTTTTCTATTCTTTCAAGATATAGTTCATAAATAAAAAAACTGTCTTTGTGTTTTAATTTTTTTATAATTTCTTCTGCTTTAGTAAAATTGCCATTATGGTAATTTTTTAAAGCCAAATTAAAAGTTTTTACCTTATCTTCAGTTTCAGGGTCAAAGGGTAAAATAGAAATTGGTTCATAAATTTCAACTGGTTTGGTTTTTCCCTTAACCTTAACCCAATCTGTTTTTCTTGTAAGAATTTCATCTTTAACAAGATTGTTTGTATTTTCAGTAATAAGAATATTTGCTGAATAAAATTTTGTAAGACCTTCAACCCTTGAGGCAAGATTTACATTGTCACCAATTGCAGTATAGTCAAACCTGTCATTACTTCCAAAATTACCTATTCTTGCTTCACCAGAATTTATTCCTATTCCAAGTTTTATAAATGGAAAGTTTTTCTTTTCCCATTCCTTGTTAAGTATTTCAACTCCTTTAAGTATTTTCATTGCTGAAACAACACTGTCCATTCCATGGTTTTCATTTTCAAGGGGAGCTCCCCAAAAAGCCATTACAGCATCTCCAATAAATTTGTCCACCACTCCTTTGTTGCTTTGTATTATTTCGCTTATTTTTGAAAAATACAGATTTAAAAGCTGACCCAATTCATGGGGGGCAAGCTTTTCAGATATTGTAGTAAAACTTCTTATATCTCCAAACATAATAGAAATTGTTTTAGTTTCTCCTGAAAGGGAAAGTTTGTCAGGATGTTTTATAAGTTGATTTACAATTTCTGGAGAAACATAATGTGAAAATGCAGTTTGAATGAATTTTTTTTCCTTTTCCCTGAAAAAATAATTGGAAATTATAACTGCCATGGAAAGGGTTCCAAGGGAAGAAACAGGAAAAGAAAATCCTGCTATTAAATTGTTTTTAAAGAGGAAAAAATAATTTAGAAGAAAAATTCCACAGATATTTATAATTGTAATAATTGCTGCTGAAATAGGCCCTGAAAAAAGAAGAAGAATTGTTGTAAAAATTCCCAAGGGTACCAAAATCATATAGGAAACAGCAGTTTCAGTAAATTTATCAAAATTCATAAAATCTTTGTTTAAAAGATTGTCAATTATATTTGCATGGATTTCAACTCCTGGGCATGTTCCTGAAAAAGGAGTTGCTTTAAGATCAAGAAGTCCTGCTGCAGAAGTTCCTATAAGTACAATTTTATTTTTAAGATTTATATTGGGTTTGTCATTTAAAATATCTGAAGCTGAAAAATAATTATAAGAAAAGGGTTTTCCTTTGAAATTTATAAACATTTGGGCATCAATATCTGTTTTTATAAAGTCATTGCCTGAATATAATCCAAGAATTGCGTGTTTTGATCCTGATTTTTGGTTTGAGGGCTTGATAACAAATGAGTCAGAATCTTTGGAAAGCCTGTAAAGTTCAAGTGCTAGAGAAGGGTAGGGCAGGTTGTTGTACATTATAAAAAGAGGCACTTTTTTTACTGCCCCTGATGATTCAGGAAAAACATTTATAAATCCTTCTGTTACAGAAGTTGATAATTCAGGGATGTTTAATATAAGATTTTTTGCCTGATTTATATTGAGCTCACTGAATTTTACATTTTCTAAATCAATTTTTATTGATGCTGATGAAAAAGGGAAACCGTTGTTTCTATTGGTTTTTTTAAAATCAAACATATAACCCATTACAAGATTTGACTGGGCAATCTGGGCTCCAAGAATTTGGTCATAGTCTGGGAGATTGTTTTTGTTTAAATCTTTTATCTCAAACTTTTCAAGAATAGTTGCAGGTGAGGTTCTGTCTTTTTCAGGAAAAAAAATATCAAGGCCTATAACCTTGGCTTCTTTTGAATCTATTTTTTCTATAAGACCGGCTAGGATATTTCTTGACCAGGGCCATTGGCCGATTTCTTTTAAGCTTTTTTCATCTAAATCAATAATTGCAATTTGTTTAGATGGGGGAAGCTCTCCTCTTATTCTGAACATTAGGTTGGTTATTTCAAAATCAAGGGTTTTAAATATGGAATTTGTTGTTGAGGCGTAAAAATGAAACACTAGAACAGATGAAATTATAACAACAATCCCTGCTAAAGCAGGGATTGATTTTTGAAAATTGATTTTACGGCTCATTTATGCTTATCTTTTTCCTTGGAAAGTACCGATGTATCTGCCCGTACTGTGTTCAGCATTAAAATTACCTCCCACTGCTTCTGCATTGGGACCAAAGAAACTGCCGTTTAGGTTCCCATGGAAAGAATTGTTAGAAGAGGTGTCAAGGATTTCGCTTGCATTTATTCTTGATTCTTTAATTTGTCCTTCATACTTAAAAGTCAAGTCATTTGTAGGTTTTATTTCAGCCTTGATCTCAAGAGTGTCTGGATAAACATCCATTGAAAACCTTCCGTTTCGCAAATCTTTTTTTTCATTGAAGTTTTTAATTAAAATTGTATTTGTAGTGCCTTCATAATTAAGAGTTGTACCCTTGTTTTTAAGCTCACCCATTACAGTTTCAATATTTTCTGTAGGCTGGCCAGCTATGAAAAAACCTTTAGCAGGATTGGGCGTGTGGGTTTCTTCTCCGTAACCTTCATGATTATACGAAGCTTTCCAATTACCCCAGGTGAGATATTCATTTTTACCCTCAAAATTAAACTTTGTGTCTGTTATTGAAGGATTATCTATGTTTCCAGAAATTGTATTGTTTTTTTCATCAAAATCAATTGATAATTCTTCTGCAACTTCTTCGAAATAAACTTCATTGTCCATTTGACTTTCAATTATACCAGCAACAAATCCATTTAATTTTTTTATTTCGCCTGGTTGTTCTTCAATAAATTTATCAGCTGTATTTTTTTGATTTTTATCCGAAGCAATTTCTGTAAAGCCAATTTGATTTGGCTGGGAAACTAAATTTCTGTCGTCTATAGCTAATTGGGGGGTTTTAGTTTCTATTGGTTGATAAATATCAAGGCTTTGTTTGCTTAAGGGAGCAGTAATTTCTGAAGCCTCAGCAGTGTATTTAAACTCAGCTATTTCTTTTTCTGTAAATTTTCTTGGAGTTTCAATTTGTTTTGTATCACCTGAAATATTTGTTCCAAAACCAGGTTTTACAAGAGCTGTACTTCCAAAGGAAGTTGTGATGTCAATTCCTTTTCCACCAAGAAAAACAATATTTAAATTGTTTTTCTCAACTTTGAAAGCAAAGATTGACCCTCTGATTCCAATGCTTGCAACAGGGGTTTTGATTTTAAAATTTTTAGGAGCTGTATTTACAATTTTACCACCCATTATATGGAAAAGACCTTCTTTTGCTTCTGCTTCAAATCTTTGCTCATCATTTTCCCATTTAAAGTTTTTTACAATCATAATACTTTCAGGTCCCATACTTGCAATTGTTTCATCCTTAAAAAGTATTTGAAGCCTTGAGTTTTTTTCTGTTTCAACCCTATCATTTAAAAAAATTTCACTATTTATTGTGAGCTGGTTTGAAGCTTGATTGTTAAAAGAAACAGCTTTCCCTCTTAAAGCTGCAATTTTCCCAACAGAGGCATAAACATTGGAAAAAAGAGGCATTATCAGAATAAATAAAATTAGACTTTTTATAAAAACAATTGATTTTCTCATTTTTCAGCCCTCATTTAAAAGCTTAGTTTTACATAAGCTGTGGTTTTGTTTTTCTTATAATCATAAATGTCAGCGTTTGAATTATTGTTTATGAAAAGGTGTGAAATTCCAAGATAGGTGGATATTGTTTTTTCCTGATTTTGATAAACCATCCATTTTGCATCTCCTGATAAAAAATGGACTTTGTCTTCTCTTCTTTTAAGGAATAAAGGCTCTTCGTCCTCATAATCAGACTTTTGGAATCTATAAAATCCGGAAAAAGATAATTTGGAAAAAGGAAGCCAGAATAAACCCATTCCTCCAGAATATCTTTTAAATGAGTAAATATCAGAGTCTGCGTTTTCTTTGGAATAACCAAGAAAAGGAGTGATAAGAAAGTTTTGAATTCCTTTTGTCCATGAAACTCCAAGCCCTGAATTTGAGCCATCTTTTGAGTCATAGTCATCTTCATAGAAATTTTTTGTATGTGAAATTCCAAAATTCAATCGGCTTGAGTCTGAGATTGTTTTTTTAAGAGTAAGTCTTGTTCCTGCTGTATTTAAATAAGAATCGTTGTCAATGCTTATATGCTGGGCAATAAAAGATATATCAAGGGATAGATCTGAAGAAATTCTAAAGTTGGGTGTAAATCCAAGATTTATATAATTAAAATCTTGTTCATCTTCCGTATCATAAATGTTTTTTTGATAGAAAAAATCTGTTCTCATATGATTTAAAACTTGATTGTCTGTGTTATATATAGGCAAATTCAGCAGAGGTAGTAAAAAAATAATCTGAACCTTTTCCCCCAACATTCATTGGAAGGTTGTTAAAAACAGGAATTTCAATTGTCTTATCCGAAGAGGTTGCCCTTGGGTTGTCATCATATCCATATCCAACTTCAACAGATCCTGAAAAAATATGTTTTTTCTCTCTTGAATCAATTGCTTTTATAAAAAGGCGGATATTTTCCTTAACATCTTCAGGAGGGTTTTCGTTTAAAACTTCATTAAAAATTCTTTTTGCTTCCTGATAGGAGCCAAGAGCCATATAAGATCTTGCCATTTCAAGCTTGACCCTTGAAAGATTGGGTTGAGAAATAAGCATTCTTTGATAAGCAAAAACAGCTTCTTCATATTTTTTGGTCTCAAAAGCAGATCTTCCAAGATAAAAGTTTATTGTTTCATTCCCGGGGTTTTTTAAAAAAAGATCTTTAAAAATTTGATAAGAGTTTTCAAAATTTCCTGTTGAGAAATGTTCTTTACCAATTTCAACCCTGCTGTTCAGATCAACCCTGGTTTCTGAAGCATAGGATAAGAAAGGGTGGGATAAAAGGATTACTAAAGGAATCAGCTTAAAAAGTAATTTTACCATTTTCTTCAGCCTTATTTTTATAAATTGTTAAATTAAATACCAATTGTTGTAACAAATTATCTTCTCAGTCAATTGTAAATCAACTTATTTCATCTTATTATTATTTGTTTTTGGTTTTCTTTTCCTCTTAAATTTTGCTCAACATAAATTTCATTATTATCAATATCTTTTTTAGTATAATACATCATTGTTGATATTGTTGACGGTGTTGGAGTAAAAATTTGTATTTGTCTTGGGTTATGCCTTAGTATATTTATACAGAATTTTTTTAAGTTTATCATCTCTTTTTTTGAGCATCCAGGGTGGGCTGCAATAAAATAATAACTAAGAAAAATTTTTTTGTTTTTTGAAAGATGGTCGAAAACTGACTTAAATTTTTTCAAAACCTCTGAAGAAGGTTTCCCCATAAGAGATAAAACCTTGTCATCGCAGTGCTCTGGTGCAATTTTAAGCTGACCTGAAATGTTTTTATCAATTATTTTTTTTAAATATTTTTCACCGTAGTTTTTATCTTTTAAAATCATGTCATACCTGATTCCTGAAGAAATAAAGACTTTTTTTACATTTTTTATATTTTCAGCTCTTTGGATAAGATCAATTTGTCTTTTATGGCTGGGTTTCAGGCTTGGGCAAACTGAAGGAAAAAGGCAGCTTTTATCTAGGCAGGAACCCAGCTTTAGTTTTTTTTGACATTCAAATCCATACATATTGGCAGTGGGGCCTCCAAGGTCTGTAATATAACCTTTAAATGTCTTCATTTTGGTTATGTTTTCCACTTCTTTTAAAATTGATTCTTCGCTTCTTGAGACAATAGTCGTTCCTTGATGAACAGCAATTGCACAAAAATTGCATTCCCCATAACAGCCTCTATGGGTTGTAATCGAGTGGTTTATTGTTTCAACAGCACTGACCCCACCTTTTTTTAAATCAAAGGGGTGAACTTTTCTTGTAAATGGAAGTTCATAAACCTCATCAAGTTCTTTTTGGGTAAGATTTAGAGCCGGAGGATTTAAAACAAGGTATCTGTCATTGTGTTTTTGAACCATTCCTTTGGCTGAGATGGGATCTTTGTTTTCATAAAATTTTAAAAACATTTCCCTGAATTTATCTTTAGACTTTGACACTTCTTCGTAGGAAGGAATGGTTTCATAATTTTTTGGTATTGTTTTTGATATATATGCCAGACCCCTTATATTATGGGGAGAGGTTTTGTTTTTAAGGTGGTTTGCAAGTTCAATGGTTGATTTTTCACCCATTCCAAATAAAAGATAATCTGCCTTTGAATCAAAAAGAACAGAGCGCCTTAATTTTTTTGAAATAAAATCAAAATGACTTATTCTTCTTAAACTTGCTTCAATTCCTCCAAGGACAATGGGGGCAGAGTTTTTAAAATATCTTTGAATAAGGTTTGTGTATTTTATTGTGGCAAGGTCAGGGCGTTTATTGTTTATTCCCCCGGGAGTTAGATCATCTTTATTTCTTTTTTTACCTGATGCAGTGTAGTTTGAAACCATTGAATCCATGGCTCCTGCTGTTACTCCCCAAAAAAGATTTGGCTGGCCAAGCCTTTTTATATCTTTATCATTATTTGTTTCTGGTTGAGAAATGATCCCTACTTTAAATCCTTTTGATAAAAGAACTCTTCCAATAATTGTAGAGCCGATAAATGGGGAATCTAAGTGGGCATCTCCTGTTACAATTATTACATTCAGGTTGTCCCAGCCCCTTTTTTGCACTTCTTCAGGAGTTGAAGGTATGAAATCAGAAATGTTCAATTTTTTCCTTTTTAATCCGGATTTCTCCGGTATCTAGATATTTGATCTTTAAAGTTTCATTTGATTTAAGCTTTTCAGATTGAATTTTAATAGCCTTTGAAAATCTTTCTTTGAAATGATTAAAATCTATATTTTTTTTATTGTTTTTTGCGGTATAGAAATTGTAGATATCTTTTATTTCTTGGTCACTAAAAATTTTTTTTCTTTTGTTTTCAAAGTTTAAAAATTTTTGTCTCCAAATTTTTTCATGAATTCTCAATGACTCCATAAGATTATCAAGAAAATACTGGACTTCTTTATTGGGATATGAATGGACTGAGTTTTCAAATTTTCTTACTTCTTCCACAAAGGATTCTTGTCCTGGATGGGGGTATTTTTTCTTGTCAGAGAGATAAAGAGTTATTTTAGTGTCTATTTCATTCATCTTTTTTTTATATAAATGGATTTTATCCATTATTAAATTATCTTTTTTTTCAATAATCATAGTTTTACCCGATTAAATAAAAAATCAAAGGAAGAATTAAAAGTCCTCCAAAGGCTGATAATGAAACTGCTGAGGCTGCAAATTCGTTGTCTAAATCCTTTAAAACTGAAAAAGTTATTGTATTATATCCAATGGGTGAAGATGCACATATTAAAATACAAGCTTTTATTAAAGGATCTATTTCAAAAAAAGACAATATTAAATAAGCGGCTGCAAAACCTCCAGCCATTCTGGAAAATATGGTTGAAAATAAAAATAAAGAAAATTTTCCTCTTAAATTAAATTTAACCCCTATGGCAATCATTATCAGCGGAAGTACCATTTGGGAAATAAACTGGAAATAGTTTAAAATCGGTTTTCCAAGTTCAATATTAAATAAATTTAAGGCAGAAACAATTATTATTGAAATAAGTGGAGGATTTTTTAAAAAATTAAGAAAGTCTTTTGGTTTGATTTTTTCACTGGCGGAAAATCTTCCCGCTATAAAATATGTAAATGTGAAAACAAAAAAAGCATTTCCAATATCAAAAATAAGTGCAGGAATAATTGCGGAAGGCCCGTAAAAAGCTTCAATAAATGGCAGGCAAAACCCTGTGTTCATTATCATGGCTCCACAGACTGCCGACCCTTTTGTTTTTGTTTCAGGTTTTAATAAAAATGAAAATAAAAGAGTTAGAAGACCTGAAAAGCAAAGCACAAATACCGCTGTAAAGGGAAGAAAAATTAACTCTTTTTCAATAATTGAATTGTGAAATGAGCTTAGAACAAGTGCTGGAATTCCTGCATAAAATATAAGCTTTAAAATAAAATCCGCATCTTTTGAGGAAACTATTTTTAATTGTTTTAAAACCATCCCTGTGAAAAAAGTCAGGATAACAGGGAGAATTCCCGAAAACATTGGGATTATAATCCGATTCTTGAAAGAATTCTTTCAGCTTCCCTTACACTGAATGCAGTTTCAATTTGGTATCCAGGCCAGACAATGCTCTTTTTTTCATAGCAAAAGATTTTGAGTCCGTTGTTTTCAATAACCCTTACCGCCAGTCTTACTCCGGCATCCCACAAGGTTTCCTGAATTGATTGCATAAAATAATGATCACAATCGCTGAATTTAAATCCTCTTAAGTCAGAAATGCAGGTAAAGCCTTGTTTTAAATAACGAACATAATATTCTGTTTGATCTATGGCCAGGCTGCAATCTTGTTTTTCGGCCATCCCCCCCAGGTAGAGATAAAGCCTGTTTTTTTCTTCGTTGATCTTGGCACTAAACATTATAAACTCTCGCTTTCGGCAAGTTTTACAAGTTTTGTCCAGGCAGATTTAAAAGCAATTTTGCCTGAACTTGAAAGGTCTTCCAAAATTTCTTTTTCTGTATTTTCAAAGTCAAGTTCAAATTTTAAAGCTAGGTTATTAAGCCTTTCAATTAAAGATTTAAAATGATCTCTTAAAAACAGATGAATGAATTCAGTTGTGTTTTTATTGTTTTCAAGCTCTATACATGCTTTTTCACAGAGGAAATCAAGTGTTTTAACTGAGGCAATAATTGCTCCTGATTCATATAAAAAATCTTTGTTGTCAATATCTTTATTTTTTTTGAGAACAGAATGTATAAGATATTCAAAGACGCCTAAAATTGGTCCTGCCATTAAAATATCTTCATATTTTCTAAAAGACATTACTATTTCATCATAGGCTTTGTCAATTTTACCCAAAATTTCTTTTTCATTTGTTTCAAAGTTTGTGAACTTAATTGAGCCATGGGGGCAATCTTTGAAAAAAGGGAGATTTTCAATTGGTTCAATCAATACATTTGTATTGTCTGAGGGAACAAAAAAGGCAGAGTAGTTTTTTCTTTCATCAACAGAAGTTATAGCAATAACTATTGAGTAATCACAAATAGGGGCATTGGTGGTAAAAGTTTTTTCTCCGTTGAGAACATATAGGCTGTTGTTTTTTACTGCTGATGATTTTAGGTACTTAGGGTGGGGGCCTGCTTTGGGTTCTGAAACAGCAAATGAAAAAACAAGCCCTTTTTCAATTGAACTTTTAAGATACTTTTCTTTTTGCTCATCATTTCCATAAATGGAAATAATTTTTAAAATAAGCATGTTTATAAGAATTGAAAGTGAAATTCCAAGGTTGGCAGTTTCTTTGGTAAGAGCTTTGGTGAATTTGTAGATATCCTGAAATTCTCCGCCAATTCCTCCGAAATCTTTATTAACAGCATATTTTGAACAATAATTTAAAAAAATATGATTAAAAAAAACCTTTTGGTTTTTATCTTTTGTTTCAAAAAAACTATTAATTTCCTGGGATAATTTTAAAATTTCTTTCATAATATTCTGTTCCTGAAAAACTCCAACTTTAATTGTTTTTGTTTTTTAAAATAATCAATTACCTTTGATTGATTTTTTAGCACAAAAACAGTGTTTTGTCTGCTAAAACGTTAATCTTTGGTTTTATAGATTGTAAGCAAAATCATGGAGGGCATTTAGCACAAACACTTCTAAACACTTCTGTTGATAGGTATCTGTCTCCCCGGTCAGGAAGAAGAACAACAATTGTTGAGCCTTTTGCCATATCTTTTGCTGCTTCCATTGCACCCCAAAGTGCGGCACCGCTACTTATTCCGCAAAAAATTCCTTCACAAAGAGCAAGCTCCCTTACTGTATTAAATGCATCCCTGTCACTACAAAAAATTTTATGATCAAGCAAAGAGGGATTATATATTTCTGGAACAATTGCTTCTTCCATATTTTTAAGGCCCTGGATTCTGTGACCTATTTGGGGTTCAATCCCAAGTACTTTTGTTTTTAAATTGTTGTCTTTAAAATATTTTGAACATCCCATCAATGTTCCTGTAGTTCCCATTCCAGCTACAAAAAGATCAGCTTCACCTTTTGTCTGTTCATTGATTTCAGGCCCTGTTGAATAAAAATGAGCCATATAGTTTGCTTCATTTTTAAATTGATTGGGCATATAATACTTGTCTGGGTAGGATTCAAGAATATGATTGGCTCTTGCTATTGCCCCGTCTGTTTTTTCACTTCCAGGGGTAAGCTCAAGTTCTGCTCCCATTGCAATCAGAATGGATCTTCTTTCAGTGCTGACACAGGCCGGCATGATTAGTTTTATGGAAAAACCCATTGCTCTTGCAACCATAGCCATCCCGATTCCTGTATTTCCTGAGGTGGGTTCAAGTATGGTTTTTTCTTTTGTAAGAAGTCCGCTTTCATAAGCTTTTTGTATCATATAGAATGCAGGCCTGTCTTTTACAGAGCCTCCTGGATTTGAACCTTCAAGTTTTACAAGAATTTTTATTCCTGTCTTTTCAGTACTCCAGATATTTGTTAACTCCACTATAGGCGTGTTACCTATGGCATTAAGAATACTCATAAAGTTCTTTCAAATTTAAGTATTATAAATTTACATTTGATATGCTAAACTTTTATTTTTTTGAATCTGTGAAAAAATAAAAGCTTAGCCTGGTTAATTTACATTTAAGAAACCTATATAACAAATTTGCTTATTAAGTAAATTGTTTAGTTTTTACCATGATTTTCTATTGTTTTATAGAGAGTTTTTAAGCTAGGAGCTAAGTGTTTTTAGGATAATAAAATAAGATTTTTAAATCTAGTGTTTTTTCACTTTAAAACTAAGTTTAATTTTATCTGATTTTTGATTTTACTCTGGGATATAAACGATAAATTTTGTCATAATATTTTCCTTTGACTCAACCTCAATATACCCCTCGTGCTGTTTGATTGCTGTATAAACATTGGAAAGTCCAAGCCCGGTTCCCTTTTTTGATGACAAAGGCTTGGTTGAAAAATACGGGTCAAACATTCTGCTGATATTGTCAGGTTTGATTCCTTTTCCTGAGTCAATGATTTCAATTTTAATATAGTTTTCTTCTTTAAAAAGTTTTTCTTTTAAATCTGAATCTTCTTTTATTGTTAAATCCGAAATCTTTATTTTAATTTCCTTATGCTTTGAGTTTGCTATTGCTTCTGAAGAATTCTCAATTATAGCATCAATTGCAGGTTCAAAAATCAAGGGGTTTATACGAAAATATTTAAGATTATCTGCGATTTTAATTGTCAGAGTTAAATCTTTGTATTTATCAACGTACTTATTAAAAAAAGATTTAATTTCAATAGAATTTTTTATAATTAAAGATGTATCTGAAAAGCTGAAAAATTTTTTTGTTATAAGTTCCAGGTGGGAAGAAGCTTTGTTAATTCTTTCAATTATTTTTAAAATATTTTCATTGTTATTTTTAGAAGCTTCCATGGCTGCAAGTGAAAGATTTCCGTGGATTATTGACAAAATATTGTTGATATCATGGGAAATACCTGTGGCCATAGTGGAAACAAGTTTGAATTTGCTGGTAGCAATTTTTTCCTTCTCAAGAGCAATTTTTTCTGAATTCTTTCTTATAAATGATTGAATAACTAAAGGATTGCTGTCTATTCTTACTATGCTAACCTCAACTTCCAAGGTTTTTTTATCTTTTGTCAAAAGAGTGAGTTCTGTTCTGATATTTTTTTTGCCCATTACTTCTTTTATTTTATTTATTGATGTTTTTCTTTCTTGGGGAAGAATAAAAGAATAATATTTTTTGTTTATCAGCTCGTTTTTAGTATAATTGAAAGTTCTTTCAGCAACCTCATTGCAATCAATAATGTTTCCCTCAATGTCTGTTAAGATTACAGAATCGTATGAGTTGTTAAAAAGGGAAGTAAGAATTTCTTCCTTGTTTTTAAGAATAATTTCTGCTTTTTTTCTTGCTTCGTCTGCTTCCATTTCCTTGGTGACATTGGTGAGATTGCCTATTGAAATTGTAACTTTATCTTTAGTAAAAGGAATTACTCTAGCCTGATCTTTTAGCCAGAAGATATTGTTTCTATATTCTATTTTATATACAGCCTCATTAAATCCGGAATTTTCAGTTTCATTTCTTAGTTTTAAAATTTTTTTAAGAAGAAGAGGTTTGTCCTGGGTTTGAATTGTGAGATTAGATTCTTTTTGTACATAAGTTTTTCTTGCTTTTACTGAGTTTTTAAATACTGAGGATAAATTTTTTATATCCGAAGAAAAAAGATCTTTAAAATTATCTCCTGCATATTCATACCAAATTTCATTTTTTCCATCTTTCCAGGCTGAAATATACAAAATTGCAGGAACAAGAAGCTCGTTTATTGATTGAAGACGGTTTATATATGAACAAAGACTTTTTTTCAGGTCAAGAGAAATATCTTGAAATAAAAGTCTTCCTTCATAGTCTTTGGGCAGGGCAGTTTTTTTTTCTTCCATTGGTGCTTTTTCTGATTTTAAAGTGCATAGATTTTATTTATGACTTTGATAATGAATAAAACTTTAAAATAAACATCTCTTATTAAAGAGTAAAAATCAATAAGTTTCATTTATATTTTAATCTAGGAAAGTCAAATCCTTGCTATTTTAATTGCTCTGATTGTTGTGGCTGGGCTTTATTAACAAAAAAGCAAATAAAAACAGGTTTGCAACGAAAACTGGATTTTGTCTTCTGATCTTCTGAAAGCTAAGCTATTAAAATAATTAAAATAAATGAGTGCAAATCAATTGATTGCACTAAAAAAATATTAAATTTAAAAGACAAGCAAATTTTTTTAAAAAATAACAATTAGGCTTAATCGTAGTTTTTCACAAGGACTTCTTTTATTGCCCCTCGTTTTTTAGCATTAGAATTTATAGATCTTTTGGCATTTATAATTGAAAATTTATAATCAGAATATAAGTCTTGAATAAAATTTGTAAAAGAGTTTGATAATAAAAATTTCACTCCTTTTTTATTTAAATTATCGCAAATATTTTTCAATCTCAATTGCTCATCTTTTCCAAAGCCTGATTTGGTGTATCCTGTAAAATTAGCACTATTAGAAACAGGGTCATAGGGAGGGTCTAAATATACAAAATCGCCTTCTTTAGACTCTAAAAGGGATTTTTCAAAATCAATATTTAAAATTTCAATCAAGTTTGTAGACAAATAATTACTTACTGCTTTTATTGTTGTTTCATTAACAATATTTGGATTTTTATATTTTCCAAATGGTGTGTTAAATTCTCCTGAGCTGTTTACCCGATATAAACCATTAAAACAGGTTTTATTTAAATAAACAATTCTTGAAGCTTTTTCCACTTTTGAAAGCTTTGAGTAGATATTTTTGTCTCTGTCTAAACTCCTGATTTTATAAAAATATTCAGGAGTGTTCTCATGTTTTTTTAAATCCTTAATAAGTTTGTCAGGATTGTTTTTTATGGTCTTATATAAGTTTATTAGTTCTTTATTAGTATCATTGATCACTGCTTTTTTGGGTTGAAGATGAAACAATACAGCTCCTCCGCCCACAAAAGGTTCATAGTAAGTAGAAATTTCAGAAGGGAAATGGATTTCTAAATCTTTAATTAATTGTCTTTTTCCGCCCACCCATTTTACAAAAGGAGCAATGGATTTATTGGGGCTTTTTTCTTTAACCATAAAAATAGATACCTGTTTTTAGTTTGAAGATATTGCAAACCTCAGTCTTTGACCAAGCAATTGTATTGGTCGGGGTTAAGTTTGTTTATTTTGTTTACTGACACATTGTATTATAATTAATTGAAAAATGAATATATTCATAAAGTATGAAAACAGTCAAGACAGCAGGTTTTGGGAAATATACAAAGCTTTTTTTGTTTAAAAAGGGCGGTCAGATATTAAATTTTATTTTTGAAAATAAAAACCCCGAAACTAAAAGTTCCGGGGTTTGAATTTTAGTCTTTTCACAAACTAATTATTTTAATTGCTCTTTTAAACTTACAGTTTTTTTCCTTTCAAAAATTCTAACTATAATTACATAGAAAAGAGGAATAAATATAAGAGCAATTGTAGTAGAAGTTACCATCCCTCCTAAAACTCCTGTACCAATTGCATTTTGGGCACCAGCACCGGCACCTGAAGCAATGGCAAGGGGAAGAACACCAAATCCAAAAGCAAGGGAAGTCATGATAATAGGTCTTAACCTGAGTTTAGCAGCTTCAAGGGTTGCCTCTACAAGGCGTTTTCCCTCTTTTCTTCTAAGCATGGCAAACTGAACAATAAGAATTGCGTTTTTGGTTGTAAGACCAAGAACTGTAAGAAGGCCTATTTGAAAATAAACGTCATTTGGAAGACCCCGTGTCATTGAGGCAATAACTCCGCCCACTACTCCAAGTGGAAGTATAAGCATGATTGATACGGGAACTGACCAGCTTTCATAAAGAGCTGCAAGGCATAGAAAAATAACAATCATTGAAAAGGTATAAAGGATCCCTGTTTGTGTTGTTGCCATTTTTTCCTGATATGAAATACCGTGCCAGTCAAAGCCAATACCAGGGTCAAGTTTGGAAGTTAGTTCTTCCATTGCCTGCATTGCTTCTCCTGTGCTTATTCCTTCGGCGGCTTCTCCAAGTATGTTTATTGAAGAAAAAGCATTAAATCTTTCAAGTTTTGGTGACCCGCTTGACCAGTATCCTTTTGAAAATGCAGTAAATGGAGTCATTGTTCCTTTATTGTTTCTTACATATAAATTATCAATATCTTCAGGGAGCATTCTATGCTCATGGTCGGCCTGAATATAAACCCTTTTTACTCTGCCTCCCTGGATAAAGTCGTTTACATAAGCACTTCCAAATGCAGTTGCTATTGTTGAATGTATTGCATCTATTGGGACTCCAAGAACCCCTGCCTGTTCCCAGTCTATATCAATTCTATACTGAGCAACGTCTTCCATTCCGTTTGGTCTGACTCTTGTAAGCCTTTCATCTTGTGCCACCATCCCAAGGAGTTTATTTCTTTCTTCCATGAGCCTTGCATGACCTATTCCTCCTCTGTCCTGAAGCATGAAATCAAATCCTGTTGATATTCCAAGCTCTGCTACAGCAGGTGGGGCAAAAACAAAAACATGGGCATTTTTTATCTGGGAAAATCTTGCCATACATCTGTTTGCAATTGCATCTACTTTAAGTTCAGGGCTTTGTCTTAAATCCCAGTCTTTAAGCTGAACAAAGCACATACCCATGCTTTGAGCGGTACCAGCAAAACTTACACCTGTAAGTGTAAGTACTGAGTCAATTGATTCAGATTCTTCTTTTTGAATATAGTCTGCTATTTCTTCCATTATTTCGTCGGTTTGTTCAAGAGCTGAACCTGAAGGAAGCTGAACCTGAATAAAAAGTGTTCCCTGATCTTCGTCAGGAAGATATGCTGTTGGCATTTTCTGAAAAAGATAAAAAAGGCCGGCAACAATAAGAACATAGATAAAAAGGTATCTAAATCTTTTTCTTAATGTTCTTCCAACAAACATGGTATAAACATCCCTTGTCCAGAAAAACCCTTTATCAAATGCTCTAAAAAAAGGTCGGAAAAGGTAAAACGAATTATCTGAAGGCTCGTGGCCGGGTTTAAGCGGTTTTAAAAATGAAGCACATAATACAGGAGTAAGAATAAGGGCTACCACAACTGATAAAAGCATGGCAGTGATAATTGTAATAGAAAATTGCCTGTAAATAACCCCTGTGGAACCTCCAAAAAAAGCCATTGGTCCAAAAACAGCTGAAAGTACAAGACCAATTCCTATAAGTGCACTTGTGATTTCATCCATTGATTTTGCTGTTGCTTCTTTTGGTGGAAGACCTTCTTCAGTCATAATTCTTTCAACGTTTTCAACAACAACAATGGCATCATCAACAAGAAGGCCTATGGCTAAAACCATGGCAAACATTGTGAGCATGTTTATTGAAAAGCCAAAAAAGCCAAGAACTGCAAATGTTCCAAGTATAACAACTGGAACAGCCATAGTGGGAATAATAGTGGCTCTTAAGTTTCCCATGAAAAGATACATTACTACAAAAACAAGAAAAATAGCTTCAAAAAGGGTCTGAACAACCCCGGTTATTGCAACTCTTACAAATGGAGTAGAGTCATATGGGTAGTTTACTTTCATCCCTTCGGGAAAATATTGGGAAAGTTCATCCATTTTTTTTCTTATATTGTCAGCAGTATCAAGGGCGTTTGCCCCGGCTGCCTGTCTTATTGCCATTGCAGCTGAAGGCATTCCATTGTAAAATGAAGTAATTCCGTAGCGTTCTGTACCAAGCTCAGTTCTTCCCACATCTTTTATTTTTACAATGGAACCGTCTTCATTAACTCTAAGAGGAATATTGGCAAATTCTTCAGGTGTTCTTAAAAGGTTTTGCACTATTATTGAAGCGTTAAGTCTTTGGCCTTCAACGCTGGGAGCAGCACCAAATTGTCCAGCTGAAATTTCTACGTTATAAGACCTTAAAGCAGCAATAACATCGTTAATTGTCATTTTGTAACTTATAAGTTTATCTGGATCAAGCCAGATCCTCATGGCATACTGGGGACCAAAACTTTCAACTTCACCAACACCAGGGACTCTTGCAAGAACGTTTTCAATGCTTGACTGGGCATAATCTCTTAAGTCATGGCCGTCCATGCTTCCGTCTTCTGAAATAATACCTACAAGCATTAAATAGTTGGCAGTTGATTTACTAACCATGATTCCCTGTTTTTGAATCACTTCAGGAAGACTTGCCATTGCAAGCTGAAGCTTGTTTTGAACCTGAGACCAGGCAAGGTCTGGATCTGTTCCCGGAGTAAAGGTAAGTTCAATTCTTGCTGTACCAGATGATTCACTGTCAGATGTCATATAGAGCAAGTTGTCAAATCCCGTCATTTTCTGCTCAATGATTTGAACAACACTGTTTTCAACGGTTTCAGCAGAAGCACCAGGATAAAAAGTACTGATTGAAATTGACGGTGGTGCAATTGGCGGATACTGGGCAATGGGAAGATTGTAGATTGCCAGCCCGCCCAGAAGCATTATTACTATTGAAATAACCCATGCAAACACAGGTCTTTCAAGGAAAAATTTAGAGAGCATGTTTATATATCTCCTTTAAACTCATGTCTTAGGATTTTTATTCTCACTTCTATTTAAGGTTTAAATAAAAAAGAATGCAAAAAACAAAAATCCTTTTATTTCAGGAATTATTGGGGTTTAAATTCACTACCCTCAACAATGGCTCCTGCTCTTATTTTTGAACGACCTTCCACAACAACTTTGTCACCATCTGAAAGGCCATCAATTATAAGCCATTTGTTGTTGATTGCCCGGTTTATTGTAAGCATTCTTAACTCAATTTCCCCTTTTTCACTTACTATATAAGAAAATGGTTCTCCTTTAGGTGTTCTTGCAACACCTTCCTGGGGAGCAAGAATGGCATTTTCTGCAATACCTTCTTGAAGAACAGCTCTAACATACATACCTGGAAGAAGTATTCTTGAAGGATTTGGCACAACAATTCTAAGCAAGCTTGAACCTGTGTTTGGATCAACTATTACATCCCTAAATTTAAATTTGCCTTCAATTGCATGGGATTTACCATTTTCAAGAATAATATTTACTTTATTTTCATCCTCATTTTTTTGAATTGCTTTAGACTCTAGGTTTTCCCTAAGCCTTAGCATATCTGAGGTTGACTGGGCAGCATCAACATAAATTGGATCAAATTTGTGAATTGTTGTTAAGGGTGTAGGCTGATATCCTGTAACAAGAGCACCAACAGTAACAAGGGATTTTCCGATTCTTCCTGAAATTGGAGCTTTAACATCTGTGTATCCAAGATTAATTTCGGCCCTGTCAACTTCTGCTTCAAGATACCTTATTTGAGCAAGAACTTGATCAAGTTCGGACTTTACATCGTCATATTGCTGCTGGCTTATGGCTTTACCACTTAAAAGTCTTTTGTATCTGGCTTCCATTGATTTAATCGGAGGAAGGCTTGCTTTTGCTTTGTCAAGAGTAGCTTTTGCTGCCTTAAGAGCAGCCTTGAAAGGAGCGTCATCAATTTTATATAAAATCTGACCTTCTTCTACATCTGCTCCTTCTTCAAAAAATCTTTTTTGAATAATTCCGTTAACCTGGGGTTTGATTTCCGAAACAAGGTAAGCCGATGTTCTTGCCGGAAGCTCAGTTGTAAGCTCTACAGACTGAGGCTTGATTGTTACATAGGTTACTTTTGGAATCTGACCATAGCCTTGGGGTTGACCTTGTTGATCTTCGGGTTTTGAACACCCGGTAATAACCAGAGCTGCTGAAATCAGAATAACACTGAAAGCACAGGTTAAAAAATTACTCATCTTTTTTTCAGGCTTCATTAAAATCCTCCGAAATTTGAACTGAAGTTAATTGTTTTTTTTGTTAATCTCTTTTTTTACTTCCTGAATTCCTCCAAGGGAGAATAAAGTGATTTGATTTGTAAGCATTTCAATATCTTTTGTGTTGAAATCTTTGGGACAAAGCCCTTCAATCACTTCCTTTCCCTTGAAAAACTGAAGGCATTGACCAACAATACTGATTGTGCATAAAAAAACCGCTATTTCATTTTTGTTTTCTTTTTCAATTCCCAGAATTTCTCTTACTATTGATGCAAGATATTGCTGGGAAGGTTTGATAGATTTTTCAATGATTTTGTGAACAACATTTGTAGGATTTGCAAACTCCTGAGCCATTAATTTACCATGCCAGGCAGGGAAACCATCATCAAGGATTCTTAAAAGCATTGAATTTATATAGGCCCTGAGTTTGTCTTCAGGTGATGAGTTTTTTTTAAGTCCCAAATCTGGAGGGTATTTTTTCAAAGCTGAGATATGTGTATGTTGGAGTACTTCCTCGTAAAGATTTTTTTTATCCTTGAAATGGTAGTTTACCGAACCAACGTGGGTGCCGGCACTATTACAGATTTCTCTGATAGTTGTAGAATTGAAGCCTTTTTGAGCAAAAATTTCTCCTGCAGCTTCCATAATTTTTCTTTTAGTGTCGTTTATTTCAACTATATCCATTTTTTTCCCTTATTATTTACAAATCGAACGCTAGTTTGGAACAATTGTTCGAATTTGTCAAATAATAAATTAAAATTTGTAAATTTTTTTAGAGCCATTTTTTATTTTTAAAAAATCTTATTATAAATAAGGCTGTTACAATAAGAACTCCCCAAAAAATAAAATAGGAATATTTGTATTTAAGCTCAGGAAAATATTCGAAGTTTGTTCCATAAACTCCTGAAAGAAAAGATAAAGGAATAAAAACAGCAGAAAACAAGGTAAGAAATTTAATTATTTCATTTAGTCTGTTATTTATCCAGGTATTGTAGATAGCATGCTGGTCTGAAAGAATTTCTCTGTAAGTTTCAACAACTTCAAGAGCCTGGGTTGAAAGATCGAAAAGATCTTTAAGAAAGGGGATTGTAGATTCTATTATGAGTTCAGAATCCATGATTGAAAGTCTTTGAACCAACTCTTTTACAGGTCTTATTGTTTTTCTTAAATAACTTATTTCTCTTTTGAAAGTGTTTATTTTTGTCAAAGTTTCATCGTCAGGAGATTCAAGGATTTCTAGCTCAAGGGTTTCAATTTTTCCGCCTATTTTTTCAATGATAATAAGATAGTTGTCCAGAAGTGAATCAAGAAGGGCATAGCAAAGATAATCGGATTTCAAACTTCTTATTCTTCCCCTTTTATTTCTTATTCTCTCCCTTACCGGCTCAAAAACATCTCCTTCTCTTTCCTGAAAAGTAATGAGCAGATTTTCTTTTAAAATAAGACTTACCTGTTCATTAAATACTTTTCCGTTTTCCTCATTATAATTAATCATTTTAATAACAATAAAAACTGAATCCTCATATTCTTCAATTTTAGGACGCTGACCTGTATTTGCAATATCTTCCATTACAAGAGGGTGGATATTAAATTTTTGAGCAATTTTTTTAAGTTTGTCTGGGTTGTGCAGTCCTGTGATATTAAGCCAGGTTATTGAGTCTTCATCTTGAAATTTTAAACTCTCATCAATTTCATCTGGGTTTGATTCATCAGAGAAGTCTTTGTTATAATTGAAAATTTCATAGGTAACAGAATTTACTTTTTTATCACCTATAAAAACAGCTTCTCCCGGGGCTTTGCCTGTTGATGCTTTTTTGTTTTTTAAAAATCTTGCCATTTTTTTCCATTTTTTTTTATTTAATTAATGAAAGAAAATTGAGGTTTATACTTTTAAATAAAATTTTAAATTTAATTCAAGAAGTAAATCAGGGTTTTTTAATTTTACAAAGATTAAGCTTAATAATTTTAAAGTTTTGTGTTTGTGGTATAGATAAAAAAGGATTTTAGAATAATTAATTAAAAAAATCTATTAGAATAAAGTCCTTTCACCCTGATTTTTATCTATATATTTGTTTAAATCAGAATAAATCAGTTCAATATCCCTTGGAAGAGCTGTTCCTGAACATCTCCTCATTTTGTCATTTTTAAGGTTGGCAATAATTACTTTGTGAATTTCATCAATGGGAACTAAAAGGTTTTTTATAATGCTTCTTTTGAAAATAAGTCCTGCAAAATAAACAAAACCTGCCATAAAAACAATTGCCCAGGCTCCGGCATATCCATATTGTTTTGCTTTTAAATCAGCCTTAATCATTGCATGTCTGTTGATTTCTGAGAGCTTTAAAATATGGTTGATTGTTTCTTTTTTTTTCAACATATTTCCACTAAAGGCATCTTTGTGTTTTTTTATTATATTTTCAAGTTCTTCTGCTTCTCCTTGTTCTGTAAGATTAGCTTTTGCAGAATCAATGGCTGATGTAAAATCTTCTAAAAGTTTTTTGTCGGAAGTGTTTTCTGGATTTGCTGCAATGGATGCCAGCATAATTTCGCAGGCATAAAGAGAGCGTTCGTTTCTTGCAATTATATGTTCAATGGCAGGAGACATTCTTACTAAAACCCAGATTGAACCAAAAGCCATAAGAAGGTTTGATATGATAAGAATCCAGATTCCTGCTCTTAAGGAGTTTGAGGTTTTCATCTTATTTCCCTTTGATAAGTTGTGGTATTAAATCTTCATTTACTGCAATAACTAAGGTGTCATTTTCATTTAAAGGAAGATTTGGATTTGGAAGTACAATATTTCCTGATATTTTTTTTCTAAAACCCACAACAATTGCTCCGAATTTTTTTGGAAGTTCCAGTTCTGCAAGAGTTTTACCAATCATATATGGCTGGGCTCTGATTTCAGTAAGATTTAATTCGTCTCCAAGAGGGGAATTGGCTATTTCTTTTCTGTATAAAAGTTTATTGGCAAATTTTTTGCCAAACTCCATTTCAGGATTTATAATTTCATGGGCTCCTACAAGTCGTAAAATTCTTTCATGGACCCTGTCATTTGCCCTTGAAACAATATATGGAACTCCCATTTGCCTTAAAAGAGCAGTGCAAATAATAGAAGACTCTCTTGAATCATCTCCTATTGCACATATAACAGCATCTCTTTTTGAAGGATTAAGGCTTGAAAGTTCTGTTTCATCAGAGGCATCCATTATAACAGCTTCTGTTACAAAACTTGCTGCTTCTTCAACACGGTTCTTTTTAGGATCAACTGCAAGTACTTCAGCTTTTCTTTCTGAAAGTGTTCTGGCAAGTGACATTCCAAATTGACCAAGGCCTATTATTATAATTTGTTGAGCCATTTTTTCTCCTGTTTAAATAACTGGGGAATTAGTTTTTTATTTGGGAGTCAGATTTAAAGTTTAACCCTGGAAATTTCCATTTTTTTGTTAAACTTGACTCGTCTACAGATATAAATCTATGATTTTAGTAAATAATTAAGTGATATTTATTTTTTCCTCTGGCCATTTTGCAAATCCTGATCTTGCTTCTTCTCTTAAAAACATGAAAAGAGTAACAGAGCCTATTCTTCCAATAAACATTGTTGTCATTATAATTACCTTACCAATTTCATCAAGCAAAGCGGTTGCTCCTATTGAAAGACCAACTGTTCCAAGGGCAGAGGCGGCTTCAAACAGTATTTGAGATGGGCTGATTGTTTGAGTTATTTCAAGCATAATTACAATAAAAAACCAAAGCATTAATCCTGCAACAATTGCTGTTATTGCTTTATTTATACTTTCCTGGGGAATTGTTCGTGATTTTACCACAATGTTTTTTTTACCTTTAATATTTTCAATAAAGGTAATAAAAACAAGTGCAAATGCCGTTGTTTTTACCCCTCCTGCAGTACTTCCAGGGCTTCCGCCTATAAACATGAGAGCAATCATTGTTATAAGCATTGGTTGAGAAACTGAGTTTAAATCAACCGAGTTAAACCCCGCAGTTCTAAGTGTTGCAGACTGAAACCAGGCATTGCTTAGTTTGTTGAAAAAATTAAATTCAGATAAAAACCCGTTCCATTCAAAAAGCAAAACGCAAATAGTTCCCAAGCTAAGTAAAATAAGTGTTGTTGTAAGAGGTATGTAAGCGGATAAAGGAATTTTTTGTCCTTTAATCCATTTTGGAATCAAAAATGTTGTTGCAGGTGCAATTCCTCCTAAAATAATAAGGGTTGCAATTGTTTGGAGTATAAGTGGATTTGTGTTGTAACCTAAAAGATTGTCTGATTGAAGTGCAAAGCCAGCATTGCAAAAAGCTGAAACAGCAGTAAAAATTCCTTTAAAAACACCTGAAGTAAAAGACTCCCCATTTAAAGTAAAAAGAGTTGAAAGAATAACAGCTCCCAATGCTTCAACAATAAAAGTAAATAATACAATCTGTTTAAGGCTTGAAAAAAGTGTTTTATGATCTGTGTTAGCAGTTGATGCTATTATTTTTTCATGTTTTAAACTTAATCTTTGGCCAACTGTGTAAAGTGCAGCAGCAGTTATTGTCATAATTCCAAGTCCGCCAAGCTGAATAAGTAAAAGAATGAAAAATTGTCCTATAATTGAGAAGTCCAAAGAAGTATCAAGAACAATAAGCCCAGTTACACAAACAGCACTTACTGAAGTAAATGCTGCGTCAATAAAGCTTATTTTTATTCCAGATGAACTTATAGGAAGAAAAAGCAGAAAAGCTCCCAGGGTGCAAAGAAAGAGGAATCCAGAAGTTAGTATTCGTGCAGGATGATCCAAAATAACTTCAAGCCAATTCATTTTTGAATAAAACTTTTTTTCTCTGGAAAGAATTAACAAATTCAATAAAGCTATAAAAAAAGGAATTAAAAAACATAATTTTATAAATGAAAAAACTATGAAAATTAAAGTTAAAATTCCATATATAATATAAAGATATTTCAGGATTTTATTGTTTTTAGACCTGGCAAATCTTAAAAAAATAATTTGATTTACAAAAATTGATAAATGGACAGCTGCAGATGAAAATAAAAGATTTTTTTCAAAAGGAAGAAGACAAATTAAAAAAAGAGCAGTAAAAGAAAAAGATCCCCATAAAATCCTTTTAAAGCATCTTTGTTCATGGGTTGTTATATCAGATAGTTTTCCAGATTCTAATTTATAATCTTTTAAAATAAAACAAATGCTTATTAAAGATATTAAAGCAAAAAGAAAGGCAAAGTGGTTTTTGATTAAATTTTCATAAAATGACAAAAAACATAAAAGAGCTGAAAAAAAGCCGATTTTTTTTGCAAGCTTTGGATGGGTTGTTAAAGTTGATGCACATAAAATGCATAAACTAAATGAAATAAAAGCAGGTAAAGACCATATTAAAGACTGAATAAGGGAGTCTTTTTTAAGTACGGGCAAAAAGGGGAAAAGGGAAAAAACCAGGAGTCCGCCCTCAGCACCTATTGCACTTATTGATCTTTTTGATTTTTTAATTGTTTGCATTTACTCTCCAACCTTGCTCTTTTTATATCACAATCCTGGTTGGCTGACAGTTTTTTTAAGAGAATCTGAAAAAAAATATCTGGATTTAGTAAGAAAATATTTGGATTGTCCTAATTGGATAGTTTCTTTTTAAAATTTATAAATAGTCATTGTCTTAAAACTGGAAATTTGCTTGATTAAAGAATGAAAGTTTTAAGTGTTGTTTCTTTACTAAAATGTTGAGTGCTGATGAATAAGGTAACTAAAGACCAAAACTTTAGAGTTTTTAGCTAAACATAAAAGTTAAAAGCTGATGTTTTTAATTCTTTAGTAGACAAATAATAGTTTAATTTTTGAAAGGAAAATTATGAGTAAAAAAAATAAAATAGGTCTTGTTTTCGCAGGTCTTTTTATATTTTATTCTGTATTGGGATTTTTAATTATTCCTATTGCAGCTAAATATATAGCTCCTGGAAAGCTAAGTGAAGTATTAAAAAGAGATGTAGAAATAGGCCAAATAAGGTTTAATCCCTTTGCTTTTTCTTTTAAGATTAAAAATTTTAAAGTTTATACCAAGGATAAAGAAAATGTCTTTGCAGGGTTTGAAGAAGTATATGCAAATTTAGGGGTTATTTCATCTGTTTTAAAATTTTCCCCTGTAATATCAGATTTCTATCTTCTTTCGCCTGAAGTTTATATTGAGAAAAACAAAAACAATGAGTTTAATTTTTCAGATTTGATTTCTGAAGTTGAAGAAGAAAAACTTGAAGAAAAAAAAGCTGAAGCAGATGAAAAAATTGATGAAGAAAGCAAAAAAGAGAAAAACTTTGATTTTTTAGTTACAGATTTAAAAATTGAAAATGGAAGTTTTGTTTTTAGTGATAAGTCTTTAGACATTACCCATGAAATAAAGAAATTGGATCTTTTAATTCCTTTTATTTCAGGGTTTGAAAAAGATAAGGAAGTTCCTGTAAATATTTATGTTTCAGCGATTGCAGATCAGGCAAAAATAAAGCTTGATCTTGAGACCAAACCTTTTTTAAACACTTTGGAGTCAAAAGCAGATCTTAAAATAACAGATGTTTTTATTCCATTTTATCATCCATATATAAAAGACCATCTTAATTTAGTACCTAAATCAGGCAGTATAGATCTTTTTTTAAATGCTAATTATGAAAAACAAGGCAATGAAGATCAGGTGGAAGCCCAGATAAAATTTGATCTTAAGGATTTTTGGATAAATGAGATTAATAATAAAAAAATTGGTTCTATTAACAAACTTTCCATTGAAACCAATAAAATTTATCCTTTAAAAAACATTTACTCAATAAAAAATGTTTTAATAGATTCCCCTGAACTTGAGCTTGAACTGAAAAATAAAGTATTAAATGTTTTAAATCTTGTAAAAGAAACTGGAAATAATACAAATTCTGTAACAAAGGCCGAAGTAAAACCAGATGATGAAGCAAAGAAGCTTGGTCAAGAAAAAAAACAAACAAGCGATGATTTTGTTTTTCTTGTTGATATTGATAAGTTCTTGCTAAAAAAAGGTAAAATTCTATTTTCAGATCATGATGCTCCTGATGTTATTTCAGGTGTTTTAACCGAACCTGTAAAAAATCAAATTTCTGATTTAAATATTAAGTTGTCAGGTTTTTCCACTAAAAAGGATAATTCATCAGATTTTAGCCTGAACTGCCTTTTAAACAATAAATCTGATTTGGGAATAAAGGGAAGTTTTGGAATAGATCCTTTATTTGCAAAAATCGATTCAAATTTTAATAAGATCTCTATAGATTATGCAAAGGGATATCTTCCATATATTGATGAGTATGTGAATTTAGTACCCAAATCAGGCAGTATGGATCTTTTTTTAAATGCTCATTATCAAAAACAAGACAATGAAGATCAGGTTGAAGTCCAGGCAAAGTTAGACCTTAATGATTTTTTGATAAATGAGATCAATGATAAAAAATTTGCTTCTATTAACAAACTTTCCATTGAAACCAATAAAATTTATCCTTTAAAAAACATTTATTCTATAAAAACCATTTCTATGGATTCCCCTGAAATAGAGCTTGAACAAAAAAACAAATTATTAAATGCTTTAAATCTTATAAAAGAGACCAAAAATGACACAGAAACTGCAAATAATGCTCAGATAAATTTAAGTGATGAAGACAACAATATTGATCAAACAACCAATCAAACTTTGGACGACTCTTTTTTTCTTGTTGATATTGATGAGTTTTTGGTAAACAAAGGAAAAATTTCGTTTACAGACTATGATGCTCCTGCTGTTACTTCAGGTATTTCCAGTGGCCCTATAAAAAATATTGTTTCTGGATTGGATATAAAAGTTTTAGAGTTTTCTACTAAAAAAAACAATTCTTCAAACTTTACCCTGAACTGTCTTTTAAATGAGAAATCTTCTCTGGATATAAAAGGAGAGTTTGGGATAGATCCTTTATTTGCAAATATTGATTCAAACCTTAACAATCTTTATTTTGATTATGCAAACGGATATATCCCTTCGGATTTAAAAATTTTAATCAAAAACGGGAAATCAGATTTAAGTTCAAAAACAGCTTTAAAAATTGAAAATGAAGAACTAAAGCTTTCATCACAAGCTGATTTAATGGTTAAAGATTTAAATATAATTGAAAGAGAGTCAAAAAAAGATTTTTTCAAACTTGATAGCTTTGAAATTAAAAATCTTGATTTCAATCTTTTGCCAATGAAACTTGATATTGAAGAAATTATAATATCGGGAATAAACCAGAAAGTTTTAAAAAACAAAAACGGAAAGTTTAACTTTGAAGAAATTTTTCCAGAAAAAAAAGAAGATTCCGAAATAGGTGAAGAGGTTGAGGCAGGCAGCCAGGTTAAACCTCAAGAGAGCAAAGAACTTTTTCCCATAAACATTTCAAAAATCACCTTAAAAGATGTTGGAGCTGATTATACAGACTTTACTCTTGCTCCATATTTTTCAACAAATTTTATAATTAACTCAGCTCATTTAAAAAATCTTTCAACCCAAACTTTTGAAGGGGCAGACCTTTTTTTAGAGGGTAAAGTTGACACAACTGCACCGTTTAAAGCCAATGGGAAAATAAATCCTTTGCTTGATGATTTGCTGGTTGATTTGCAAATAAGTCTTAGGAGTTTGGATCTTACTCATTTGACTCCTTATTCAGGTAAATATATTGGAAGAGCTATTGAAAAAGGTCAGCTCAGTCTTAATCTTGATTATGATATAAAGAATAGAAAAATAAAATCTAGAAACAAGCTCCTTCTTGATCAATTTGAGTTTGGACGAAGGATAAAAAGTGAAACTGCTGTTAATCTTCCTGTTGGTCTTGCTGTTTCACTTTTAAAGGATAGAAAAGGTGAGATCAATTTAGATATTCCAGTTTCAGGCAGTCTTGATGACCCAAAATTCAAGGTAAGAAAAGCTGTTGCTCAGGCTCTTAGAAATTTAGTTGTAAAAGCAGTTGCTTCTCCATTTTCACTTGTAGCCTCTATTGGAGGAGGCGGAGAAAAAATCAGGTATATTGAGTTTTTAAGTGGGTTAGATGAGTTTGATAAAGAATCCATGGAACGTATTAATTCAGTAGAGAAAATTCTTTTTGAAAGACCGGCTTTGAGACTTGATATTAAAGGGTATTGTGATTTAGAAAAAGACAGGGAGTTTTTAAAGGAGAAAGAGTTTGAGCTTCTTCTAGCAAAAGAAAAAGCATCTCTTGGATTTGACAGTGGTTCAATTCTTGAAGAAAAAGAATTACTTAAAGTTCTGAACAAAGTTTATTATTCTGTTTTTAAGAATAAGAAAAAATTTGACTTAGAACTTGAGGATAAAGAAAAAATTGGTCTTATTTCTGAACTTATCAAAGTTTCTATTGAAATATCCAATGAAGATTTAAGATATCTTGGATCAAAAAGAGCAGCCAGGGTAAAAGAATATATTGTAAGTCTTGGAAGAGTTAATGGGTCCAGGCTTTTTGTGATAGAAACAGGCAATACCAGTCCAAAACAGGTTAGGGGAGTTTCAAACTCAAGGGTTGAGCTTGATTTAAAATAAGTAAAAAGTTACTGGCCATGAATTTATTCAGATGGCCAGTAATTAAATTTTTATTAAGTACTTAGTCAAAAACTCAACAAACTTTGTTCATGCTCAATTGCTGGGTTTTGGCTAAGAAGGCTGATAAAGACAAAAGGGTTCGTCTTCCATATAATCTCCTGTTGCCTCAAACGCTCTTGCACGGCAGCCTCCGCAAACATCATTGTAGGAACAGATTCCGCATTTGCCTTTAAGTAAATCATAGTTTCTTAAGTTTTTAAATATTTCTGAATTTTTCCAAACTTCTGAAAAAGACTGTTCTTTGATGTTTCCGCAGTCAAGTTCAAGAAACCCACAGGGCTGAACCTGGCCTATGTGTGAAATAAAACAAAATCCTATTCCTCCTAAGCAACCTCTGGTTACAGCATCAAGACCAAAAGATTTAAAATTTACTTCTTTTCCTTCTTTTTTTGCCCTTTGTCTTAAGATTCTGTAATAGTGGGGAGCACAGGTGGCTTTTAATTGTAAGGGAACCTTATCTCTTTGTTCATAAAACCAGTTTAATGTTTTTTCATAGGTTTTGGAATCTATTGTTTTTTCAGCAATATATCTTCCTCTTCCAGTTGGAACAAGAAGGAAAATATGATGGGCAACAGCACCAAGCTCAATGGCAAGATTTAAAATATCAGGAATTTCATCCAGATTGTCTTTTGTTATTGTTGTATTTATCTGAAATTCAATTCCAGCTTTTTTTGCATTTTCAATTCCTTGCATTGATCCTTTGAAAGCTCCAGGCATTCCTCGAAAATCATCATGAGATTTTTCATTTGAACCGTCTATACTTATGCTTATTCTTTTTATACCCGAAGAAAACATTTTTTTTGCATTTTCTTTAGTTACAAGGGTGCCATTTGGAGCCATTACCATTTTAAGACCCAGGCTATTGCCATACTCAGCTATTTCAAAAATATCATCCCTTAAAAGAGGTTCTCCTCCAGTAAGGATGACTATTGGTTTTCCAACTTCAGCTATTTCATCTAAAAGTTTTTTAGAATCTTTTGTTGAAAGTTCCCCTGGATATTCATGATCTTCTGCTGAAGCCCTGCAATGTTTGCATGAAAGATTGCATCTTCTTGTGGTTTCCCAGGCAACAAGCCTGATCATTGGGGTTTTAGAATTGGTTTTTATATCTGGATGATTCATAAATTATTCCTGTAGGTATTTTGCAGCATCAATTGCAGAGTAGGTCAGTATCATTTTTGCACCCGCTCTTTTTATGGAGGTAAGAGTTTCAAGGGTGATGTTTTTTTCATCCACCCAGCCTTTTTCAGCTGCAGCCTTTATCATGGCATACTCTCCGCTTACATTATAGGCGGCAACGGGAAGGTCAATCTCTTCTTTTACCCTGTAAATAACATCAAGATATGAAAGTGCGGGCTTGACCATTATTATATCAGCACCTTCTTCAACATCCATGATTGCTTCTCTTATTGCTTCATCAGAGTTTGAATAATCCATTTGATAAGTTTTTCTGTCTCCAAATTTTGGAGCTGATTCAGCTGCCTGTCTAAAAGGCCCGTAAAATGCACTGCAATATTTTACAGCATAAGACATGATGGAAGTGTTAGATTTCTCGTTTTCATCAAGAGCTGCTCTTATTTCAGCAACCCTGCCGTCCATCATATCTGAGGGAGCCACCATGTCAGCCCCTGCTTTTGCGTGTGAAACTGCAATTTTACCTAAAAGATCGATTGTAATATCATTATCGATTATTCCCTTTTCTATAAAACCGCAATGCCCGTGATCTGTGTATTGGCAAAGGCATACATCAGTTATTACTACAAGTTTTGGAATTTTGTTTTTAATTTCTTTTACAGTTTTTTGAACTATTCCGTTTTTGTTGTATGCTGCTGTTCCAAGGCTGTCTTTTTTGTCTGGTATTCCAAAAACCATGATTGCAGGAATTCCAAGATCGCTTGCTTCTTTTGCCTTTTGTACAGCATTTTCTATTGAAAACTGATAATGGCCCGGCATTGAAGAAATTGGATTTTTTACATTTTTTCCACCAACAACAAAAAGAGGGAGAATAAAGTCATCAGGTAAAAGTTGGGTTTCCCTTATCATTTTTCTCAAATTTTTATTGGCACGCATTCTTCTTGGTCTATAATCAGGGAAAAGCATTTTGTTCTCCTTTTAGGTTCGTGAAATTTCTTCATCTGTAAGATAACATGCAGGATCTGAAGCCCAAACATCTCCTGTTGCTGCTTCAGCTCTTACTCTGAAATTTCCTGCACAAATGTCAAGCCATTTGCAGGTTGCACATCTTCCTGTGACATATTCTTTTTTATTTTTCAGTTTTAATAAAAGTTCGTCTTCAGGCTCAGACCAGATTTTTGAGAAGGGAGTATCTTTGATATTTCCAAAAATTTTATGTCTCCAGAATTGATCTGCGTGAACATCACCATTCCAGCTTACACATCCAATTCCTCTTCCAGAGCTGTTTCCTTCATTCATTTCAAGAAGTTCCAAAACTTCCTTGGCACGTTTTGGGTCTTCTTTTTTCAATCTCATATATAGATAGGGCCCGTCTGCATGATTATCCACTGTAAGTACTTCTGTAGGCTGGCCCATATCATGGAGTTTTTTTGTTCTTTCCATGATTAAATCAACAGCTTTTCTTGAATCTTCAAGACTGAGGTCTTCTTCAATCATTTCAGATCCGCGGCCTGCATATACAAGGTGGTAAAAGCAGATCCTGGGAATCTTCATTTCTTCGACCAGGTCAAAAATTTTTGGCATTTCCTGGACGTTGTGTTTGTTTATGGTAAACCTTAAACCAACTTTTATTCCTGCTTTTTGGCAGTTTTCAATTCCTTTTAATGCCATTTCATAGGCACCTTCAAGACCCCTGAATTTGTCGTTTACCTCTTTCATTCCATCAAGGCTTATTCCAACATAGGAAAGGCCGATTTCTTTAAGTTCTTTTGCCTTTTCTTCAGTTATAAGAGTTCCATTTGTTGAAATAACAGCTCTCATTCCCTTGGAAATTGCATATTCAGCAAGAGTTGTAAGGTCTTTTCTCATAAGAGGCTCACCACCTGAAAAAAGGACAACAGGAACCCCGAATTGGGCAAAATCGTCAAGAAGTTTAAATCCTTGTTCTGTTGTAAGTTCATCTTTAAATTCTTCATTTTTTGCCTGTGCATAACAATGAACACAATTTAAATTGCATCTTCTTGTTACATTCCAAACCACCACAGGTTTTTTGTCTTTTGAAAATTGTAAAAGATGTGAAGGAAGTATTCTTGAATCCCTTTCGTATCTTAAGGCGTCTGATGGTTCAACGGAACCGCAATAAAGTTTTGAAATACCAATCATTTTTTTTCCTTTTATTTCAGCAGGATAAAGTTTTTTATCTCCGCAGATAAATTGTTCAAAAACCAGAGCTGTTTATTTTTTCAGCCGGTATGATTCTCAGTCGTTTTTTAAAATATCTGAAATATAACCTTCAGGATCTGTTAATCCTTTTTTTGTTACAATAAAACTTTTTTTATTTGTTTTTTCACTGGCAAGGATAAGTCCCAGGGAAAAATTTTCAAGAAATGATTTTTTTATATCAAGATAATTATGATGATTAAAAAGGTATTCGTTTATTAAAAAGTCTGCCGCTTCCTCTTCAAGTTCAACATAAAGCTCTTTGTCTGTAAAACTTTCGTTCTCAATGGATTTTATCTCGTAAAAAGCTTTTTTAATCCTGGAAATTGAATTTTCCACAGTTTCAACATTCATGCAATAATGTTTTGCTGAAGTTTTAATCATGGATTCGGAAAGTAAAAATCCCACTGAAGCTTCAAGGTGGTTTTTATTTTTTAAAATATAATCTTCAATTTTTATTAATTCTTTTTTTATATTTTCATTGTATAGGTTATAAAAATATTCAATTGAATCGGGTTTATTCACCTGCTCAAGAAATTTTTCTGGATTTTTAATGATTTCAGCATTAAAAAGAAATTTTTTAATTTTTGTAGAAGGAAGATTAGTTTCAAACTTCATCAGCTTGTTTTCAATTGAATTTACCAGTCCTCTTGCCCCGGTTTTTTCTTTTGCTGCATTTTTTGCGATCAACTTAAGGGCATTGTCAGTAAAGTTTATTTTTATTCCATAGGCCATAAAATCTGATTTTTTGCCTAAAACTACAGGATTATTGGGGTTGTTTAGAATATTGTAAAGATCGTTTTCTGAAAGGGGCTCAAGAATTGTTCTCACAGGAAGTCTGCCCACAAATTCAGACTCAAAGCCGTAGTTTATAAGATCTTCGCTCATAATTTCATGCATTATATATTTGTCTGATTTATCAGAGCCTGGATTTGCATTAAAACCTATAGCGTCTTTTTTAAGCCTTTTGCCGATTATTTCTTCCATCTGGCCGAAAGCTCCGCTTACAATAAAAAGAATGTTTTTTGTGTTAATAACTTTTTTTTCCCTTGTTCCTGTTTTCTGAAATTCAGCCAGGGCTTCCATCATGGAAACTGGATCGTGGGGAGGTTGTAATTCAACTTCAGTTTCTTCCATTGGTTTTAAAAGAGCTCTTTGAACTCCGGTTCTTGAAATATCTGCACCTGAAAAACTTTTTGCAGAAGCAATTTTATCTATTTCATCAATATATATAATCCCGAATTCAGCCAAACTGATGTCATCATCAGCTTCCCTTACAAGGTCTCTTACAAGATCTTCAACATCTCCACCCACATATCCTGTTTCTGAAAATTTTGTTGCATCTCCTTTTACAAAAGGAACTCCAATTTTATTTGCAATAAGTTTTATCAAATATGTTTTACCAACTCCTGTGGGACCTATCATAAGAATGTTGTTTTTTATTCTTCCAAGGGAGGCTTCAGAACTTTGGGGATTTTTATTTAATTTTGATAGCCTGTTAAAATGTGTGCAAATTTTTGTTGAAAGCACAGCCTTTGCATCATCCTGCTTTATTATAAACTGGTCAAGATATGCCTTCATTTCTATGGGTAAAAGGTTGAATACAGGGGGTTTCTCGGTTTTTTTTGACTTAGTTCCTTCTTTTTTACCTCTTATAATAGCTTCTGGGTCTCCGTATTGAGGGATCAATTGTACTCTTCCTTTAAATTTCTTGTCCAAGAACTCACCTATTTCTTTTTCTATTTTACCCGGATTTGGGTTCTTTGATTTATCTGTCATCTATAAATTATAACCATGTTTTTTTTCAGTTCAACTTTAACAAAAAGAACAATATAGATCTTATTGATATAATATTCAAACCTGGTTTTAAAAATTTGTGAACTAAAAGGCAATCAATAAATTTTCAGATATTTAAATTGTGCAAATTTTGGAAGTTCTAAAGGTGTAAATTAAACTGATTAAAATAAAGTTTAAAATGTTTTTACAAAAAAACTTTGTTATTGTATAGATGTAGTGTTCCTAAATATAAAAGGAGGTTGCCATGACACGTGTTTCTGCATTCAACAAGCTAAGGGAAGAAGAAAGAGAAGTAAGAAGAGAGTTGATAATAGAGGCAACCCTAAGCCTGCTTGAAAAAAAAACATTTGATCAACTGGGAATGAGGGATATTGCAGCTGAAGCAGGCATTTCCCCTGCGTCTTTGTATAGATATTTTCCAGGACAGACAGAACTTTTAACGGAAAGCTTTATTTATGATCTGCAAAATCATGCTCATAAATTTAATGAAAAACTTTCAACAAACCAAATTGATTCTGTTGAAAAGTTTGCCATTGAATTTGTAGATACTCTCATAAAAAATGAAGCTAGTTTTCAAATGATGAGCTATATGATGATAAAGGCAGAAATTTCACCTGAACTTCTTGATAAGTTCAATATGATTATGAGAAATTTTTTATCAAATATTGAAGAAGTTTTTAAAAAGTCAGGTATAGAGGTGGTCAGCAGAAATCTAATCCATGGATTTTATGCTTCACTTTCAGGGATTGTGATGGCATTTAGAAATTTTCCGGGAAAAGATAAAAAAACTATAGAAATTCATATGAAAAAGCTTGCCAGGATCACTGCCTTTGCTTTTATCCAAAATGAAGTAACAAAGTTTGATGAAAAAACTTAATCATATCTATGATTTTTGTGAACATGAAATCCCTTCTGCAATTTTTTCTTGAAGCCTGCTTATAACCAAACATCCTTTTTGACAATGGGGAAGAGTGTCCTTTTTATTACAATCAATACATGGGCTTTTTAAAATATATCCAACTTCAAAGTCAAATTTATCTCGTTTAATATATTTTTTACCTAATACCAAAATATTCTCCTGAAACTTGTGTAAATAAAATTAAAGTTTTCAGCCAATCACTAATTGGTAAAAGGCTGAAAACCTGTATTTTACTTAAATTTTTATCGTTTTATTTGTTAATCTTAACTCCAAAATCAAATCAAAATCAAAGGTTTTCTTCTTTGAATTTTTTATTTCTATTGAGCTGTCTTTGCTGAGCAGACAGTATAGTTTTTCTTAGTCTAATGTTTTTTGGCGTGATTTCAACCATTTCATCATCTCTAATGAAATTAAGCGAATGTTCTAAGGTCATTTTTTTAATAGGGGAGCAGGTTGTGCTTTCGTCTTTTCCCGAAGCCCTCATATTGCTGAGCTTTTTTTCCTTGCAGCCGTTTACATTTATATCACCTTCTTTATTATGCTCTCCAATTATCATTCCTTCGTAAAGTGGGGTGCCTGGCTCAACAAAAAGTCTTCCTCTGGGCTCAAGATTATAAAGTGCGTAAGGTACAGCATTTCCTCTTCTATCAGAAACAATTGAACCTGTAAATCTTGTCGGAAAATCCCCTTTATATTCCTGATAACCTGCAAAAAGGGTGTTTAAAATACCAGTACCCTTGGTGTCAGTTAAAAATTCATCCCTATAACCGATAAGAGTTCTGGAAGGAAGGAGAAACTCCATGTTTACACGGCCTTTGCCGTTGTTTACAAGGTTTAGAAGTTTCCCTTTTCTGATGGTGAGTTTTTCAGTTACTACTCCTGTAAAGTTTTCATCACAGTCAATATAGGCATTTTCACAAGGTTCTAGTCTTTTTCCATTTTCATACCTATAAATTACTTCAGGTCTTCCAACACAGATTTCAAATCCTTCTCTTCTCATTGTTTCAATAAGAATTGCCAGCTGAAATTCGCCCCTTCCCTTTACTGTAAAGGAATCCCTTTCATTTGTTCTTTCAAGTTTTATAGCAACATTAATCAAGGTTTCCTTTTCAAGTCTTTCATAAATTTTTCTTGATTGAAGAATTTTTCCTTCAAGTCCTGCAAAGGGAGAATTATTAATTGTAAACCTCATTGAAACTGTTGGTTCATCAACATGAATTCTTGGTAAAGGTTTGGGTGAAGATGAAAAGCAGATTGTATCTCCAATCCTGAAACAATCACTTCCTGAAATAACTGCTATATCACCTGGCTCAACCTCTTTTGTTTCATCAAGAGTCATTCCATTGTAGCTTTGAAGTTTTGACAAATTAAAAGAAATGTTTTCATTTGAGGAATTAATACAGATGAATTGATCCTTTGCAGTGATTTTTTGGTTGAAAACTCTGCCTATGGCAAGTCTTCCAAGATAATCAGAATACCCAAGATCTGAAACAAGCATTTGAAACGGTTGGTCTTTGGGGTAGCTTGGTTTTGGTATTTCTTTTAAAATAAGCTCAAAAAGAGGGTCAAGGTTTATCCTTTTTTCTTCAAGGGAAGTCATGGCAACCCCGTTTCTTCCTATTGCATATAAATATGGAAAATCAAGCTGATCATCTGAAGCTTCAAGATCTATGAAAAGATCGTAGATTTCATCTAAAACTTCAGCAGGCCTTGAATCGTCTCTGTCAATTTTATTTATTACAACTATTATCTTGAGTCCTGCATCAAGGGTTTTTTTTAATACAAATCTTGTCTGGGGAAGTGGACCTTCTGATGAATCAACCAAAAGGACTGCTCCGTCAACCATTGAAAGTGCTCTTTCAACTTCTCCTCCGAAATCAGCATGGCCTGGAGTGTCTAGTATATTTATTTTTGTATTTCCCCTTTGGACAGAACAGTTTTTAGCAGATATTGTAATTCCTCTTTCTCTTTCAATATCCATACTATCCATTATCCGGTCGTCAACTTCCTGGTTTTCTCTAAAAATTCCGCTTTGTTTGAACATTGCGTCTACAAGTGTTGTTTTACCATGGTCAACATGGGCAATAATTGCTATGTTCCTGATGTTTAAATCAAAGTTTTGTGTCATTAAAGTCTTTCTGTAATTAAAAGTAAAAAAAAGCAAAACGCTATATAACACCTTTATCAAATATAATAAAACTTTTTATTTAAACCTGTGTTTGGTTTTTTTTATTTTAACAGTTTTAATTTATATAAGAAATTAAGCTGGTTATCTTTTAATTGAAAAAACAAATTCTGACCAGGATTTAGTAAAAATATACAATGGGAAATGTTTTAGGAGATTTTTATGTTAACCTTGATTGGTACATCAAAAACAATGAGGAATTCAAAAAATAAAGAATTAGAAAAAGAACTGACCAAGCCTTTATTTAATGAAGAAACAAAATTTCTTTTTGAATTTATGAATTCCCTTTCTTTGGGAGAAATTTCCAAAATTATGAAAACAAGCGAAAAACTTTCAAAAAATACTGTTTCAATGTTTAACAACTTTTCAAATGGTAAAAACAAAAAAAACTTAACCCCTGCAATTTATGCATTTTCAGGGGATGTTTTTAAATCTATTGATATTGAAAATTATAAAAAAGAAGATTTTTTATTTGCTCAAAAAAATTTATTTATTCTTTCAGGAATGTATGGAATTTTAAAACCACTTGACCAAATTGAGCCTTATAGACTTGAAATGGGATATGTCCCGGGAATTAAGGGTTTTAAAAAAATAAGTGATTTTTGGAAAAACAAAATTACAAACTATTTAAATTCAATCATTGACCTGGAAAATCATAACTATATCATAGATCTTGCTTCAAAGGAGTTTACTGATTCAATTGATAAGAAAAAATTAAAATTAAAGCTTACTAATATTGAGTTTAAAGATGAAAAAGACAATAAGTTTAGAATAATTGCAACTTATGCAAAAAAAGCCAGGGGAGCCATGGCTGATTTTATAATAAAAAATAGAATAGAAGAAAAAGATGATCTTAAAGATTTTCAGGGACTTGGATATACTTTTAACAAAAAATTTTCTAATAACAACAACCTTGTTTTTACAAGATAAAGGAGTGCTTTTAGTGGAAAAACAAAAAATAAAAAAATTTAATTTCTTACAAAATCCTAAAGAATTTGATGAAAATAAAAAATCTATAATTTTTATTCATGGTGCTTCTATTAATTCCAATTTTTTTGTTAATCAGCTTAATTTTTTTTCCAATGAATTTAATGTTTTTGCTCCTGATCTTCCAGGACGTAATGTTGGCGATGAAATTCCATCTAAAAATATTTCTGGATACGCAGATTTTATCATAGATTTTATAGAGGAAATGAAACTTGAAAAACCTCATATCTGCGGGATTTCAATGGGTGGAGCAATTGTTTTGGATCTTCTTGTAAGGGAATATGAAAATATTGATTCAGCAATAATAATCAATTCAGGGGCAAGACTAAAAGTTTTGGATATGGTTTTTACCTCTGTCCAAAATGCTTTTGATGATTTTAGAAAAGGAATGATAAACTTTGGAGTATCTGAAAACTTTGATGTCGCTAAAATAGAAGCTGAAGCTTATAAGGCGACCATTGACAATCCTTATACTGCAATTTCAGATTTTAATGCCTGCAATGATTTTGATTTAATGGGACGCCTTGATAAAATTGATAAAAAAGTCTTAATTCTTGGTGCAACTGAAGATGTTTCAACCCCTTTAAAATATGGAAAATATTTAAATGACCATATAAAAAACTCTCAATTTAAAGTAATTGAAGGAGCTGGGCATTTATCTCCTATGGAAAAACCTGATGAGGTAAATTCAGAAATTTATAAATTTCTGAAGGCATGATTTTACATTTCAACCAGATTCTTTATTCATGGTTTTATTAGTATAGCTGTGCCAACATCAACCAGGGTCCATATTTCATCCATATTTTTATTTGATAATCCAATGCATCCCTGGGTCCAATTAAAATATTTTGAAACAAAATACAGCCAGCCAAGTCTGTTTTTTTGTCCGTGAATCATTATTGCACCACCAGGATTAAAACCTTTTTCTTTTGCTTTTTTTTTATCTTCTTTGTTGGGGAATGAAATATGGATTGATTTATAAAAAGCACTGTTTATATTTTTATAATAAAGAATATATCTGCCTTCAGGTGTTCTTCCATCACCTTCTTTAATTTTGTGTCCTTTTGGGTTGTTGCCAAGTGAAATATGATAGCTTTTATATATATTTTCATTTTTTATTAAGTATAATTTTAATTCTGATTTTATTACCAGTACTGAATCAGCTTTTTCTATTCCAAAAGATAAAGACGGACACAGAATAAAAAAAATTAGAAATATTTTTCTCATAATTTTCTGGTTCATTAGTAATTTAACTGACTGAATGCCGTTATTAAAGCTGTTAATGTTCATTAGGTTTATTCATTGCTTTTTTCATTGGATTTTTTTACAGGCTGATAAAATTTCATTATGCCATAGTTCCTATGGTTTTACGAAAACGAGCCAGGGAAATTGAAAAAAACACTGCTCCAATTGTTGTAAGAGTAATCAGCTGAGGCCATACAACTTCAATTCCAGCTCCACGGAAAAGAATTGCCTGACCTGAGGATACAAAATGAGTAGTCGGAGCAGCCAGCATTATATTTTGAATGAATACCGGCATACTTTCGTAGGGCGTAGCTCCTCCTGAAAGCATCTGAAGCGGGAGAAGAATCAATACCATTAATAAACCAAATTGAGGCATGGAACGGGTTAAGGTTGCCATGAAAATTCCCATGGAAGTTGTTGCAAACAAATGAAGTGCAGCACAAACTGAAAATAATGCCACTGAGCCTTGAATTGGTACATTAAGAGCTCCCTGGACTATGAAAATTAATGAAAAAATTGTTGCCAGTATAACCACCAATCCCATGGACCAGATTTTAGAAATCATGATTTCACCCGGAGTTACAGGCATTACAAGCAGATGTTCAATTGTACCGTGCTCACGTTCCCGAAGAAGCGAGGCACCAGCCAGGATCACTGAGAGCATGGTAACCGAGTTGATAAGTTCCATTAAAGAACCAAACCATGATTGAGTAAGGGCAGGATTAAAGCGTGCTCTGATTGCCAGATTAACTGGAGGAGTTGCAGTGCCACGATAGCTTTGAACGAATTCATTTATTTCATCAAGAATAATTTGCTGAATATAACTGCTTCCTGTAAAAGCCTGGCTCATTCGAGTGGCGTCCACATTAAGCTGAATCAAAGGGCTTTGTCCTCCTAGTACATCACGTTGAAACTCCGGAGGTATATTAAGGGCAAAGGTGAATCCGCCGGCATCCATACCTGGATCAACCTCATTTAGAGTTATTACTTGAGGGGGCATAAAGTGTGGAGGATAAAAAGCAGAAATAATTCTTTGGGAAAGTGGAGATTGATCCTCATCTACAATTGCTATCACAGCTTTGTGCAAAGAATCAGGCATAGCAGTAGCAGCAATGTAAACAGCTGCAGTAAGGCTGTAAACAATCAGCACAAGCAGCATAGGCTCACGTATAAGGCTCCATAATTCTTTAACTCCTAAACGATAAATATTGGTTGCACGGCTCATGATCAAGAGTCCTGTTTTTTAAGTAAAATAATTGACAATCCTATGATTACCGGAACTGACATCAACATATAACCAAACAACCCGTAAAGATCTGGCAGGGCTAAGGCCTTATTAAACACTCCCCGGCTTATAGTAAAAAAATAAGTAGCCGGATAAATTTGTCCGATTAGTTTTCCTGCGCCTTCAAGTGAAGAAACAGGGTTGAGAAGTCCTGAAAACTGGATTGCAGGAAGCATGGTTCCTATAATAGCCACAAACATTGCAGCAATCTGGCTTTTGGTAAAAGTTGAAGCCAAAAGACCAAAACCAGTGGAAAATAAGATAAAAATAAATGCTGCCAGTGTCAGAGTAGCAAAGCTTCCTTTTATGGGCACATCAAAAAGAGTGACCGCAAGTAAAGTCATCAGGAAAAAATTTCCCATAGCCAGAACCACATAAGGCAGTTGCTTACCCAGCAGAAATTCACTTTTAGTAACCGGGGTGACATAAAGATTGATAATAGAACCCAGTTCTTTTTCACGCACCACTGACAGGGCAGTCAGCATAGAAGGAATCATTAGTAAAAGAAGGGGAATTACGGCCGGAACTATGGCAGGCAGACTTCTTACGTCGGGATTATAACGGAACCGGGTTTCAATTCCTGCTGAAGTTAAAATGTCTTGTCCAAGATTTTGTTTAGCATTATGAGTCAGCCAGCTTAAATGCATTCCTTTTACATAGGCCTGAATTGTTTCGGCACGAGTTGGCATGGCACCGTCTATCCAAACCCCTATTTCAACAGGTACACCGCGTTTTAGATCACGAGCGAAATTGGGCGGGATTTCAATGGCAAGAGAAAGTTCTCCACTGCTCATTCGTTTGTCAAGTTCGTCGTAGCTTTTAAGAGGAGGGTGTTCAATAAAATATCGTGAACCTGAAATATCCAGGGTATAATTTCGGCTAAGTGTTGTTTGATCGCGATCAAGCACTGCAAATCTTAAGTCCTCCACATCCATACTGATCCCGTATCCTATGATAAACATAAGTATAACGCTTCCAAGAAGTGCCAAAGTTCCGCGTACAGGGTCACGCTGAAGCTCAAGGGTTTCACGCAGGGCATAACTGAAAGCTCGAGTCAGGCTGAAACTTTGGTGTTTTACTTTTTTTGAAGATTTAGGCTCTGTATTTGAAATATTTACAGGTTTATTTTCTGGCTCATTTACAGTTGTTTTTATTTCTTCGTCTTGAGCACCTGCTTCTTTAAGATAGATGATAAAGGCTTCTTCCAAAGTTTTTGTATTACGTTTTTTTAAAAGTTCTTCAGGTGAGGCACTGACCAGTACTTTTCCGGCGTGCATCAGGGAAATCCGATCACATCGTTCAGCCTCATTCATAAAATGAGTTGAAATAAAAATTGTTACCCGATCTTTTCGAGCCAGATCAATCATAAGCTGCCAGAATTTATCCCGGGCTATGGGATCAACTCCTGAAGTTGGCTCATCAAGAATTAAAAGTTCAGGCCCATGCACCATGGCTACAGCAAGTGAAAGCCTTTGTCTTATTCCCAGGGGAAGATTATTTGGCAGGGTGTTGAGCACATCATTAAGATTAAAACGGGAAGCTATATATTCTAATCGTTTCGGGATATCTTTTTCAGGTAAAGAAAAAAGACGGGCATGAAGTACAAGGTTTTGGTGAACAGTAAGTTCGCTGTATAAAGAAAATGATTGAGACATATAGCCCACCCGCCTGCGTGTATTCATATCATGGGGATTTACTTCATTACCGAAAAGCCAGGCCCTTCCTTTGCTAGCAGGAAGAAGACCTGTAAGCATCTTCATTGTGGTGGATTTACCGCAGCCGTTGGAGCCTAGAAAACCAAAAATTTCACCACGGCGGATTTTAAAACTTACATGTTCAACTGCAGTGAAGTTACCAAAGTTTTTGGTAAGATCTTTAGCTTCAATGGCTATTTCGTCATTTTTTTCAGTGACAAGTGGAGGCACCACAACAGTTTGATGGCCTTGTTTTTTTTCTTTTGGAAGTAGTTCAATAAAGGCTTCTTCAAGAGATTTGGTCTGGGTCTTTTCATGCAGTTCCTGTGGTGAGCCTGTTGCCAGAATTTTACCGTCATCCATGGCCACCAGCCAGTCAAATTTTTCAGCTTCATCCATATATGCAGTAGCTACAATTACACTCATTTCATTGCGTTGATTACGAATGTTTTCTATTAGATCCCAAAATTGACTTCGTGCCAGAGGATCAACTCCAGTGGTAGGCTCATCAAGAATAAGAAGATCAGGATCATGGATTAAAGCACAGCATAAACCAAGTTTTTGCTTCATTCCTCCAGAAAGTTTTCCAGCAGGGCGCTCAAGAAAAGGATTAAGTCCGGTTGCCTTTGTCAGGTCATCAATACGTCGGCGTCTTTCAGCTGAACTATGACCAAAGAGTCTTCCAAAAAATTGAAGGTTTTCTTCAATAGACAGGGTGGGGTAGAGATTTTTACCGAGCCCCTGGGGCATATAAGCAATCATGGGACAAACTTTGTTTCGATGTTTTACCTCGGCGATATTGCCTCCAAGCACTTCAACCCTGCCTTTTTGTATAGCTCGGGAACCTGCTACCAAAGACATTAAACTGGATTTTCCAACTCCGTCAGGACCAATGAGACCAACCATGGATCTTGCAGGAATATCAAGGCTTAGTTCATCAAGTGCCAGGGTCTTTCCATAGTAAAGGCTGACTTTTTTCAGGCGAACCACAGGCAATGGATCAAAATTTTCAGTGTTGTTTGCAAAGCTGTGTGTATCCATTAATATGAACCTTTGACTTTAAGATGATCCGGCCAGTCTTTAGTTGGATCTAGACGTATATAAGCCATTCCTGGCAAGCCTGTTTTAACATGGAGAATATATTTTTGAAGGAGCTCTTTGGGAATCTGGGCTCTTACACGAAACATTAATTTTGCTCTCTCTCTGGAGGTTTCTACAGTTTTAGGAGTAAACTGAGCTACATCAGCAACAAAAGATATTTTTGCAGGAACCACATACTGGGGGGCTGCATCAAGGACAAGTCTTACTTCAGTACCCAGGGCAATTCTTCCTGCCATGGCTGTAGGAAGAAAAAAAGTCATATAAACATCACTGAGATCAACCAGGTTAACCACCCGGCCGCCGGCTCCGATAACTTCTCCGGGCTGGGCTATGAGATACTGAATCCGACCATCCCGGGGAGATTTAAGTGCACAGTCTTTAATATCTGCAGTGATTCTTTCAACTGCGGCTCCTACAGCTTCAACAGCAGACTGGGCTTGGGCAATTTCTGAACGGGCAGTTGAGATGGCTGCTTCTGAAGAAGCAACCCGGGCCTGGGCTGCACAGACTGTTGCAATGGCACCCTGAACACGGGCTTTGTCATCATCGGCTTTCTGCTGGGAAGCTGCGCCTTTAGAGGCCAGGGTTGATGAGCGGTTTGCATGCTTTTTGGCAATACCTAACTCTGCCTCACGCTGCCTTACAACGGCCATTGCAGCAGCTCTTTCACTTTCACGCTGCTTAAGTCGACTTCTTGCAGTCTCAATTCCTATTTTTGCCTGCTCTAACTCTGCTTTTACCTGCCGTTGTTGAGCTTCAAGGATTTCTGTATCCATCATGGCAAGGATCGTTCCTGCTGTAACAAACTCACCTTCACGAACTAAAATTTCCATTACCCGTCCAGGTGTTTTGGTTGCTATATCGATTTCCACTGCCTCAATTCGGCCATTGGCACTGATTAAACCTTCAAGTTCATCTTTTCCTAGAAAGTTTTTCCAGATGATGAAAGCCAGAATACCGGCAACCAGAGCAATTACAGCAATGGTAAGCCATTTTTTGTTTTGTTTAGTCATTATTTTATCCTTATTTTGTGTCATCTATAAATTCATTTAATTAATTTATATCAGTAATTAAACCTTTTGGTATTTTATTGAGTTCTAGATGCCTTACCAGAGATCTTTATGAATAATTGCTAACTTTAAGATATTTGCTTTCTAAGTTTTCTCTATCCGTTTATGTTGCAAAATTCTTAAATATTGGTCAAGTCGTATTGATGATTTTTATATTTTATTCTGTGGGCAGATTTTTTTAAACCATTCGGTTCTGAGGCTTTTTCAGCCTTTTTTTTCACAAAAGTCTTCTTTTTTGGCAAGTCCTGGTGATGTGATAAATTTTTCAGTTCCTGCTGGTTAATCAGCTCGCTTTATGAATCTATGCCAATAAGCTCTATTCTTTCAGATACTTACATTCCCAAGTTGGAGCTTGGGAACGAGCCTAAATTACAAATGAGTTGCGCAGACAGATGGACATGGCGACTATAATTTTTTAGATAAACTTAAATATATTAAATATACAGGCTTTTTTACACATTCACGCCGTAAGTTTTGTGAAACAATAAAAGCTGCAGGTAAATTCAAAGGCGGAATTAAAAAAACAGGCTATGCTGAATCAGGCAATAAATTATATACGCAAACATCTTTGCCTTCTCATATTATCTTTGTGTCACAAGTTCTGTCGTGATTTTGTCGCAAGTTGTTGTAATAAGCTGCCGCAAGTTCAAACCCGAAGAATATAGATCAGCTGGTTTGTAGCGCCTTCCGTTGATAGCAACTCCTTGTCCAGCATTCCTTTGAGATCTCGTTGCAGGCTCCGCCTATTGACATTAGGGCAGATGTCTTCAAAGTTTTGAATGGTCAGTTTTGACGCCTCTTACGCCTTTAACCAGCTTGCGATGTATTTCCCAAATAAGTCCTTCGGTGATCGGATCTCCGCTGTCCAGACAATTGAACTCGGTATGGTTGCAACACTCTTTCAGCAAGTTCAGTTCTTCATAGACATCTTTCATAAAATTATCAGTGGCTTCTCCCATTAATCTTAACACCTGTTTCCAGAGCCATTTTGTCCGTAAACAACAGCAATATTGTTTTTACTTAAATCAAGTGGTTTAACAGTTTGTTCACTTCGGCAACTTCACTGATAGAGCATGGATTCGACCAAATTACTTTTCTTCCTCTGGATCCCCCCAGATTTCCCGTGCTATAAAATTAACAGATTTGTCAGGGTTTGAAAGACACTTTTTTATTATAGCTTTTTTGAACTCATCTGAGTACTTACCATACACTCTCATTTTTTACTTGCTTTCTGCCCTCTGTACTAAATATTATTTTTTTAGTTTATGTGACAACTAGCCTGACACATGAGGATATACATCAAATTTCAAAGCAGTAGCTTTTGAAAGGAAAGAGCAGAATATATTTCTTGTATGTATTTTTTATCATTATTTTGTTGTAAAAAATATGCAGAAAAACTGGATAAAAGTATTATTTAATTTATAAAAGTTGACAATTTGCTTGTTTAAAGCTAACGTTTATAATTATCAACAATATGTTTAAAAAAGAGATTGGAGCATTTTTCTTTGCTGTGAATATTAGTTTGTTTGCGAAAATTTGTTTGTGAAAACAAATTAGTTGGGATTTATCTGTCTGGTAACTTTGAAGCTTTATTGGAATCTATCTCGAAAGAAGTCGAAAACACTTCTCCGGGGCTTATAATTGTTGATTCATTCAGATCAATTATAGAGGAAACCGTTAAACCGTCCGGTTCGATGAGTCTACAGTTCTTTGTCCAGCAACTTGGAGTAAAATTGAGTGCCTTTCAGGCAACAACCTTTCTTATTGGGGAATATTTTTCGCAGACAAAACCGCATCCCATATTTACTGTTGCTGACGGGCTATTGTCCATGAGTCAGAGCGTCAATCGAAATTCAATGGTACGCAAGATGCAAGTGCTCAAAATGCGGGGACAGGCTACGATTCCGGGAATGCACACATTCCGAATCACCAGCAAAGGGATTGAAGTCTTTCCAGCAGCGACAGTTAAAGGCGATACCGAGGAAAATAGAACTGCCATTTCAAAAACACCCATAAAGAGAAGATTAGCCATGGGTGTGCCGGGTCTGGACGAAATGTTAGGGGGCGGATTGCCTTCGGGTTATTCTCTTCTGGTTGCAGGCCCTTCTGGATCTGGAAAAACCATCCTTGCAACCGCTTTTCTTACAGAAGGCGTTCGCCTAAAGGAACCAGGAATTATTGTTGCTTTTGAGCAAACCCCGAGTCAATCTTGGGTTCAAACCCTTGACAATATGGTTCGTGCAGGGCAAATTGGTTTAATCAACACCCGTTCTCTGGATTTATCTATTGATGAAATAGTCCAAAACTTGATAGCTCTTATTCACAAAATGAAAGCAACCCGGGTGGTAATCGACTCCCTATCCGGATTTGAGCTGGCTATAGCACCGGGCTTTCGTGAAGATTTTCGCGAGTCTCTATTTCGAATGATAGCTGTTTTGTCCAGCCTAGGCGTAACTTTAATGTTAACCTCTGAGCTGGAAGATCGCTATACGGATTTGCGTTTCAGTCCTTATGGCTCTGCTTTTCTCACAGATGCGATTATTGTTCAACGCTACATTGAAATGGAGAGCTGCTTGCAAAGAGTCATGGCGGTTGTAAAAGTTCGGGCTAGCAATCACAGCAATGAAATTCGTCAATATAAAATCACAGACAAGGGGATCGTTATTGGCAAACGGATAATCAACTACGAAGGAATTCTGGGCGGCCAACCAGCACAATCAAAAATAAGCCATAAAAATGATAAAGAAAAAAGATCATGACCAAAAAAAAAGGGCAGAATAGGGAGTTAAAAACTAACATTACCAGCCAGATTTTTAGAACAAAAAAGGGCAATAATTCCTCGCAAGCCTTAGTATTAAAGGATTCTCTAGTTATTCGAGAAGCAAGGGTTATTTTAGATGAACAGGGTGTTTCTGATGGGAAAGACGTAGTGAAAAATAGAGAAAATCTTGCAGGTTTTCGGAATAAGAAAGTCGCTCTGCGAGATGAAAATTATATTCTTAAAAAAAAGCTTAAAAAGACTCAAAAAGAGTTAGCCCATGTTAAAATGGCATTACTAGAATCTGAAAGAGTGCATTTACAGGAAGCAAACCAACGTCTGCTTATTTCAGCCGTTAATGCTCAAAAAATGCAGGAAGCTGCGGAGCTTGCCACTCTGGAGATGGCTCATATGGCACAGCATGACTTTCTTACTGGCTTACCCAATCGGTCGATGCTAAAAGAACAGCTTTCTCAGGCTATAGGTCTAGCCCGTCGGCATGGTAAACAAATTGTTCTTATGTTTTTGGACCTAGATCATTTTAAACATATTAATGATTCCTTAGGACATTCAATAGGAGATGAGCTGCTTCAATTAGTAGGAAGGCGTTTGACAACTTGTGTTCGTTCAACAGATACTATATGCCGTTTCGGTGGAGATGAGTTTATAATTTTGCTTACCGAAATCAGCAGTCCGCAAGCTGCGGTTCAGGTCTCAAATAAAATACACACTGCTTTTACCGAGCCGTTTATTATTGATAAGAATGAACTGTATGTTAATTTAAGTATAGGGATCAGCATCTATCCAGATGACAGCGTTGATCCTGATGTTCTGATACAAAATGCAGATACAGCCATGTATAATGCCAAAGAAACCGGACGAAACCATTTCCAATTTTTTAAAGTTGAGATGAATGAGAAAGCGGTTCGTCGAATGTTTGTTGAAACCGGCCTTCGCCGTGCCCTGATCCAAAAAGAGTTTGTCTTGTATTACCAACCGAAAATAAATCTTGTTTCAGGTAAAATAACAGGCAGTGAGGCATTGATTCGCTGGGTGAATCCTGAGCTTGGAATTGTCTATCCCGATGAATTTATACAGATAGCTGAAGAAAGTCACCTAATCTTGTCTATTGATAGATGGGTAATGCTTGAAGCTTGTAAACAAGTAAAAAAATGGCTGGACTCTGGTCTGTCGGCCTTACCCGTAGCAGTAAATGTTTCTGCAGTCAATTTCAGAAATAAGCATTTTTTGGAAAACATTATTTTAATCCTTGAAAAAACCGGGCTACCTCCTGACTACCTTGAATTAGAACTCACCGAAAGCATACTCATGGACAACGCAGAATCCTCTGTGTTGACGCTGAAAGCAGTAAAAGATATGGGAATAAAACTTGCCATTGATGACTTTGGTGTTGGGTTTTCCAGTTTGTCCTATATAAGACAATTTCCAATAGACACCCTGAAGATAGATCGATCTTTTGTTGATGAGATTAATTCAAATAAAGATAACGCAGCCATTGTCAGTGCTGTGATAGGAATAGGTAAAAATCTTAATCAGAGAGTCATTGCCGAAGGTGTAGAAACACCGGAACAGCTAAGTTTCCTTCAGGCGATGGACTGCGATGAAGGACAAGGCTTCCATTTTAATCATCCCATGCTTGCAGAGGATTTCACTTTATTATTAGAAACCGAAAGAAAAGGCCAAATATTATCAAATATGACCGGATGTTTATAATCACCTCAAATTATATGGTGGTTAAAGTAAAATACAAACAGTGATTGTCTGGAAACTGGAACTTTTTGTTTAGTTCAATGCGGATAAAAAATTTTAAGGGTTGAGTTTTAAATCTGGCTCAAAGATTCATGCAAAGACAGTTTTAGTTTAGCTGGTAATTAAATAACAAAAAGGAGAACATCATGCTGTGGACAATTTTTGTGATACTTTTAGTTTTATGGTTGTTGGGACTTGTAAGCAGTTACACTTTGGGAGGTTTCATCCATATTCTGTTGATAATTGCAGTTATCGTTTTAGTAATTAATCTTATCGGAGGACGAAAAAAGTTATAGCAGCCTGCTGGAGTACAAAGTAAGTATCAATTTTAGTTTTGTTCGGCAAAGCTCCCAGTGACAACTTAGTTGTCACAGGATAAAAACTAATATTTTAAAGTAAGAGGGCGGAAAGTAAATAAAGAATAGTATTCTATGGGTCAGCTCTCAATAAACCCCATCTTCAAGGTTTGTATCCATTAACAAACCTTACAAAATTATTGTTTCGCTACAAATATAGTTACAAAACCTAAATCCAGTGGTTTAAAGCTAGTTTGTTCACCCCGGCAACTTCACTGATAGAGCATGAAGGTATTTCCCTGAAAAATCCTGAAATTTATTTGTGACAGCGAACTCAACCTCATTGCCTAGTGCTTTGAAGTGTTCTTTACCGCATGCGATTTTGGCTTTTTCAGAGGGACGAAGAGCATCGGTGAATAAGGTACTTTTGGTTTCTACTACAAAATAGAGTTTTTCTTTGCCATCTATCTTAATCAAAACGGCCCAGTCCGGATTATAGGTTCCCAGGGGAGTGTCAATTTTGAACCAGTCCGGAAGCTTGGCATATAGCTTTATGTCGTTGCTTCGTTCAAAGGCGGTGGCAAACTTCAGCTCTATATCGGAATCGTACACCACATGGTCAAAGACCGACTTCTGGCTTTCGACCATGTTTTTTTGTAGATAACCAAACAGCTCGTTATCACTGAAAAGTTCCTGGCCATAAAACTGATTGTCGCCAATCTTGTGATATTTGATGCCATCGACAATAAAAAGACGCATTTGCCGCTGGATAATGGTTGAAACCTGTTCGATGAATTTTTGCGGGTTGTTTTTGAATGACTCTAAACGGCCACTGTCATTAATGATCTTAACAATCGTTCGGCGGGTCAGGTTAGTTTCATTTTGGAGATAGGTAATAAGGTCAGGGAGTTCAAAAGACTTAGAGTCATAAACACTTGCAACTCCAGAATTATTTTCAACATGAACACTACCACGATCAATATCAATCTTTGACTTACGATAAATAAACCTGGCTTTACCAACCTGTAAATTAGCTTTGATCTCTTCTGCACATTTTTTAGTAAGTGCGTCCACATCAAAATCCACTCTAAAGGTGGTTTTATACTTGATCCGATCCCAGAGTTTCTTAAAATCATCGCTTAAAAACACGGCTTTGTTCAGTGATATTTTTTTCTTATCATCACGGTTTTTGATATTGAGGTTGCCGGATACTTTTTTCAATACTGCAGCGATTTGAGGGTAAGCGCTCAATAAACCCCATCTACAAAAGTACAAAAAGCCCCAGTATAATACAAGCCATGAAAAATAAAACCGTGGAGGCTTGTAAAAATGGAATCAAAATCAAAACGCTTAAATCCGGAACTTAAAAGTTTTTGGACAACCCATATATCAAAATGGGAAGTATCCGGCCTGACCCAGGCAGAGTATTGCAGAATAAACAATCTTAAAAAAACCAGATTTACCTATTGGAAGATAAAACTGCAAAAAGAAAATTTGCCGCTTTCAGTTGTAGAAATCAGCCAGGCTTCAATAAATCAGGTTTTTGGAATAAATAAAAATTCATCCATAACCCTGCATTCAAAATCTGGCTTTC